>JAESGW010000054.1_pt1:0-20000 | contig 346791 bp, 325 predicted proteins | sample 9269791 | NCBI WGS metagenome assembly JAESGW01 (sample SAMN16773120, study PRJNA677053) | algae metagenome | isolation source: Aphanocapsa lilacina HA4352-LM1 and co-occurring heterotrophs from near cave... | place: USA: Maniniholo cave, near Haena, Kauai, HI | collected 2009-07-28 | reverse complement strand
TGTCATCGACTTCTACGACGCCGACGGAAACAACTCGCGGAAATTCTTGATCCGTCAGCCCATTCGCGGCGACGAAGCGCGGCTGACTTCAGGCTTCGGCGTGCGCTATCACCCGCTGCTGAATACGCGCAAACTGCACACCGGCGTCGACTGGGCTGCTCCGATCGGAACGCCTATTCTCGCCGCGGGCACCGGCGTCATCGAAGAGGCGGGCCTCAAAGGCCAATACGGCAACTACATCCGCATCCGCCACGCGAACGGCTACCAGACGGCCTACGCACACATGAGCCGCTTCGCGCCCGGCGCCGTCGCCGGCGCCAAAGTGCGCCAGAACCAAGTCATCGGCTACTCCGGCAATTCCGGCTTTTCGACAGGCCCGCATCTGCACTACGAGGTGCTCGTCAACAATCAGTTTGTGGATCCGCTTGCGATCCAGGTGCCGCGCGAGCGCCGGCTCACGGGCCGCCAGCTCGCGGAGTTCCAGAAAGAGCGCGGACGCATCGAGGAGCTCCTGCGGCGCCATCCAGTGCGTGTCGAGCAGATCGCTGGACGCTAAGGCAACGGACTTGAAATTCTCCTCAGCTCGAGGCGAGGTGGGGAGTGAACTTCAAGTCCAAAGGAGCTTTAGCGCGTCACATCTCCGAACGGAAAGGTCGCGAAAGTAGGCCTTCGATGGCCGCATCGACGCTGAGCGTACCCTCGATGATGGCGTGGACGGCGGCTGCGATCGGCACCTCGATGCCGTGTGCGTTGGCACTGCGAACGGCAGCGGCGGCCGTGTAGACGCCTTCAGCCGTCGAATGGAGTTCGGTGAGAGCTTCGGCGAGCGTGCGTCCCTTCCCGAGCAGGCGACCGAGCCGCATATTGCGCGACTGTGGACTTCCGCACGTCAACAGCAGATCGCCGAGGCCTGAAAGACCGACGAGCGTGTCGGGGTTAGCGCCGAAAGCCGCTCCGAGGCGGCGCATCTCCGCGAAGCCACGCGTGACGAGGGCTGCGTGCGCACTGGCGCCGAGGCCGCGCCCATCGACAATGCCAGCAGCAATCGCAAGCACGTTCTTCATGGCACCGCCGAAGGCAACGCCGGTCGTGTCATCCGTCCAGTAGAGGCGGAAGTGACGGCACCCGATCGCGGTGACGAGCGCCATGCCAATTGCTTCGTCCGCGCAGGCGAACGTCAGAGCCGTCGGCAGGCCGCGAACGACATCCTCGGCAAAGCCGGGGCCGGACAGCACGGCCATCGTGCAGGCCGGCAGCGACTCCGCCAGCACGTCGGTCATCAGCTTGCCTGTGCTCGTCTCGAGCCCTTTGGAGCAGATTACGACGGGCGTTCCGGGCGCGATGTGCGGTGCGAGCGCGAGGGCCATCGCACGCTGTGTCTGTGCGGGTGTGGCGAGCAAAATGGCATCGACTTGCGAGAGCCGCGCGAGATCGCTCGTGGCCGTCAGCTTGGCATCGAGCGCGAGTCCAGGAAGATAAGCGGCATTCGTATGATGGGCATTGATCTCATCCACGACCATAGGATCGCGCGCCCAGAGCAGCGTCTGCCTTCCGGCGAGACATGCAGCCTCGGCGAGCGCAGTGCCCCAGGCGCCGCCGCCGACAACGCCGATGCTCTCGATAGAAGCGCTCACGTCTTGCGCTCGTTCGTGCATTTGACCGACGCACTGTGCGACGGTTCTTCGCCTTCGGAGGTGCTGCTCGCGCCGCGCACGGCGCGCGCCTTGGATTTGCGCCTGACGAGGTTCTGGCGCAGCTTCAGGGCGAGACGCGCTTCACGCTTTGTGCGCCTGCTGTCGCCGCCATCGCTTTTGCGCTGTCCAGTCATCGCGTTCACCCCATGAGGCCGGCGGCCGTGAGCCTCGCCCTGAGGTCGGCTTCTGCAGCAGCGAGACGGTCAGCATCCGTCGCACGCAGGACGAGCTCAGTGCCGTAGAGACGACCGTCGCGGACGAAGGGATAGCTGCCCATGGAAACATCGGGAAAGGCCTTCTGCGATGCCTCGAGCGGTGCTGCGACCTCGCCCTCGGGCTTCAGCATCTCGATGTTCAGCGAGAGCATCTTGCGCCCTGTCTTGAGCTCCGGCGTCACACAATCGAGCATGGCCTGCATCACGACGGGGATGCCCGCCATGACAATGACGTTCTCGAGCCGGAAGCCGGGCGCAACCGACACCTTGTTCTTCACGAGGCTCGCCCCATGGGGAATGCGCGCCATCCGCAGGCGTGCTGGCGTCGCCTCGACGCCGCGGCGCGCATAGTTCTCGAGCATGAGCGCCTTGACCTCGGGATGATGATCAATCGTCACGCCGAAGGCCTTGGCGATGCTGTCGGCCGTGATGTCGTCGTGGGTCGGGCCGATACCGCCAGTCGTGAAGACGTACGTGTAGCGACCGCGCAGCTCGTTGACGGCCGAGACGATCTCGTCCTCGAAGTCCCCGACGACGCGCACCTCCTTCAGGCGGATGCCGATCATCGTGCAGTGATCGGCAATCGTGCCGATATTCTTGTCCTTCGTACGCCCCGAAAGGATCTCGTCCCCGATCACGAGCAGCGCCGCTGTCACCGTCTCATCGCTCGCGTCGGTCATGGCGCTCTCGTCGCTCCTGGTCGGCTGCGAATCAGCCTGGAATTTGCAGTTGCACGACCTGCCGGCCGCGCTTGATCACAAGACGCCACAAGGAAGGGCGGCGCGCGAGGATCTTCTCGAGTTCGACGACCGACTCGGCTTGCTGTTCATTGACCGAGACAATGATGTCGCCGGTTCTGAGGTTGAGGCGATCGGATACCGATCCGGGCCGCACACTCAAAACGACAGTGCCGGAGGTCTCGTCGAGATCGAGTTCGTCGGCCACATGCGGCAGCAGGTTGGCGATGCGCGCACCGTCGAGCGGATGCTCGCCCGTGAAATTGCGCACGTCGTCCTGTCCGATCGGTGGCGACGGCTCCAGGGGAAGCCGGAGCGATACCGGGCGTCCCTTGCGGATAACTTCGACCTGCACGACCTGCCCGATGCCGCGCGTGGCGAGGCGATAGTTGACGGCTCGGGCATCCGTGACCTCGTGGCTATCGACCGTCGTGATGACGTCACCTGGCTCGAGGCCCGCCACCGCGGCGGGGCCGTCCTTGTGCACGCGCGTCACAAGGGCGCCGGACGAGCGGTTGAGGCGCAGGCCCTCGGCGATCTCGCGCGTGATGGAATCGAGTCGCGCACCGAGCCACGGGCGTTGGATCTTCTTGCCCGTCAGCGCGCTGTCGACGTAGAGCCGCACGAGATTAGACGGTATTGCGAAGCCGACACCGTGCGAGCCGCCGGAGCCGGAATAGATCGCCGTATTGATGCCAATCAGCCGGCCGGACATGTCGACGAGCGCGCCACCGGAATTGCCTGGATTGATCGCCGCATCGGTCTGGATATAGGACTGGATATCTGCGCGCCCGATCTCGGAGCGGCCGAGCGCTGAGATGATGCCGCTCGTCACGGTCTGGCCGACACCGAAGGGGTTGCCGATGGCGAGGACGAGGTCGCCGACCTCGGCAATGTCGGAATCCTCGAATTGAAGCGAGGGGAATTTTCCATCGCCGCCGTCGATCCGCAGGATGGCAATGTCCGTCTTCTCGTCCTGGAGGACGATCCGGGCATCGAACTCGCGCCGATCGGCGAGCACGACGCGGATCTCGGCGGTCGCACCGACCTTGACCACATGCGTGTTGGTCACGATGACGCCGTCGGGCGAAACGATCACGCCGGAGCCGAGCGCGCTCTGAACGCGGTCGCGGGACATGCCCATGCGGTCGCGGAAAAAGTCGCGAAAGAGATCGCCGGAGAGACCAGGCGGCTGAGCGGCGACCCGCCCACGCGCATAGACGTTCACGACGGCCGGGGCCGCGCGCTTGACGATGGGCGCGTAGGAGTACTGCGCGGCCGCACGCGAGGGAGGCGGCTCCTTGCGCTGTGCTTGTGCTGCCGTGGGGCCGAGATGCCCAAGAGCAGGGAGCAGGAGAAGAGCCGCGAGGGCGGTCCCCCAAGCATATTTTCGCCTGGACGTACGCGAAATGATCATCGGTGCCTTATGAGCCTCCCCCGGCACCGGAAGCTTCCAGAGCGACCATGCGCGGGTCAAGACTTATAGTGCAGACCGGCGTGTGGTTGAAGCGCCGGACAGTCACACGGCGCCCCGATGCGGTTGCCGGGGTGGTGCCGACGAGCCGCTCAGGGGAGTTTGGCGAGAATATCCGCGATCGCGACGGCGACCTCCTCGATCGGCGCCATGCCGTCGACCGCATGAAGGTTACCCTTGCAGAAGTAGTAGCCGATGAGCGGCGAAGTCTCGCGGTAGTAGGCCATCATGCGGGTCGTAACGGTCTCCGCATTGTCGTCCGCGCGTCGCGTGAAATCCGTGCTACCGCAGACATCGCAGACGCCACGCACCTTCGGCCGCTTGAAGCGGTCGTGATAGCCCTCGCCGCAGTTGGCGCAGGCGTAGCGGCCTACAATGCGCTCGACGAGCCGGTTGTAGTCGACCTTGAGCTCGATCACTGCGTCCATGCGATCGCCCTTGCTGGCGAGCATCGTGTCGAGCGCAGCGGCCTGCTGCAAGGTGCGGGGGAAACCGTCGAGAATGAAGCCGTTCTTGCAGTCCGGCTTCTCGATGCGCTCTGCGATGATGCCGACGACAACATCGTCCGAGACAAGCTCGCCCTTGTCCATAAGGGCCTTGGCCTTGAGGCCGATCTCGCTGCCCGCCTTGACCGCGGCGCGCAGCATCTCTCCGGTCGAGAGCTGGATTAGATTGCGGTTCTTGGCGAGCTGCTGTGCCTGCGTCCCCTTACCCGCCCCCGGCGGGCCCAACAGGATCAGTTTCATCGCCGGCCACTCCGCGAACTCGCGCCTCTGAGCTTCGCCTTCTTGATGAGCCCTTCGTACTGATGCGCGAGCAGATGGCTCTGCACCTGGGCCACGGTATCCATGGTGACACTGACGGCGATAAGCAGGGAGGTGCCGCCGAAGTAGAAGGGCACGGCTGCGTAGGCGATCAGCAGCTCGGGCAGGACGCAGACGATCGCGAGGTAGATCGCACCAACGAGCGTGATGCGGGTCAGCACGTAGTCGATGTACTCGGCCGTTTTCTGGCCGGGGCGGATGCCCGGCAGATAGCCGCCGTACTTGCGCAGATTGTCAGCCGTGTCGTTCGCATTGAACACGACGGCCGTGTAGAAAAACGCGAAGAAGATGATCATCGCCACATAGATGACGATGTGCAGTGGCTGGCCGCGGCCGAGAGCAGCGACGATCGCGGTCAGCCACTCGTTACCTCCGCCTGAGCCCTGGCTGAACTGCGCGGCCGTGATCGGCAGCAGCAGTAGCGACGAAGCAAAAATCGGCGGAATGACGCCGGCGGTGTTGAGCTTCAAGGGCAGGTGCGAGGCCTCACCCTGGAACATGCGGTTGCCGACCTGGCGCTTCGGGTACTGAATGAGCAGGCGGCGCTGCGCGCGTTCCATGAAGACGATCGCCGCAACGACGGCCAGCATCAGCAGGAGAAGCATGAGGAGCAGCGGCGTCGCCAGCGCGCCTGTGCGAGCCAGCTCGAAGAGGCCGATGATCGCGCTCGGTAGGCCGGCGACGATGCCGGCAAAGATGATGAGCGAGATGCCATTGCCGACGCCGCGCGCGGTGATCTGCTCGCCTAGCCACATGAGGAACATGGTGCCGCCGACCAGTGTGATCACGGTCGACATGCGGAAGAACCATCCGGGCTCGATAACCACGGAGCCAGCGGAGCCACTCGAGCCTTCTAGGCCAATAGCGATGCCGTAGGCCTGGAAAGCCGCCAGCACCACGGTCAGGTATCGGGTGTACTGGTTGATCTGCTTGCGGCCCTGCTCGCCCTCCTTCTTGAGGGCTTCGAGCTTGGGCGAGACCGACGACATCAGCTGCATGATGATCGACGCAGAGATGTACGGCATGATGTTGAGCGCGAAGATCGCCATGCGCTCGATCGCCCCGCCGGCGAACAAATTGACCATGCCGAGAATGCCGGACGCATTCTGCCGGAAGGTCTCCGCGAACGCGACGGGATCGATGCCGGGCATCGGGATGAACGTACCGATGCGGTAGACGATAAGCGCCCCCAGCGTGAACCAGATCCGCTTCTTGAGCTCCTCCGCCTTCGAAAAGGCGCCGAAGTTCAGATTGGCAGCAAGTTGCTCGGCGGCCGATACCATGGCGTGTCAGGCTCCCCGGACGGGCTCAGGCCCCGCACCGGAGCGCCGGGCGGAGCCAAGTGATTTTCGCTTCAACATGGGGCTTGGACAGGTTCGGCGCAACTGGCACCAGCGACGCGGCCCCAAGTAACCGCTCCGTACCCGATTCCGCCCCAACCGACTTTGCGGCCTTATTCGACGTCGGACGATTTTTTCCTGCCGCCCGACTTGGCCTTCTTGGCAGCCGTCTTGGCGCGCTTGGCCTCATCGGCCGCGAGCACCTTGCGCTCGATCAGCGTGATCGCGCCGCCAGCCTGCTCGATGGCCGCGCGCGCGGAAGCCGTCGCGTGATTGACCGTCAGCTTGAGCGCAGCCTTGAGCTCGCCGCCGCCGAGAATGCGCACGCCACTCAGCTCGCGGCGCACGAGGCCCGCGGCCTTGAGGGCTGCGACGTCGACGGGCTTACCTGCATCGAGGCGGCCCGTGTCGACAGCGCCCTGCAGGTTGCCGAGCGAGACCTCGTTGAACTCATCGCGGCTCCGCGAGCGGAAACCACGCTTCGGCAAGCGGCGATGGAGCGGCATCTGGCCACCCTCGAAGCCACCGATCGCAACACCCGTGCGTGCCGTCTGGCCCTTGCCGCCGCGCCCGCCCGTCTTGCCGACGCCCGAGCCGATGCCGCGCCCGATCCGGAGGCGCGATTTGCGCGAACCGGCATTGTCCTTGATGTCGTTGAGCCGCATGGCCCCGCGCTCCTTCTTTGCCCGACGCCGCTATTTCGTCTCTTCGACGATTTTGACGAGGTGCGAGATCCTGTTGATCATGCCGCGCACGTCCGGCGTATCGACGAGCGTGCGCCGGCGGTGCAGCTTGTTGAGACCGAGACCGATGAGGGTCTGGCGCTGGACGTCCGGGCGCCGCGTGGGGCTCGCGATCTGCTCGACGGTAATCGTCTTGCCGCCGCCGCTCTTTCCGTCTGCCATTGTCTTCGTGTCCTCTGGCCCTGGTTCAGGCGGCACCGCTTAGTGCCGACCGGATCGGGGAGATTTGCCTAATCCTGCGCGGCCTCGGTGGCCTCGCCCGCCGTATCGCGCCGGCGTGCCACGATCTCGCTCACCTTCTTGCTGCGACGGGCAGCAACGGCACGCGGGTTCTCCTGCGTCTTCAGCGCGTCGAACGTCGCGCGAACCATGTTGTAGGGGTTCGACGAGCCGAGCGACTTTGCGACGACATCGCGTACGCCGAGCGCATCGAACACCGCACGCATCGGGCCGCCGGCAATGATGCCGGTGCCTGGAGGCGCCGCGCGCAGAACGACGCGGCCTGCGCCGTGACGCCCCTTGCAGTCATGGTGCAGCGTGCGCTTGTCGCGCATCGGCACGCGCAGCATGGCGCGGCGCGCAGCCTCGCCGGCCTTACGGATGGCTTCGGGCACTTCGCGCGCCTTGCCATGTCCGAAGCCTACCTGGCCCTGCTGGTCGCCAACGACCACGAGCGCCGCGAAGCCGAACCGCTTGCCGCCCTTCACAACTTTGGCGACGCGATTGATGTGGACGAGCTTCTCGGTGAAGTCGCCCTTGCGATCGTCGTCGCGGTCGCGGTCGCGTGAGGGATTGCGTGCCACGTCGATAAACCTTTCTTGCTCAGAAGCTCAGGCCGCCTTCGCGGGCCGCATCGGCCAACGACTTGACGCGACCGTGATACAGATAACCGCCACGATCGAAGACGACCTCGGCGACACCCGCCTTGACCGCACGCTCGGCAAGGAGCTTGCCGACTTCGGCAGCAGCAGCCTTGTCGGCACCGGTCTTGAGCTTGCCCTTGAGATCCTTCTCGATGCTCGAGGCAGCCGCAACCGTCACGCCCTTGGCGTCGTCGATCACCTGCGCATAGATGTGCTTGGACGAACGGAAAACCGACAGGCGCGGCTTGCCGTTCGCAACCTTCTTCAAGGTCCGCCGTACGCGCTGGGCGCGGCGTTGGAACTGTTTGTCGTGGGCGCTCATCGGCTCTCTCGCTTACTTCTTCTTGCCTTCCTTGCGCAGGATGAATTCGCCCTGATAGCGAACACCCTTGCCCTGGTACGGCTCCGGCGGACGATAGGCGCGGATCTCCGCGGCCACCTGCCCGACCTTCTGCTTGTCGATCCCCGAGATCAGCAGGTGATCCTGGCGCGGACCACCGAGCTTCACATCGATGTCAGCGGGGACTTTGTAGTTGATCTCGTGGCTGAACCCGAGTTGCAGCGTCAGGTCCTTGCCCTTGAGCTGGGCACGGAAACCAACGCCGTGGATCTCGAGCGTCTCGGCGTAGCCGGTGACGACACCCTTGATCTGATTGTCGACGAGCGTGCGCGCGAGGCCCCACATGGCGCGTGCGCGCTGCGTGTCCTCACGCGGCGTCACGGCAACGCCGTCAGCCGTCTTCTCGACCTTGACGTCCTCGGGCAGCGTCACGGAGAGCTCACCCTTCGGACCCTTGACCTTGACCGTCTGGCCGCTCACGTCCGCCTGTACGTTGGCGGGAATGGGGACCGGCTTCTTACCGATGCGCGACATCGCCTCAGTTCCTCAATTCAAATCATCTGGCTGCAGGCACCCGAGGCGCCCACGCCTTAGAACACGCTGCAAAGCACCTCGCCGCCGACCTGCTCCTCGCGTGCCCGGGTGTCGGACATCACGCCCTTCGGCGTCGAAAGGATCGAAAGGCCAAGTCCGTTGGCAACCGTCGGCAGATCGCGAAGCGGCGAGTACACGCGACGGCCGGGCTTGGAGACGCGAGCGATCTCCTTGATCGCCGGCTGGCCGTTCAAGTACTTGAGCTCGATCTCGAGTTCGGACATGCCGTTCTTGTGATCGACGCGCGTGTAGCCGCGGATATAGCCTTCTTCGGTCAGCACGTCGAGGACGCGCGTCCGGAGATTGGAGGCCGGACTCGTGACCTTCGGCCGCCGCCGCATCTGCGCATTGCGGATGCGGGTCAGCATATCGCCGAGCGGATCGTTCATCGCCATAGGATCTCGTCCTTCTACCAGCTCGACTTGACCATGCCGGGGATCATGCCCTGGCTTGCCAGCTCGCGGAGCTGGTTGCGGCACAGCTTGAGCTTGCGATAGTAGCCGCGCGAGCGGCCGGTGATTTCGCAACGGTTGCGGATACGCGTCTTGGACGAATTCCGCGGCAGCTCGGCGAGCTTGAGGTTCGCCGCAAAGCGCTCCTCCGTCGGCCGCTTCTGATCAGCCACGATCTCCTTCAGCGCCTTGCGCCGAGCCGCGTACTGATCCACCAGCTTACGCCGGCGCTGGTTCTTGTTGATCGAGCTCTTCTTCGCCATTAGGTCCTCCAAGACCCATATGCCGGCAGGGATACGACCTGCCTCATCGAATTCTGCTCCGGAGACCTAGCTCCGGAAGGGGAAGTTGAAGGCACGGAGCAGCTCGCGCGCCTCGTCGTCGGTACCAGCGGTCGTGCACACGATCACGTCCATGCCCCAGATCTCGTCGACCTGATCGTAGTCGATCTCGGGGAACACGATGTGCTCCTTGAGACCGAGCGCAAAGTTGCCGCGACCATCGAAGCTCTTCGGGTTCAGCCCGCGGAAGTCCTTCACGCGCGGCAGCGCGATCGTGACCAAGCGGTCCAGAAACTCATACATGCGGTCGCCGCGTAGCGTGACCTTGGCGCCGAGCGCCATGTTCTCGCGCACCTTGTATGTTGCGATCGACTTGCGCGCCCGCGTCACGACAGGCCGCTGGCCTGCGATCATCGAGAGATCCTTCGAAGCATTCTCGACCTTCTTGCGGTCGTTGACGGCTTCTCCGACGCCCATGTTGAGCACAATCTTCTCGAGGCGCGGAATGCGCATCGGGTTCTCGTACTTGAAGTGCTCCGCGAGCTTCTTGCGAATCTCCTGCTCGTAGAGCGTCTTCATGCGCGGCTTGTAGTCCGCGGGACGCGGCTTGCGCGGCGCTGCAGCGGGACCGGCCGCGGGCTTGCCCTTGGCTTCCTTGGCCGGCGGACCCTTGCCCTGCGTGGGCTTGCCGCCTTTGGCGCCAGCGGGGGCGCTACCGCCCTTCTGTTTCGCGTTATCGGCCATGACTTATGCCTTCTCCGGAATGACTTCGCCCGAGCGCTTCGAGAACCGCACCTTGCGGCCATCCTCGAGGAACTTGAAACCGACGCGCGTCGGCTTGCCGTCCTTCGGATCCTCGAGCGCGAGGTTCGACAGATTGATCGTTGCTTCCTTGGAGATGATTCCGCCTTCCGTCGTGGCGCTCTGCTTCTGGTGACGACGCACCATGTTCACGCCACGCACGAGAGCGCGGTTCTCCTTCGGGATCACTTTGATGACCTCGCCGTGCTTGCCCTTGTCGCGGCCCGCGAGCACGATGACGTGGTCGCCCTTCTTGATCTTGAGCGACGGCATCTCAGAGCACCTCCGGCGCCAGCGACATGATCTTCACGTGCTTGCGCGCGCGCAACTCACGCGTGACCGGTCCGAAAATGCGCGTGCCGATCGGATCGCCGTTGGCATTGACGAGCACTGCGGCGTTGCGGTCGAAGCGGATCAGCGAGCCGTCGGCGCGACGCACGCCCTTGGCGGTGCGCACGATCACGGCCTTCATGACCTGGCCCTTCTTCACCTTGCCGCGCGGGATGGCTTCCTTCACCGACACAACGATCGTGTCACCGATCGTCGCGTAACGGCGCTTCGAGCCGCCGAGCACCTTGATGCACTGCACGCGACGGGCGCCGGAGTTGTCGGCAACGTCGAGATTTGATTCCATCTGGATCATGGGGCGATCCTCAATCCTTCCTGCCGCTTCAGACCGACTGCTTCAGTGCGACCCAGCGCTTATGGCGCGAGATCGGAGCGCTCTCCTGGATACGCACCTTGTCGCCGACCTTGAACGTGTTCTCCTCGTCATGCGCCTGGTACTTCTTCGACCGGCGCACGGTCTTCTTCAGCAGTGGGTGCGTGAAGCGGCGCTCCACCTCGACCACGATCGTCTTGTTGTTCTTGTCGGAGACAACGACGCCGTTGAGAATGCGCTTTGGCATGATCGTGCTCCTACTTACTTGCTGGCCGACGCCGGGGCATTGCCCCTGAGCGAACGGGCAAACGTCTTCACGCGCGCGATCTCGCGGCGAACCACGCGGATGCGCGCCGTATTCTCGAGCTGGCCGGACGCCGCCTGGAAGCGCAGGTTGAACTGCTCCTTCTTCAGCTTCACCAGCTCCTCATCAAGCTGATCGAGCGTCATGCCCTTGAATTTCTCTGTCGCCATGTCAGGCCTCTCAAACTCTCTCAGTCCGTCCGCAGGCGATCATCACAGCAGGCGGGTTACGATGCGCGTCGCGATCGGCAACTTGGCAGCCCCGAGCGTCAGCGCCTCGCGCGCAACATTGTCCGGCACACCATCGATCTCGAACATGATGCGGCCCGGCTTGACCCGGCACACCCAGAGCTCCGGGCTGCCCTTGCCCGAGCCCATGCGCACCTCGGCCGGCTTCTTCGTCACCGGCACGTCCGGGAAAATGCGGATCCACACGCGGCCCGCACGCTTCATGTGACGCGTGATGGCACGGCGCGCAGCCTCGATCTGGCGCGCGCTCAAGCGCTCCGGCGCGGCCGCCTTCAGGCCGTGCGAGCCGAAGTTGAGATCGGTTCCGCCCTTGGCAGCGCCGTGAATACGGCCCTTGTGCTGCTTGCGGAACTTCGTCCGTTTTGGTTGCATCATGACAGTCGTTCCTCGAAGGCTTTACTCGCCGCGCGGCCGGCGGTCGCCGCGATCACCCCGATCGCCGCGATCCTCGCGCCGGCGACGATCACCGCCACCACCCTCCTGCGACTCGAGCGCACGACGCTCGGACGCCATCGGGTCATGCTCGATGATCTCGCCCTTGTAGATCCACACCTTCACGCCGATGATCCCGTAGGCCGTGCGTGCAATGCCGTAGCCGAAGTCGATGTCGGCACGCAGCGTATGCAGCGGCACGCGGCCCTCGCGATACCACTCGACGCGAGCAATCTCGGCGCCGCCGAGACGGCCCGACACGTTGATACGGATGCCCTGCGCACCGAGCCGCAGTGCCGACTGCACAGCGCGCTTCATGGCGCGGCGGAAAGCCACGCGGCGCTCGAGCTGCTGAGCGATCGTCTCGGCCACGAGAACTGCATCGATCTCGGGCTTGCGCACCTCGACGATGTTGAGATGCACCTCCGACTGCGTGAGGCGCGCGAGCTCGCCGCGCAGCTTCTCGATGTCGGCGCCCTTCTTGCCGATCAGAATACCCGGGCGCGCCGAGTGGACCGTCACGCGGCACTTCTTGTGCGGGCGCTCGATCACGATCTTCGCGATGCCGGCCTGACGCTGCATCTTCAGGATGTGCTCGCGCATCTTCCTGTCTTCGTGCAGCAGCTTGCCGTACTCGGCCCGGCTCGCGAACCAGCGGCTGTCCCAGGTACGATTGATGCCGACGCGCAGGCCGACGGGATTGACCTTGTGACCCATCAGGCGGCCTCCTCTGCTGTGGCCTCGGGCGCGGACTTGGCCGCAACCTCGCGCACGATCACGGTGAGCTGCGAGAACGGCTTTATGATCCCGCCCGAGCGACCACGCCCGCGGGCATGGAAGCGCTTCATGACAAGGTTCTTGCCGACCCAGGCTTCGGAGACGATCAGATCGTCGACGTCGAGGCCGTGATTGTTCTCGGCGTTGGCGATCGCGCTCATGAGGCACTTGCGCACGTCGACCGCGATGCGCTTCCTCGAGAACTCGAGCTCGGTCAGCGCCGTCTGCACCTTCTTGCCGCGGATCATCGCCGCAACGAGATTTAGCTTCTGGGGCGAGACGCGCAGATTGCGCACCACGGCCTGGACCTCGTTCTCCGGCAGACGCCGTTCGGCTTTGGGCTTGCCCATCTTATCTGCCCTTCGTCGCTTTCTTGTCGCCGCTGTGGCCATGGAAGGTGCGCGTCGGCGCGAACTCGCCGAACTTGTGCCCCACCATGTCCTCGTTGACATTCACAGGGATATGCTTCTGGCCGTTGTGAACGCCGAACGTGAGCCCGACGAACTGCGGCAGGATCGTCGAACGGCGCGACCAGATCTTGATGATCTCGCTGCGACCGCCCCCGCGCACTTTATCGGCCTTCTTCAAGAGATAGCCGTCGACGAACGGGCCTTTCCAAACAGAACGTGCCACGATCGATGCTCCTACTTGCTCTTGCTGCGCGTGCGGACGATGAACTTGTCCGTCGCCTTGTTCTTGCGCGTCTTGAAGCCCTTGGTCGGCTTGCCCCAGGGCGTCGCCCAGTGCTTGCCGCCCTTGGTGCGACCACCGTTCGGGTGATCGACCGGGTTCATCATGACCGAGCGCACGGTCGGACGAATGCCGAGCCAGCGCGTGCGGCCCGCCTTGCCGATCGAGACGTTGCCGTGATCGGGGTTCGAGACCGCGCCGACCGTCGCCATGCATTCCTGGCGCACGCGCCGCGTCTCGCCCGACTTGAGCTTCAGTACCGCCCAGCCGGCATCGCGGCCGACGAGCTGCACGAAGGCGCCCGCGGAGCGCGCAATCTGTCCACCGCGGCCAGCCTTGAGCTCGACGTTGTGCACGATCGTGCCGATCGGGATCGACGAGAGTGGCATGGCATTGCCAGGCTTCACGTCGACAGCGCTGCCCGCGACGACCTTGTCGCCGACGTTGAGGCGCTGCGGCGCGAGAATGTAGGCGAGCTCGCCGTCCGTGTACTTGACGAGCGCGATAAAGGCAGTCCGGTTCGGATCATACTCGAGCCGCTCGACCGTGCCCTCGACATCGAACTTGCGACGGCGGAAGTCCACGAGGCGATAGGCCTGCTTATGGCCGCCGCCGATGTGGCGCATGGTGATGCGCCCGTGGTTGTTGCGGCCGCCCGTCTTGGACTTGCCCTCGACGAGCATCTTGACCGGCGCGCCCTTCCACAGGTGATCGCGGTCCACGAGCACGAGCTGGCGTCGGCCTGGCGATGTCGGGCGATATGTCTTCAGTGCCATGGTCGTTCTCTATTCCTCAGAGCCCCGTCGTGATGTCGATCGAGTGCCCTTCCTCGAGCGTCACGATGGCTTTCTTGATCTCGCCCTGACGAGCGACGATGCCCTTGAAGGCCTTCAGCTTGCCCTTGCGGACGATGGTATTCACAGCCTTCACCTTGACGTTGAAGAGCTGCTCAACCGCTGCCTTGATCTCCGGCTTGGTCGCTGAGCGCGCGACCTTGAATATCACCTGGTTGGCCTCGGAGGCCATGGTCGCCTTCTCGGTGATGACCGGCGCGCGAATGATGTCGTAGGCCTTGAGTTTGCTCATTTGAAGCGCTCCTCGAGGGCGGCGACGGCGGCCTTGGTCAGCACCAGCTTCTGGCGGCGCAGGATGTCGTAGACGTTGATGCCCTGCACGGGCAGCAGGTCGATGTTCGGAATGTTGCGCACGGCCTGCACGAAGCCGATGTCGAGGTCCGTGCCATCAATGAAGAGCGCGTTCGTGAGTCCGAGCGCAGCGAGCTGCGCCTTGAGGCCCTTCGTCTTGCCGTCCGCAGAGGCAGCCTTCTCGAGCACGACGATCTCGCCGGCCTTGGCCTTGGCGGAGAGCGCGTGACGGAGCGCGAGCGCGCGCACCTTCTTTGGAAGCGCGATCGCATGGCTGCGCGGCTTCGGGCCGAAGGCCTTGCCGCCACCGCGCCACTGCGGCACGGACTTGTCGCCGTGACGTGCGCCGCCGGTGCCCTTCTGCTTGTACATCTTCTTGCCCGTGACGGTCACTTCGGACCGGTCCTGGGCATGATGCGTGCCGGCCATGCGCTTCAGGAGCTGCCAGCGCACAGTGCGCTGGATGAGATCCGGGCGCGGCTCCAGATTGAAGATCGCATCGGCAAGCTCGACCGTGCCGGCCGAACTCGCATCAAGCGTGGTGACTGGGGTCTGCATCAGGCCTGCTCCGTCGTCGTCTGAGCGGCGGCGCCAGCAGCGCGCGCACGGAAGGCACCAGGCTTCGGCGCATCCTTCGGCGCCTTCTTCACGGCGTCGCGGATCAGCACCCAGCCACCCTTGGAGCCCGGCACCGCGCCGCGCACCAGAATGAGGCCGCGCTCGACATCCGTCTTGACCACCTCGAGGTTGAGCGTCGTGATGCGCTCATCGCCCATGTGGCCGGCCATCTTTTTGCCCTTGAAGACCTTGCCGGGATCCTGGCGCTGGCCGGTCGAACCGAGCGACCGGTGCACGACCGACACACCGTGTGTGGCGCGCAGACCGCCGAAGTTCCAGCGCTTCATGCCACCCTGGAACCCTTTGCCCTGGCTCGTGCCCGTCACGTCGACGAGCTGGCCGGTGACGAAGTGGTCGGCCGTGATCTCGGCACCGACTTCGATCAGGTTTTCCGGGCTCACGCGGAACTCGGCGAGCTTGCGCTTCGGCTCGACCTCGGCGCGCGCGAAACCGCCGCGCTCGGCCTTGGTCACGCGGTTCGGCTTACGCTTGCCGGCGCCGAGCTGGAGCGCGGTGTAGCCGTTCTTCTCTTGCGTCAGGTGGGCGACGACCTGGAGGTTGTCGAGCTTCAGCACGGTCACGGGGATATGCTCCCCGGTCTCCGTGAAGAGCCGCGTCATGCCGACCTTCTGTGCAATCACTCCGGAACGCATCCGTTGCATTCCTTTCCTAAGGACTGAGCCACTGGTTCCTGTCCGATCCACCGAAGCGCGCCTTGCGGCCCGCCGTCAGCGCCGGCCAGCCGTCAGAGCTTGATCTCCACGTCGACGCCGGCCGCGAGGTCCAGCTTCATGAGCGCGTCCACCGTCTGCGGCGTCGGATCGACGATATCGAGGAGCCGCTTGTGGGTCCGCATCTCGAACTGCTCACGGCTCTTCTTGTCGATGTGCGGCGAGCGGTTCACTGTGAACCGCTCGATGCGGGTCGGAAGCGGAATCGGGCCGCGCACCTCGGCGCCGGTTCGCTTCGCCGTGTTCACGATCTCACGGGTCGACGCATCGAGAATTCGATGGTCGAACGCCTTGAGTCGGATCCGGATGTTTTGGCCGTTCATCGTCTCACTCGTCCCGCTGGAAACGTGAGCGCCCGTTGTCTTGCAACACCGGGCGCCCGCCGCATCTCTTGATTACTCGATAATTTTCGTGACCACGCCGGCGCCGACCGTGCGGCCGCCCTCGCGTATGGCGAAGCGCACGCGCTCCTCCATGGCGATCGGCTGGATCAGGTCGACGAGGAACTCGGCATTGTCGCCGGGCATGACCATCTCCGTCCCTTCCTTCAGCGTCACGATGCCGGTCACGTCGGTCGTGCGGAAGTAGAACTGCGGACGGTAGTTGTTGAAGAACGGCGTGTGGCGGCCACCCTCTTCCTTCGTGAGGATGTAGGCCTCGGCCATGAACTTCTTGTGCGGCTTCACGGAGCCTGGCTTCGCGAGCACCTGGCCACGCTCCACGGCTTCCTTGTCGATGCCGCGCAGGAGGCAGCCGACGTTGTCGCCAGCCTCGCCAGAGTCGAGGAGCTTGCGGAACATCTCGACGCCGGTGACGACCGTCTTCTGCGTGTCCTTGAGGCCGACGATCTCGGCTTCCTCACCGACCTTGATGGTGCCGCGCTCGATGCGGCCCGTGACGACCGTACCGCGGCCCGAGATCGAGAACACGTCTTCGATCGGGAGCAGGAACGGCTTGTCCTTCGGACGCTCGGGGAGCGGGATGTAGGTGTCGAGCGCCTCGTAGAGCTTGAGGATCGCCTCGTCGGCGAGCGGGCCCTTCTCACCGTTGAGCGCTTTGATCGCGGCGCCACGGATCACAGGAACGTCGTCGCCCGGGAACTGATACTGCTTCAGAAGCTCGCGCACCTCGAGCTCGACGAGGTCGAGGAGCTCTTCGTCATCGACGATGTCGCACTTGTTGAGGAACACGACGATGTAGGGCACGCCGACCTGGCGCGCGAGCAGGATGTGCTCGCGGGTCTGCGGCATCGGGCCGTCGACCGCGGACACGACCAGGATCGCGCCGTCCATCTGGGCGGCACCGGTGATCATGTTCTTCACGTAGTCGGCGTGGCCCGGGCAGTCGACGTGGGCGTAGTGCCGGTTCGCGGTCGAGTACTCGACGTGGCTCGTCGCGATCGTGAGGATCTTCGTCGGGTCGCGGCGGCCCTGGCTCTCCGAGGCCTTGGCAACTTCGTCGTAGGCGATCGCCGTCTTCGTCCAACCCTTGTCGGCCGAGACCTTCGTCAATGCCGCCGTCAGCGTCGTCTTGCCGTGGTCGACGTGACCAATCGTGCCGACGTTGCAGTGGGGCTTATTGCGATCGAATTTCTCCTTGCCCATCTCAGGCTCTCCTCATGCGTCTGGACGACTGGCGTCCGCTTTGAACTTGGAAGTCGTATTGAATTTCGTCCTCGGGGATCAGGCGTATTTGGCCTTCACCTCCTCGGCAACGTTGCGCGGTACCTCGGCGTAGTGTGCGAACTGCATCGTGTAGGATGCGCGTCCCTGGCTCATCGAGCGCAGCTGGCTCACATAGCCGAACATGTTCGCTAGCGGCACGTGAGCCCGAATGACAGTCGCGTTGCCGCGCATCTCCTGGTTGCGAATCTGGCCGCGCCGGCTGTTGATGTCGCCGATGACGCCGCCGACGAAGTCGCCGGGTGTCACCACCTCGACGTCCATGATCGGCTCCAGGAGCTTGATGCCCGCCTTCTGGCAACCCTCGCGCATTGCCTGACGCGATGCGATTTCGAACGCGATCGCGGAGCTGTCCACCTCGTGGAAGGCACCGTCGAACAACGTCACCTTGGTATCGACCAGCGGGAAGCCGATGAGCACACCGCTTGCCCAGATGCTCTCGACACCCTTCTCCACGCCGGGGATGTATTCCTTCGGCACGGTGCCGCCCACGATCTCCGACTCGAACTCGTTGCCCGAACCCGGCTCCCGCGGCTCGAGACGCAGCTTGACGCGGGCGAACTGGCCCGAACCGCCAGACTGCTTCTTGTGCGTGTAGTCGATGTCGGTCGCGCGGGCGAGCGTCTCGCGGTAGGCGACCTGCGGCGCGCCGGTCGCCACCTCGACACCGTGCGTGCGGCGCAGGATGTCGACCTTGATCTCGAGATGCAGCTCGCCCATGCCCTTGATGATGGTCTCGCCGCTCTCCGGATCCGTGTTGACACGGAAGGAAGGATCCTCGGTCGCGAGCTTCGCGAGCGCGGCACCCATCTTCTCCTGGTCACCCTTCGACTTCGGCTCGACCTTCATCTCGATGACGGGCTCGGGGAACTCCATCTTCTCGAGAATGACGCGGTTGGTCGGGTCAGACAGGGTCTCGCCGGTGCGGGTATCCTTGAGGCCGAGCAGCGCGACGATGTCGCCGGCATAGGCCTCCTTGATCTCCTCGCGGTTGTTGGCGTGCATCAAGAGGATGCGGCCAACACGCTCGCGGCGATCGCGGGTCGTGTTGATGACGTGCATGCCGCTTTCGAGCTTGCCCGAATAAATGCGGGCGAAGGTCAGCACGCCGTAGGGATCGTCCATGATCTTGAAGGCGAGCAGCGACAGCGGATCACTGTCGATCGGCCGACGCACGACCGGCTCGCCGTTCTTCGGATCTATACCGGTGAACGCCTCGCGATCGGCCGGCGACGGCAGGAAGTCGACAACGGCATCGAGCAGGGGCTGTACGCCCTTGTTCTTGAAGGCCGAGCCGCACATCATGGGATAGAAGGCGCGCGTGATGGTGGCCTTGCGAATGCACTTCTTCAGCGTCGCGACATCTGGCTCTTTGCCGTCGAAGTAGGCGGCGAGCGCATCATCGTCCATCTCGACCGCGGCTTCGATCATCGCGGCGCGGAACTCGTTCGCCTTGTCGACGAGGTCGGCCGGAATGTCGGTCTCTGCGAACTTCGCACCCTTGTCGTCGCCTTCCCAGATGATCGCTTTCATCTTGAGGAGATCGACGACGCCCGTGAAGCTGCTCTCGGCGCCGATCGGAATCTGCAGCGGCACGGCGCGCGCACCGAGCTTCTCGCCGATGTCCTCGAGGCACATGTAGAAGTCTGCGCCCGTCTTATCCATCTTGTTGGCAAAGATGATGCGCGGCACGCCGTACTTGTCGCCCTGGCGCCAGACGGTCTCGGTCTGCGGCTCCACACCCTGGTTGCCATCGAGCACGCACACGGCGCCGTCGAGCACGCGCAGCGAACGCTCGACTTCGATCGTGAAGTCGACGTGGCCTGGCGTGTCGATGATGTTCAGCCGCTTGCCGGCCCAGAACGTCGTCGTGGCAGCCGACGTGATCGTGATGCCCTTCTCCTGCTCCTGGACCATGAAATCCATGGTCGCGGCGCCGTCGTGCACCTCGCCGATCTTGTGACTCTTGCCGGTGTAGAAGAGGATCCGCTCAGTCGTCGTCGTCTTCCCAGCATCAATGTGGGCCATGATGCCGAAGTTGCGGTAGTCCTCGATCGCGTATTCGCGGGCCATATTCGTTGCCTCGTCGTCCGGTTACCAGCGGTAGTGCGAGAAGGCGCGGTTGGCTTCCGCCATCTTGTGCGTATCTTCGCGCTTCTTCACCGCCGTGCCGCGGTTGTTGGCGGCGTCCAAAAGCTCGGCCGACAACCGCTCTTCCATCGTATTTTCATTACGGGCGCGCGCCGCCGTGATCAGCCAGCGGATCGCCAGCGCCTGACGGCGCTCGTTACGCACCTCGACCGGGACCTGGTACGTCGCACCGCCGACGCGGCGTGAGCGGACCTCGACCGAGG
>JAESGW010000053.1_pt1 | contig 348427 bp, 313 predicted proteins | sample 9269791 | NCBI WGS metagenome assembly JAESGW01 (sample SAMN16773120, study PRJNA677053) | algae metagenome | isolation source: Aphanocapsa lilacina HA4352-LM1 and co-occurring heterotrophs from near cave... | place: USA: Maniniholo cave, near Haena, Kauai, HI | collected 2009-07-28 | reverse complement strand
CGATACTGGTACCTAAAACCAGCGCGTCTACCAATTCCGCCACGCCCGCAGGTGTTTTCGGCCGGGTGCACGAAATCGCGCGCTGCCGCGCACGCCCGTGCGGGCCGCGCGGGGCTATAGCAGACGCGTGGCCGAGGGCAAGGGCACAAAGCCCCATATTCCGTGGCCGGAACATGCGCCGCGCCCGTTCGTTGGTTAATCCAAGGAGAAAGACCATGGCCAGCAGCCCCGACCCGCTTCCCAAGCCGAAACCCGACACGATCGAGCCGCAATCGCCCCCCGAAAAGCCGGCCCAGCCGACCCCGCTCGAAGACCCCGCCGGCCAGCCGACCGAAATCCCCGGCAACCCCGGCGGCGGCGACATCGACGAGCCAGGCCGCGGACCCGACGAAGTGCCGCCGCAGCAGGTTTGATAAGCTTCCCCCCGTTCGTCATTCCCGCGAAAGCCGGAACCCAGCGAACCGACCGTGCAACGGGGTTCCCGCTTTCGCCGGAATGACGATATTTAGCTTACTAACTACTTGACCGGCCCTCTCCCCGGCCGCCAAAACGGCGCCAGGGAGAGACAATATGAAATTCATCGCCGCCGCCATCGCGCTGCTCCTGACAACGACTGCACCCGCCACCGCGCAGGAAACCACCCTCTACCGCGGCGGCCCGATCGTCACGATGGACGGCGACACCCCGCACACCGTCGAGGCTGTCGTCACGCGCGGCGACCGCATCGCCTTCGCGGGCCCCGAAAAAGAGGCCCGCAAGGCCGCGGGCAAGGACGCGGCGGTTCGCGATCTCAAGGGCGCCACCCTGCTCCCCGGCTTCATCGACGCCCATTCGCATTTCACGCTGGCGACGATGATGGCGGGCGGGCTCGACCTGCGCGATGGCGGCGGGCCGCCGGTAACCGACATCGCGGGCCTGCAAGCCGCGATCCGCGATCACGTCGCCGCGCGCACGCTCCCCAAGGATGGCTGGGTCGTCGTCTGGCAATATGACCATGAAACGCTCGCGGAAAAGCGGCACATCACCCGCGCCGAACTCGACGCGGTGGCAAGCGACCGGCCGATCGTCGTCTTTCACGTCTCGCTGCACGGCGCCGTCGCGAACAGCGCCGCGCTGTCCGCCGCCGGCATCGACGAAAACACGCCCGTTCCGCCCGGCGCGATGATCTTGCGCGACGACGCGGGCAAGCTGAACGGCGTCCTGCTCGAAAAGGCGATGCACCTCCTCTTCGCCAAGCTGCCGCAGCCCAGCGCCGAGCAGAAGCTCGCGGCGCTCGACGCGGCGCAGAACCGCTATTTCGCCGAGGGCTACACCCACGCGCAGGACGGTGCGACGCAGCGCGCCGACATCGCGTTCCTGACCAGCCCCACAGCGCGCGAACGGCTCAAGATCGACCTCGCCCTGCTCCCCATCTACACCGAGCTCGACGCGCTGCTCGCCGGCCCCGACGGCAAGTTCGGCGTCTATCAAAATCATGTAAAGCTGCAGGGGATCAAGTTCATCCTCGACGGATCGGTGCAGGCGCGCACCGGCTATTTCACGCGCGACTATGCGCGCGGCAGCCCCGCCGGCGATCATCCCTGGCACGGTCATCCCGGCATGTCGGACGCCGAATTTCGGGACCTGGCGCGCAAGGCCCACGACCGCGGCTGGCAGCTCTTCGTCCACGCCAATGGCGACGCCGCGATCGATATGGCGATCAAGGGCTTCGACGCACTCGGGATCAAGGCCGCCGACAACCGCCGCCCGGTCGTCATCCACTCGCAGTTCCAGCGCCGCGATCAATTACCGCAATACGCCCGCATCGGCGTCGGCCCCGCCTATTTCTCGAACCACGCCTGGTATTGGGGCGACGTCCACCGCACCAATTTTCCGGGGGAGGTCGTCGATTTCATCAGCCCGTTCCGCTCGGCGCGCGCAGCGGGCCTCATCCCCTCGAACCACAGCGACTACAGCGTCACCCCGCTCGACACGCGCTTCATGCTCTGGACGTCGATGGCGCGCGTCTCGCCGACCGGCGTCGTCAGCGGCGCGGGCGAGCGCCTGAACGCCTATGAAGCGCTGCAGGCGCTCACCACCGGCCCCGCGTGGCAGGCGTTCGAGGAAGACCGCAAGGGCCGCATCAAAGCGGGCCTGCTCGCCGATTTCGTGATCCTCGACAAGAACCCGCTGACCACGCCGGTGGACGGCATCAAGGACATTAAGGTACTGGAAACCATCAAGGAAGGCCGTTCGGCCTGGCAGGCAAAACGCTGATACCGGATCGCGTAGATTCAGCATAGCTTCCCGGCGTTTTCCGCTTTTTAGCCACCGCAAAACTTGATAACCGTCAGCGGATACACCGCAGCAGGAGCCTTCGTCATGCGTCTAACTTTCGCCGCCCTTATGCTCGCGTCCGCTGCGCTTCCGGCGGCCGCCCTAGCCCAGTCGGCACCCGACGTCGCCGACCTCGCCGGCGCCCGCGCCGCGGGCGGCGAGACGCAGTTGCTGGCGCGCGGCTACATCTCGCGCCATTCGACCACCGTCGGCGAACAACGCTATACCTTCTGGTGGAATCAGCGAACCGGCCGCTGCCTGTCAGTCTCGACCGTCGATGGCCGCTACGGCGCGCTGACCGGCGTTCCCGCCGAAAATTGCGACGACACCCCGCCGCGCGAGGCCTACGCGCCGCAGCAGCACAGCTACGAGAGTCCGGCCGAAACCGGCTATCGTGACCCGAACTCGCTCGTGCTCGTCTGTTACGGCGCGGGCACCCGCCCGACCGTCACCAGCAAGCCGACCTACAAATGGAATCCGTGGAACCATAAGTGGGAATGGAGCAACGAGGTCAGCAACACCGCGCAGGGCTTCACCAGCGACGTCCAGATCGAACTCTATGGCGACCAGGGCCGCATCCATCTTGGACCCAAGCTTGTCGCGCCGATCCACAGCGGCGACGACCATGGCTGGTGGGATCTCGACAATCTGGTCGTCACCCCTGACCGCATCACCGCCAGTTACCGGATCAACGGCCTGAACAAGCCGAAACTCACAGTCGATCGCCGCTCGGGCCGGATCACCATTCAGGCGATCACCAACTTCTCGGGCCAGTGCGACAGCGGCGATTGGGGTGCCGGGCAAAGGCGCTTTTAAGGGGCGACGCGCCTCGCTGCGACCTCGTCCAGCATCGCCTTCAGCGCCGCCGCATCGAACCAGCGCCCGTTTGCCATCACGCCCAGCGGCGCGCGCAGCGTCCCGGGCTTTTCGAGCGGATTTTCGGCGACGAGCAACAGGTCGGCGCGATAACCCGGCGCCACGACGCCGAACTTCGCCGCGCCCGGCACCGTCTTCGCGATGAACGCGCCGGGCGTGCGCGTCGCCGCCGACAGCGCCTGCCACGGCGTCAGCCCGGCGCCGAGCATCGCGTCGATCTCGCCGTGCAGCGCAAAGCCCGGCACCAGTCCCGGGATCGTCGGCGCATCGCCGCCGGTGATCAGCGGCACACCCGCGTCGGCCATCGCCTTCACGAAGCGCGCCTCGAACGCGACGCGCCGCGACAGGTCGACCGCCTTCTTCTGATAGGATGACCGCGCCCAGTCGATCCGGTCGCCGGGCGCGAGGTAACGCGCCTCGGGCGCCGCGAGATAGGCTTTCACGACCTCGGGCTTGCCGAACTGCGCCGCGATCGCGCGATAGGTGAAGAGGTCCGAGACGACGAAAGCGTCATGCGCTTTCACCAGCGCGATCGCATCGGCAATCCGCGCGTCGGCGGGCGGCGCCTGCTGGTCGTCGGCGGGCGGCGCGGGGAAGAAGCCAGTGAAGAATTCCTCGACATGCGCGACCATCGCCTGCCCCGCCGCGAGCTGTTTCGCGAGGCCGACCGCCGCGACATTATGCCCGACGACGCCGATGCCCTGCATCTTCGCCTCATCGGCCAGCGCCGAAAAGGCGTCCGCCGACAGGTTCGTATAGACTTTGATGAAGCTGTAGCCGTTGGCCTTGGCGATCCCGACGATCGCGCGTGCGTCCGCCGGCGTGGCGATCACCAGATGGCCATATTGCGGATTACCGTCGACCGCGAGCGCGGTGAAGATCTGCGGCCCCGGCACCTCGCCCTTGTTCACCGCGATCCGCGTCCGCCCGGCGAAGGCGTTGGTCGCCTCACCCATGTTGAGCATCGTCGTGACGCCATTGGCCAGCAGCAGCGACAGGTCGTCGCGGCTCGTCACATGATTGTGCATATCGGCCAGCCCCGGCACCAGCCACGCGCCCTTGCCGTCCACCACCGGCGTCCCCGCCGGCAGCTTCGCCATGATGCCGATGCTCGCGATCTTGCCGTCGGTGACGATCACCGTCGTGCGCGGAATCACGCGCTCGCGGTCCATCGGCACGACATTGACGTCGGTGAAGACGATCGTCTCGGCGCGCGCCGCAACGGCGCAGGCGAGCAACAACCACAGCGTCAACAGCGCGCGCAGCATCCGCCGCGCCGCGTCAGCCGGCGCAGAATTTGACAAAGCGCGCGATTGCCTGCTTGCCGCCTGGCGTCGCCGCCATGTCGGTCGTGGCGCCGTCTGCGGTCATCCGCAGCCAGCCGTTCGCCGCGAAGGCATGAAACAGCGGCGAGGTCGCCGGCATTTCCTGCGCGGTAAAGGTCGGCATTTCGTCGGCCTCGGTCGTCCCGGTCAGCCGCACGCGCTGGTCGCCCGATTCGAGTTCGATCGCCGTCAGGTCCGGCGCGCCGCCCGAAATACCCGCAAAGACGCGGTCGCCGCCCTCCTCGCAGGTGAAGTTCAGCGGCTGGTCATCGGTGCCGTCAACCTCATAGGCGAGGATCGCGCTCTGCGTGCGTTCCTCGTCGTTGATGCGCATCGCCCAGTCATAACCGTTATTCACCGCGGGCGCGGGCGCGGGCGCCGCGTTCGCCGCGCCGCCCAGAGCGAGCACACTACAAAACGAAACCAGAATCCGCTTCATCTTCACATCCTTCGTCACATAGGCACCGATTGCAATGCCTATGACACAGAAGTAGCTGAATTCGCTGTGAATCCGATCACTTATTCTCAGCCGAGCGCCTTCTTCAGCAACTCGTTCACAACCTGCGGGTTCGCCTTGCCCTGCATCGCCTTCATCGTCTGCCCGACGAAGAAGCCGAACAAAGCTTCCTTGCCGCCCTTATACTGCTCGACCTTGTCGGCATTGGCGGTCAGGATCTTGGCGATTTCGGCCTCGATCGCGCCGGTGTCGCTCGTCTGCTTCAGCCCGTCGCGCTCGACGATCACGCCCGCGGCGTCACCGCTTTCGAGCATCTTCTCGAACACCGCCTTGGCGATCGTCCCCGAAATCGTGCCATCGGCGACGAGGCCGAGCAGCTCGGCAGCATGCTCGGGCGAGACCGGCGAATCCGAAATGTCGCGGCCCATGCGGTTGAGCGCGCCGAACAATTCGCTCGTCACCCAGTTCGCCGCAGCAACGGGCTTCGCGCCCGCATCGAGCAGCGTATCGAACCAGCGCGCCGCTTCGACCTCGGCAGTCAGCACGTCGGCGTTATACGGCGAAATCCCCGCCGCCAGATAGCGCGCACGCTTGGCATCGGGCAGTTCGGGCAAGGACTCGCGGCACTCGGCCAGAAACGCATCGTCGAGTTCGAGCGGCAGCAGATCGGGATCGGGGAAGTAGCGATAATCATGCGCATCTTCCTTCGACCGCATCGAACGCGTCTCGTTGCGATCGGGATCGTAGAGCCGCGTTTCCTGCACCACGGTGCCGCCGCTTTCGATCAGTTCGACCTGGCGCTTCGCCTCGCCCTCGATCACCGCCATCACGAAGCGCACCGAATTGACGTTCTTCGTCTCGGTGCGCGTCCCGAATTCGTCGCCCGGCTTGCGCACGCTGACATTCACGTCGGCGCGCATCGAGCCCTCTTCCATATTGCCGTCGCACGAGCCGACATAGCGCAGGATCGAGCGCAGCTTGCGCACATACGCCCCTGCTTCCGCCGGCGAGCGCATGTCGGGGCGCGAGACGATCTCCATCAGCGCGACCCCCGAGCGGTTGAGGTCGACATAGGACATCGTCGGATGCTGGTCGTGCATCAACTTGCCGGCATCCTGCTCGACATGGATGCGCTCGATCCCGATCACCTTGTCGCCGGGAATCCCCGCCTTCTCATCGGCCGCGATCGTCAGCGAACCTTCGCCGACAAGCGGATGATAAAGCTGCGAAATCTGGTAACCCTGCGGCAGGTCGGCATAGAAATAATTCTTGCGGTCGAACCGCGACCATTTGTTGATCTGCGCCTCGATCGCCATGCCCGTGCGCACCGCCTGGCGGATGCACTCGCGGTTCGGCACCGGCAGCATCCCCGGCATCGCGGCGTCGACCAGCGACACCTGCGTGTTCGGCTCGGCCCCGAACGCCGTCGCGGCGCCCGAGAACAGCTTGGCGTTGGAGGTGACCTGTGCATGGACCTCAAGGCCGATCACGACCTCCCACTCGCCGGTTTCGCCCTTGATGCGATAATCAGACATCACTTACTTTCCTTGTGTCCCTGCGAAGGCAGGGACCCATCACCTGCCGCTTCAACCTTGCACCATCCGGAGATGGCCCCCTGCCTTCGCAGGGGCACAGGTTGAACTACCACCACTTCTCCGCCCGCGCGGTAAAGCCCGCGCGTTCCTCGATCGCGAGCCCGGCGTTGAGCACGCCCTGCTCGTCGAACGCCTTGCCGATGATCTGCAAGCCCAGCGGCAGCCCTTCGCGGTTCAGCGCCGCGGGGACCGACATCGCGGGCAATCCCGCGAGGCTCGCGGGCACCGCGAACACGTCGTTGAGGTACATCGACAGCGGATCGGCGGTCTTTTCGCCCAGCCCGAACGCCGCCGACGGCGCGGTCGGCGCAAGGATCACGTCGCACACCCCGAACGCCTGTTCGAAATCGCGCGCAATCAGCGTCCGCACCTTTTGCGCCTGCGTGTAATAGGCGTCGTAGAAGCCCGCCGACAGCACATAGGTGCCGATCATTATGCGGCGCTTGACCTCGGGCCCGAAGCCGTCGGCGCGCGTCGCGGCATACATGTCCTGCAACCCCGCGCCCTGCGGCAGGTCGCGCAAACCATAGCGCACGCCGTCATAGCGCGCGAGGTTCGACGACGCCTCGGCGGGCGCAATGATATAGTAAGCAGGCAGCGCATATTTGGTGTGCGGCAGGCTGATCTCGACGACCTCGGCTCCCGCATCCTTCAGCATCGCGATCCCCGCATCCCACATCGCGTCGATGTCGGGATCGATGCCCTCCAGTCGATATTCCTTGGGAATACCGACCGTCTTACCCTTGAGATCGCTCGACAAAGCGGCTTCCCAATTGGGCACCGCCATATCGAGGCTCGTCGCGTCCTTCGGATCGAAGCCCGCCATATTCTCGAGCATGATCGCGCAGTCCTTGACGTCGCGCGCCATCGGCCCCGCCTGATCGAGCGAGCTGGCGAACGCAACGATGCCCCAGCGCGAGCAGCGGCCATAGGTCGGCTTGATCCCCGAAATGCCGACGAAGGCCGCGGGCTGGCGGATCGATCCGCCGGTGTCGGTCCCCGTCGCCGCGGGGCACAGCCGCGCCGCGATCGCCGACGAAGACCCGCCCGACGATCCACCCGGCGCGAGCGCGGCATTGCCGCCGTCGTTGCGCTTCCACGGGCTGATGACATTGCCGAAATAGCTCGTCTCGTTCGACGATCCCATCGCGAACTGGTCGAGGTTCAGCTTGCCGAGCATGCCGCAACCCGCATCCCACAGTTTCGCCGACACGGTCGATTCATAGCGCGGGACGAAGCCTTCGAGCATATGGCTCGCGGCGGTCGTCTGCACGCCGTTCGTCGCGAACAGATCCTTCATCCCGATCGGCACGCCCGAAAGCGGCTTCAGCGTCCCCGCCGAACGGTCGGCATCGGCCGCCTTCGCCGCCGCGATCGCATGTTCGGGCGTCTCGACGATAAACGCATTCAGCGCCTTCGCGCCCGCGACATTGGCGTTGAACGCCTCGGCGACCTCGACGGCGCTGAAATCGCCCGCGCGGTGCCCGTCGCGGATCTGCGCGACGGTAAGATTCGTAAGATCGGTCATTATTCGATCACCTTGGGAACACCGAAAAAGCCGTGCTGCGGCGCGGGCGCATTCGCCAGCACATCGTCACGGCGGCCGCCGCCGGTCAGCGGGTCGGCGTCGACGACATCGTCGCGCAACCGCAGATGGTTCGGGATCACCGCGGTCATCGGCTCGACCCCGGTCACATCGACCTCGCCGAGTTGCTCGACCCAGCCCAAGATGCCGTTCAATTCGCCTTCCATCGCGGCGGCTTCGGCATCGCTGATCGCGATGCGCGCCAGCGACGCGATTTTCCTTACTGTTGCCTGATCGATTGACATGATCGCCCTAACTTTAACGAAGCCGCGCCGCTAGCATCCCGCCCCGCGCGCTTCAAGGTGCGGCTACTCGAAAGTGCCGGATTCCGGCACCCCGTCCACCGACAGGCGGCGTTGCTGCACCGTCTCGACCTCGATCCGCGCCTTCGACAGGTCGACCGGCGGCTTTTTGGCCGGCGACGCCTTCGCCCAATCGCCCTGCACCCATTGCCCGGCATCATTCTGCGTCACGAAATCGAAATTGAGCGAATCGCCCGGCTCGTTCTGGCCGAGTACGCCGATCCGCTTGTCGTCGAGCCACACCGCGACGCACGCCTTCGCCCGGCTGCACATGTAGCTGCCCGCCACGCGCTCGAGCGCCTCGGGCGGCAACGCCCGCTCCGCCGGAACGACGCGCAGCCGCTCGGCAAAGGGCTTGAGCAGGGTCGGACCGTCAGGCCCCGTCAAATCCCAACGATTCTTTGACGTCAGCGCCGCCTTCGCCGCATCGGCGCGAGCCTTGATGGGCGAACGCTCGAGCTCCTTCAACGCCGCCCGCCCGCTCGGCCCGAAATCGAACGCCATCGCCGCCCAGTCGAATTTCTCGACCGGCACCGCCCCCGATTTCAGCCGCGCGAGCTGATCGCGCGTCGAAATCGCCCCGAAATCGAGAATCGGCAGCGCCAGGAACAGCGCGAGCAACGCCAGCCCGATCGCGAGCTTCTGCTGCAGCGGCCGCAGCCAATCGTCGAAATCGCGCCGCCCCTTCACCACCGACCAGGCACCCGCCAAACCATAAGCGAGCGCGATCATCGCCGCGATCACGCCCCAGATGCGCTCAGGGGTCCAGCCATATTGGATCACCCGCAAATGCATCGAATAATAGGCGATCCCCGCCAGCGGCAGCACCGCGACGACCAGCACCGGCGCCGCCCAGCGCAGCACCGGGCTCGTCGCGCGGTCGTCGCTGCCGTTGCCGATCACCGCATTGGCGAGCAGCACCGCGAACGCCGCCGCCGCCATCATCACCGCCGCGGTCGAAAAGCCCGAATCCCAAAGCTTTTGCAGCCCCGTCCCCGCGAGCGAGAGCAGGAACAGCACCAATGCGACCGCCAGCACCGGTGCCAGCACCGCAAGCACGATCATCACCAGCCGCTGCAACGTCGCGACCAGCCTGTCGCGTTCGCGCAGCAGGCCGACCGCGCCGCCGAACGCCGCGCCCGCGAGCATCCATCCGAACCATTCGTCGTTGAGCAGGTCGAAGATCAGGTTGATCCCGATCAGCTTGAACATCTGCCCGATCAGCACGGTCAGCAGGAAGGTGATGCCGACGAACGCCAGCGACGCCGCCCCAATCACCGCATCGGTCCACGCATGGCTGTGCAATCGCGCGTACGGCATCTGCCACAGTTTCCAGAAGCGCCAGTCGGGCGCGACGTCGCGCCGCGTCTGGAACAAAGGCGTCGCGACGAGCACCGCGAGCATCCCCGACCAGAAGGGCCATTCGACCGGATTGCCCTGAATATTATAGGCCGCGGTCTGCCATGCGATCAGCCCGAGGATCGCGCCCCAGCCGAGCGCGAACCCCAGCGCCCAATGCCAGCGCCTGAGCTCGACGCCGAGCACGAACACCACCGCCGCCACCGCAACCGCGGTCGCCAGTGCGCTACGCCAGTCGGCCAGCGCGTCGTCATAATGATGGTCGATCAACAGGTGGAACGCCAAGCCCGCGGCAGCACAGATCGCCGCCATGATCCACGGGCGCAGCGGCCACGGCAGGTCGTTGTCGTCGAGGCGCGCCGAAACGCCCGGCGATCTGGCGGACGAATCGGGAGCGGCGGGTGCAGTCGTGTCGGTCATGCGCTCAGCCTATCGCGTAACCTCATCATCTTGAACTTGTTTCAGAGCCTGCCCCGAACCCGATCCGGGGATCCATGGCCGGAGGCCCCGAGTTATGACCATGGATGCTGAAACAAGTTCGGCGTGACGAGTTATTTGTAGGCGGGCACGCGAGCGGCTAGAGAGGCCCGAAATCCGTCTCCCCTCCCCCATGGAGCGCCCATTTGGCCCGCAAATTCCTCTACATTATCGCTGCCATCATCCTGCTGATCGTCGCCGCCGGGGTCGTGTACCAGCTCTTCCCGGGCTGGATCGCACGCACCGCCTTCGTCCCCAGCACCGAATTCAAGCCGCAAGCGGCCGTCGCCCCGAACGCCTATGACGATCCCAAAATGTGGTTCGCACGCCCGGGCATGGAAAACGACCCGTCGGCATGGCGCCCCGCCGCCGACGGCAGCGAAACCCCCGGGACCGAGCTTCCGGGAGAAAAGGCCGCAGCGCCGCTGATCCCGCCCGCAAAGGCCGCCGAGGCGGCAATCGAAGCCCCCTTCGCCAAGGGCGACGCCGCGATCTTCTTCGTCCACCCGACCAGCTATTACAGCCGTTCGAGCTGGAACGCCCCGCTCGAGGATCGCGATTCCGACCACCGCGCCAACCTGTTCGTACAGGGCATGGCGAGCGCCTTTGCCGACGCCGGCGAAATCTGGGCGCCGCGCTATCGTCAGGCGACGCTCGGCGCCTTCCTCGCGCAGGACCGCGTCACCGCCGGCAAGGCGATCGATTCGGCCTATCGCGACGTCGAGGAGGCGTTCGACGCCTTCCTCGCCGCGCAGCCGAAGAACAAGCCGATCATCCTCGCGGGCCACAGCCAGGGCGCGCTGCACCTCACCACTTTACTCCGCACGAAAATCGCCGGCACCCCGCTCGCCAAGCGCATCGTCGCGGCATACGTCATCGGCTGGCCGGTCAGCCTCGACACCGACATCGCCGGGCTCGGCCTCCCCGCATGCCAGACCCCCGAGCAAAAGGGCTGCATCATCGGCTGGGCGAGTTTCGCCGAGCCTGCCGATCCCGCGATGGTCACGGGCGCCTATGACGGCACGATCGGTTTCGACGGCCGCCCGCGCGCCGAAACGCGGATGCTCTGCACCAATCCGCTCACCGGCATCCCCGACACCGCAGCGCCGCCCGAAGCAAATATCGGGACGCTCAAGCCAACCGAAGGCTTCAAGAGCGGGTCGCTGATCGCGGGCAAGATCGGCGCCAAATGCGACGATACGCGCGGTTTCCTGATGATCGGCGACGCCGATATCGCGAAGAATTACGTCGTCGCGGGCTATGTCCTCCCCGGCAATAATTATCACGTCTACGACATCACCCTCTTCTGGGCGAACGTCCGCGCCGACGCCCTCCGCCGCCTCGCGACCTATCAGGGCAAGCCCTCGCCGGTGCCGCCGGCCGCGACGCCGACGCCCGCCCCCGCCTCTCCTCCTTCGTCACCCCTTCCCCCACCTTCGTCATCCCGGACTTGATCCGGGATCCATGGCCCGACACCGCGGCGCCGGACCATGGATGCTGAAACAAGTTCAGCATGACGAATTTAGAGGATAAAGGCGGGCGCATGATCACCACCGCCGCCCCCGATTTCGCCGCCCACTTCCCGAACGGCGGCCGCATGATGGGCCTCGACGTCGGCACCAAGACGATCGGCGTCGCCTTCTGCGACACGAACTGGAGCTTCGCGACCCCCGACAAGACGATCATCCGCAAGAAATTCTCGGTCGATTTCGAAACGCTTAAAGCCCTGATTGCCCAGCACAACATCGTCGGCCTTGTCGTCGGCCTCCCCCTCAACATGGACGGCACCGACAGCCCACGCACGCAGAGCACCCGCGCCTTCGCGCGCAACCTCGCGCCGCTCGGCCTTCCCCTCCTCCTCTGGGACGAACGCTGGTCGACCGCCGCGGTCGAGCGCGCGATGATCGCCGCCGACGTCAGCCGCGCCAAACGCGCGGAGCGCGTCGACAGCGCCGCCGCGGCCTTCATCCTGCAGGGCGCCATCGACGCGATGACGCGCGGTTGAGCCGCTATATCCTCTATTGGCTGATCGCGACGAACGGGATCGCGTTCGTATTGATGATCCTCGACAAGAAATTCGCCGAAAGCGGCGCGCGGCGCATTTCCGAAAGCACCCTGCTCGGCTGGGCGATCCTCGGCGGCGCGCCCGGCACCTTCGCCGCCTCGCGCCTCATCCGCCACAAGACCCGCAAACAACCCTTCGCGGCGCAGATGATTACGATCCAGATTCTTGAGATCGCGCTGCTAGCGTTCTGGGCACTCAACAAATAACCGTCGCCCCCGCGAAGGCGGGGGCCGCCATCGGCATAGTGCAGGGTTGCCAGCGGCCCCCGCCTTCGCGGGGGCGACGGCCTATCTTCACTTGCGATTTTCGCAACGCCTGCGTAGACGCTCGGCTTTAATGACAAGCTCCACACTCCGACCCGCCAGCGACTATCCGCCCGGCGGCGATGCCTTTCGCCATCGCCACCTGATCGGCATCGCCCAACTCACCCCGTGGGAGATTTCCTACGTCCTCGACGCCGCCGAGGAGTGGGTCGATCTGAACCGCTCGGGCGCCGCCAAGCATGACGACCGGCTCGCGGGCCTCACGATCATCAACGCCTTTTTCGAAAATTCGACGCGCACTTTGCTGTCGTTCGAAATCGCGGGCAAACGCCTCGGCGCCGACGTCGTCAACATGCACGCCGCGCAGTCGAGCGTGAAAAAGGGCGAAACGCTGATCGACACCGCGATGACCTTGAACGCGATGCGCGCCGACGCGATGGTGATCCGCCACGGCAGCTCGGGCGCGGTCCAGCTCATCGCCGACAAGGTCGACTGCCCCGTGCTCAACGCGGGCGACGGCCGCCACGAACATCCGACGCAGGCGCTGCTCGACGCGCTCACGATCCGCCGCCGCCTTGGCCGCGTCGAGGGCCTCACCATTGCCATCTGCGGCGACGTCCTCCACAGCCGCGTCGCGCGCTCGAACATCCTCGCGCTCACCCTGCTCGGCAACGAGGTGCGCGTCGTCGCCCCGCCGACGCTCACCCCGCCCGCGATCGACCGTATGCATGTGACGACCTTCACCGACATGGACGAAGGCATCAAGGAAGCCGACGTCGTGATGATGCTCCGCCTCCAGAACGAGCGCATGGACGGCGCCTATCTGCCCTCGGCCCGCGAATATCACGCGCTCTACGGCCTCACCGAAAAACGCCTCGCGAAAGCCAAGCCCGATGCGATCGTCATGCACCCCGGCCCGATGAACCGCGGGGTCGAAATCGACAGCAATGTCGCCGACGATCCGGTCCGCTCGACGATCACCGAACAGGTCGAAATGGGGGTCGCCGTGCGCATGGCGTGCCTCGACATCCTGACGCGCCGCAAGCGGGGAGTCGTCGGATGGAACTGAAGCCGCTTCACATCACGAACGCGCAGCTGGTGGGCGCCGACACGCCGCGCGCAGGCAGCCTGCTCGTCGTCGATGGCCGCATCGCCGCGCTCGATCCGACCGAGCTCCCCGACGGCACCGAGACCGTCGATGCCAAGGGCCAATGGCTCGCCCCCGGCATCATCGACCTCGGCGTCTTCGCGACCGACAAGCCCGCCTTCCACTTCGGCGGCATCACGCGCGCCGCGCTGATGCCCGACAACGGCCCGCTCGACGGCGCCGGGCTGGTCGAGCGCGCCGCGAAGGGCGGCAAGCCCGACCTCTGGGTCCACCCGCTCGCCGCCGCGACCAAGGGCCTCGAAGGCAAGGAACTCGCCGAAATCGGGCTGATGAAACAGGCGGGCGCGCGCGCCATCGCCACGGGGCGCGCGCGCATCGCCGACAGCGGCGTGATGCGCCGCGTCCTCGCCTACGCCGCCTCGCTCGGCCTCGTCACGATCATCCACGCCGAGGATGAGGGGCTCACCGCCGGCGCGGTCGCGACCGACGGCGAAATGGCGACGCGCCTCGGCCTCGCCTCCGCCCCCGCCATCGCCGAGGCGATCGCGATCGCACGCGACCTCGCGCTCGTCGAGGAAACCGGCGCGCCCGTCCATTTCCGCCAGGTCACCACCGCGCGCGGGCTCGACCTGATCCGCGCCGCCAAGGCGAAGGGACTGCCGGTCCTTTGCGGCATCACCCCCGCGCACCTCTTGCTCTCCGACACCGCGATCGGCGATTTCCGCACCTTCGCGCGCCTGTCGCCGCCGCTGCGGTCGGAGGATGACCGTCACGCGTGCCTCGCCGCGATCGCCGACGGCACGATCGACATTCTCGCCTCGGGTCACGACCCGCGCGGCCCCGAGGACAAGCGCCTGCCCTTCGCCGAAGCGCAGCCCGGCATGGCGGGCGCCGAAACTTTGCTCGCGCTCGGCCTCGGCCTCGTCCGCGACGGCCATATCTCGCCCGGCCGCCTGTTCGAATTGCTCGCGGGCACCCCCGCGTGCCTGCTCGGCGTCGACGCCGGGAGCCTCGCGGTCGGCAAGGAAGCCGACCTCATCCTCGTCGACGAGGGCACGCCGTGGCAGGTCGATGCGAAGAAAATGGCCGCCTGGGCCGGCAACACCCCCTTCGACGGCATGCCCGTCCAGGGCCGCGCGACGATGATGTGGAAGGGCGGATTGCGGATACGCTGAAGTCCGCGGCAACCAGCGGGCTTCAATCGGGCGATGCCCCTTGCGAGCCCTCCCCCCTCGGATCACCCCCGATGGATGACCGATTCGCCGTCGTCCAGCTCGCGCGGCTGCCTGCGCCGGGCAAGTAGACGACGAAAAGCGCCGGGCAGAACGGGCTCGGGCGAAAAGGACCGCAGCCCGGAACGATCAGTTCTTCTTGCCGACCACAATGCCCGCGCCGGCGCCGCTTCCCCCCGTGTTGTCCCTGATCAGGAAGGTTCCACCGAGTTCGGCGGCGCCGGGGCCATAAAAATAGCCCGCGACACTGCTGCCATAAGGGCGGCTGAACTCGGTCGAGGCGTTGAACTGGTTGCCGATGGCGATCGACCCGGTCATCGTGTGCGACCCTAGGCTTTTTATGCCGCCGGTGACGACATTCTGGCCGACCGGATCCATCGAAAATGCGATCGTACCCGCCCCGAAATTGGCGGAGAAGCTGCTCGGACCCGAAACCGAATAGACGCCGGTCGCGTCGGCGTACTGGCCGTCGATCCGTGTGCGATAATTAACCGATCCGGTCCGCGGCATGTCGCTCGCCGCCGTCTGGACGCCATAGGTGAAAAAGGCGGTCGCAACATCGACGGTCGCGCCATTGTCGGTGATCGTCTGCAACGCGCCATAGCTGGTATAGGTGAGCGCCAGCTCGGTGTTGGCCGGGCCGGGATTGAATAGCGCCAGATTTTCCTGCCGGTTGCCGCTGACCTTCTCATAGGCGGTGATGACCGCGCCGCTCGACGCGGCGTCCCGGTTGGCCGGACCAAAGGTCGACGACGGATAGGTCGTGCCAGCCAGCAGATAGGTTTTGTTCACCGCGTCATAGCGGATTTGCGCGCCCAGATTTTCGCGCGGATCGCGCACCGTCGCACCGCCGGTCGCCCGCGAAACATTGTAGCGGATGATCGCCGCGCGGCCGATGAAATCCTCGCTATACTGCAAGTTCACGAGCGAACTGTTGGCGTTTGCGCTCGGTGGCGGCGAAGTCGAATTGACGCCGCCACCCCCGCCGCCACCGCAAGCGGACAACAGGGCGCAGCTCAGACTGATAGCGGCAAAGCGTTGGTAATGCATGGAATCCCCCTGAGAATTCCAACCTTCTTGCCGTCCGCCATCGCATCGTCAAGACGAATACAGAAAATAACGAAGAGAATGACGCGGATATATTCGATGAATATTGAATAAGTGCCGACGCAACGGCAAATCGCGACGACCCCAAGCAAAAGAGGCGCGGCCTCGCGGCCACGCCCCTCCCCCTTATCCGGGTAAAATCTTTTAGCGCGAAGCGAGCCGCATCGCGCCGGCCTTCGACGCCCACTGGATCGCCTCGCTGCCGCCCATCGCGCGGATGAAACAGGTCTGGCCGTGCGCCTTCAACTCGTTGCACAGGCTCGTCGCGTCGGCGCGCGTCGCGAGGCCGTTGACCGTCAGGCGATAGAAATTGCGGCCGTTCACCGTCGCGGCGTGGCTCGACGCCGGGAAATTCGCCAGCATGGCACTGCGCTTTTTCAGCGTGCCCCATTTTTCCTTGGCAATGCCCAGGCTGTCATAGGCGCCCAGCTGCACCGCCCAGCCGCTCGGCTTTTTCGCGTCGAAACCCATCGCCTTCGGGATCAGCACCGTCGCAAGCTCGATCGCCTGCTGCTGTGCGGGACGGACACGCCCCTCACCCGCTACGCGCGGCGCGGCGCGATAGGGCGCGGCATCGGCGAGGATCACCTCGCCCGCGGGTTGCGGCTGCGGCAATTCGGTCACCGGCACGACGCCGTCGGCGGTGCGCGTGGGCATCGGCAGTTCGACGCTGCGGATCGTGCCGCCTGCATCCGCAAGGACGGGCGGCGGCGGCGCATAGTCGGCGACCGGCGCCGGATCGGCGCTCGCGAGTTGGACTGCCGGCTCGGCCGCGGCCATTTGCGGGGCGCCGTAATTGCTGAGCGCGAGCTGGACCGGCATGCCGGCATCCTGCCGCGCCTTCGTCCCGATCAGGCTCGCGACGCGCATCTGCGCATCGGGCTGTTCGGCCAGCTTCGACCATTCGGCCATCCGCCCTTCGAGCTTGGCGATCGACAGATCCTGCGAAGCGAGGATGCGCGCCTGCGCCCAGCGGCCCGACAGCGCGAACGCCAGCGCCAAATTCTGCCGCGTCCGCGCGTCGGCGCCTTCGGCCCGCGCGGCTTCGCTCAGCACATAGATCGCGCCTTCATTGTCTCCCGCGAGCGCCAGCGCCAGCCCGAGATCCGACGCCGGCACCGCCGTGCGATGCTGGGTCAGCAGCGCCACGGCATCGGCATTCTTGTTCTGCGCGATTTGCGCGAGCGCCAGCGAAAGCACCGTATTGCCGTCGTTCGCGCCGAGTTCGATCGCCTCGGTCAGCGCCGCGGTCGCCGATGCAAAACGCCCGTCATTCAGATACGCCTGTCCCAGCAGCGCGCGATAGCTCGCATCGCGCGGGCTGCCCTGAACCGCGGCTTCGGCCAGGCCGACCGCCTTGCTGGCTTTCCCGGCTTCGAGCGCGACGCGCGCCTCGCTCGCCGATTTGGCGGCGATCGCGGGCTTGCCGGCGGCGCGCGACGGCGCGTCGGCCATCTTGCCCATGCCGCTGCATCCGGTGGCCACGCTCAGGACAAAACCCGAAACGGCCAGGTTCATCAGCATCTTGCGGTTCATGACGAGTCCCCCTTTTTTTTCTTCAGCGCGCCACGCGGCGCGCCGGGCGTGCGGCCGGCAGGCGGCTCGCCATTGCGTCGATTTCGGGCAGCGAAGACAGATATTCGTCGAGCAGGTCGGTCAGGATCACCTGCGACGACCGGTTCGTCACCGCGCTCGCGAGGCGGAGGCGCAGATGGCGCTCGGCGTCGAGACGCAGCGTGAAGGCGGCCTTTTCGCGAGCACGGAGCGCACGCGGGGCCTTTTCCTTTTTCGGTGCCGGCGCCGGACGTGCTTCGACCTTGCGCGCCACCGCGGCGACGCGTTCGATCAGCGATTCCTGCTGGCGGACGATTTCGGGCACTTCCGGGACTTCGGCCTCATACTGGTCGACGCCATAATCCTCGGTCAGCCCGGTGAATTCGCCGGTATATTCGGCCGAGAATTCCGGCGTCAGCTCGTGACCGACGCTGTCGTCGACCGCATGTTCGGCCTCGACATTATGCGCCAGCACCGATCCGGTGAGCAGCGGCTTCAGATCGACCAGACGCGTGGGTTCGGCCGACTGGTCGGGATCGACATCATAGCCCATGTCGTTCCAGCCGAGGTCGTCGTAACCGCCGGGGTTGAGAGGTGCGGGGCCGCTACCGAGCGGCTGGCGGCGCATGGCGGGACGCGCTCCACCCTTGCGGGCAAGGAGTCCGGCGCTCAGCGATGCGAGAGGTTTTGGTTCGCCCATGATTCCCGTACTCCCCGTCACTGGCCAGCGATGCGGCGGCCAAAGCCACCACCCATCGGGCGAACCGCGCCATAATTGCCCTGTGTGGGCAGCGGCGCGGCAAATACGGTCCTGCGGAAATTCTTTTCGAGGCGGTCGTTCATATAGGTCCACAGCTGGCGGATCTCGTCGGCCGAGCGTCCGTTGGGATCGACTTCCATCACCGTGCGGCCGTCGATCATCGACGCGGCATAATCGGTGCGGTGGTGCAGCGTGATCGGCGCGACGGTGCCGTGCTGCGACAGCGCGACCGCGGCTTCGCTGGTAATCTTGGCCTTCGGTGTCGCGCCGTTGACGACGAACACCAGCGGCTTGCCGGCGCGTTCGCAAAGGTCGACGGTGGCGCCGACGGCGCGCAGATCGTGCGGGCTGGGCCGGGTCGGCACAACGATCAGCTCAGCGACCGAAATCACGCTCTGGATCGCCATGGTGATCGCCGGCGGCGTATCGATGACCGCCAGTTTAAAGCCCTGCTGGCGCAGGATTTCGAGGTCAGAGGCGAGCCGGGCGACCGTGGTCTGGGCGAACGCCGGAAGGTCGGTTTCACGCTCGTTCCACCAGTCGGCGAGCGAGCCCTGCGGATCGATGTCGATCAGAACGACGGGGCCGGCGCCCGCAAGCTGCGCCTGCACCGCGAGGTGCCCCGACAGCGTGGTCTTTCCCGACCCGCCTTTCTGTGAAGCCAATGCCAATACGCGCACTGCGTTACCCCCTCGGAAATCCAAAATTCGGCGAAGGGATGCCATGCGGGGCGCTAAAATTGGGTTAACGATGATAAAAAGAGGGTGAACGACTTGCTCGCGAATATGGTAAATGACCCCCTAAGACGAACCTGTGCCAGAACGGATCAAGTTCGGCGTGGGCGCTTTTGTCGCTAACGCCGTGTTAGCCAATTGACGCTATAAAGCCCCCCGGGGACTGCAGCCGGCCTTATGCGGCGCAAGTCATTGGAGAATAAGATGCGTTCTTTCCGCACCGCCCTTTCGCTGGCTCTGCCGCTGCTCGCGGCATCGATGCTGGCGGCGCCCGCTTATGCCGACGTCAAGGACGGCGTCGACGCCTGGCAGGCGGGCAATTATGCGGCCGCCGTCGCCGAATGGCGCCCGCTCGCTCTCGCCGGCGACGCCGATGCGCAATTCAACCTCGGCCAGGCGTATAAACTCGGCCGCGGCGTTCCGGCCGACCTCGTGCAGGCGGAAGCCTGGTATCGCCGCGCCGCCAAGCAAGGCCATTTGCAGGCGGAGGATAATCTCGGCCTCGTGCTCTTCACCGCGAACCGTCGGCAGGAGGCGATGCCCTTCATCCTCAATTCGGCCGCGCGCGGCGAACCGCGCGCGCAATATGTCCTCGGCACCGCGCACTTCAACGGCGACCTCGCGGCAGAGGACTGGCCGCGCGCCTATGCGCTGACCAAGCGCGCGAGCGACGCCGGGCTCGGCATCGCCTCGGCGCGCCTTGCGCAGCTCGACAACCTGATCCCGCTCGACCAGCGCCAGCGCGGCCTCGCGCTGCTCCCCGAAATCGAACGCGGCGAACAGCAGGCGCGCCTAGCCGCGGTGAACGCTGCAACGCCGCCCGCGCCCAAACCGGTGCCCGCGGCTTCGCCGGTCAAGGTCGCGAGCGTGCCCGTCTCGGTTCCCGGAACCAGCTACACCCCGCCACCGCAGTTCAGGGCCATCCCCAAGGCACCGCCGCCGCCGGGCCCGCCTTTGAAGGTGCCCGAACCTATCCGTAGCGTCGAGGTGCCGCCCTCGCCCGCCGCCAGCGCGGCCGCCGCCGCGGCAGCCGAAGCAACCGCCGACGCCCTCGCCGCGACCGGCAAGCCGGGCACGAGCTATGCCGCGCCGCCCGAAAGCGGAAAGCTGCCGCCGAAGGCAGAGCCCGCAAAGCCCGCGCCCAAGCCCGCCGAACCCAAACCCGCGCCGGTCAAGCCCGCACCCGTCAAGGCCGCCCCCGTTGCCACCGCCGCAGCCGCGCCGGCGCCGGTCCGCGTCCACAACGGCACCGCCAGCCCCTGGCGCGCCCAGCTCGGCGCCTTCGGGGTTGAGGCAAACGCCCGGAGTCTCTGGGCTTCGCTCGAAAAGAAGAACCCCGCCTTCGCCGCCCGCACGCCCTATCTGGTCAAGAGCGGCAAGCTCACCCGCCTCCAGGCCGGCGGCTTTGCGAACAAGGGCGAAGCCGAAAGCTTCTGCGCGAGCGTGCGCAAGGACGGCCAGGCCTGTCTGGTGCTGGATCGCTAGTCGCGCCGACATGTCGTTCGTCGGAGAATCCTTTGCTTCGACTACCGTCGCGTCCATCGCGCGGTCATGATTCTGACCCTTCTCGCGGCGTGGGCATCGCCGGTTGAAACGCCACCGGCGCTGCGCGTCGGCACCTATCATTATCCGCGCTACGATCGGTCGGTTGCGCTGGCGCCGCTTGCCGCACTCGCCGAACGCGCGTCCGGGCGGCCGACCGAAATCCGCTTGCTCGATACGCCCGAAGCGCTGGCGAAGGCGCTCTGCCGCGGCGAGATCGATATTGCGATGACCAATCTCGGCGCATTCGTCGAGGCTCGCTCCTGCCCCGATGTCCGGCCGATCGCCGTTCTTTCCACGCCTCCGGCCGTGCTCGATCGCTATCGGGGCGTCCTGCTGGTGCGCCGCGACAGCGGCCTCGCATCGCTCGACGCCCTCGGCGCGCGCGCCGGCGACTTGCGCTACACCGAAGTGCTGCCGGGCTCGACGTCCGGCGCACTGGTTCAGGCGGCCGCGCTGCGAAGCACCGGCCGCGCCCCGGCTTTTGCGACGCGGCGCCATGCGGGCACCCATGAAGCCGCCCTCGCTGAGCTGATCGCCGGCCGCACCGATGTAGCGGCGCTCGCCGAAGGCCCCTGGCGCCAGTTGCAGGCCGACGATCCCGGCGCCGCCGCGACCCTTCGCCAGATCTGGCGATCCGATCCGCTCCCGCCGGGGCCGCTGGTCTGTCGCGATCAGGCATCGGTGCCTTGCGCCGCCGTGCACCGCGCCCTTCTCGCCGATCGCGGCGAGGTCGCGGTCGCGCTGTCGAAAGGATGGAGCGAAACCGAGGGCGCCATACGTTTCGGTGCCTATGACCCGGCCCGCTATGATCCGTTCCAGGCGGAGCCGCCGCTTCCCTGACAGAATCGCGGCAGGCGGGTCAGGATCCGCCCGCTTCCTTCGCGAGACGCGCTGCCAACGCCTTGCGCGACCGCTCGGCGTAAGCGCGGCACGCACCGGGGGTTTCGTTATACCGCCCACTTCCCGCATTATCGGGATGCGCGGAAATCAGGATGTCGCATGCGAGCGCGTCCATCTTGCGATGACTCGCTTCGAACGCCTTCACGATCGGCGCGCTTGACGGCGCAGTATAACGATAGTCGTCGGCCGACACCGGGTTGAGGCTCGACGCAAAGACGATGGCCTTGCACGTCTGCTTCTCGCACGCCTGCCAGCTCCAGCTCATGCTCCCCATCGTATGCCCCGGCGTCGCCACCGCCGTGATCGCCGTCTTGCCCAGCTTCAGCACCTCGCCGTCGCCGATCACGCGCAGCCGCGTCACGGCGGGCCAGCTGCCGCCATAGGCGAGCTGCGGGTCGTCCGCCGCATGTTTGCCCGTGCGCAGCCCCTCGGCGCCGCGCGCGCTCGCAACCACCGTCGCGCCGGTGTCGCGCGCCAGCGCGGCGATCCCGCCGGCATGGTCGAAATGCGGTTCGGTGCTCAGAATAAATTTGATGTCTTTGGGGTCGAAGCCGAGCGCGCGGACATTGGCGAGGATCGCGGGCGCCGCCTGCGGCAGCGCGCCATCGACCAGCACCAGCCCGTCGCCGGTATCGATCAGCGCGACGCTCAGCCCGCCGAACCCGACCAGATAGCTCGTCCCGAAAATCTTCTCGGGTCTGGCGGGCGCCAGCCATTCGGCCGCACGCGAAGCCGCAATCGGCCGCGTCAACGGGTCGTCCGCACCCGGCGCGATCCCGCCCATGGCCATCTGCGCATTCGCCTCCTGGACGAGCGGCAGCGGCACATGGCTCACGCCCGCCAGCCAGGCGGCAATTGTCATCATCGCGATCATATCCGTCTCCTTCCCCGCCGGGATGCCGCGCCGCGCCGCCGCCCACAAAGCATGATTTCTCGACAAAGCCATGAGAATAATTGATGACAGGCCATGGACCGCGCCCAACTCCCCCTGAACGCCCTCCGCGCCTTTGAGGCTGCGGCCCGCCACCTCAATTTCACCCGCGCGGCGATCGAACTCTGCGTCAGCCAGGGCGCGGTCAGCCATCAGGTCGCGCAGCTCGAGCGCCGCCTCGGCACGCGCCTCTTCCATCGCCTGCCGCGCGGGCTCGCGCTCACCGACGAAGGGCATGCGCTCGTCCCCGTCGTCGCCGATGCCTTCGACCGCGTCGCCGCGACGCTCGACCAATATACCGATGGCCGTTTCCGCGAGGCGCTCAAGGTCGGCGTCGTCGGCACCTTCGCGACCGGCTGGCTGCTCCCGCGCCTCGACGCCTTCGCGCGCCTGCACCCCGCGATCGACCTCCGCATCTCGACGAACAACAACCGCGTCGACCTCGCGGGCGAGGCGCTCGACTATGCGATCCGCTTCGGCGACGGCGCCTGGCACGGCACCCACGCCGAGCCTTTGCTCGCGGCGCCGATGGCGCCGGTCTGTGCCCCCGCGATCGCCGCGCGCCTCAAGACCCCCGCCGACCTGATCCACGAGCGGCTGCTGCGCTCGTACCGCGCCGACGAATGGGCGCTGTGGTTCGCCGCCGCGGGCGTTCCCGTCCCCGTCCTCCGCGGTCCCGTCTTCGACAGCTCGGCCTTGATGGCGACCGCCGCCGCCGCGGGTCAGGGCGTCGCGCTCGCGCCGCCTTCGATGTTCACGCGCGAGCTCGCCGCCGAACTGCTCGTCCAGCCCTTCGCTGTCACGATCGACGCCGGCCGCTACTGGCTCACCCGCCTGATGTCGCGCCCCGAAAGCGACGCGATGCTGCGCTTCCGCGGCTGGCTGACCGAGGAAATTGCGTCGGCCGCATAGTACCCCGCTTTCCCCACTGGACAGAATCATCGCGCTGCCGCTACCCGGCCGCCATGGGTATCACCGCAACAATCATGAACACCGCCACCGGCCAGCCGATCCAGAAAATGACCTTCGGCCGCATGCCGAAACCATGGGCCAGCTTCAATCTCGCAACCGGCGAACTCGTCACCGCCGAGCGGATCGACGTGGGCAAACCCGAACCCGGCAAATTCGCCGCGACGGTCCATGTGTGGGTCAAGGTCAAGGCGAAGGACTGACGCCAATCCTGTCGGCGCCGCGGCCGTTTTCAACCGCCGCACCGACACCAAATTCCGCACCAGTGTTGACGCCGTAAACATAGATCGCATCTGAATCGCACCAATGTTAACCATGTTAATATTGGTGCGAAAAATCGCGCGATCACTTCTCGTAAGTGATCAGCTCCGCAAGATCTTCGCCATCGCCTTCCCTTTGGCGAGTTCGTCGATCAGCTTGTCGAGATAGCGGATCTCCTTCATCAGCGGATCCTCGATATTCTCGACCCGGATGCCGCAGATCACCCCGGTGATCAGTTCGCGCGCCGGGTTCAGCTTCGGCGCCGCGCCAAAGAAATCCTCGAAGTTCGTCCCCTTCGCCAGCTCGCCCTCGAGCGCCGCCTGGCTGTACCCGGTCAGCCAACGGAAAATCTCGTCGACCTCGGCCCTGGTGCGCCCCTTCTTCTCCGCCTTGGCAATATAATGCGGATAAACGCTCGCGACGCTGATCGAATAGATCCGGTGCTTCGTCATATCGTTTTCTCCCTGCGTGGCGGCACTCCTCCCGGCGTTTGCCGCGCCTCCTTCGGTGGACAGCGGGCGAAGAAAGCCGCAACATCGCCCGGGTTCGCATTTGTCTTCAGATAGGTCCCGGTTTCGCTGACGAAGAAGGATATGCGCGCCGATGATCCGGGCTCGAACCACGAGAGCAGCCGAGCCCTTTGTTCCTCGGAAAGTGGAGCCGTCACGATAATATCGGGATAGCTGTATGTCACGAAAGACCGGGTTTCGAAGTCGTTGAGAAATTTTCCCACAGCGGTGAAGCTAGAATAGCGGAGCGGACGGTCGCTGGGAGGATATCCTTCGCGATCGGGAAGCGGCAATATCGTCTTGAGACGAAGATGTGCCCCGTCACGCGCGCATATCAGCGTCAATGAAGATCGCTTGAGCGGTTTCCACGCCGTTGCAATCTCGATCGTGTCGCGAACGTGGAAAGGAACCGCTGCATTGGATCGCCAGTCGATGAATATCCACGCGGGATTATAGCCTGTCGCCGCGAAAAACGCGATCACCGCAAGCGCAAACCCCCAAGCGATATGGCGCCGACGAACAGGAATTTCCTTACCCCAGCACCCAACTCCGCCGCGGATAACCCTGCGCCCACAGCAAGGCCGTCAAATCATGATGCCGGATCACCGCCGCCGCCGCCTCGCCAGCGGCGGGGTGCGGATAATAGCCGATCCCCAGCCCCGCCGAGGTGATCATCGGAATGTCGTTCGCGCCGTCACCCACCGCCAGCGTTTCGGCGAGCGGCAGGCCGTGCTTCGCCGCCTCGGCCTTCAGCGTCTCCAGTTTCGTTTTGCTGTCGACGATCGGCTCGCGCACCTTGCCGGTCAGCTTGCCGCCCGCAATTTCCAGCTCGTTCGCGACGACCTTGTCGAACCCGATCGCCTCGCCCACCGGCCCGGCAAAGGCGGTGAAGCCGCCCGAGATCAGGATCGAGTGCGCGCCATGCGCCTTCATCGTCTGCACCAAGGTGCGCGCACCGCGCGTCAGCCGCACGCGCTCCATCCGGCAATCGACCAAGGTCGTCTCGGGCATCCCCGCGAGCAGGCCGACACGTTCCTCCAGCGCCGCACGGAAATCGAGTTCGCCGCGCATCGCACGCTCGGTGATCGCGGCGATCTGCGGCTTCAGCCCGGCATAATCGGCGAGTTCGTCGATGCATTCGACGGTGATCATCGTTGAATCCATATCGGCGATGATCAGCTTCTTCGTCCGGTCGCCCAGCGGCTGGACGACGATGTCGAGCGAGCCATGGTCCATCAGCGCCAGTTCCTTGCGCGCGCTCACCAGGCTGCCGTGGAATACGATGTCGGCCGCGTCATGCTCGTCGATCCAGTGCGGGGCGCCGACATCGTGCCCCGTCGCGGCGAGCCGGTCGATGCCTTCGCGAACCACCTCGTCGGTCAGCTTTCCTGCTGCTATCAGCGTCGCGACGAACATGGCATCTCCTTCTTTCTCGACCGCCAGTGCGCGGCCTCCCGTGGCACTTATCGCCGGACCCACCGCCAGCGGCAAGAGCGCTTTGGCGGTCGCGCTCGCAAAATCTCTTTCCGAGACAGGCCGGGACGCGATCGTCGTCAACGCCGACGCGAGCCAGGTCTATGCCGACCTTAGCATCCTCTCGGCGCGCCCGACCGACGCGGAGATGGAGGGCATAGCCCACCGCCTCTTCGGCCACATCGACGCGGCCGACGCGCATAATGCCGTGCGCTGGGCGGACGAGGCGCGCGACGTGATCGCGGAGGCGCACGCCGCCGGCCAAATTCCCATCCTTGTCGGCGGCACCGGCCTCCACATGCGCACGCTGCTGCATGGCATCGCGCCGGTGCCCGAGATCGATCCCGATATTCGCGAGGCCGTCCGCGCGCTTCCCGTCGCCGACGCCCACGCCGCGCTCGCCGCGACCGATCCCGACGCCGCCGCGCGCCTGAACCCCGCCGACACCACCCGCGTCGCGCGTGCGCTCGAAGTCGTGCGCTCGACCGGCCGCACCCTCGCCGACTGGCAGCAAGCGATCGAAGGCGGCATCGCCGACCGGATCGCCCTCGCCCCGCTGGTCCTCCTGCCCCCGCGCGAGTGGCTGCGCGACCGCTGCGACGCGCGCCTCGTCCAGATGTTCGACCGCGGCGCGATCGAAGAGGCCGAAGCCCTGCTTGCGCGCGGTCTCGACCCCGACCTCCCCGCGATGCGCGCGATCGGCATCCCCCAGATCGCCAGCCACCTTCGCGGCGACATCACCCGCGCCGAAGCGCTCGAGCTGACGCAAGCGGCGACGCGCCAATATGCAAAGCGCCAATATACGTGGTTCCGCAACCAGCCGCCCGCCGACTGGCCGCGCCACGCCGAGTCATTAAACATCGATTCTATCAAGGAATTAGCAATAATATTACGTGATAAGCTGTTGACAAGATAGAATCATACACCTATTGCCCGCACCCTGTTGCAGCGCACAAGCGCTGCCTTTTTGTATTGGAAGGAGTTTCGTCGTGACGGAAATGAGTGGTGCCGACATGGTGGTTCAGGCGCTGGTCGACCTCGGGGTCGATACAGTGTTCGGCTATCCGGGCGGCGCGGTCCTTCCCATCTATGACGCGCTCTACAAACACCCCACGATCAAGCACATCCTCGTCCGCCACGAACAGGCGGCGACGCACGCGGCGGAGGGCTATGCGCGCTCGACCGGCAAGCCCGGCGTCGTGCTCGTGACTTCGGGCCCCGGCGCGACCAATGCCGTCACCGGCATCACCGACGCGCTGCTCGATTCGATCCCGATGGTCGTGCTCACCGGGCAGGTCCCGACGACCTTGATCGGCACCGACGCGTTCCAGGAATGCGACACGGTCGGCATCACGCGCCACTGCACCAAGCATAATTATCTTGTGATGGACCCCGACCGCCTCGGCCCGATCATGCACGAGGCGTTCCATATCGCGACGCACGGCCGCCCCGGTCCGGTGGTGATCGACATTCCGAAGAATGTGCAGGTCGCGACCGGCACTTATTCGGTGCCCGAGTTCATCCAGCACAACAGCTATCGCCCTCAGGTCGAACCCGACGCCGATGCCATCGCGCAGGCGATCGACATGATCGCCGCGGCCGAGCGCCCCGTCTTCTACACCGGCGGCGGCGTGATCAACGCCGGCCCCGACGCGAGCGCCGCGCTGCGCCAGCTCGTTTCGCTCACCGGCGCGCCGATCACCTCGACGCTGATGGGACTCGGCGCCTTCCCCGCCGACGATCCGAAATGGCTCGGCATGCTCGGCATGCACGGCACCTATGAAGCGAATATGGCGATGAACCGCGCCGACCTGATCATCGCGGTCGGCGCGCGCTTCGACGACCGTGTGACTGGCCGCCTCGACGCCTTCTCGCCCGAATCGAAGAAGATCCACATCGATATCGACCGCAGCTCGATCAACAAGATCGTGCCCGTCGACCTCGCCGTCGTCGGCGACGCCGGCCGCGCACTCGACGCGCTGATCGCGGCGTGGGCCGACAAGGGCCACAAGGCGCGCGACCTTGGCGAATGGTGGCGCCGCGTCGACGGCTGGCGCGCGACGCGCTGCCTCGACTTCCCCGAAAAGAAGGAAGCGGGCGCCGAAATCATGCCGCAGCGCGCGGTGAAGGCACTGTTCGACGCGACGCGCGGCCGCGACCCGATCATCACGACCGAGGTCGGCCAGCACCAGATGTGGGCGGCGCAGCATTTCGGCTTCTCGGCCCCCAATCGCTGGCTCACCAGCGGCGGACTCGGCACGATGGGCTATGGCTTTCCCGCAGCGGTCGGCGCGCAGATCGCGCACCCGAACCGCCTCGTCATCTGCATCGCGGGCGAAGCCAGCTTGCAGATGAACATCCAGGAAATGGGCACGGTCGCGCAGTACCGCCTGCCGGTGAAGATCTTCATCCTCAACAATGAATGGATGGGGATGGTCCGCCAGTGGCAGGAACTGACCTATGAAAGCCGCTATTCGAACAGCTATTCGGACAGCCTGCCCGATTTCGTGAAGCTCGCCGATGCTTATGGCTGGACGGGCCTGCGCATCGACAATCTGGGGCAGCTTGAGGACGGCATCAAGACGATGATCGAGACCCCGGGTCCGGTGATCGTCGACTGCCGCGTCGCGCAGCTCGCGAACTGCTTCCCGATGATCCCGTCGGGCGCCGCGCACACCGACATGATCCTCCAGCCGAGCGACGTCACCGGCACGATGGACGACGAAGCGAAAGCGCTGGTGTGATGCGACATCCCGGAAAAATCTTCTCCCCCCCGGCGGGGGAGAAAAGACTTGGCTTGGCGGCTCGCCGCCTAGCAAGTCTTAGAGAGGGGGACAGCCCCCTCTCCCAGCTCCGACTAGGCAGCAAGCTGCCAAGTCTTCACATCCCTCTCCCGCAAGGGGAGAGGGCAAGGTTTGCATCATGAAAATCAAAACCGAAGCCGGCGAGCGCCACGTGCTCGCCATCACCGTCGATAACGAAGCCGGGGTGCTCGCCAAGATCACCGGGCTGTTCACCGCGCGTGGCTATAATATCGAAAGCCTGACGGTGGCCGATATTACCGCCGACCACGCACTGTCGCGCATCACCATCGTCACCTCGGGTCCGCCGCCGATCATCGACCAGATCATCGCGCAGCTCGACCGGCTCGTCCCCGTGCACAAGGTTATCGACCTCAACGACGCGGGCGAAGCGCATGTCGAGCGCGAGATCGCGCTCGTGAAGGTCGCGGGCACCGGCGACAAGCGCATCGAGGCGCTGCGCATGGCCGACGTCTTCCGCGCCAAGGTCGTCGACACGACGCTCACCAGCTTCATCTTCGAAATCACCGGGACGAGCGACAAGGTCGACCGCTTCATCGCCTTGATGCGCGAATGCGGGCTGGTCGAAGTCGGCCGCACCGGCGTCGTCGCCATCGCCCGCGGGTCGGAGGCGCTCTAAAACACTGTTAACATCGGGCTCCGGCGCAGGCCGGCGCCCACTCTCCACATCACATCACCCCCTCGCGGGGCCACAGGACTAGAAGGGTTTTCCAATGCAGGTTTATTACGATCGCGACGCCGACCAGGATCTGATCAAGGGCAAGAAGGTCGCCGTCGTCGGCTATGGCAGCCAGGGTCACGCCCACGCGCAGAACATGCGCGACAGCGGCGTCAAGGAGGTCGCGATCGCGCTCCGTCCCGGGTCGGCGACCGCCAAAAAGGCCGAAGCCGCGGGCTTCAAGGTGCTTTCGAACAAGGAAGCCGCCGAATGGGCCGACGTGATCATGATCGCCGCCCCCGACGAGCATCAGGCAAAAATCTACGCCGACGACATCGGCCCGAACATGAAGCCGGGCGCCGCGCTCGCCTTCGCGCACGGCCTCAACATCCACTTCGGCCTGATCGACGCGCGGCCCGACATCGACGTCTTCATGGTCGCGCCCAAGGGTCCCGGCCACACCGTGCGCAGCGAATATCAGAAGGGCGGCGGCGTCCCCTGCCTGATCGCCGTCGCGCAGGAAGCACAGGGCGCGGGCGCATCGGGCAACGGCTTCGCCAAGGCGCTCGCCCTCTCCTACGCCAGCGCCGTCGGCGGCGGCCGCAGCGGCATCATCGAGACGACCTTCAAGGAAGAGTGCGAAACCGACCTCTTCGGCGAACAGGCCGTGCTCTGCGGCGGCATCACCCACCTGATCCAGGCCGGGTTCGAAACGCTCGTCGAGGCGGGCTACGCCCCCGAAATGGCCTATTTCGAATGCCTCCACGAAACCAAGCTGATCGTCGACCTCCTCTATGAAGGCGGCATCGCGAACATGCGCTATTCGATCTCGAACACCGCCGAATATGGCGACATCAAGACCGGCCCGCGCATCATCACCGACGAAACGAAGAAGGAAATGAAGCGCGTCCTCGCCGACATCCAGTCGGGCCGCTTCGTGAAGGACTTCGTGCTCGACAACCAGGCCGGCCAGCCCGAACTGAAGGCGAGCCGCAAGGCGGCCGCCGCGCATCAGCTCGAAAAGACCGGCGCTGAACTGCGCGCGATGATGCCGTGGATCGCCAAGAACCAGCTCGTCGACAAGTCGAAGAACTGACGGAAAATCCTCCCTGTGGCCGCAGGCCATGGGGAGGGGGACCGCCGCGAAGCGGTGGTGGAGGGGCCGCGACGTCGCGCCACAGCCCCTCCGTCAGCGCTTCGCGCTGCCACCTCCCCATCGCTGCGCGACAGGGAGGATTGGAGCAATAGTTGATGATCGCCAGCCCTGCCCCTGCCCAAAGGCTTCCCCAGTCGCGGGCAAGGAGCTAGGGCCGGATCATGCCATCCGATCTCTCCTTCGCCTGCGACTGCGGAACCGTCAGCGGAACGATGCGCGTCGTTTCGGGCGAGGGCGACCATGTCGTCTGCCACTGCACCGATTGCCAGGATCTCACACACCATCTCGGCCACGCCGAACGCCTGCTCGACGCGCACGGCGGCACCGCGCTCTATCAGACGCGATGCGCGCGCATGCGGCTCGACACCGGGCGCGACCAGCTCGCCTGCCTCCACCTGACCGACGCGCCGACGCTGCGCTGGTACGCCGCCTGCTGCCGCACGCCGCTGTTCAACACGTTCAAGAACGGCAAACTCCCCTTCATCACCATCCTGACCGCAACCTGCGATCCGGCGGCGCGCGAGCAAGTCTTCGGCCCGCCGCGCGGCCATCTCTTCACGCAGGACGCCATCGGCGACGCCAGCCAGCTGCCCAAAATGGGCACGCCGACGCTGATGCGCCGCTTTTTCGTCCGCGCGATCAAGGACATCGTCTCGGGCGACCGACGGCGGTCGGCACTCTTCGACGCAAAAACCCTCGAACCGATCGCAACCCCGCACCGGCTGACCGGCGAAGAACGGGCGGCGCTGGAAAGGCGCCGAACCGACGCGGGCCCCGATCCCACTTAAAAACATCGACAGGACAGAATGACCAACTCTCCCTTCACCGCCCATCACGCCGATCTCGCGGCGCTCGCGCATGACAGCCGCCGCCGCACCCTCGCGCCACGCGCCGGCCGCGATTTCGCATCGAACGACTATCTCAGCCTCGCCGATAGCGAAGCGCTCCGCGAAGCGCTCGCGGCGGGGATCGAGCGCGGCCTTCCCGCGGGCTCGGGCGGCTCCCGCCTGCTCCGCGGCAACCACGCCGAGCATGAGGCGCTCGAAGCGCACGCCGCGCGCCATTATGGCAGCGAAGCCGCGCTCTTCTTCCCGACCGGCTTCGCCGCCAACGCCGCGCTGTTCGCGGCGCTCCCCCAGCGCGGCGACCTCGTCGTCCACGATGAGCTGATCCACGCGAGCGCGCACGACGGCATGAAGCTCGGCCGCGCAGGGCACGTCGCCGCCGCGCACAATGACGCACAGGCGTTCGATGACATCATAACCCGCTGGCGCGCCGGCGGCGGCGCGGGCACGCCGTGGATCGCGGTCGAAAGCCTCTACAGCATGGACGGCGACCGCGCCCCGCTCGCCGATCTCGCCGCGGTCGCCGACCGCCACGACGCGGTGCTCGTCGTCGACGAGGCGCATGCAACCGGCGTGTTCGGCCCCGGCGGCGCCGGCCTCGCGCACGGCCTCGCGCGCCGCGACAATCTCATTACCCTCCACACCTGCGGCAAGGCGCTGGGCGCCGAGGGCGCCTTACTCTGCGCCCCGGCGATCGCGACCGACTTCCTCGTCAACCGCGGCCGCCCTTTCATCTTCTCGACCGCCCCCTCGCCGCTGATGGCGTGGCTCGTGCGTCAGGCGATCGAGATCGTCGCGAACGAGCCCGAGCGGCAGGCCCGCCTCCACAGCCTCGTCCGCCACGCCGCCGAACGCCTCGTGCCGCTCGGCATCCCCGCCAGCGGCACGCAGATCCTGCCCGTGATCATCGGCGACAACGACCGCACGATGCGCATAGCGGGCCAATTGCAGGGCGCCGGCTTCGACATTCGCGGCATCCGCCCACCCACGGTGGCGCAGGGAACCGCCCGCCTGCGCATCGCCATCACGCTCAATGTTGACGAAGCTAACATCGACGACATGGCCGACGCTCTTGCCTCGGCGATGGCCGCGGCATGACGCGCTTCGTCGTCACCGGCACCGACACCGGAATCGGAAAAACCATCTTTTCCGCCGCTTTGGCGCAGGCGACCGGCACGCCCTACTGGAAACCGATCCAGTCGGGGCTCGAAGAGGAAACCGACAGCGAAGCCGTCGCCCGCCTCGCCGGCGTACCGATCCACCCCGAAGCCTGGCGCCTCGTCACCCCCGCGTCGCCACATCTCGCCGCCGAAATTGACGGCGTTAACATAGACGTCGAAACGCTGACCCCGCCCCCCGGCAACCTCATCGTCGAGGGCGCCGGCGGCGCGCTCGTGCCCGTCACACGCACGACCCTCTACGCCGACCTCTTCGCGCGCTGGCAGATCCCGGTAATCGTCTGCGCGCGCACCGCGCTCGGCACGATCAACCACAGCCTGCTGACGATCGAGGCTTTGCGCGCGCGCGGCGTCCCGATCCACGGCCTCGCCTTCCTCGGCGACGCGGTGGAGGACAGCGAGGCGATCATATCCGAAATCTCGGGCGCCCGCCGCTTGGGCCGCCTGCCCACCATCGATCCGCTGACCAGCGAAACGCTCGCCACCGCATTCAGCGCGAACTTCGACATCGCCGACTTCCTCTAATTTTCGTCACCCCCGCGAAAGCGGGGACCCAGCGCAACGAAAAACTCCGCCCGCAGGGTGACAATCTGAAACGTGAGGGCAGAACTGGGTTCCCGCTTTCGCGGGAATGACGAAGGAGTATAGGAACGCGCGATGACCACGAACCCATCCCCCGTCTGGCACCCCTTCACCCAACACGGCCTCGGCGACCCCATCCCGCTGATTTCGCACGCCAAAGATGCCAAACTCTACGCCGCCGACGGCAGCAGCTGGATCGACGCCATCTCCTCTTGGTGGGTCACCACCCACGGCCACGCGCACCCGCGCATCATGGCCGCGATCCGCGACCAGAGCGAAAAGCTCGACCAGCTCATCTTCGCCGGCTGGACGCACGAGCCCGCCGAGACGCTTGCCGCCGAGCTGATCCGCATCACCCCCGATCCGCTCACCCGCGTCTTCTTCTCGGACTCGGGCTCGACCAGCGTCGAGGTCGCGCTCAAGATGGCGCTCGGCTATTGGTACAATATCGGCGAGCCGCGCAGCCGCATCCTCGTCCTCGAACACAGCTATCACGGCGACACGATCGGCACGATGTCGGTCGGCGAGCGCGGGGTCTACAACCGCGCCTGGCAGCCGCTGCTGTTCGACGTCGACACCATCCCCTTCCCGCACGAAGGCCGCGAACAGGCCACGCTCGACGCGCTCGAAGCCGCCTGCGCCCAAAAGCCCGCCGCCTTCATCGTCGAACCGCTCATCCTCGGCGCCGGCGGCATGCTCATCTATCCCGCATGGGTACTCGCCGAGATGCGCGCGATCTGCGCGCGCCACGGCGTCCTCTTCATCGCCGACGAGGTGATGACCGGCTGGGGCCGCACCGGCACGCGCTTCGCCTGCGATCAGGCGGGCGTCATCCCCGACATCGTCTGCCTCTCGAAAGGCCTGACCGGCGGAAGCCTGCCGCTTGCGGTCACCCTCTGCATCGAACCGATCTTCGCAGCCCATTTCTCGACCGACCGCGCCAAAACCTTCTATCATTCGTCGAGCTACACCGCGAACCCGATCGCCTGCGCCGCCGCGAACGCCAACCTCGAAATCTGGCGCGACGAACCCGTCCAGCAGCGCATCGACACGCTCGCCGACGCACAGGCCGCGCATCTCTCGCTGCTCAGCCACGACCCGCGCGCCCAAAACCCCCGCCGCCTCGGCACCATCGCCGCGCTCGATATCGTCGTTTCCGACAGCGGCTATCTCTCGAACCTCGCCCCGCGCCTGATCGCTTTCACCCGCGACCACGGCGTCCTCCTCCGCCCGCTCGGCAACACGCTCTACGTCATGCCGCCCTATTGCATCACCGCCGACGAACTGGCGCAGGTGTGGGGTGCGATCAGCGCCTCGCTCGGCACCATATAGGGCAGTGGCGGGAAACGACCGATCCAAGTCATTCGACATTGGGCGGGTGCAGGTCCGCTACTGACGGACGCGGACGTCGAAGCGCCGCAGTCAAAGCCAATCGCATCCGGCTCCTTGAGGCCTAGGGTCCGTACTCAATTACCACGTCGTCGAGGTTTGAAGCAAAATGGCCCAGTGCGAGGAGAGAAGGCGAAGACATATGTCGATATTTCGAGACTTCTCGACGAAGCAATGGGCCATTTTGATCAAATCCCTTCGGGACGTCCAAATGGCTTCCATCTCGGGCCGAAAGTCGCTTGGAAAGGCAACCAGCCTTCCCGGCGCGTCTTTCGGCCCGACCTGTTCGCCATTTGGGCGCCTCGACGACGTGGTAATTGAGTACGGACCCTTGTGCAGAATGCTTTGAAGGTTTCCGCCCGACTCTATACGGGCACCGGATTGGTTGCTTCCATCGCCTCGCGCTCGGCTTCCGCGCGCAGCCGTTGGTATAGAGGCAGATCGCCAGGATTTTGAATTACAATGAATTATCGCCATAGCTTTCATGCTGGAAACAGCGCCGATGTCGTAAAGCACAGCCTGCTGATCGCCCTCGTGCGGGCGTTGCAGCTCAAAGAGAGCGCGCTGACCCTGATCGACACCCACGCCGGCTGCGGGCTGTACGACCTTGGCGGCGATGACGCGCAACGCACCGGCGAGGCTACACAGGGCGTAGTGCGGGCCTTTGCCGACACGAACCCGTTGCTTGACGACTATCGCGCCGCCGTGCAGGCGGTAAATGCCGCGGAAGAGCCGCGCCTCTACCCAGGATCGCCGCGCTTCTTGGCGCAGCTTCTGCGTCCGCAAGATTTTCTGATCCTGAACGAGAAACATCCCGAAGACGTCTATGCCCTGCGCGGCGCCTTGCGCGACACATCCGCCGCCGTGCATGAGCGCGACGCCTACGAGTTTTGGCTGGCGATGCTGCCGCCCCGCACCGCGCGCGGCGTGGTGGTCGTCGACCCGCCGTACGAGCAGACCGATGAACGCGCACGCATCACAGCCACCCTCGCCGCGGCTACCCGCAAATGGGCGCATGGCGTGACGGTGGTCTGGTATCCGCTGAAAGACCGCGCCACGCATGTGCGGTGGAAGGCGCAGCTACGTAAGCTCGGCATCCCGAAGTTTCTGGTGGTGGAGCATTGGTTATACGATAGCGATCAGCCCGACATCTATAACGGCGCGGGCCTCTTTATCGTCAACCCGCCCTACGCCTTCACGCAGGCGCTGCCGCCTCTGCTGGAAGCCCTGCGCGCCGCGCTGGCGCCGGAAGGGCATAGGGGCAAGATCACAACCGATTGGTTGGGCGATTAAGATAAACCCTCATCTTCCGTTTAGTCGCCGTTGGCATCAACCATGAACACCGTCGGCTTGCCGCGAGAAGCCGGGTCCCATCCTGCCGACAATGCCGCTCGCACCCCTCGCGAGGCTATCGCGTCGTTGATGTGCGAACGCCCTTTCGGCAACCCTTTCAACAGGCGCTTTGGCGTCGGAAATTCCAGCACGGCTTCGCGTGGCATATCTCTCTGGCGCAAGGCGACCGTCATGCCCCTCCAGCCATCGGAAGAGGACAGTTGGGGCTCGCTCAGGAGTTCCCAGTCATATTTGACACCATCGATTTGGACGGTGCCGCCGCGGCCGTGCATGTGAAGCATAGGATGCCCTTAGCATGTTAGGCGCGGCGCTCCAGTCGGTTCACATCAAAGATCGGCTGCCGGAACATTTACCGGCCAAGACAGCCGCTCCGCGGCGACGATATCGACCGGAAGTTGCCATTCTTCTTCCTTCCCGCTTGCGGGAGGGGTCGGGGTGGGTATGCAGCGTTGCAAAGGCCCACCCCGCTGCGACGAACTACCGGAACGGGGTCTGGTTTTCCATTTTCGAGACACCATCTGGATGACATCGGCCCCGCGCCGGGCCGCCGCATTCCCGTTCCCGCCGAAAGCGCAATGGGTTACGCCGGACGAGTTCGGCTTAGGTTCATCTCCGCACGGCAATCTGCGCCGCGGGGATATGGGGTCTGGGAACGCGATCGATAATGAAGAAAACAGCCGGCCTCCTCCTCCCCCTCTTCGCGATGCTCGCCTTCGCCGCGCCCGCACTGGCGCAGAACGACAGCTCGCTCGCGCAATCGAGCGAGCCGCCGCAGCGCACCTCGGTCCTCTACACCTATGGCGACGAACCCTGCCCCGAACCCAAAGGTGACGAGATCGTTGTCTGCGCGCAGCAGCCCGAGACCGAACGCTACCGCGTGCCCAAGGAATTGCGCGAGGAGTTGAAGGAAGACGTCCCCGCCGGCGGCGGCAGCTGGGCCTCGGCCGTCGACGGCTATACCAATGGCGCCGCGGCAGCGAGCCGCCCGAACAGCTGCTCGCCCGTCGGCAGCTACGGCTTCACCGGCTGCGCCGCCGCGGCGATGCGCGAATGGTTCGAGGCACGCCGCGCACCCTAACCCTCCGCTCGTCGCATATACCCCGGACAGGGTATGACACCCGCGACGGATCGATGATACCCGCCGCGGATCAACGGCTTGCCTCGGCCTGCCGGTGGATGATGGTGGGCACGGCGTTGCACGGCAACGGCGGCGCCCGGCCTGAGGGGGGATATCGGCGGCACGCGACCCGCCGCCGGTATCTTCCGGTCCCCTCGATGCCTCTCTTCCTTCAGCGCAGCAGCCGGTTCACCAGCGCCGTCAGTTCGGCCTCGCGGGCGACGTCGCTCTTGCGCAGGATCGACTTGATCTGCGTGCCCAGCGTTTGCGCGCTCGTGCCGCGCCCCGCCGCGATATCCTCGCGCGCCTCGCCGTTCGCCAGGCGCAGCGCAATCTCGGCCTCGGCCGCGGTCAGGCCCAGCGCCGCGCGCAGCGGCACGACCCGCATCGCCGGAATATCCGCGGCGCGCCGCACAACGATCAGCACGCGCGGGTCGAACCCGAAATCCCATTCGCGCCGCGGCAGGCGAAAAAGTTCGCACAATAACCCGTCTCCGCCCTCCTGCGGCGAGGCGATCCAGTGCTGCTGCATCGCCTCCCCGTCCAGCGAGCGCGCCAGCGCCGCCTGCAACGCCGCATCGGCATCGCGGCGCGCGGCGCCCAGCCGGCCGCGGCGCAGGCGCAGCGCCCCGCCCGCGCCCCCGCCCGCCCCATCGCCGACGATCGCCTCGGCCGCCCCCGACAATGCGGCGACCGCGCCGTGCCGGTCGATCAGGAAAGCCGCGACGCCGATCGCGTCGAACGCGCCGACGGTCATCGCGGCGCCGCGCCGCGCCATCGCCTGCTGCATCCGCACCGCCGCCAGCGCATAGGTCGCGCCCGCCGCGAACAGCTTGCGGTCGCGCTGCCCGGTGCGGCCGTCGCGTTCGGAGCGCAGCGCCGCCAGCCCGACGAGCAGCCCCTCGCCCTCGACCAGCACGGTCTGGCAGCCGTGGACGCCGTCCCACTTGCGGATATGCTCTTCATAATCGTCGGTGCCGCTGTGCTGGCGCGCGACGTCGTAATGCGCTTCGCTCAATATCTCGAGCGGCCGGCCGCCCGCGGCGACGCGCCAGTTGACCTCAGGCCGCCACCCCTCGATTTCCACGAATTCGCGCTGATAGGCGGGGTCGATATCGGGCATGAAGTTGAACAAAGTCGCGTCGTCGCCCAGCCCCAACAATTGCGCGCGCGACGATCCGGTCCGCCGCGCAAGCAGCCGCAACGCCGCGTTCCAGCCGTCCTCTTCGAACGGCGCCGCCAGAAAGGCATTTTCGACCTCGCCCGCTTCCCGGGCGAACCGGCTTTCCATCGACGTCGGCCCCCCAGCCTTCGTGCCCAGCTTCCGTAACTTACCGCATTGCAGCATGAAAGCGGGCGCGGCACAAGCGCCTTGCATCGGCGCACCGCCGTGGGCCCAAATCGCAACGCTGCGTTTCCGTCCGGCTTATTGACGCCGTCCCTCGCCTTCGCCTAGCTTCCGCGTCCCCAACAGGAGACTTCCTCATGCGTCGCATCGTCCCCCTCGCCGCCCTCGCACTCGCCGTCGTCGCCACCCCGATCGTCCTCGCGCAGGGCGGCTCCGCCCCCGGCGCGCCCGACAAGACGCGCGTCACCGCGGGCACCTACGCCGCCGATCCGCTCCACACGATGGTCGTGTGGGAAGTCGATCACCTCGGCTTCAGCAAATATACCGGCATCTTCGGCGACGTGACCGGCACGCTGGTCATCGATCCCAAGAATCTCGCCGCGGCCAAGGTCGACGTCACGATCCCCGTGGCAAAGGTCACGACCGCCAGCGCCGGGCTGACCAGCCACCTGCTGCGCGCCGGCAAGGACGGCGGCAAGCCCGACTTCTTCGGCGCCGCCCCCGCCGACGCCAAGTTCGTCTCGACCAGCGTCGTGCCGGGCAGCGACGGCGACGAGGCCAAGGTCACCGGCAATTTGACGCTCAACGGCGTGACCAAGCCCGTCACCCTCGACGTCGATTTCCACGGCGCCGGCGTCGGCATGAACAAGAAGGAAACCGTCGGTTTCCAGGCCGAAACGACGATCAAGCGCAGCGATTTCGGCATCAACATGGGCATTCCCTATGTCAGCGACGCGGTCGAACTCGAAATCCACGCCGCGTTCGAAAAGCAGTAAGCTCACGCCAATCTGTCACACGCGCTGCGTATGAACGGGGCGGGACCAGCGATGGTCCCGCCCCTTTTCGTACAGGAGCCATGTGATGAGCGAACTGGTACGCGAAATTGTCGAAGTGAACGCCTCGATCGACGGCGACGAGGAAAATCCGCTGCTCGTCGTCGAGGTCGAGGGTCTTGCCCCCACCGCGGGCTGGGCGAATATCCGGCTCGACCCGCATGTCTACATCACCCCGCCCGATGACGGCGTGCAGGATTTCGACCTCGTCGGCGATCGCCCTCAGGACGCCGCCGAAGTCCTCAGCGAAGTCGAGGCCGCATGGGAAGGCCCGCTTCTGGACTGGTGCATCGGCGTGCGCGTCCACGCGGTCGACAATCTGATCGAGGACGAGGTTTTCGAACCGTGGGACGAAGACGACGACGAGAGCGAAGCCGCCTGATCCCCAGCTTTTTCAGCCCCCTGCACTGCGCCGGACCGCGAAGCCGCTTTGCGGTCCGGCGACATTTTCGGTTCATCGCAGAGCCAGCAAGCGCGGCGTAGCCTCCCCATATTCAAGGGAGGATCACCATGCGCACCCTGCTTCTCGCTTTCGCCCTCACCGCCGCCACCCCCGCACTGGCGCAGGCCAATTCCCAAATCGACTATCCCGCCTTCCAGACGCTCACCGCCAGCGTCGCCCCGACGCGCGCGACGCGCCTCATCGCCTTCGATGCGTTCAAGGCCGAGGCCGCGAAGCCCGGCACCCTCCTTCTCGACGCGCGCTCAAAGGACGCCTTCGCGCGCGGCCATATCAAAGGCGCGGTCAACCTCCCCCTCACCGACTTCACCGCGGAGAGCCTCGCCGCGGTCGTTGGCGCGAACGCCAACCGTCCCATCCTCATCTATTGCAACAATAATTTCTCGAACCACCGCAGCCCCGTGCCGCTCAAATCGGCGGCGCTCGCGCTCAATATCCAGACCTTCATCAACCTCGTCGGCTATGGCTATCCGAACGTCCGCGAACTCGCCGACGTCGTCGATTTCACCGATCCGAAGGTCGAATGGGTGACAGGGTAGCGCCGAAGTCGTGCCCACCCCCAACCCCTCCCGCAAGCGGGAGGGGAGCGAGACTTGCCGCGCCGCAGGCGCGCTAGTCGCAGCGGGGTGGGCACGCGGTATGGAACCGCCCGCGGCGCAATTTTCACACTCCCCCCTTGCCAAACGCGACATTTTGAACCAATAGCCTCCCCATGCGCGGCAACGCCCTTCTTCTTCTGCGACTTACACGCCCTTGGGCGTGACACTGGCTGCGCGCTAGTCGCGGCCACCCGCTCAAGGGTCCGATCGACACAGCATCGCAACCACCAGAAGAAGTTTTGACACCATGACCATGCTCCGCGACCCCTCGGTCAAGTATAGCGCCTTTCCGCAGGTTCCGCTCACGAACCGCGAATGGCCCGGCCGCGTCACCACCAAGGCGCCGATCTGGCTCTCCACCGACATGCGCGACGGCAATCAGGCGCTGATCGACCCGATGGATGCCGAGAAAAAGGCGCGCTTCTTCGACCTGCTCGTCCGCATCGGCCTGAAAGAGATCGAAGTCGGCTTCCCCAGCGCGGGCGCGACCGAGTTCGACTTCATCTCAGGGCTAGTGAAATCGGGCCGCATCCCCGACGACGTCACCCCGCAGGTGTTGACGCAGAGCCGCGCCGACCTCATCCGCACCAGCTTCGACAGCCTCGCGGGCGCAAAGACCGCGATCGTCCACGTCTACAACGCCGTCGCCCCCGCGTGGCGCAAGATCGTCTTCGGCATGGATCAGGCCGACATCAAGCAGATCGCGATCGATGGCGCGAAGCAGCTCCGCGACAATGCCGCGCGCCTGCCGCAAACCAACTGGCGCTTCCAGTACAGCCCCGAATGCTTCTCGACGACCGAGATCGATTTCAGCATCGAAGTGTGCGCCGCGGTGATGGACATCCTGCAACCCACCACCGACAACCCGATCATCCTCAACCTGCCCGCGACGGTCGAGGCGGCGACGCCGAACATCTACGCCGACCAGATCGAATATTTCGGCAAGAATCTGCCCGGCCGCGACAAGGCGATCATCTCGCTGCACACCCACAACGACCGCGGCACAGGCGTCGCGGCGGCCGAGCTCGGCCTGCTCGCCGGCGCCGACCGCGTCGAGGGCTGCCTGTTCGGCAATGGCGAGCGCACCGGCAACACCTGCCTCGTCACCATCGCGCTCAACATGTACACGCAGGGCGTCGACCCAGAGCTCGACTTCTCGAACATCGACGAGGTCATCCAGACGGTCGAATATTGCAACCGCCTGCCCGTTCACCCGCGCCACCCCTATGGCGGCGAGCTCGTCTACACCGCCTTTTCGGGCAGCCATCAGGACGCGATCAAAAAGGGCTTCGCCGCGCGCGAGCGCCAGAATGACGAGCGCTGGGAAGTCCCCTATCTGCCCATCGACCCCGCCGACCTCGGCCGCAGCTATGAAGCAGTGATCCGCGTCAACAGCCAGTCGGGCAAGGGCGGCGTCGCGTGGGTGCTCGAACAGGACAAGGGCCTCAAACTACCCAAGAAAATGCAGGCAAGCTTCAGCCATGTCGTGCAGGCGCTCGCCGACGAAACGAACCGCGAACTCGGCGCCGAGGACATCTGGGGCGCCTTCGACCACGCCTATCTGCTCACCGAGGGCAAGCGCTTCCAGCTCGTCGACTGGTCGGAGAGCCATGCGGGCACCGACCGTATCTTCGCCGGCAAGCTCACCATCGACGGCACCCCGCGCAGCGTCAGCGGCCGCGGCAACGGCCTGATGAGCAGCGTCATCGCCGCGCTGGCCGAGAGTGGCGGCCCGATCATGGACATCGTCGACTATAGCGAGCACGCGATCGGCCAGGGCAGCAATGTGCAGGCCGCGGCCTATGTCGAATGCCGCACCGCGGACGGGAAAAGCCTGTTCGGCTGCGGACTGGACACCGACGTCGCGACGGCGAGTGTGCGGGCGATATTAAGCGCGGCGAATGGGGCTTAAGAAGAGCCCTCATTCTCCTATCTTGCCAAAATACCGTTAGCCGCCCGAATAAACGTCGCTAGTGCCTCGATCTGCTGCCTCAGGTCTAGCGGAGAGAGGTCCGCAGCGTCTTTACAAACCATCCGGGCCACGCGAACTTTGTCTATCTTTTCTACCAATTCGTCCGCGGCTCCTCGTCCGGAGCCGGAGCGAAAAAAGTGGAGTGCGTGATCAAATTGCCCTCCGCTGGAAGGGCGGATATAGCCTGGATAAAGTGATCGGACCGCGTGTTGCAGCTTTTCGTGAGTCACGTAATTTTCTATCTCTCGCCCCTTTGTTATCCATGCGTACCCCGCTCTATCCAATTCAGTCGAAACGCGGCGTTTCGTGTCATTTATATGTGATTGCGGCGATTTCTTATCGCTATCGATTACGATCGCCAAATTTCTGTTGAGATCGCGTAGCGATATGAATTCGTTAATCTCGCTATCGTCCGCTGACAGGTGGCTGAGCAATCTCCCACCGTAAAACATAATGGAGTAGTGGAGGCCTTCCTCAAGCTCCGGTGCGGCGGCGCCTAGCCAATGTTTCAGGTATATTCGGTCAGATGGCCCCTCGACCCACACCACAGCATTAGATTGAAGAAGATCTGAAGCTCGATGCCCGAGATCAGCGCAAATCTCGAACTTTTGTTGCCTCGACGAAGCTCGTCTAATCCGCGTCGCGCCCTCCTCCTGCCAGACACGAAATATCGATGCCCTAGGCATATCAATAAACGCCGCCGAATGTGTCGCGATGAAATACTGGTTTTTCGTATTATCTTCGAGGTATTCTATAAGCTTTTTCTGAAGCAGAGGATGCAGGTGCAACTCTGGTTCCTCGAGACAAATAATTCTCTCGTCGTAAACCGTGCAGAACGCAGCCAGCATTATTACCTGCTGTATTCCTGTCCCCAAGCTGTCCAAAGGGAGTATTCTCCCATCCATATGAACAAGAACGTGCTCACGAGAGTGGGGTATTTCGATCCTTGCCTCCGATTTACCCGTCACAGAACGAACAAAGTCATTAATCTTTTCAAACGTTTCAGCGTCTGCGCGTTTGTCCACATCCGGATTTTGTAATTGCGCAAGTCGCACAATGAGGCCAGCGCCGCTGGTGTCTGACAGACCTTCTCCATCGGGGCCTATCTTCCGAAATGCCGGAATGAGATGTATCTTAGGAATTTCTTGAGTTGCCAGCGCTCCTATTTTCGCGACCGTTTCCGTACTCCACATCCTGACGTCTCCGCCACGCATTTGGGTCAGGTGGGTCCAGAGCATTCCCAATTCGCTGTTGGGAATTATTGTAGACAATTGCGCGGCGTCGCCTTCGATGACGACCGTTGGAGGGCTGTCAAACGGAGGCGAATTTTCAATCCATATCAGTCCGTCGCGCGCCATCCATTTGATAACTTGATCGCCATAGGCCACAACTGCGGCCTTTTGTGTCAGCGCCGGGAGATCCTTAAGTTTTTTGAGAACGATTTCTGCCGGAGTGCCCACGCGAACCCGAAAGTCTCCGGCATTTGCAGATCGGTTCCGATCAAAGGCACTACTGTTAATATTCCTCTTTTGTTGCCGATCTCGATTTATAGGAAAATACCGGTGAATTAGGTCAAGTACGGTCGATTTTCCGGCATTGTTAGGACCAATGAAGAAGTTGAATCGCCCAAATCCCAATGCTTCTTGGAACTCGTCGTCAATTCCTCTGAAGTTTTTCACAGCCAAACCATGAAGATAAACCGACAACTTCGCGCTCCTTCACCTAAACACCTAGTCGATCTGGCTTTGATCGCCCGCTTATCCACGCAACGTCAAGCCCGCTCAAATTGCCCTTTCCTACATTTCACCCATATGGTTCATTCTATCGGTTTCATATAACCGAAAGGATGAATCGATGGACGACGCCGCGCATAATCCCGCCACCATTCCCGCCCCCGGCAGCTATCACTGGACGCCGCGGCTTCAGCGCGACTTTCTCGAAGCCTTCGCCACCAACGGGTCGGTGAAGATTTCGGCGGCCAAGGTCGGCATGTCGCCGTCCGCCGTCTATCAGCTGAGGCAGCGGCCCGAGGGCGCGGCGTTCAGGCTCGGCTGCGCCGCGGCGCTGCTGATCGCGCGCGGGCGGCTCGTCGACGAGCTGCTCGACCGCGCGATCTGGGGGCATGACGAGACCGCCGAGATCCAGCGCGAGGAGGGCCGCAGCTATGCCAAGCGCCGCCGCCTCGACTCGCGCCTCGGCCTCGCGATGCTCGCGCGGCTCGACAGGATGGTCGAAACGCGCGCCTCCCAAAAAGGAGGATGGGCCGGCGAAGAGATGCTCGCGCAGATCATCGCCGGCGACTGGCCGGGCTTCCTCGCGCTCTTCGACGCGGCCGAAGCCGCGGCGCCGGGCGCCGCCGGGGCGGAAAACACCGACGCCGAGGGGCAGAAGGACGGAATGGCGGCCGCCCTCGCCCTCTGGCTCGCCGCGCGCGACAACCGCGCCAATCCGCTCGCGACCCTGTGGCACGGAACCGCGATCGCGAATGAAGTTGCCCAGATTTCCGCCATTTCCGACGAATCCCCCGATGCCGAACCGACCCCCGAGGAAGAGGCCGCCGAAATGACCGTCTGGCACGACGAGGAACGCAATGAATGGCGCACCAACTTCCCGCCGCCCGACGATTATGTCGGCATCGAGGTTGGCGTGTTCGGCGACGCCGACTATGAACGCACGCTCGACGCGACCGAAGAAGACGCCTGGGAAAGCGCCCGCGCCGAAGCTTTCGAACCGCTGCGCATCGCCGGCGAAGCCGCCCGCTGCGCCTTCTTCGCCCTCCCCGCCCCCGCGAACGATCCGGCGCCCGCGAACGAAAAGCTGCGGAAATCGGCGAGCGGTTGGACCCCATCCTCTTCGCGGGAATGACGAGGTTTGGCGTATCGATCGACCCCGGCAACGCGAAGGCGCCGTGGGCGAAGAGCGGGGAGATGGTCGGCGAGCGTTTCTGACGCGCCCGCCTAGTCGACGACCCAATAGTCGGCGGCGCCGCCGGGCTCATATCCGCGGCGGCAGATCACTTCGCCCTCGCTCGTGAGCTCGGCCCATGCGCCAATCGGCTCGCGCTCCATCATCACGAGCGCTGCGGCGACATCCTCGGCCTCGAACGCGACGCGCTTTTCCATTCCGAACCAGGCATCCTGGTATCGCAGGACAAAGGTCGTCAGTGCGGGCCTGTCGGCTTGTATTTCTGGACGCGGCAGACAGTCGCATTCGCCGTCGTTGGAGCCGCTGGGGTATTGCTGGGGGAGCTTCATTGGGGGAGAGCCTTCGGTGGGGGAAACGAAGGGGGCAGTCCCGTCGGCCTGTTCAGCCGTGACCGCCGCCGGGGGCGAAATATTGGGTCGGCGATGCGTCTCCTGCGTCACACGGACATATGGACGGCACCGCGAAGGGCGGCACACGACCTCGAAAATATACGGCATATCATTGCCATACTGCCCAGTATCATCGGCAGTCCGTTCGACGGGTCGCCATTTCGAATCGACAAACGACTTGACGATGGCATGGCGCGCCGGGCCGGGGTGCCTCCCGATCCATGCCCCGGAAATACGATATAAAGAATTCTTTATATGTGCATTGACAGATCCCGTCGTTGCGCTATGTTTCAACCTGTCGAGGTTCTCCGCGCCCGTTTCACGGCACGGAGCTAAGACGGGAAGCCGGTGCAAAACCGGCGCTGCCCCCGCAACTGTAAGCGGTGAGCGGCGGTCGCTACGTGTCACTGGTCCGGCAAGGGACCGGGAAGGCCAGACCGCCGCGTCGATCCGTGAGCCAGGAGACCTGCCTCGTCAGATACGTCCTCCGGCGGGGTGTCCGGTCAGGCCGCATGCATGGCTGCGCCCGACCTTGCTTTGCGGGCGCGGAATCCCGTGCGTACGCGTCTGTCCGGCGCCTTGCCCCTTGCAAGGTGCTTGAAGAAATGACTGTCAGCGTCGCCACCCTCGGCTTCCCCCGCATCGGCCTCCGCCGCGAGCTCAAATTCGCGCTCGAAAGCTATTGGGCGGGCAAGACCACCCTCGTCGAACTCCAGACCGCGGCATCGGGCCTCCGCGCCCTCAATTGGACACGCCAGAAAGCGCTCGGCGCCGACATCCTGCCCTCGAACGACTTTTCGCTCTACGACCATGTGCTCGACACCAGCGCGCTGATCGGCGCGATCCCGCCGCGCTACGACTGGAGCGGTGAGAGCGTCGACCCCGACCTCTATTTCGCCATGGCCCGCGGCGCGCAAGGCCCCGCCGCCTGCGGCCACAGCCACGACGCCACCGCGCAGGAAATGACCAAATGGTTCGACACCAACTATCATTTCATGGTCCCCGAACTCACCGCGGGTCAGACGTTCAAGATCGCCTCGACCAAGATCTTCGACGAATTTGAGGAAGCCAAGGCGCTCGGTTACCAGACCCGCCCCGTCCTCCTCGGCCCCGTCTCCTACCTGATGCTCGCCAAGGGCAAGGCGGTCGAGCCGCTGGCCTTGTTGTCGCAGCTCCTCGACACCTACGCCGAAATCCTCGCCCGTCTCGCCAAGGCCGGCGCCGAATGGATCCAGATCGACGAACCCTGCCTCGTGCTCGACCTCAGCGCGGAGCAACGCACCGCCTTCGAACGCGCCTACGCCCGCCTTGCCACCCGCGGCCCCAAACTGATGCTCACCACCTACTTCGGCGGCCTCGGCGACAATCTCGATCTCGTCGCCGACCTCCCCATCCACGGGCTCCACCTCGACCTCGTCCGCGCCCCCGAACAGCTCGAACCTGCGCTCGCCAAACTCCAGCCGCACGTCCTCCTCTCGCTCGGCGTCGTCGACGGCCGCAACATCTGGCGCGCCAACCTCCCCGACCTCTACTGGCGCCTCAAGGAACTGGCGGGCAAACGCGACCTTATCCTCGCCCCGTCCTGCTCGCTGCTTCACGTCCCCGTCGACCTCGCGCTCGAAACCTCGCTCGATCCCGAAATCGCGCAGTGGCTGAGCTTCGCGGTCCAGAAGATCGAAGAACTCGCCGCGCTCGCCAAGGCGCTGAACGAAGGCGAGGACGCGAGCTTCGCCGCCTTCTCGGCCTCGCGCATCGCCGCGGTCGCACGCCAGACCTCGCCGAAAATCCACGCCCCGCAAGTCGCCGCCCGGCTCGCCGCCCTGGACGAAGCCGCAACCCGCCGCGCCTCCCCCTTCGCCGCGCGCCGCGAAGCCCAGCAAAAGCGCCTCGCTCTCCCCGCCTACCCCACCACCACGATCGGCAGCTTCCCGCAGACCCCCGAGGTCCGCAAGGCGCGCGCCGCGCATATCAAGGGCGAGATCGACGATGCCGCCTACGACCGCTATCTCCGCGTCGAAACGCGCGCCGCGGTCAAATGGCAGGAGGAAATCGGCCTCGACGTCCTCGTCCACGGCGAATTCGAGCGCAACGACATGGTGCAATATTTCGGCGAGCAACTCGCGGGCTTCGCCTTCACCCGCGCCGGCTGGGTGCAAAGCTATGGCTCGCGCTGCGTCCGCCCGCCGATCCTCTACGGCGACGTCTCGCGCCCCAAGCCGATGACCGTCGCCTGGTGGCGCTATGCGCAGGACCAGACGGACCGGCCGATGAAGGGCATGCTCACCGGACCCGTCACGATCCTCAACTGGTCCTTCGTCCGCGACGACCAGCCGCGCGAGACGAGCTGCCGGCAAATCGCGCTCGCAATCCGCGACGAGGTGCAGGATCTCGAAGCCGCCGGCGCCGCGATCATCCAGATCGACGAAGCGGCGCTGCGCGAAGGTCTCCCGCTTCGCCGCAGCGAATGGCAGCATTACCTCGACTGGGCGGTCGAAAGCTTCCGTATCACCGCGAGCGGCGTCCGCGACGATACGCAGATCCACACCCATATGTGCTATTCGGAGTTCAACGACATCATCCGCGCGATCGGCGGAATGGACGCCGACGTCATCTCGATCGAGACCGCCCGGTCGCAAATGGAGCTGCTCGACGCCTTCGCCAGCTATGCCTATCCGAACGAGGTCGGCCCGGGCGTCTACGACATCCACAGCCCGCGCATCCCCGCGGAGCGCGAGATGACCGACCTCCTCACCCTCGCCGGCAAGCACCTCCCGCCGCAGCAGATTTGGGTGAACCCCGATTGCGGGCTCAAGACGCGCAAATGGGACGAGGTGCGCCCCGCCCTCGTTGCGATGGTCGCCGCCGCGCAGGCAATGCGTACGAAAGCGCGGATCAAGGAGGCCTATGATGCCAACTGAGGCCATAATGCCCGACGGCCAGCCCGCCGTCCGCGTCACCGCCATGCCCGCCAACGCCAATGTCTACGGCGACATTTTCGGCGGCTGGCTGATGGCGCAGATGGACCTTGCGGCGTCATCCGTGGCCTCGCGCCACGCGCGCGGCCGCGCGGTGACGATCTCAGTGGAAGGCATGTCCTTCCACCGCCCCGTCTTCGTCGGCGACGAAGTGTCCGTATTCGGGCGCCTCGTCAAAGTGGGCCGCACCTCGATGCACGTCGAGGTCGAGGCCTGGGCGCGCGATCGCCACGCCGACGAGGACAACAAGGTCACGCAGGCGGTCTTCATCTTCGTCGCGGTCGGTCCCGACCGCCGCCCGCGCGCCGTCCGCCCGCTCGCCGATGAGATCGCCTAACCAAAGTGCCGCCGGGGCCATTCCCCGGCGGCGCCTTACAATGTCCTTGTGCCGTCCCCATATGTATATGATCGCGGCACGCGTTCTTCGTAGGCCGCCGCGACTGAGAGACATGCGCGCTCCCGCTTACAAGGAGGAGCCGCGCATTATGAATTCCGAAACGAGCCCCGCCGACCCGACCGTTACCGACGAGACTGCGACCCCTGCCAAGACGCGATCGAACAGCTTCTTTCGCCAAAAGCGCGCCCCGCTGCCCCGCGACGATGCGCGGCGACAGGGCGATATCAGCCAGCTCGCTTTCCTGACGATGGGCGGACGCGACCCCGCGATCGCCTTCCTCAACACCGAAAACGCCGAACTCGGCGGCCGCCCGCTCGCCGTCGCGACCGCCAGCGACACCGGCTACGAACAGGTCGCCGCCGCGATCCGCGCCTGGGCACCCGACGCGGGCTCCGCGCGCGATCCGGGCTTCGAATGAGCCGCGCGATGAACCTCGCGCTCCCCGAGAGCGAGGTGAAGAAAATCTGCCTGTCGCAAGGCGTCAGCATCAGCGCGATCGAACCGCTGCAATCGGGCGGCACCCGCCTCGTCTGCACCACCGCGACCGGCGCCGAGGAAATGCGCCTGCGCCTCCGCGGTCACATCATCGACGGCGCGGTCACCCGCCACCGCTTCTACCGCCCGCCGGGCGCGCAAGGCGGATATTAGCCCCAGCGCCGCCGCCGCCGCAGCAACCCCGTAATACCCAGCCCGAACAGCTCGGCCATTGCCGGCCCGGGCACGAAATCGTCGAGGATGACGAGCGGCTGCGCTTCGGTCCCGGTCGTCTCCAGACGAACCGACGTCATTCGATGCATGCTGCGGCGCGCGCCAGCAGAAAGTCGCGCTCACGCTCGTTGCTCGAGAGCGCTGCCGCTGCCTCGAACTGTGCCCGTGCTTCGCCCGGTCGGCCGGCGCGAAACAGGAAATCGCCGCGCGCGGCAGGCAGCGGCGCATAATTGCGCAGCGCCGCCGCATCGGCAATCGCGTCGACCAGCCGCAATCCGGCCTCCGGACCGAACGCCATACTGTGCGCGACCGCGCGATTGAGCTCGACCACCGGCGACGGCATTACCTGTCCCAGCCGGTCGTAAAGGCCCGCGATACGCTGCCAGTCGGTTGCCTCCGCCGACCGCGCCCGGGCATGACATGCCGCGAGCGCCGCCTGCAGCGCATAAGGCCCATCAGCCCCGCCCAGCGCCTCAGCCCGATCGAGCGCATTGAGCCCGCGGCGGATCAGCAACTGGTCCCACCGTGCCCGGTTCTGTTCGGTCAGCGGTACGAACCGCCCATCGGGTCCCGCCCGCGCCGTCAGTCGCGACGCCTGAATTTCCATCAGCGCGAGCAAGCCCAGCACCTCGGGCTGCTCGGGCATCAGCCCGGCAAGGATGCGCCCCAGCCGCTGCGCCTCGCCACAAAGCGGCGGCCGGACGAGCGATGGCCCCGCGGTTGCGGCATAGCCTTCGTTGAAGATCAGATAGACGACCTCGAGCACCGATCCCAATCGTGCCTGAAGCTCGGCACCGCGCGGAACCTCGAACTGGACTCCCGCCTTGGCGATCGCCTTTTTGGCCCGCGTGATCCGCGCTGCGATCGCAGCGTCGTTCGACAGGAAAGCCCGGGCGATCTCCTCGACCGTCAACCCGCCGACCAGCCGCAGCGTCAGCGCAGCGCGCGCCTCGGGCGAAATCACCGGATGACACGCTGCGAAGATCAGCCCGAGCAGTTCGTCGCCGAGCGGATCGTCGAGCGCCGTCTCGATGGCCTCCGCGCTCATATCGCGCTCCTCATCGAGTTCGCGGGCGATTTCGGCATGTTTCCGCTCCCGCATCGCGTGGTGCCGGGCACCGTCGATCACCCGCCGTTTCGCCGCCGCGGTCAGCCAAGCGCCCGGATTATCGGGCACCCCCGACTTCGGCCATTCGGTCAGCGCGATCAGCAGCGCATCCTGCGCCAGCTCCTCGGCGCGGTCGACGTCGCGCGTCATCCGGGCAAGCGCGGCGATCAACCGCGCCCGCTCGATCCGGAATACCGCCTCGATCGCACGGTGGGTTTCGTCAGCTGCCATGCCCGCCTTGTCCGCGAAGATCGTGGGCGAGGCAAGCATGGCGACCGGCATCGATTATTCGCCGCTCAGCCTCTCGCGCAGCTTCTGTTCCTGCTCGGCAAGTTCGGGCGTCATCGCGTCGCCGAAATCCTCCATCTCGTAGAAGGGGCGGATTTCGAGTTCGCTCGGTCCGGGCATCGGGTTCGGGCAACGCTTCGCCCACGCGACCGCCTCGTCCATATCCTTGACCTCCCAGACCCAATAGCCCGCGACAAGTTCGCGCGTCTCGGCAAAGGGACCGTCGATCACCGTGCGGCTCGCGCCGTCGAACGCGATGCGCTTGCCGGCCGACGAGGGTTTCAACCCATCGCCGTCGACCATCACGCCGGCATTGACCAGTTCCTCGTTAAACTTGCCCATCGCCTCGAACATCGCGGTCATGTCCTCGGTCGGCGGCAGGCCCTTTTCGCTATCCTCGGTCGCTTTGACAAAGACCATTACACGCATCGTCCATCTCCTTTTTGATCGGGCCAACAGCGGCTCCTGCCAACACGACGAACGAGCCGCCGCCAAATCGACACAAGCCAGGAAAAAAATTCAGGCGACCTCCGCCAGCGACTGCGGTGTCGAAAAACGCTGCCGATATTCGTGCGGCGACAGGCCGATCAGGCGGTGGAACAATTTGCGGAACGCCGCCGCATCCTCATACCCTACGGCCCACGCGATCTGGTCGACCGTGCGCTTGGTGAATTCCAGCAATTCGCGCGCCTTGCCGACACGCAGATGCTGGACATATTCGACCGGAGTCATGCCGGTGGCGGTCTTGAAGCGGCGCTGAAAGGTGCGCTCTTCCATCCCCGCCTCGCCCGCCATCTCTGCGACCGCGACCGGCCCAGCCCCCCGCGCCTGCAGCCAATGCTGGACGCGCAGGATCGCCTCATCACCGTGCGTCAGCTTCGGCGCAAAGCTCGCATAATTCTTCTGCTCGCGCCCCGACGGATCGATCAGCAGGAAGCGCGCGGTCTCCATCATCACCGTCGGTCCCAACAGACGTTCGACAATGCGCAGCCCGAGATCGGTCCACGCCATCAGCCCGCCCGCGGTGACGATGTCGCCATCGTCGATCACCATGCGGTCGGCCTCCATCCGCACGTCGGGAAAGCGGCTGCGGAACTCCTCGGCGAAGAACCAGTGCGTCGTCGCCGGCCGCCCCGCGAGCAATCCCGTCGCCGCCAGCGCAAACGCCCCGCCGCAGTTCGACGCGAGCACCGCGCCCTGCGCGTGCCGGTCGAGCAGCCAGCGCGCATAGGGCTCGACCTCGCCCGGTTCGAGTAGCTTATGCAGGCTGCCCGGCGCGATCAGCACCGCCGGCGAATTGCCCGCCGCCTCATCGGGGTGGCTGTCGTACCAGCGCGCGAAGCCTCCCGCTTCCTGCAGCCGCCAATGGCTGACACGGATCGGGCTGCGGCCGTGATCCACCGCAAAGCGCCCCGCGACGTCGAACAGGTCGGTGATCCCATACACCATCCCCATCTGACAGTCGGGATAGGTCATCATCCCGACCTCGATCAGCGGCACGGTCGCCGCGTCCGGCACCTTCAGCTTGGGCATATCGGCTCCTTTGTCGGAATCGGCCCGCATAATGTCGTATCCGCCAATCCCGCGCAAGCTCGGTTCGGCCTATCTCCAGTTCACCGGGACGGACATCCCGCCCTTCTCGAAACGAAAGGAACCGCGACATGACCACCATCACCACCAAGGACGGCACCAACATCTTCTTCAAGGACTGGGGTCCGAAGGACGCACAGCCGATCGTCTTCTCGCACGGCTGGCCGCTCAGCGCCGACGCCTGGGACGCCCAGATGGTCTTTTTTGCCAATCAGGGCTTCCGCACCATCGCCCACGACCGCCGCAGCCATGGCCGCTCGGATCAGGTCTGGGACAATAATAATATGGACCAGTACGCCGACGACCTTGCCGAACTGATCGAGCAGCTGGACCTCAAGGACGTGATCCTCGTCGGCCACTCGACCGGCGGCGGCGAAGTCACCCGCTATATCGGCCGCCATGGCACCGCCCGCGTCGCCAAGGTCGCGCTGATCGGCGCGGTTCCCCCGCTGATGCTCAAGACCGAAGCCAACCCCGGCGGTCTGCCGATCGACGTCTTCGACGGCATCCGCAAGGGCACCTTCGACAACCGCCCGCAGTTCTTCAAGGACCTGACCCTGCCCTTCTACGGATACAACCGCGACGGCGCGGTCGTCAGCGAAGCGGTGCGCGACGACTTCGTGCGGCAGGGCATGAACGGCGGCCTCAAGGGCCTGCTCGACAGCATCCGCGCCTTTTCGGAAAGCGACTTCAACGAGGACTTGAAGAAATTCGACAAACCGACGCTCGTCCTCCACGGCGACGACGACCAGATCGTGCCGATCGGCGCTTCGGCGCTCTCGACGGTCAAGATCGTCAAGCAAGCGGTGCTCAAAGTCTATGAAGGCGCCGACCACGGCCTCACCGTGACCCATCAGGACCGGTTCAACGCCGACCTTCTCGATTTCATCAACAGCTGATAAGGAAGAGGCGCGGTCCGGGGGGATCGCGCCTCCTTCCACAGGAGACGCCAGATGACCAAGCAGACTTTTCTCATTACCGGCGCATCAGACGGCATCGGCGCCGTCTATGCCGACCGCCTCGCCCGTCGCGGGCATGATCTCATCCTTGTCGCGCGGCGCGCCGACAAACTCGCGGACCTTGGCGCTCGACTTCATAGCGAAACGGGCGTCTCGGTCGAAACCATCTCGGCTGACCTCGCGAACGCCGATGACCTTGCCCGCATCGAAGCCCGGCTTCGCGACGACGACGCGATAACCGGCCTGATCAACAATGCTGGTATCGCTGGCGAAACCAGCTTCGTCGGCGCCGATCCGGCCTATCTCACCGGGATGATTGACCTCAACATCCTCGCGGTAACGCGCCTCTCGGCCGCTATCGCGCCGCGCCTGGCGACGAACGGATCGGGGGCTATAGTCAACATCACTTCGATCACCGCGCTGATGCCCGACGGCTTCACCGCCGTTTACCCTGCCAGCAAGGCCTATGTCCTCGCCTTCACCGAGGCACTTCAGGTCGAACTCGGCACAAAGGGCGTCCGCGTCCAGGCCGTTCTTCCCGGAATCACCCGCACTCCGATCTGGGACGAGGCACAACTCGCCAATATCCCCGCCGAAATGGTGATGGACGTGAACGACATGGTCGACGCTGCATTGGCCGGCTTCGACGACGGCGAGGTGATTACCATCCCCGCGCTCCCCGACATGGCCGACTACGACAACTACATCGCCGCCCGTTCGGCGCTCCGCCCCAACCTCTCGCTTTCGCGCCCCGCCGCGCGCTATCGGTAAGGAGACGTGTCATGATCCTCGGCTTGACCATTCCGCAATTCACCGCCCTGCATGTCTTGATTAGTTTCGTCGGCATCGGCGCGGGTCTTATAGCTCTCCCCGCCTTCGCGCGCGGCCGCATCCTGCCCCGCGCTAACGCAATCTTCCTGTGGTTCACTCTGCTCACCAGCCTCACCGGCTTCCTCTTCCCGATCGTCGCTTTCACCCCGGCGCTCGGCACGGGGATCGTCTCGACGCTGGTGCTCGCGGTCGCCTTCTGGGCCTGGTATGGCCGCAAGCTCGCCGGCCGCGCAGCGACGGTCTATGCGATCAGCGCCACCGCCGCGCTCTACCTCAACCTCTTCGTGCTGGTGGTGCAGTCGTTCCTGAAGGTTCCTGCGCTCAACGCGCTCGCCCCGAACGGAACCGAAGGCCCCTTTGTCGCGGCACAGGGCGCACTCCTCCTTGGCGCGATCCTGTTCGGCTACCTTGCTGTCAAAGCCAGCCGCCGCCCGATCGCGGCCTGACCCACCCGTAAACGACGAAGGGCGGCCTCACGGCCGCCCTTCGTTGCGTCACGGCCGCTTCCGGCCGGAAATGCCGGGGTGGGCGCCGCCCACCCCGCGCATCTTACATACCGTCCAGACCCTTGCTGACCAGAATATTCACCGCAACGCGGCGATTCTGGGCCTTGCCTTCGGGCGTGGTGTTATCCGCCGCCGGGTCGGCTTCGGCCATCCCGGTGGGGGTCAGCATGCGATAGGGCTTCCAGCCGCACGCCTGCTGAAGATGATTGACGACGCGGCTCGCCCGCTTTTCGCTGAGCACCTGATTGAGTTCCTGACTGCCCGTCGAATCGGTGTAGCCAACGACCAGCAGCAGGGCGTTGTCCATCCCATCGGCCTGCGACGCCGCGCTGCAGAGATCGGCTTTCGCCTGCTCGGACAGCACCGCCTTGCCGGTGTCGAAGTTCACGTTCGTCGTGCCTTTGACGTTATATTGATCGATATCGCCCACGCGGCTGCGCAGCGCCTCGGTCGCCGCCGTCTGTTCGGCGAAGCGCTGATCGGTGCCGGTGTGGATCATCGATGCGGTGCGCAGGTCCTTGCTCTTGAGCTGGACCTGGCTTGCCACCAGTCCGCCATCCCACTGCAAGGTGTCGATTGAGACGGGCAGGCCGTTGAGCAGCTGAGCCGCGCCAAGCTTGTCGCGATCGAGCCCAAGGAACCCGCCGCTGCTCTTGATCTTCGTATAGTCGGCGATCGCCACGGTCGTGCTGTTGCCGTCAGCGGTCGCGACCTTGATCCGGCCATCGGTGCGCGCGGCGATGATGCCCTCGACCTTGGGTCCCTTGGTCATCTGGTCGGGCGAAGGCAGCGTGCCGACAACGGTCGCCATGACCTCGCCGTCGTTTGCATTCTGCTCTTGAGCCGCGAGGCTCCCCGTTGCGGTGCCGGCCAGCAGGGCCAGCGCCAATAAAATTCTCGGACTCTTGGAAACGGCGCCCATATACTTCTCCTTCAAAACTGCCGCCCGCGCAGATGGGCCCGCGTATTCGCGTGGTCCGTTCTGGGACAAGATTACTCGCGGCGAAGTCGAAAGTTGCGCAGGTCGTCGTGCGCACGGTGCGACCAGCCGATAAGACCGTGTCGTAAAAGCGTAATTTTTTTCGTTCGTAGATTTACGCGGGTAGAAATTCAGCGGCATTTGCCAACAGCCGGCTTTCTCGAAAATGTAGCTTGTAAAATGAGATCGGCGGTCCGTTCCGCGTGCGATCGTCCGCCACGCCCGCCTCGCCAGTTACCCGCTTGCACAGCTTTCCGTTTACGTTAAGGTTAGTTTCAAACTGCAACCGGAGAGTGATTCATGGCCCTTCCCCCGATTTTCGACCGTCTGCGCCTGCCCGTGATCGGCTCGCCACTGTTTATCGTGTCGGGACCCGAGCTTGTCATTGCGCAGTGCAAGGCGGGCGTCGTCGGCAGCTTCCCGGCGCTCAATGCCCGCCCTCAATCTTTGCTCGATGAATGGCTGCACCAGATCACCGAAGAACTCGCGGCGTGGGACCGCGCCAATCCCGACCGGCCCTCGGCGCCTTACGCGGTCAACCAGATCGTCCATAAATCGAACGACCGGCTGCTCGACGACATCGCGACGTGTGAGAAATGGAAAGTGCCGATCACGATCACCTCGCTCGGCGCGCGCGAGGAGCTCAATCAGGCGGTTCATGGCTGGGGCGGCATCACGCTGCACGACATCATCGACGACCGGTTCGCGCGCAAGGCGATCGAGAAGGGCGCCGACGGCCTGATCCCCGTCGCCGCGGGCGCGGGCGGCCATGCCGGCCGGCAATCGCCCTTCGCGCTGGTACAGGAAATCCGCGAATGGTTCGACGGCCCCGTAGCCTTGTCGGGCGCGATCGGCCACGGCCGCTCGATCCTCGCCGCGCAGGCATGCGGCGCCGACCTCGCCTATATCGGCAGCGCCTTCATCGCGACCGCCGAAGCCAATGCCGAGGAAAGCTACAAGAACGGCATCGTCGAGGGGCGCGCTGGCGACATCGTCTATTCGAACCTCTTCACCGGCGTTCACGGCAATTACCTCCGCCAGTCGATCGTCGCCGCGGGCATGGATCCTGAAAACCTGCCCGAAGGCGATCTCAAGACGATGAATTTCGGCTCGGGCGGTAACACCAAGGTCAAGGCGTGGAAGGACATCTGGGGTTCGGGCCAGGGCATCGGTCCGGTCAGCGCGGTGCGCCCGGTCGCCGAATTCGTCGCCGAACTCGAAACGCAATATCTCGCCGCGCGCCGCGAACTCGAAGCGAAGGTCAGGCTTTAAGCCGAGTAGCGACGCCGCTTGCCAGACCGATCGACGATGTCTGCTTAGGGGTGGGGAGCGGACGTTTCCGGCTTCGTCATCCCGGGCTTGACCCGGGACCCGCCTTCCTTCTTTCCAGCATCGCCGAAGACAAGGCAGGCCCCGGATCAAGTCCGGGGTGACGATGAATGAGGGTCAGCTTCCGGTCGAAAGCCGACATCACCCTATGCTCCGAACAGCCTGTCAATCGCCTCGTCGAGATAGGGGCGGTCGACGAACAGCCGCATCGGGTCGCGCCGGTTGAGCCAGAAGCCCGCGCCATGCCGATCAGTCAATGCGCGCCGCGTCGTGTCCTGCAACAGACGCAAACGCATGACGGCGGTGCGCCGGGCCATTCGCGGATCGGTCGGCGCGTGAAGCGCGAAATGCGCCCTGATACCGTCGACCCGCGCCGCGATGACATCGCTATAACCATGATGCGGCCCGCGGGTGCAGCGCATGGCCCGACCGCAGCGCCACCGGCTCGCACGCGGGAAGCATCAAGCCGTTGCGACCGAAATGCTGGAGCGCGAAGCCTTCGCCATAAAGCTGCTCGAACATCGCCGCCATTTGCGGGCACTGCGACAGGGCGATCGGGATGAGGTGATGACGCTGGAACCCGGTTTGCGGCGGCGGTGCGCCCTGCCATCGCCGCGGCGGTATCAAGCGTCGCGGCCGAACTCGACAAGCACCGTCGACCGCTGGCTTCCGCCACTCGCGCCCGGCGACAGGTCGATCCATTCGCCCGCCTCCAGCCCGCGCATCGTCCGCGCATGGCGGACCGGCCCATTGAGCATCATGTCGAGCGCGAGCCGCGACAGCCGCCGAACCATTTCGGCGACCGTCCAGCCGACGGGAATCCGCGCTTCCAGTTCCTGTCCCGCAAACAGCGCGAGCCCCCGTGTTCCCATGCTGGCATCGACGCCATTCTCGCGGCGCCGGAACGCGACGAGGTGGAGCACCGGCGGCATTCCGCTGGCCAGCATCTCGGCGATCGACGCGCGAAATTGCGGCGCATCCGACCACAGCCGCGCCGGCGACCAGAAGATATGGCTGGCATCGAACAGGTCGATCAACAGCACCATCATCTTGAAAAATTCGCGCATCCGCGTCGGCTGCTCGGTCGAGGACCCCGGCGACCCATCGCGCTTGGGATCGCGCTCGGGGATAAAGACCCAGCACGCCCCGCTCTCGCGCCATCGTCGTGGCAAGCTCGCCGCAAGCAGGCTGGTCGATGGATGGTCGGGATCGGCCAGGTCCAGCGCGGCATCGGCGGCGGGGCCGGCCAGAACCGACACCGCCCCGAAGGTCAGGCGGAAACGGGGTTCCGCAACGCGCGCGGCGACATCGGCGCCGTCCCCGTCGACCCGCTCGGGCCTCAGCCCCATGCGGCGTAGCGCGGCTTCGACGGCCTCGCTCGAACCGCGCTGCATCGCCGCTCCGACGATCAAGGCAAAGGGTTCCGGCGGAACCGGCAGGATCAGAGCGTCAGGGTTGCCGACATCCATGCTATTGCGCGGCCTCTTTTGGGTCGCCCTTGCATTGCAAGACTGGCCCCGATGTACAAACGCTTATTGCCACATGTCGGGAAGTTAATCTCGGCGCAGCCTTAGATCGCGACCTGGCTTCCCAACTCGACGACGCGGTTGGTCGGCAGGCGGAAATATTCCATCGCGCTTTCCGAATTGCGCAGCATCCACGCGAACAGCTTTTCGCGCCAGATCGGCATGCCGGGCTTGCTCGCGGCGATCAGCGTCTGCCGCGACAGGAAAAAGCTGGTTTCGAGCATCTTGAACTCGCCGCCGCAGCTCGTGACGCGGGTTAGTGCCTCGGGGACGTCGATCGGCTGCATGAAGCCGTAATTGAGCACCAGCCGGTGGAACCCCTGCCCCAGATCCTCGAGCAGGCAGAATTTCTCCTCCTGCACGAACGGCACGTCGGCGATCTTGATCGTCAGCAGGATGATCCGCGCGTGCAGCACCTTGTTGTGCTTGAGGTTGTGCAGCAGCGCGTGCGGCACGCCGTCGCTGCTCGATGTCATGAACACCGCGGTGCCCGGCACGCGCGTCGCGCTGTTCGCCGCCGACTTCACAAATACCGGGATCGGCATCGCGCCTTCGGCCATTTCCTGCTGCATCAACTTGCGTCCGCGCGACCAGGTGGTGAGCAAGGTGAAGATGATCAGCCCGATCGCGAGCGGCACCCAGCCGCCGTCGGGCACCTTGATCAGGTTCGCGCCGAAATAGGCGATGTCGACGATGAAAAAGACCGCGAGCACCGGCAGCGCCTTCCACGCCGGCCACTTCCACAATGTGAAGAGCACGACGCTGAGCAGGCAGGTATCGATGAACATCGCCCCCGTCACCGCGATGCCATAGGCCGCGGCAAGGTTGCTCGACGATCCGAAGAAGAGGACGAGGATGATCACCATCACCATCAGCCCCCAATTGACGATCGGGATATAGATCTGTCCCTGTGCCGACGCGCTCGTATGCTCGACGCGCAGGCGCGGCATGAAGCCGAGCTGGATCGCCTGCTGGGTCAGCGAGAAGGCGCCCGAAATCACCGCCTGGCTGGCGATGATCGTCGCGAGGATCGCAAGGATGACGACGGGCACCTGCCATGCATCGGGCATCATCTGGAAGAAGGGGTCGGCGATCAGGTCGCCGCGCGGCCCCATCTCGGCCTCGAGCACCATCGCGCCCTGCCCCATATAGTTCAGCATCAGCGCCGGCAGGGCAAAGGTCAGCCAGCTAAGCCCGATCGGCCCGCGACCGAAATGCCCCATGTCGGCATAAAGCGCCTCGGCCCCCGTCACCGCGAGCACGACCGCGCCGAGCGCGATGAAGGCGGTGAAACCGTCGACATAGAAGAAGCGCAACGCGTTCACCGGGTTCAGCGTCTCGAGGATGATCCCCGGATGATCGACGATGTGAATGAGCCCGAGGATCGCCAGCATCGTGAAATAAGCGAGCATGATCGGCCCGAACAGCATCCCGACCTTCGCCGTCCCGCGCGACTGGATCGCGAACAGCCCGATCAGGATCGTAAGCGCGATCGGCACGATATAGGGTTCGAACCCCTTGTTGACGTAGCTGAGGCCCTCGGTCGCCGAGAGCACCGACATCGCCGGAGTGATCATGCTATCGCCATAGAAAAGCGCGGTCGCGAACACCCCGAGCAGGATGATCGGCCAGGTCCAGCGCTTCTCGCCCGACGAACGGCTGATCAGCGCGAGCAGCGCGAGACTGCCCCCCTCGCCCTTGTTGTCGGCGCGCATGATCGTCAGCACATATTTAAAGGTGACGACAAGCATCATCGACCAGAACACGAGGCTCAGCACGCCATAGATGTGCAGCCGGTCGGCCTCGATCGGATGATGCCCGGCAAAGGTTTCGCGGAACGCGTAGAGCGGGCTGGTCCCGATGTCGCCGAACACGACACCGATCGCGCCGACGGCAAGCTTCAGCTTGCCATCGCTGTGATGTCCATGCCCGTAATGGGCCGTTTCGGCGCCAGCAGTCACGGCGCCCGCGGCGCCGCCCGCCGCCTGTTGCGACTCAGCAGTCATTGCGGGCCTTTAGACGAGCCTGAGCCTTTGTAATAGGTTTCAATTTGGGACGTCCGGCGCCGGTACGCCGGCCGGGGTTTCGGCGGGCAGCTGCGGCCCAAGCGCCTGACGCAATTGCGCCAGCCGCATCTCGAGATCGGGCCGCCACGGCGCGTCCGCGGGACTGCGCGCGAGCAAATCGCTCCACACCGTCTCAGCCCCCTTCAAGTCGCCGCCCTGCGCCAGCGCCAGCCCCGCAAAGAAAGGCGGCGCCGGATGCGACGGATCGCGCTTCGCCGCCTCGTCGAACGCCAGCGCGGCAGCGGGCGACATCACGCCGCCGCCGTGCGCCGCCAGGGCATTGCCGAGCCCGACCCACAGGTCGACATTGTCGGGATAGGTCTTCAGCCCCTTTTCGAGCGTCTTCGCCGCGAGTTCGGTCTTTCCGGTGCGAGCGAAACCGTCGGACATGCCGAGCCACTGCGCGGCGGGGCCAAAGCGCTCGGACATCCCCTGCCGCTGGTCGGTGATCGCCTCGCCAAACCCCTCGGGCTCCTCGGGCGCCGCGACGGGCTTGCCGGGCAGCGCCGGATGCCCCTGCAACGCATAGCCCGCGAGGCCCAGCATCACCGCCGCCCCCGCCAGCGGCCGCGCCGCGGCGGGCAGCCTGCCGAGCCAGAAGATACCGCCGATCGTCAGCAGGGCAATGAGTACGACCCAGAGCCAGATCATGCCGCCTCCTCCTCGTCGTCGTCCGCGCCGCGGCGGAACCGGCCAAAGGCCAGCCATCCGCCGAGCGCGAGGAAGAGCAACGGCCCGAGCCAGAGCAGCGCCGTCGCGCCATCGAACGGCGGGTCATAGCTCACCCAATTGCCATAGCGCGCGACGAGCCATGTCTTGATTTCGCCCGGGCTTTCGCCCGCCGCGATCTTGCTACGCACTTCGTGGCGCATATCGCCCGCGAGCGGCGCATCGCTATCGGCAATCGACTGCCCCTGACAGACGAGGCAGCGCAGCTCTTCCATGAGCGCCTTCGCGCGCGCTTCCTGCGCCGGATCCTTGAGCTGCTGATAGGCATAGGGCGCGGGCGGCAGCCGGTCCTGCGCCGCCAACGGCAGCGCCAACGCCCCGATCAGGCAGAGAAGCAGGAGCCGGAGCGTCACTTCATCGCCTCGAGTTTCGCGACGATCTCAGGCACCTGATCCGCAAGAATCACGCCCTGAATCTGTTCGCGAATGATACCCTTGCCGTCGATCAGGAACGTCTCCGGCACGCCCGACGACCCCAGCGCGATCTGGACGCTGCTCTGCATGTCCGCCCCGACGCGGTCGAAGGGATTGCCATATTCGCGGAGGAACATCGCGACATCCTCGGGCCGGTCGCGGATCGCGATGCCGTCGATCGGCACCCCCGCGGCCTTCAGCGCCTCGAGCTGCGGCGCTTCCGCACGGCACGGGATGCACCAGCTCGCGAAGACATTGACCAGCCGCGGGCGCCCGTCGGCGAGCTGGCTGCTCTTCAGACCCTGAACCCCGGTGGTCGCGGGCGGCAGGTCGAAAAGCGGCATCGGCTTGTCGATCCACTGCGACTGGATCAGCGTCTCGGCGGGCGTCACCAGCCGATAGATGAAGGCGCCGAACAACAGCCCCATGATCGCCAGCGGTACGAAAAGGACCCAGCGGTTCTTCATGGCGCGAAACGCTCCTGTGATTTGCGGCTGCGTCGCGCGCGCCAGATGTTCAGCAATTGCGCGCGGCCGAGCAGCGACAGCGCCGCGCCGATCGCGATCAGCGCGCCGCCGAGCCAGATCCACCACACGAGCGGCTTCCACCACAGGCGGATCTGGTAGCGGTCGGCGCTGCCGTCGTCGCTCGTCACCGGCTGACCGAGCACCGCATAAAGCTGCCCGCCCGGCCGCGTCAGTAGTGCCGCCTCGTTGGTCTCGGTCGGTGCCGTGCCCATCAGCCCCGGAAACGTCCGCGCTTCGGGCCGCATCGTGAAGCTGCCGCCCGACGATGTCGTCGCGACCAGCGTGCCCTCGATCGCGGTATAATTCGGCCCGGCTATCGGTTTGACACCGACGAACTTGACCGCGAAATCGCCGACCTTCACCACCTCGCCCGGCGCCGCCGCGACCAGCCGCTCCTTGATAAAGGCGCTCTCGGCGCCCATGCCGGCAAGGCACACCGCGACGCCGAAATGCGCGGTCACCATGCCCCACGTCGGCAATGGCGTGCGGCGAAGGTTGCGCCCCCACAAAGGCGCGAGGCTCGCGACCGCGACGACGCCCGCAACGGTCATGCCGAGCAGCGGCAAAATCCCGACCTTGCCGCCGAACAGGATGAGCGCGAACAGCACCGCCGCACCGGCAAAGATCGCCAGTGGCAGCCGCGACCACAACCGCTTTCCGTCGTCCTTGCGCCAGCCGAGCAGCGGCCCCGCCACCATCACGAGGCACAGGATCAGCGCGAGCGGCCCTGCGACCTTGTTATAATAGGGCGGGCCGACCGAAATCTTCTCGCCCATCGCCTCGGCGACGATCGGATAGAGCGTGCCGAGCAGGACGAGCGCGAGGATCGTCGTCAGCAGCAGATTGTTGATGACGAGCGAGCCTTCGCGGCTGAGCAGCGCGAATTTCTTGCCCTCGGCCACGCTCCCGGCACGCAGCGCGAACAGGGTCAGCGCACCGCCGATATAGATCGCCATCAAGGCGAGCAGGAAGGTCCCGCGCTCGGGATCGACGGCAAAGCTGTGGACGCTCGTCAGCAGCCCCGAACGGACGATGAAGGTGCCGACCATCGACATCGAAAAGCCGATCACCGCGAGCATCACCGTCCACGCACGCAGGGCGTTGCGGGTGGCCGTCACCGCGACCGAATGGAGCAGGGCCGCCCCCGCAAGCCACGGGATCAGCGAGACATTCTCGACCGGGTCCCAGAACCACCAGCCGCCCCAGCCGAGCTCATAATAGGCCCAATAGCTGCCCGCGGTGATGCCGAGCGTCAGGAATATCCAGCTTCCGAGCACCCACGGCCGCATCGCGCGGGCGAACGCCGGACCGATCTCGCGCGTAATCAGCGCGCCGACGGCAAAGCTGAACGCGACCGACAGCCCGACATAGCCAACGTAAAGCGTCGGCGGATGGAAGGCGAGCCCGATGTCCTGGAGCAGCGGGTTGAGCCCCTGCCCGTCGGGCGGCGCCACGGGCAACCGCTTGAACGGGTTCGACGAGAAGAGGAGAAACGCGAAGAAACCGAGGCTCAGTGCCGCTTGCGCCGCCAAAGTCGCGACCAGCGTGTCCTCGCGCAGCCGCTTTTCGAAGATCGCGATCAGCCCGCCCGACAGCGACAGGATCATCAGCCACAGCAGCATCGACCCTTCATGGTTGCCCCACGTCCCCGCGACCTTGAAGATCATCGGTTTCAGGCTGTTGCTGTTGCGCGCAACGAGCTCGACCGACATGTCCGAGCGCACGAATAGCGCGATCAACAGACCGAACGCCGCCGTCGTCAACACCCCCTGCGCAACGCTCGCAGGACGCACGAGCGCCGCCAGATCCTTCGATCCGCCACGCAGGAACAACGTCCCTGCGACAAGCGACAGGCACGCGAGCGCAGCCGCGATCCACAGCAGAGCCAGACCGAGTTCGGCGATCATGTCGTTGCCGGCGCTTTCATATTCTTCGGCATATCGCCCATCTGCGGCGGCATATAACGCTCGTCATGCTTGGCGAGGATGCGGTCCGCGACAAAGGTCCCGTCGGCGCGCATCCGGCCGTCGGCGACCATGCCGCTCTCCTCGCCGAACAGGTCGGGGACGATGCCCTTATATTCGACCGGCACCGAAGCCTTGCCGTCGGTCGCGACGAAACGGATCGTCAGGCCGTCGGCCTGCCGCTGAATGCTGCCCTTGGCGACCATGCCGCCCAGCCGCATCGGCTCGCCGACCGCCGCCTTGCCGCCCTGAATTTCGACCGGCGTGCGAAAATAGGCCGCCTCGTCGCGCAGCGCGCTCGCCGCCAGCACCCCCGCGCCGCCGATGCCGCACAGCGCGACCAGCGCCAGAATCAGCCGTTGATGCTTGGCCTTCACTTACGATCCTTTCGCAGCGCATCGCTGCGCTTCTCGGCCTTTTTCATCGCGCGCCAGCTTGTCCACAGCACCGCGCCGGTCAGCACGACCGTCAGCCCATAGGCCGCGGCGACAAATGCCCATTGCCCGCCCCCGCTGATCACCCCCGTCACGCGTCAAATCCCCTCGTCGTCCGCGAGCCGTCGCAATCGCGCCGCGACGCGATTGTCGGCGATGATCCGCCGCATCCGCATCAAGACGATGGCGCCGAATAGCAACGAAAAGCCAAGCACGGTCAAGCCCAGCGGCCACAGCAACGCCCCGTCGATGCTCGATCCGCCCAAGGTGATGCTCGGCCCCTGATGCAGGCTGTTCCACCACACGACGCTGCGGTTGATGATCGGGATGTTGATCGCGCCGACCAGCGCATAGATCGCCGCGCCGCGCGACAGCGAACCGCCCTGCCGTTGCCCGTCGTCGCCGCTCGTCAGCGCAATAAAGCCCGCATAGAGGAAAAGGAGAACGAGCATCGAGGTCATTCGCCCATCCCATTCCCACCAGGTGCCCCACGTCGGGCGTCCCCAGATCGATCCGGTCGCAAGGCACAGCGCGGTGAACAGCATCCCCGGCACCGCGATCGCGCGCGCCGCGATGCCCGACAGCGGATGTCGCCACACAAGCTGGATCAGCCCGGCGATCGCGAGCGACGTCCAACCACCCATGCCGAGCCACGCCGACGGAACATGGACATAGAGGATTCGTGCGGTTTCGCCCTGTTTGTAGTCGCCCGGCACCATCGAGAGCCCGGCCCAGGCACCGCCCAGCACAAGCAACAGCCCGACACCGAGCAACCACGGCGTCAGCGGCTTGGCAATCGCAAGAAAGCGCGTGGGATTGGCGTAGGCGTGCATCGGATCGCGTCGTCCTTAGGCGAGCCGGAGAAAGCGGTCCAGCAATTTGCCCGGTGCGACCCTGACGAGGCTTGTGTCACCGCACCGTCAACCCTCGGGTTTCCACCTCCTCGTCACCCCGGACTTGATCCGGGGTCCACGACTTCAGCGCCGCCATGGATCCCGGATCAAGTCCGGGATGACGAAGGAAGCGAAATTGCCTTGGGCAGATTCAACCCTCCGGCCGCGTCCAGATCCAGCTTCCGGTGACGGCAGCGGCGATCACCGGCACCATCACCCACGGCCAGGGCGAAAAGATCGCGGCGAGGACAATACTCAAGGCGAAAGCGGCCGTCGCGGCGATCTTGCCTTTGCGGCTGATCGCGCCCTTCTCGCGCCACGCGGCGATATGGTGCCCGAAATGCGGGTGCGTCAGCAGCCAATTCTCAAGCCGCGGCGACGAGCGCGCGAAGCAAAAGGCGGCGAGGATGACAAACGGCACCGTCGGCAACAGGGGCAGGAAGGCGCCAATCGCGCCAAGCCCCAACGACGCCCAGCCTGCGACCAGATAAAAATGCCGTTTCATCGGGGGATGGCTTAGCGGAAATCGCACATAACAAAACCCCTCCCGCTTGCGAGTGCCGGGTCGGTCATGCCCCCGGCATGACCTGAACAGTCCGGGGGACTGTTCACCCGGCACTGGGCAGTGAGGCTTGCGAACTTGTTCGCTAGCCGCAACGGGGAGGGCTCGCGTTAGTCGCTCGCCCTCTCCCAAACGGTTCAACCCCGCCCGATCAGCTTCTGCGCCATCCGGTCGGCCACCGACGCCGCCGGTGTGCCGCTCGCCTTGCTCTCGGCCCAGATTTCGGCGAGCCGGCCGGGGATCAGATGGATGCGGCTTTCGACTTCCTCGCGGCTGCCCTGCCCCAGATATTCGAGCGCGACGTTGATGATGCCGCCCGCGTTGATCACATAATCGGGGGCATAGACGATGCCGCGATCGTGGATGCGCTGGCCGTCGGCCGCGGTCGCGAGCTGGTTGTTCGCGCCGCCCGCGACGATCGGCACGCGCAGTTTCTCGATGCTCGCCTCGGTCAGGATCGCACCGAGCGCGTTCGGGCTCAGCACGTCGGCCTCGATCTCCATGATCGCCGCCGAATCGGCGAGTTCGGCACCGAGTTCGTCGGCGAGATCCTTCGCGCGCGCCAGATTGACGTCGGCAAGGGTCAGCTTCGCACCCTCGGCCGCCAGCCGCCGCGCGACGCCGCCGCCGACGCTGCCGACACCCTGGATCGCGATCCGCACATCCTTGGCGCTGTCGGTCTTCAGCCCTTCGCGAATCGCCGCCTTGATGCCGAGGTAAACGCCGAGCGCGGTCAGCGGACCGGGATCGCCGCCCGCCGCGCCGCTCGCCACCGGCAAGCCGCTGACATGCTTCGTATGCTTGGCGATCTGGACCATATCGGCGTCGGTGATGCCGACATCCTCGGCGGTCACATAAGCGCCGCCAAGCGATTCGACCGCACGGCCGAACGCCGCGAGCAATTCGGGGGTCTTGGCGGCACCCTCGTCGGCGAGGATCACGCCCTTGCCGCCGCCCATCGGCAGCCCCGCCATCGCATTCTTATAGCTCATGCCGCGCGACAGGCGCAGCGCATCGGTGATCGCAGCGCCGCGCTGCGGATAATGCCAATACCGCACCCCGCCCGCGCCGGGGCCGAGGTGCGTCGAGTGGACGGCGATAACCGCCGTCAGCCCGCTGGCGCGATCGCGGAACATATGGACATGTTCATGATCGTCGAAATCGGCGAAATCCCAGACAGCGGACATAGACTCATCCTCGCATTAGAAAATTACGTTATGACGCAATAATCCGATAGGGACTGAGAGTCACCCCAAATCCCGCATGTGCGTGAAGATAGAGAAAATGGGGCGACCAACGGGGCTCGAACCCGCGACCTCCGGTACCACAAACCGGCGCTCTAACCAACTGAGCTATGGTCGCCACATAAGCGAAGAGCGGCGCACGAAGCACCCTCGACAGCGCGCGGCGAATAGGCGCGCATCCCCCCGCTCGTCAAGCATTGTTCGCACGCGCTTCCCTGCTAAAAAGCGCGCCATGGCTGCGAATGAACATGTCGACATGGCGACCTCGGGCGCCGACCGCACCGCCGAACGGCTCGCCGCCGTCCCCGGCATCCGCCGCGCGCCGACACCAAAGCTGCAGCAGTTCATGCTGTCGGGCTTCCTCGACTCCGAAACCTGCGCCGCGCTGATGACCCAAATCGACCGCGACGTGCGGCCTTCGACGATCGCCGATCCGAACGGCGACGACGCCTTTCGCACCAGCACGACGTGCGACCTCGATCACCGCGACCCGATCGTGATCGCAGTCAACAACCGCCTCCACGATTTGACCGGCATCCCGCGGGAATATGGCGAGCCGATGCAGGGCCAGCGCTACGATGTCGGGCAGGAATTCAAGGCGCACACCGACTATTTCGACCCGCACGGCAGCGATTGGGAAACCTATTGCACGATACCGGGCCAGCGCAGCTGGACGCTGATGATCTACCTCAACGAACCCGCCGCCGGCGGCGCGACGCGCTTCCTCGCGACGGGCAAGATGCACCAGCCCGAAGCGGGCAAGCTGCTCGCATGGAACAATGTCCACCTCGACGGCACCGCGAACCCCGACACGCTCCACCATGGGATGAAGGTGCGCAAAGGCCGCAAATATATCATCACGAAATGGTTTCGCGAGCGCCCCTGGCCATGGGCCGAGGGGGAGCTGGCGTAACAAACCGAACCCCGGCGAAAGCCGGGGCCCATGCGGATAGCGCAGCGCTCCTTATCTGGACCCCGGCTTTCGCCGGGGCACAGAGTTTGGAATTACTTCACCAACCGATACTGGAAATTCAGCGTCAGCGTGTTGGCGACCCGACCCGGCTCGACCGGCGTCGCCTTTGCCGAACCGGCGTCCATCGCCATCCGAACCATCGGCATCGGCGGCTGCGGACCAAAGCTGCCGCCTTCGCTGATCGAGACCAGCTCGACGCCGCGGAAGCCCGCGAGGCGCGCATAATCCTGCGCCTTCGCTTCGGCCGCCTTGATCGCGGTGCCGCGTGCGCCGACCAATTGCGCGTCGGGATCCTTCATGCCGAACGACGGGCCGTCGATGTTCGTGCCGCCCGCCGCAACCAGCGCATCGAGCAGCGGCCCGATATCCTCGATCTTCGACGTCGTCACGCGCACGCTGTTCGACACCTGATAACCGAGGAAGCGCGGCGGCTGGCCGTCGCCGCGGTTGTTATAGTCATACTGCGGCGACAGGTTGATGCCGCTCGTCTGGATATCCTCGGCCTTGATCCCGCGCGCCTTTGCGGCGGCGATCAGCTTGTCCATCGCGGCGGCATTCGCACGCATCGATTCGACCGCGGTCGGCGCGGTCGTCGTCACGCCGGCGCCGACGGTCGCCTGATCGGGACGCGAACGCACTTCCTCGCTGACCGCGAAGGACAGGATGGGGCCTTGGGTCGTTGCTGCGGTCACGGTCGAACCTCCTTGTTGGGCGATCGCGGGGGTTGCCGCCATCAGGGCCAGTCCGGATGCCATAGCGGCGAGCATTTGCTTCGTCATTTCATTCTCCTGTGAACCGGGCTTTCGGTCATCTCTGATGTCCGCCCCGTAACGCAGACGGAGCGAACCCGTTCCGGCCTTTGTGCGCAGCGCGCTTGCATGATGCTGAACGCGCCAGTAGCGAGCCGTTCATCATGGCAGCACCGATTTTATCATATGAAGGCCTCGGCCTTGTGCAGGGCAGCGGCTGGCTGTTCCAGGATCTCGACATTTATGTCGGCGAACGCGACCGCCTCGCGCTGATCGGCCGCAACGGCGCGGGCAAGACGACGCTGCTCAAGCTGCTCGCGGGCCAGATCGACGCCGACAAGGGCAAGCGCGTGATCGTGCCGGGCACGCATGTCGTGATGCTCGAACAGGAGCCCGATTTTTCGGGCTTTGCGACGCTCATGGATTTCGCGATCGCCGCGCCCAATGCGCCCGAAGCCTATGAGGTCGCCGCCATCGCCGACCAGCTCGGCATCGACATGAGCCGCACCGCCGCCAGCGCCTCGGGCGGCGAGCGCCGCCGCGCCGCGCTCGCCCGCGCGCTCGCGCAGAACCCCGACGTGCTGCTGCTCGACGAGCCGACCAACCACCTCGACCTCGCCGCGATCGACTGGCTCGAAAGCTGGCTCGCGCGCTACACCGGCGCCTTTGTCGCGATCAGCCACGACCGCACCTTCCTCACCCGCCTGACACGCCAGACCCTGTGGCTCGACCGCGGCAGCATCCGCCGCAAGGAAATCGGCTTCGGCGGCTTCGAGGAATGGAGCGACGCGGTCGCCGCGGAAGAAGCGCGCGCCGCACAGCGCCTCGATTCGAAACTGCGGCTCGAGGCGCACTGGCTCGAACGCGGCGTCACCGCGCGCCGCAAGCGCAACCAGGGGCGGCTTGAGAAGCTCAAGGAAATGCGCGCAACCCGCGCCGCGATGATCGGCGGCCCCGGCGTCGCCAAGCTCGGGCTCGCCAATGACGACGTCCGCTCGAAATCGGTGATCGTCGCCGAGAGCGTCTCAAAAAGCTTCGGCGACCGCACGATCATCAAGAATTTCGATTTCCGCGTCCAGCGCGGCGACCGCATCGGCATCGTCGGCGCGAATGGCGCGGGCAAGTCGACCCTGCTCAAGCTGCTCACCGGCGAGATCCAGCCCGACGAAGGCAGCATCACCCTCGCCCCGACGCTCGACGGCATCATCATCGACCAGCAGCGCAGCCTGATGTCGCCCGACAAGACCGTCCGCGACATCCTCTCCGACGGCGGCGACTGGGTCGAAGTGCGCGGCGTCAAAAAGCACATTCAGGGCTACCTCAAGGAATTCCTCTTCGACCCCGGCGTGATCGAGGCCAGCGTCGGCGCGCTCTCGGGCGGCGAACGCTCGCGGCTTTTGCTCGCGCGCGAATTCGCCCGCGAATCGAACCTGCTCGTGCTCGACGAGCCGACCAACGATCTCGACCTCGAAACGCTCGATCTGTTGCAGGAAGTCATCGCCGACTATGCCGGCACCGTGCTGCTCGTCAGCCACGACCGCGACTTCCTCGACCGCACCGTCACCGTGACGCTCGGCCTCGACGGATCGGGCAGGGTCGATATCGTCGCGGGCGGCTACGCCGACTGGGAGGCTAAGCGGATCAAGCCCAACAGCGTCAAAGCCAAGGCTGCGACCGCCGCGCCACCGCCCCCGCCCACCGCGCGCAAGAAGCTGAGCTACAAGGACCAGCGCGATTACGACATGCTACCCGGCCGCATCGAGGAGATCGAAACCGAGATGTCAAAAGCCGAGAACGAACTTTCCGACGGCACCCTGTTCACGCGCGACAACGCACGCTTCAATGCACTGACCGCGAAGCTCGACGCGCTCCGCGACGAGAAAGCCGCCGCGGAAGACCGCTGGCTCGCGCTAGCAGAAGAGGTTGAGGCGTTAGGGTAATGGGACACGTGCCCCTGCGAAGGCAGGGGCCCATCACCTGCCGCTTAATTCCGAAGCCATGGGTGATGGGTTCCCGCCTTCGCGGGAACACGGAATTTTGTTAGCCTTCGCTCGCCTGCCTCTCACCCCGTGCCATAAAACCGCGCCAGCCGATCGAGCGCCAGTCCCAGCACCAGCTTGCCCGACCGCGCGGGCCACCCAAGCCCCTTTTCCGCGCCGCCGATCCCCTCGCCCGCGCAGATGACGCGCCAGCATATGTCGGCCAACCCTGGCCCGGCCGCGTCGAGCGCCGCATGAAAGCGCCGGTGCGCATCGATCCGCGCCAGCGACGCGTCCGACGCGCGCGCGCCGCCGCGGCCCTTTCCCGGCGGCGCGGCGTCCCACCGCATCGTCACCCGCGCCGCCAGCCCGGCACGCTCATAATCGCTGCGCAATCGTTCGCCCGCACCGAGTTGCGCCGCCGTGAGCAACCCGCGCGACGCAAGCCAGGCGATCGGACTTTCGCCGACATTGACCGTCACATGGCGCATCACCTGTGGCCCCGCCTTGCCGGGATCGATCCGGTCATCGGGGTGAAGATGCGTTTCGAGGCGGCGTGCGGTCATGCGATTCTCCCTTGCTGCACGCCGGGCTTGACACTGGATTATTTTGTAGGAAAGAAGAAACCGATTTGGTTATTTGAGGGTTTTCGCGATGATCAACAGCATCCGCTCGGTCCGCCGCGCCAAGGGTCTGACGCTCGAGGAGGTCGGCCAGCGCTGCGTTCCGCCGACGACGGCGCAGACGATCGGGCGCCTCGAAACGGGTACGCGCACGCTGTCGCTCGGCTGGATGAACCGCATCGCCGCCGCGCTCGGCGTCGATGCCGCCGAGCTGGTGCAACTCCCGCAGGACACGCAGCTCACGATCACCGCATTGCTTGGCGCCGAGGGCGCGCAGGCGCCGACGCGCGTCGAACAGGCGCTCACCGCGCGTCCCGGCGAGGATATGGTCGCGGTGCGCGTCACCTCGTCGATCGGCGACTATCGCGCGGGCGACGAAATATGGTGCCGCCGCATCGAGGGCGACTGGGCCAGCGTGCTCAACCGCGACCTCCTCGTCCCCCGCCCCGCCGGCCGCTTCTTTTTCGCGCGCTTGCTCAACGTCGACGGCGAAAAGCTCCACCTGCTGCCGCTCGGCACCGGCCAGCGCCAGCAGGTCGTCAGCAACCCGCCGTGGGCCGCCGTCGCCGTCCGCCTGCTCCGCACGCTCTGAGTGTCCGCCGCTCCGTCCTTGCGCGTCCTGTCGATCGCAACCCTGTTTCCCGACACGGCGCGGCCCAACTTCGGCCTGTTCGTCGAGAAAAGCCTGCGCGCGCTCGCGGCGCAGCCCGGCGTCGAGCTCACCATCGTCGCGCCGGTCGGCCTGCCGCCCTTCCCGCTCTCACTCCACAAACGCTATCGCGCGCTCCGTAGCCTTCCGCGAAGCGAGGTCTGGAACGGCCTCACCGTCCTCCGCCCGCGCTTCACGCTGATCCCGCGCGTCGGAGCAAGGTTTAATCCGGCAAAGGTCGCAAACGCCGTGCTGTCCGCGGTGCGCGGCCAGTCCTTCGACGTGATCGACGCGCAATTCTTCTACCCCGACGGGCCCGCCGCGATGCGCGTCGCGGCTACGCTCGGCCTGCCTTTCTCCGCCAAGGCGCGCGGCGCCGACATCAGCCACTTCGGCCATGATCCGGCGACGCAATCGCAGGTGATGGAAGCGGGCAGGCAAGCCGCCGGTCTGCTCGCCGTCTCCGAAGCGATGCGCGGCGACATGGCCGCGATCGGCATCGACCCGGCGAAAATCGCCGTCCACTACACGGGAATCGACACCGCACGCTTCCACCCCGATGACCGCGCCGACGCGCGTACAACGCTCGGCATGGGCGGCGCCCCCGCAATCCTCACCGTCGGCGCGCTGATCGAACGCAAGGGTCAGGCGCTCGTCATCGAGGCGCTGCCCGCGCTGCCCGGCGTCCACTACTGGCTTGCCGGCGGCGGCGATGAGGAAGGCCGCTACCGCGCACTCGCGCAAAAGCTTGGCGTCGGCGCCCGCGTCCATTTCATGGGGCCCGTCGCCAACGCCGACCTGCCGCAGCTTTATCGCGCCGCCGCCGCCGTCGTCATGCCGTCGGTCAGCGAAGGCCTCGCCAATGCGTGGGTCGAGGCGCTCGCTTGCGGCACGCCCATCGTGATCAGCGACGCGGGCGGGGCCGCCGAGCTGGTGACGTCGCCAATCGCCGGCCGGATCGTCGAGCGCACGCCCGGCGCGATTGCCGAAGCCGTGCGGGCCGTTCTCGCGAATCCGCCTTCACCGTCTGACGTCGTGGTAAGTCTTGGCGGGCGCTTCGACTGGGACCGCAACGGCCGCGAACTGGCCGCGCATCTCCGCCGCTGCGCAAGCCGCTAGATACGGCAACGCCGGCCCACATTAAGAGCGGGCCGGCGCCGTTTTTTCAAGCTTCGGGGCTCAGACGACCGCGCCGTCGTCCTTGCGCTCGACACGCTCGCCGCCCTCCATCCCCGCCGTCGTGCGCGGCACGAAGCTATGCGGGCCAACCTTCAGCCACACGAGGATCGGCGTCGACATCAGGATCGACGAATAGGTGCCGACGAAGACGCCGAGCAGGATCGCGGCAGTGAAGCCGAAGATCACGTCGGGGCCGAAGATCAGCAGCACGCCGAGCGCGAGCAGCATCGCAACGCTCGTCATCACCGTGCGCGACAGCGTCTCATTGATGCTGAGGTTCAGCAGCGGAACAATGTCCATCTTGCGGTATTTCTTCAGGTTCTCGCGAATGCGGTCATAGACCACGATCGTGTCGTTCAGCGAATAACCGACGATCGTCAGCAACGCCGCGACGCTGTTGAGGTCGAACTGGATCTGCGTCACCGCAAAGAAGCCAAAGGTCAGCGCGACCTCATGGAACAGGCGGCCGAGCGCGCCGACCCCGAACTGCCATTCGAAGCGGATCCAGATATAGATCGAGATGCCGAGCATCGCGAGCGCGAGGCTGATCGCACCCGTGCGCAGCAATTCTTCGGACACCTTGCCCGACACGGTTTCGACCGAACCGGCCTTCGCGGTCGGGAATGCCTTCTGGATGCCCGCGACCAGCTGTTGCCCCGCACGTTCGGCGGCGGCCTTGTCGCCATCGGGCAGTGCGGTACGGATCGACACGGCCTTGTCCGATCCGAACTGCTGGATCGTCGCTTCGCCAAGGCCGATATCGCCAACCTTTTCGCGGATCTCGTCGATCGGCGGCATCGCCTGGGTGAATTCGACGCGGACCGACTGGCCGCCGACAAAGTCGATGCCCAGATTCAGCCCCTTCACCGCGACCAGCGCGATCGAGATGATGACCAGGATGATGCTCATCGCGGAGGCGAGCTTGCGCCACCGCAGGAAGTCGATGTTCGTGTCGTCGGGGACGAGTTTCAGCAAGCGCATGATTCGCTCCCTCCCTTAAATGTTGATGGTCGTCGGGCGCTTGGTGCGCAGCCAATGGGCTACGAACATGCGCGTGACAGTGACGGCGGTGAAAACGCTGGTGACGATGCCGATGGTCAGCACCACGGCGAAACCCTTGATCGGGCCCGAGCCGAACCAGAACATCAGCGACGCCGCGATGACGTTGGTGACGTTCGCGTCGAAAATCGCGCGGCTCGCTTCGGAATAGCCAAGCTCGACGGCCTGGAAGACCTTGCGCCCGCGCTTCAATTCCTCGCGTATGCGCTCGTTGATCAGTACGTTCGCGTCGACCGCGGCACCGATGGTGAGCACGAAGCCCGCGATACCCGGCAAGGTCAGCGTGGCATTGAACCCCGCCATGATCGCGATGATCAGGAAGACGTTAAAGATCAGCGCGATACAGGCATAGACGCCGAACCGGCCGTAAACGACGATCATCAGCACCAGCACCGACACCGTGGCGATGATGCCCGCGATCGCGCCCTTGCGGATCGAATCGGCGCCGAGTTCGGGGGTCACCGTGCGTTCTTCGACCACGGTCATCTTCACCGGCAACGCGCCAGAGCGCAGCGAAATCGCCAGCGCATTGGCGCTCGCGACGCTGAAGCTGCCCGAAATCTGCGCGCTGCCGCCCAGGATCGGCTCGTTGATCGACGGCGCCGACAACACCTTGCCGTCGAGCACCATCGCGAAGCGCTTGCCGACGCTCTGCGCGGTCACCTTGGCAAAGGTGTTCGACCCGCCCGAATCGAAGCGGATCGAAACGACCGGCTGATTGTTCTGCGGGTCATAGCTTTGCTTGGCGTCGATCAGCTGCTCACCGCTGATCATTACCTGACGGCGCAGCACTTCGAACGCCGCGCCACTGCCTTCGCCCTCGGCATAGGGGACGATTTCGCTGCCGACGGGGACGCGGCCCGCGGCGGCTTCGGCGGGGTCGGCGTTGGCGTCGACCATACGGAATTCGAGCCGTGCCGTCTTGCCGATCAGTTCTTTCAGCGCGGCCGGATCCTGCAGGCCGGGGACCTGCACGACGACGCGGTCGTCGCCTTCGCGAATGATCGTCGGTTCGCGCGTACCCAGCGCATTGACGCGCTTGTCGATGATGTCGCGCGCCGTATCCATCGCGTTCGCGACGGCCTGTGCCTGCCCGGCTCCCGTCGGGGTCATCTCGATCCGCGTCGAATCGACGACGGTGATGTTCCAGTCGCGCTGGCCCGTCATCTGCGCACCGCGCGTCTCGCTGAACAGCCGCTCGCGTGCGCTGTCGAGCTTCGCGAGGTCGCGAACGAGGAAGCTGATCTTGCCGCCCGCGTTCGACAATTCGCCGATCGCGATATCGTCGTCGGGTCCACTTTCGCCACGCATCGCGGCACGCACGGTCTTTTCCATGTTCGCGAGCTGCGTCTTGCGCAGGTCGGCGATGTCGGCCTCGAGCAGCAAGTGGCTACCGCCGGCAAGGTCGAGGCCCAGATTGACCTTCGCCTGCAGGAACGACGGCAGGCTCTCCCTCGTCTTTTCAGGCAGGAAGCTGGGAACGGAAAAGAGAATACCGAGCAGCAGGATGATGCTGATGCCGATGGTCTTCCAGCGCGGGAAATCGAGCATGGTCTAAAGATCCGATAGCAAGAGCGGGCCAGCGAGGAACGCGGGGCCCGCCGCGTCAGTCGTTGGCGGGCTTGCCACCGGGCTGGAGAACGTCGGCGAGGGTCGACTTGACGACCTTGATCTTCACGCCCTGCGCGATTTCGACATCGACGAAATCATCGTCGACGCGCGTGATCTTGCCAACGATGCCGCCGCCGGTCACGACCTGGTCGCGCGGCTTGACCGCCGCGACCTTGGCGCGATGTTCCTTGGCGCGGACCTGCTGCGGGCGGATCAGGAAGAACCAGAACACCGCGAAGATCAGCAGATAGGGAACCAGCATCAGGAAACCGGCAGCCCCGCCGCCCGATCCGGCCGCCTGGGTCAGAAGCAATTGCGTCGACATGAGTGAAAAACTTTCCGTTCGTAAGCATTGCCAATTCCCTTGCGGAACCGGCACGCAAATATGGCGCGGCGCCTATCACGCAGGGAAGCCCCGCGCAACCGGTCGCTGCGCCCCTCCCCCTTGGCAAGCGTGGCCGAAATGGGAATGATACCCGCCATATCAACCCCGCCCCGTCAATCGAGGCAATTACGCGCCATCCCCGCTTGCATCGCCCGCCAACCCGCGCTAGGGGCCTCGCCTGCCCTTACGGGGGCCGGTCGGGACGTAGCGCAGCCTGGTAGCGCATCACACTGGGGGTGTGGGGGTCGGAGGTTCGAATCCTCTCGTCCCGACCAATTTTACTGACAATCTGACAGCATGCTGACGGGATCGCGCACCATCGGCACCGGGGACGACGCGCACTTCCGCGCCAGCCGCCGCTGGATCGTCTCGATCATCGGCGCGACCTTTCTGTTTCAGGCGGTCCAGATCGTGCTTGCCTGAAACGCCGCGCTCGACTGAGATACGGTTATGACATCGAATCGCGAAACCTCGATCATCCGCATCGTCGACATGCACACCGCAGGCGAGCCCGTCCGTATCGTCGAGGCCGGATATCCCCCGCTCGCCGGCGACACGATCCTGGAAAAAAGACGCGATGCCCAGACGCGCTTCGATCATCTGCGCACGATGCTGATGCTCGAACCGCGCGGGCATGACGGCATGTACGGCGTGATCCCGACCGAGCCCTGCGCAGCGGGGGCCGACCTTGCCGTGCTCTTCACGCATCAGGAAGGATACAGCACGATGTGCGGCCACGCGACCATCGCGATCGGCCGCTGGGCGGTCGACACAGGGCGCGTCGCGCGCATTGACGGCAAGGCCCGCTTCGGGCTCGAGGCCCCTTGCGGCGTCATCCAGGTCGATGTCGAGGCGGACGAAGCCGGTGTCGCCCGCGTCGCATTCGAGAGCGTCGAATCTTTTGCGAGCGCGTTCGATCGGACTGTTGAGGTTCCCGGCCTCGGCCCGGTCCGCGTCGACATCGCTTTCGGCGGGGCCTTCTACGCGATCCTGCCCGCGAGCCGCATCGGCCTGTCGCTGATGGAAACGCCGCTGGCAGAGCTCGTACAGGCTGCGACCGCGATCACCGAGGCGATCCGTGCCAACGGGCCCATCGTCCATCCGACCGAACCCGATCTCGGCTTTCTCTACGGCACGATCCTGACCGACGATGTGGCGCTCGGCACGCATGGCGGCCAGCCCAGCTACAATCTCTGCATCTTCGCCGATGGACAGATCGACCGCTCGCCGACCGGCAGCGGGGTAACGGCGCGTATCGCGCTCGCCGCCGCGAAGGACGAGATGACGGTGGGAGACAGCTGCGAAATCCGGGGCGTGTCGGGCGAAGGCTTCGTCGGGACGCTCGCCGCGACGAGCGGAAGCGGACTCGATGCCGTGTCGCGCGTCCGGGTCGCCGGCCAGGCCTGGTATTCGGGGCGCAGCGAGATGATCGCGGAGCCCGGCGACCGCTTCGGCGCGGGCTTCACTCTCCCGCGCCGCCTTGCCGAGCTCGACACGCGGGTGTGACGCAGCGGGTGTGACGCAGCGGGTGTGACGCAGCGGGTGTGACGCAGCGCGTCTGCCGCATTGCTATGCGGCGCCGCTCCATGCTGGCCAAACCGGGCGATCGCACCTACGAGCGGCCGCATGGAATTCGCCCCTGAAATCTTCGCCTTTCTGATCGGCGTCGCCTTTGTCGCCGGGACGGTCGACGCGATGGCGGGCGGCGGGGGTCTCCTCACCATTCCCGCACTGATGGCGGTCGGCGTTCCGCCGGTTGCGGCGATCGCGACGAACAAGCTGCAAAGCACGATCGGCACCGGCTCGGCCTTCCTGACCTTCTGGCGCGAGGGGCACGTCGATCTTCGCCGTTTCGCCTGGCCCGCGGCGGGCGCTTTCGCCGGCTCGGTGCTCGGCGCGACCGCGGTCCAATATGTCCGCTCCGATTTCCTCGCCGCGCTCGTCCCGCTGCTGCTGATCGCGATGGGGCTCTATTTCCTGCTCGCGCCGCCGATGAGCAGCGTTGACCGCCATGCGCGCGTCGGCCCGCTCGGACTCACCCTCATCATTACGGCGCTCGGCTTCTACGACGGCTTTTTCGGCCCGGGCGCGGGCTCATTCCTGACGCTCACCCTCGTCGCGCTCGGCGGACTCGGGCTCGTTCGCGCGATCGGCAACGCAAAGTTCCTCAACCTCGCGACCAATGTCGCCGGTCTGCTCGCGATGATCGTCGGCGGGCACGTCCTGTGGCTGCTCGGCCTCTCGATGGCCGCCGCCAATGTCGCGGGCAACCAGCTCGGCGCGCGGCTTGCGATCCGTTTTGGCGGGCGCGGGGTGCGGCCGCTGCTCGTGATCATGTCCTTTGCCCTGACCGCCAAGCTGCTCGCCGACCCCGCCAACCCGCTGTGGAGCATCTTTTAGGGCTGCCCCTCCTCCGCCGGCGGCGGCGGTTCCGCACGCGCCTTTTGCTTCGCGGCCAGCTCTGACTTGTCGACCACGCCGTCGCCGTTCGCATCGATAAACTTGATGAAAGCATCGACCTTTTCGGGCGAGGCCATCGTCGGATCGCCTTGTTGCTGGGCACGCATTTCGGCCATCTTGGTGATCTCGGCCTTGTCGAGCTTGCCGTCGCTATTGGCGTCGATCATCGCGAACATGCGGCCGCCATCCTGCGGCGGCTGGGCGGCAGCGATGCCTGGAACAGCCATGCCGATCGAAGCGGCGATCATCGTCAATTTCTTCATTCCATGTCCTTTGGTCATATCGGCAATAGCGCCACGACGCCCCACCCCGGACATGGCAGCCCCCGTGTCGTAAAACTATGGCAGCGGCTTCGGCTCGTCACGGTTTCAGCACGACCTTGCCCGCCACCTCGCGCCGCTCGAGCATCGCAAAGCCTTCGCGCCAGTCGGCGAGATCGAGCGACGCATGAACGTGCGGCCGGATTTTCCCCGCGGCGGCGAGCGCATCGATCGCCGCGACATTCTCCGCGCCACGTTCGGGAAAGCGCCGCCCATATTCGCCCGCACGCACCCCGACGACCGAAAAACCCTTGATCAGCGGCATGTTCACCGACACCTCGGGAATGCGCCCCGACGCAAAGCCGACGACAAGCAGGCGCCCGCCGAACGCGATGCAACGCGTCGATTCGTCGAAGACGTCGCCCCCGACGGGGTCGAAAATCACATCGGCGCCGGCGCCGCCGGTCAACGCCTTCACCTCGTCGCGAAATCCCGGCCCGGTGGAAATCACCGCATCGGGCGCGTAGAGCCGCGCGATCGCCTCGCGCTTTTCCGCGCTGCTCGCCGCCGAGATCACGCGCGCACCCAGCGCCTTCGCCAGATCGACCGTCGCCAGCCCGACTCCGCCCGCGGCGCCATGCACCAGCACCCACTCGCCCGGCTCGACCCGCGCGCAGCGGACCAGCGCAACATAGGCGGTCAGATAAGCGACCGGATAGGCGGCCGCCTCGTCCCAGCTCAGTCGCTCGGGCTTCCGGCGCAGGTTTGCCGCCGGAACGACACTATATTCGGCCATCGCGCCGAACCGGTTGCCGCCGATCACCGCGTCGCCCGGCGCCCAACCGTCGACGCCCTTGCCCACCGCATCGACCTCGCCCGCGAATTCCAGCCCGGACACGAACGGCAGGTCGGGCTTCAACTGATAGCCGCCGCCGGTCATCAGCAGGTCGGGGAAATTCACTGCCGCCGCGCGCACCCGCACACGAACTTCGCCGGGACCGGGCAAAGGTACGGGCAAATCCGCAAGCGCCGCCCCCGCATGGTCGGACAGCAATTCGCGTACCTGCAATGCCCGCATGTTGAAAACCCTTTCCTACAATATTCCTATATGGTTCGTTTTATCTGTTCAACAAACCACAGGAGCGAATCATGCCAAGACCCGATCCATCCACCTGCGCCGCCGACGCGCTGATCGATGCCGTCATCGACCGCGAAGGGCGATATGTAAACCACCCCGCCGACCGCGGTGGCCCGACTTGCTGGGGAATCACCGAAGCGGTCGCGCGCGCGCAGGGCTATGCGGGCGCGATGCGCGAGCTGCCGCGCAGCGAGGCCGCGTCGATCTATCGCCGCCTCTATTGGCTGCGCCCCGGCTTCGACAAGGTCGCGCTGCGTGCATCCAGGATTGCCGCCGAACTCTTCGACACCGGCGTCAACATGGGCACCGGCACCGCCGCGGGCTTTCTCCAGCGCGCGCTCAACGCGCTCAACCGCGCGGCGCGCGACTATCCCGATATCGCGGTCGATCGCGAGGTCGGCCCGCGCACGCTGTCGGCGCTCGACGGTTTCCTGAAAGCGCGCGGCAAGGACGGCGAAACCGTCCTCCTCCGCGCGCTGGAGGCGCTGCAGGGCGAACGCTACATCGCCCTCGCCGAACGCCGCCCGAGCCAGGAGGCCTTCCTTTACGGCTGGCTCGCAAATCGGGTCGGAGATGGCTGACGGGTATCATTATACCGCAACGCAGTGTGACTTTTGAGACTTTCCGGAAAAAAGGACGTTCAGACATGAGCATTATCGAAGGCCTGATCGGCCCCATCGCCAAGTTGATCGACAAAATCATCCCCGACCCCGAAGCGCGCGACCGCGCCAAGCTCGAACTGCTCAAGATGGAGGGCAGCCAGGAGATGGAAGCGATCCGCACCCGGATGACCGCGATCGTCGCCGAGGCGAACAGCGCCGACCCGTGGACCAGCCGCGCGCGACCGAGCTTCCTCTATGTCATGTATGCGCTGCTGCTCTGGGCGATCCCGATGGGCCTGATCGCCGCGGCGCGGCCCGAGATGGCGAAGAGCATCGCCGACGGCATGAACGCCTATCTCGCGGGCATCCCGGAGTCGCTCTACGCGCTCTTCGGGACGGGCTATCTGGGGTACACCGCCGCACGGGCGTGGGGGAAAGCGAAGGGCGTCGAGGGCTGACCTCCCCGTGCCCCTGCGAAGGCAGGGGCCCATCTCCGGCCAGCGCCATTTTGAACCGGCGGGAGATGGGTCCCCGCCTTTGCGGGGACACGCGCAGCCTTCTAACGGCTGCCTTCCACAACCCTCGCCAAATTCGCGAGCGAGCTATTCAACCCCTCGACATGATCCTTCGCCGAAATCCCCGGCGGCACATGATGCGCGTCGATCGTGACCAGCGTGCCGCCGCCCTGCCGCGACAGATACCAGTGCATCTCCATCGTCCCCGAAAAGCGCGGGTCGTCGGACTCGAATTCGACCTGCCACACCACCAGCCGCCCGTCGTCGAGTGTCGGAATATAGACTTCCACGACATCGCTGTCGTCGTCGCTCTTGGTCTCGACATCGGCGTCGTCAAAGGTCAGCCGCATCAAAAAGCCGCCGCCCGCGCGCAGGTCGACATGCTCGAACGTCCCCGTCGCCCCCTCGGGTGGCAACCATATCGCGAGCTTCGCCGCGCTCGTGAAGGCCGCGAAAACATCGACCAGCGGCGCGGCGATCAGCAGTTCGGCATGATCGATGCGCCGGGTCTTCTTGGTCGGTTTCAAGCGAGCGCGGCTTTGACTGCGGCAACAGCGTCGTTCGCCGCGCCGCCGTCGGGTCCGCCGCCCTGCGCCATGTCGGGCCGCCCGCCGCCGCCCTGCCCGCCGAGCGCCGCGACCGCCGCCTTGACCAGATCGACTGCATTATGCGCCACGCCCTCGGTAACTCCGACCGCGACCGAAGCGCGGCCGTCATTGACCGCGATGAGCATCGCAACGCCGCTGCCGACCTGCTTCTTCAGCCCGTCGACCGTGCCGCGCAGATCCTTGGGATCGAGCCCTTCGACCACCTGCGCGAGGAACGCCGTGTCGCCGACCTGCTCGACCGCCGGACCAGCTGCCGCGCCGCCACCGCCGCCCCCCGAACCACCAAGCGCGAGCGCCTTCTTCGCATCGGCCAGCTCGCGCTCGGCCTTCTTCAGCGCCTCGGCGAGCTGCGCGACGCGCGCCGGCACATCGTCGGGGGACGTCTTGAGCGCCGCCGCTGCCGCCTTCAGCGCCTCGTCGCGGCCGTTCAACCAGACGCGCGCCGCATCGCCCGTCAGCGCCTCGATACGCCGCACGCCCGAAGACACTGCGCTCTCGCTGATGATCTTGAACAAGGCGATGTCGCCCAGCGCCCGCACATGTGTCCCGCCGCAAAGCTCGACCGAATAGCTATGATCGTCCGCCGCCCCCATGCTGAGCACGCGAACCTCGTCGCCATATTTCTCACCGAACAGCGCCAGCGCGCCCGCCGCGACCGCGTCGTCGGGGGTCATCAGCCGCGTCGTCACCGCCTCGTTGCCGCGGATCTGCGCGTTTACATCCGCCTCGACGTCGGCGATCTCTTCGGCGCTCAGCGCCTTGGGGTGCGAGAAGTCGAAACGGAAGCGGTCCTCGGCAACCAGGCTGCCCTTCTGCGTCACATGCCCGCCCAGCCGGTTGCGCAGCGCCGCATGCACAAGGTGCGTCGCGCTGTGATTCGCGCGAATGCGGTCGCGCCGCGCGGCATCGACGGTCAACTGGACCGTATCGCCGACCTTCAGCGTACCGGCCTCCAGCTTCGTCTGATGCGCATGCAGCCGCCCCAGCGGCTTGCCGGTGTCGCTGACCGACGCCTTCGCGCCTTCCAGCGTCGCAATCGCGCCCGCGTCGCCCATCTGGCCGCCGCTCTCGCCATAGAAAGGCGTCTGGTTGGTCAGCACGACCAGCTCGTCGCCGGCCTTGGCCTCGTCGACGGGCGCGCCGTCCTTGACCAGCGCGATGACGGTGCCCTCGCCCGCGGTCGCGCCATAGCCGGTGAATTCGGTGCTGCCATTGGCTTCGGCGAGGTCGAACCAGATTTCCTCCGACGCCTTTTGCCCACTGCCCTTCCACGCCGCGCGCGCCGCCGCCTTCTGCTGCGCCATCGCCGCGTCGAAACCCGCGCGGTCGACCGCGATGTCCTGCGTGCGCAGCGCATCTTCGGTCAGGTCATAGGGGAAGCCGTAAGTGTCGTAGAGTTTGAACGCGACATCGCCGGGCAGCGTCGCGCCCGCGCTCATGCCAACCGTTGCCTCGTCGAGCAGCCGCAAGCCCTTGTCGAGCGTCTGGCGGAACTTGGTTTCCTCGCGCTCCAGCGTCTCGGCAATCAGCGGCTGCGCGCGGATCAGCTCGGGATAGGCGGCGCCCATCTCGGCGGTCAGCGACGGCAGCAGCCGGTACATCAGCGGATCCTTGGCGCCAAGCAGATGCGCATGGCGCATCGCGCGGCGCATGATCCGGCGCAGCACATAACCGCGCCCCTCGTTCGACGGCAGCACGCCGTCGGCGACGAGGAAGCTCGATGCGCGAAGATGGTCGGCGATGACCCGGTGGCTTGCCTGCGTCGCGCCCTCGGCCGGAACCCCGGTCAGGTCGACCGACGCCGCGATCAGCGCCTTGAAGGTATCGGTGTCGTAATTGTCATGGACGCCCTGCAGCACCGCCGCGACGCGCTCCAGCCCCATGCCGGTGTCGATGCTCGGGCGCGGCAGGTCGACGCGGTCGCCGGGGCCGCGCTGGTCATACTGCATGAACACCAGGTTCCAGATCTCGACGAAGCGGTCGCCGTCCTCTTCTGCCGATCCCGGGGGGCCGCCCCAGATATGGTCGCCATGGTCATAGAAGATCTCGCTGCACGGACCGCACGGCCCCGTGTCGCCCATCGACCAGAAATTGTCGCTCGTCGCGATGCGGATGATCCGCTCTTCGGGCAGGCCCGCGATCTTCTTCCACAGGTCGAACGCCTCGTCGTCGGTGTGATAGACGGTGACCGTCAGCCGCTCGGGCGCGAGGCCCCAGGTCTTGGTGATCAGCGTCCAGGCGTGGTGGATCGCCTGTTCCTTGAAATAGTCGCCGAAGGAGAAATTCCCCAGCATTTCAAAGAAAGTATGGTGCCGCGCGGTAAAGCCGACATTGTCGAGGTCGTTATGCTTGCCGCCGGCGCGGACGCACTTCTGCGACGAGGCCGCGGTGCTGTACGGGCGCTTTTCCAGTCCGGTGAAGACATTCTTGAACGGCACCATGCCGGCGTTGACGAACATCAACGTCGGGTCGTTGTACGGCACCAGCGGCGCCGACGGTTCGATATGGTGGCCGGTCCCCGCAAAATAGTCGAGGAACGAGCGGCGAATGTCATTGGTCGATGTCATGCGCGCGAATTAGGCATTTTGCGGCGATGCGACAAGGTGATTAGTGTCGATCGCCATCATCGACGCAACCGGTCAGAAATTGGTCGCGATCCCCTTCCCCAGATAGCAGGGCAATTGGCGCAGGACGTCGGCCTTGGGCACCCCGTCTTCGATCAGGTCGGCGGGCACTTCGGACGTGTCGGTGCGCACGACGGTCCATCCGTCCGCAGGCGTGGCCCGGTGGACGACGATATAGCCGCAGTCCATCGTCCGGTCCTTGCGATCGCCGCGAAAGTCAAAGGCGGCGTAGAGCCCCGGCGGTTGTCCCGCGGGATCGGCGTACCAGCTCAACCGCAGCACGCGGATCGTTCCGTCGGCCCACAGCGTCGGGCGCTTGCGCAGGTTCATTTCCCATTCGAGCCGCGGGTTCGACGCCTGGAACGACAGGCGCAGCATGGCATAGGCGGCCGCGAAATCGCGGCGTTCGAGCGCGAGCGTATATTGGGCGAAACGATCGACGGTGCCCTCCTCATCGGACGGCGACGGCTTGAACGCGGAGCCCGCGGGGACGATGATTTCGCGTTCGACTTCGGGCGCAAGCGCCGGCGGCGCGGCGAACGTGGCGGCGGGCGCGCACAGCAGGGCCGCGGCCGCCAGCATGGCGCGGCCCCGGTACTCAATAGCCATAATAGGCGCCGCCCTTTTCGCGCGCGCGCCGCCATGCCGGACGGTCGTGACAGCCGTTCACGAACGCCGCAAGCTTCGGATAGCGAGGCGCCATGCCCTGCATGATCGCAATTTCGGCGGGGAAGCTCAGCATGATGTCCGCTGCCGACAGGTCGTTGCCGATAAAATGGCCGTTCGCGCCGACACGGCTTTCCATATAGGCAAAATGCGCGTCGAGCTGCTGGGCGATACGCGGTTCGATCGGCGCGGCGGCCTCGCCAAGGCGCGCGGTGTAGATGCGCAGCAGGATCGGCGTCATCGCCGATCCTTCGGCGAAATGCAGCCATTCGAGGTGGCTGATATAATCGTCGCTGCCGCGCTCGGGCACCAGGTGCCCGCCGCCGTGGCGTTCGCACAGATATTCGGTGATCGCGCCCGATTCAGTGACCACGCGGCCATTGTCCTCGATCACCGGCGACTTGCCGAGCGGATGGACCGCAACCAGTTCGGGCGGCGCGAGGTTGGTCACCGGATCGCGGTCGTAATATCTGATCTCATAGGGCGCACCGATTTCCTCGAGCAGCCACAGGATGCGCTGCGAGCGGCTGTTGTTCAGATGGTGGACGATCAGGCTCATGGCGCTCTCCTCAGGGGTTCAATTTTCGCAGGGACCGTTGCGGTCGATCAGCGCGGCCAGCTCGCGAACCAGCTTGGCGCCAAGGATCGCGGTGACGCCGCCGACATCGCGGCCGGGATGCAGTTCGACGATGTCGGCGCCGACGATCGGCGCCGTCTGCTTGTGCAGCACAGCGAGCATCTCGCGCACGGTCAACCCGCCCGGCTCGGGATGCGCAACACCCGGCGCCGCCGACGGATCGAGCCCGTCGAGATCGACCGAGATATAGAGCGGCCCCTCGAGCACCGGCACTGCGTCGGGGGTGAAATCCGCCATCGGGACAATCTCGACGCCGAACCGGTCGGCCTGCTCGCGGCAGTGGCCGGTGAGCGTACGGATGCCGACCTGTACCAGCCGCTTGGCATGCCCGGCCTCGCAGATGCGCGCAAACGGCGACGCATGGCTGCGCGGATTGCCGGCGAAATCGTCGTAGAGATCGGGGTGCGCGTCGAAATGGAGGATGTTGAGCGGCCCGGCGCAGGTCGCGGCCGCCTCGACAAGCGGGAAGGTCACCGCATGGTCGCCGCCGAGCGCGAGCGGCACCTCGCCATCTTCGTGCAGCATCGCGACGTGACGGCGGATCGCCGCGTCGTCGCGCACCGTGTCTTCGGTCAGCGGCAGGTCCCCGTCGTCGGTGAAGGCGATATCGGTGCCGATCTCGGGCCCCAGTTCGCTCGCCATATTGCCGCGGTCGCTCCACAGCGCGGCGCGGATCGCGGCCGGGCCCGCGGCGGCACCGCGTTCGAAGCTGCTGTTGATATCGGTGGGCAGGCCGAAGAGGCGGATCGCGGGCATGGCGCGTTGTACCCGCTGAGCACGGTCAGGCAAGGATCAAGCGGTGAGAGCGTGGAAAGTCGCGCAAGAATCAACGGCGGGCGGGCCGACCTGCAGGGGAGAGGGTATGCAGGTGCCCCAATAGAGGCAAGGAGGGGGCTGGAGGCCCGCCGCCGTCTGCCAGCCGGTCCCCGGATGGGGAAGCCGGCCGGATGGCAAATCAATTGTCGTCGTCGCCCTCGTCGTCGGGGCCGGCCATCATTTCTTCGGCCACCGCGTCGGTGCGGCCACGGATCGCGGCTTCGAGCCGTTCGCGCAGTTCGGGATTGTCGGTCAGAAAGGTTTTCGCATTTTCGCGGCCCTGCCCGATACGGATCGAGTCATAGCTGAACCAGGCGCCCGATTTCTCGACAAGGCCGGCCTTGACGCCGATGTCGAGGATCTCGCCGATCTTCGAAATGCCCTGCCCGTACATGATGTCGAATTCGACCTGCTTGAACGGCGGTGCGACCTTGTTCTTCACCACCTTGACGCGCGTCGTGTTGCCGACGATTTCATCGCCATTCTTGATCTGGCCGGTGCGGCGGATGTCGAGGCGGACCGACGCGTAGAATTTCAGCGCATTGCCGCCGGTCGTGGTTTCGGGGTTGCCGTACATCACGCCGATCTTCATGCGCAGCTGGTTGATGAAGATCACCATGCAGCGCGAGCGGCTGATCGAGCCGGTGAGCTTGCGCAGCGACTGCGACATCAAACGCGCCTGGAGACCGACGTGGCTGTCGCCCATTTCGCCTTCGATTTCGGCGCGCGGGACGAGCGCGGCGACCGAGTCGACGACGAGTACGTCGATCGCATTCGACCGCACGAGCGTGTCGACGATTTCGAGCGCCTGTTCGCCGGTGTCGGGCTGCGACACGATCAGTTCGTCGATGTTGACACCGAGCTTGCGCGCATAGACGGGGTCGAGCGCATGTTCGGCGTCGACGAAAGCGACGGTGCCGCCGGTCTTCTGCGCTTCGGCGAGCGTGTGCAGCGCGAGCGTCGTCTTGCCCGAGCTTTCGGGGCCGTAGATTTCGATGACGCGGCCGCGCGGCAGGCCGCCGACGCCGAGCGCGATGTCGAGGCCGAGCGAGCCGGTCGAGATCGCCTCGACCTGCATGGCTTCCTTCGAGCCCAATTTCATCACCGAGCCCTTGCCGAACGCGCGATCGATCTGCGCGAGCGCGGCGTCGAGCGCCTTCTGCCTGTCCGTGTTGTTCACTGATTTCCCCGATTCGACGAGTGACAATTGTCCGGCCATGACCGTCCCTTTCCAGCTCTAGAGCGACAGCAGAAGCATCGCAACGCCGGAACTATGTGCCACATTTGTTCTCATGGAACAAGAGAGGAACAAAATAAAATCGGGCTGGAAGAATGATGCGTTATTCCGCCGAAAATTCCTCCAGCGCCGCTTCGATATCGCTGATCCGGAACGGCTTGGTGATCAGCTTGCGATGCGCGTGCGCGGACGGAATGACGTCGCCGCCGCCCGAGGTGAAGGCAAAGGGGATACCGCGTTCGGCGAGCGCGTCGGCGATCGGCCAGCCCTTTTCCTCGCCGAGGTTGATGTCGACGAGCGCTCCGGCGAGCGGCTCGGCCGCGATGAGCGCCAGCGCCTCTTCGTTGCTCGTCGCCTGCGCGGGTTCGGGAAGGTCGAGCGCGTCGAACATATCGGCGAGCATCATGCCGATCAGCACATCGTCCTCGACGAGCAGGATGCGGGGGTTACTGGCCATTGGACACCCGATGCGCAGCCTCGTCGAGCGCCGCCGACGTCGCCTCTGCGAGCTGTGCGACCGAGAAGGGTTTCGGCAGGAAGGCGACATCGTCGATGTCGATCGACTGGCGGAGCTGCTCCTCGGCATAGCCCGACATGAACAGGACCGGCAGGTCGGGCCGCTTGGCGCGCATCACACGCACCATCGCCGGACCGTCCATCGTCGGCATCACAACGTCGCTGATGATCAAATCGACCTTCTCCATCTGTGCAAAACGCTCAAGCCCCTCTTCGCCCTGCGAGGCGGTGACGACGCTATAACCCGCACGGGTCAATGCGCGTTCCGCGACCGCGCGCACCATATCCTCATCCTCGACGAGCAGGATCGTTCCCGTGCCCCACTGGCTCTTCTTGGGCTTGGCGGGCGGCGGCACCACAACGGGGGCATCGCCGTCGGCACGATGGACAGGCAGATAGATGAAGAAGCTCGTCCCCTGCCCCGGCTTGCTGTCGGCGAAGATATAACCCGCCGACTGCTTGATGATCCCATAGACGGTCGAGAGCCCAAGCCCGGTGCCCTTGCCGACATCCTTCGTCGTGAAGAAGGGCTCGAAAATCTTGGGCAGCACGTCGGCGGGAATGCCGGTGCCGGTGTCGCTGACCTTCAGCGCGCAATAATCGGCGGGCGGCATAAACTCGTTGCCCATCTGCCGGACGTCGGCGGCCGACACCGGATAGGTTTCCATGGTCAGCGTCCCGCCGCCCGGCATCGCGTCGCGCGCATTGACCGCAAGGTTGATGATGACCTGTTCGAGCTGCCCCGGATCGGCCCGCACCGCGCCCAGCCCGCGACCGTGATGCACTGCCAGTTGGACCGTCTCACCGATCAGGCGCTTCAAGAGGTGCGACACTTCGGAAATCACATCGGGCAGTTGCAAGATTTGCGGGCGCAACGTCTGCTGCCGCGAGAAAGCGAGCAATTGCCGCGTCAGGCTGGCGGCGCGATTGGCGTTGCTGCGAATCTGCTGGATATCGTCATAGTCGCTGTCGCCGGGTGTATGGCGCATCAGCATCAGGTCGCACGCGCCGAGAACAGCGGTCAGGATATTGTTGAAATCATGCGCGACGCCGCCGGCAAGCTGCCCGACCGCCTGCATCTTCGACGCCTGCGCCACCTGCTGCTTGAGGCGAGATTCCTCGCTCGAATCCTTGAGGCTCAGCAGCACCGCGGCCTCGCCCAGCCCGCGCACGCCCACGATCCGCATCGACACGGGATCGCCGCTTTGCCCCGCGAGCCGGATCGACAGGTCGCCGCCAACCTGCTGGCCGCTGCTGTGGCGGCGGATCATGTCGGCGAGCGCGCCCTTGTCCTCACCGACGACAATGTCGCCCGGATAACGCGGCATCTTGCCTTCGGGAAGATTGGCCGCCCGTACAAATGCCCGGTTCACATAGAGGAAGCGCCCGTCGCGATCGACCATGGCGAGGCCAAAGGGGAGCAACGAGAGCAAGGTTTCGACATAGGTCTGCGCGGTGCCGCGGTCGGTGGGCCCCATTTCCTCGTCGAGCATCGCGAGCAGCATCGGCGTGTTGCTGTCGGCGGGCGCGAGCGGAATCTGGATCAGGCGTACCGGCGTCGCGCGGTCGCCCTCGCGCGCGAAATAAAGTGCGCCGGCGTCATCGAGCCGGATCATCGGCGCGACATCGCGGCCGGCATAATGGACCGCGTCATCCTCACCCAGCGCGCGAAGCAGAAAGGCCTTGTTCGCGACGCGGAGGCGCCCCTCGGCGCTGACAAGCGCGGCCATCACCCCCGCATGGCCGAGCGTGCGGCCCGCGGGACCGTCGAGATGGCGGATGATTTCCGACACGAGATCGAGCCGCTCGATCGCCGAGAAGCGCCAGACGAGATAATCCTCCGACTGCCCCGTGCGCGTCACCTGCGCACGCAGTTGCAGCGGGCCGATCGCGATATCGTCGACGGCCCCTTCGCCGTCGCGCCAGGCGATGCGGCCGGCATTTTTCAGCAGTTCGGCGCCGCGCCCTTCGAGCGGCAGGCCGGGCGGCGTGACGAAGCCGCCCATCCAGGTTCCGAACAGATCGTTCGCGCAGACCATCCGGCCGCCGCGATCGGTAACGGCAATCGCGACATCGTCGTGATTCACCGCCTGACGCAGCATCGTCCAGTCGGGTGCGACCGCCTCGCCCGTCACCGCCGCCGGGAACAGCCGCCGCGCGAGGATCACCCCGCCCACGGCAACCGCAAGCCCGGCGAGGAAGCCGACCGCCAATATCGTATCGCGCGTCGCCCAGAACAGCAGCGCGGCGGACAGCAGGGCCAGCCCGGCAAGCACCGCCTTGTCGATCGGCGACAAGCCCGCCGGAGCCGACAATGGCCCGGCAGAGCCCGCCCCCCTGATGAAATCACCATCAGCGGAGGGCAGGCTTTGCACGGTCAACGGCTGTCTTTCTTAGTGGCGCATCACCAGATGCGGACGCGGTCCTTGGGTGCCAGATAGAGCTTCTGGCCTTCCTTGATCTGATAGGCCTTATACCAAGGGTCAAGATTGCGCGAGACCCAAGTCCGCTGGATCGAAGGCGAATGCGGATCGGTCGTGATGCGCTGCGACAGATTCTGCTCGCGATAGTTGCGGCGCCACACCTGTGCCCAGCCGAGGAAGAAGCGCTGGTCGCCGGTCAGCCCGTCGATCACCGGCGCTTCCTTGCCGCCGAGCGACTTCTTGTACGCGTCATAGGCGACGGTCAGGCCCGCCAGATCGCCGATATTCTCGCCGAGCGTGAACTTGCCGTCGAGATGTTCGCCGGGCAGGACCTCATAGGCGTTATATTGCGCGATCAGGGCCTGCCCCGCCGCCTCGAACGCCTTCACATCCTCGGGCGTCCACCAATCGGCGAGCTTGCCGGTCTCGTCATATTTCGCGCCCTGGTCGTCGAAATGATGGCTGACTTCATGGCCGATCACCGCGCCGATGCCGCCATAATTCACCGCTGCGTCGGCATGCGGATCGAAGAAGGGCGGCTGCAGGATCGCGGCGGGGAAAACGATCTCGTTCATGCCGAAATTGGCATAGGCGTTGATCGTCATCGGGGTCATGAACCATTCCCAGCGACGGATCGGGCCGCCGAGATGGCCGATATTGTCGTCATGCGCGAACTGGTTCGACCGCAGCGCATTGCCGAACAGGTCGTCGGCGCGGATTTCCAGCTTGCCATAATCCTTCCACTGATCGGGATAGCCGATCTTGGTGGTGAAATTGGCGAGCTTCCTCCGTGCTTTGACTTTCGTCGTCGGCTGCATCCAGCTCAGCCCGTCAATTCGGCTCCCCATGGAGGCCAGGACATTCTTCACCAGCGTATCCATTGCCGCCTTGGTTTCGGGCGGGAAATATTTCGCGACATAATCCTTGCCGACGGCGTCGCCGAGGTTGCCCGTCGTGAAGTCGACGCCGCGCTTCCAGCGCTCTTCCATCTGGGGCGTGCCCGACAGCGCCGTGCTGTAGAAGGAGAAAGCCTCCTTTGCGACGGCATCGGGAAGCACGCCCGAGAAGCCGTCGAGACTGCGCACGATCAGCAGGTCGCGGATCACCGCGATCGGCGCGTCGGCGAGCAGCTTCGCCTCGCCCGTGAACGCGCTCGGCTGCGATACGATCAGCGTGTCTTCCTTGACCCCGATCCCGCGGATGAAGGTCGGCCAGTCGAAACCGGGCGCGGCCTTGGCGAGCTCGGCGATCGTCATCTTGTTATAGGCTTTGGTCGCGTCGCTGCTGTCATTCTTGTCCCAGTGGACCGTCGCGACCTGCTTTTCGAAATCATAGATCGCCTTCGCGCGCGTCGGCGCATTGGCCTCGCCCGCGAGCGTCAGGACGTTTTCGAGATGCTTGAGATACGCCGCCTGCAGAGCGGTGTTACGCTCATTGTCCTTCAGGTAGAAATCGCGATCGGGCATGCCGATTCCGCCCTGGAAAATGATATAGGTATAGACGTCGGGGTTCTTGTCGTCCTGCCCGACATAGCCGCCGAAAAAGTGCTGGACGCCGCTGCGATCGGCTTCGGCGAGCAGCGCGGCGAGACCCGGCTTTTCGACGGCGCGGATCTTGTTCAACCACGGCTGGATCGGCGCGAGCCCCTTGGCTTCGACCGTCGCCGAGTCGAGATAGGATGCATAGGCACGGCCGATCATACTATTCGGATCGCCCTTGGCGGCGTCGAGGATTTCACGCGTGCGCGTCTGCGACAGATCGTTCAGCGCGGTGAACATGCCATAGTTCGACTTGTCGTCCGGAATCTTCGTGTTCTTTGCCCAGGCGCCATTGGCGTAGGTGTAGAAATCGTCGCCCGGCTGGACGCTCTTGTCCATGCCCGTAAGGTCGAAGCCGAAATCGCCGATTTCGGGTTTTGCTGACGCGGTGGCGGTCGCGGTCGCGGCCTTTTCCTTGGCGGTCGCCGGAACGGCGGCGAGCATCAGCGCCCCAAGCGCGGCGGTCGCCATCAGGCGCGAAGAAATATGCAGAGTCATGATATTCCCCAGTTTTCGATATAAAGCGAAAATCCGCGCCGCGCAGGCACGGCGCAGATTAGCGATGCGACAGCTATACGCCTGCTATTTGGGGGTTCAACCGGCCGCGGTGTCGCTGGTCGATGCCTCATGTCGTTGGTCGCGCGCTCGCGCCAGCTTGCGCCGCCAGCGGAGGCGAATCCAATTGTCCCAGAAGATCGAGGCGAGGATGTAGCCGACGACCGCCGAGACGAGCGAAATGACGAACAGCCCGGCGAGCATCGCGGGCGCGGCGTCCGAAAAGACCCAGCGCGCCCATTCGCCAGCCGACGCGCCATGCTCGATCATTGCCGAGAAGGTCGCGCTGTTGGCATGGAGGCCGAACAGCCAGTCGCCGAGCCACACCGACGCGAGGATGATGAACGGCGTCGTCACCGGATTGGAGAGGAAGGTCATCGCCGCGCCGATCGGGATATTGGCGCGAACGGGCAGCGCGAGCAGCGCGACACCCAATATCTGCACGCCGGGGATCAGGAAAAAGATGCCGACGAACAGCCCGAGCGCGGTACCGCGCGGCACCGAGGTGCGGGTGAAGCGCCACAAATGGCTGTGCGCGACGCGGTGGGCAAAGGGCTTGACGAAGCGGCTCTCGAGCAACTCTTCGCGCGTCGGCGAATTGCGGCGGATCCAGTTCATCACTGCCGCCTTGTCGCGAGGCTTGCCGCCGCTCATCCGCGTTCTTTCATCAACCGCTGCTTGTCGCGCTTCCAGTCGCGCTCCTTGATCGACTCCCGCTTGTCGTGCGCCTTCTTGCCCTTGGCGATCGCGAGTTCGACCTTGGCGCGGCCGCGACTGTTGAAATAGATGGACAGCGGGACAAGCGTCATCCCCTGCCGCGCGACCGCGGCGTGCATCTTGTTGATCTCGCGGCCGCTGAGCAACAGCTTGCGCGGGCGCTTGGGTTCATGATTGTGCCGGTTGCCGTGGCTGAATTCGGGGATATTGCTGTTCACCAGCCACACCTCATGCCCCTTTACCTCGGCATAGCTCTCCGCAATCGTCCCTTCGCCAAAGCGCAGCGACTTGACCTCGGTCCCCTGCAACGCGATCCCCGCCTCGAACACCTCGTCGATGGCAAAGTCGAACCGCGCGCGCCGGTTCTCGGCGACGACTTTCTTCTTGTCGAATTCGGCGGCGGACTGGGGACGAGCCATTGCGGGACCTAGATTACTCCGGCCGCGGACAGCGCGGCATCGACGGCGGCGCGCGATGCATCGTTCGCCGGGATGATAGGTAGGCGCACTTCGGGCGAAAACCAGTCGTGGATGCGCGACAGCGCATATTTAACCGGCCCCGGCGAGGTGTCGGAGAACATCGCCTTGTGCAGATCGAAGAGCCGGTCGTGCAACACCAGCGCGCGCGCCCAGTCGCCCGCGGCACAAGCGGCGGCAAAATCCGCGCAGAGGCGCGGCGCGACGTTCGCGGTGACCGAGATGCAGCCGGCGCCGCCGAGCACGGCGTGCGGTAGCCAGAGATCGTCGTTGCCGCTGAGCTGGCAAAAGTCCGCACCCGCACCCGCGCGGTGGATCGTGACGCGCGCCAGATCGCCGCTCGCATCCTTGATCGCAACGACGCTCGGGATTTCGGCGAGCTTGCACATCGTCTCGGCGCTGATGTCGGCGACGGTGCGGCCGGGGACGTTATAGACGACGATCGGCAGGTCGCTCGCGTCGGCGAGCGCCTGGAAATGCGCGATCATCCCGTCCTGGCTCGGCCGGTTGTAATAAGGCGCGACGATCAGCGCCGCGGTCGCCCCGGCGGCCTGCGCATGGCGCATATGGCGGATCGCGGTCGCTGTATCGTTCGACCCGCAGCCCGCGATGACGGGGACGCGCCCGGCCGCGGCCTCGATGCAGCTGTCGATCACCTGATAATGTTCGTCGTAGCCGAGCGTTGGGCTTTCGCCGGTCGTGCCGCATGGGACAAGCGCGCTGGTCCCCTCTTTGATCTGCCAATCGACAAGACGCGCGAAGGCCGGGGCATCGAACGCCCCATCGCGAAATGGCGTCACCAAAGCGGGAATCGACCCCGAAAACATGCACCGCTCCTTTACAAGAACATGCCTCAGCCGATAGAATCCGGCCAGCGCGCCGCTATTGGACGTCTATTCAGCGCCCCGCAAGGAGTTTGGCGTTAGGGTCCAAATCCAGAGGTGTCGCATTCGAGGTTTGAAGCGATTTTGTTCAGGGCAAGGAAGCGAGGCGCAGGCATATGAGCATATTCCAAGGCTCGCTGACGCAGCCATGGACAAAATCGGTCAAATCCCGAAGGGACATCGAAATGGCTTCGATCTCGGCCCCGCGCGGCCTTGCTGATGGAACCACCATCCGCGGCGGCCACGCGAAGCCGATACCTTCGCCATTTCGACGCCTCGAACGTGACACCTCTGGATTTGGACCCTACATATGGCAGCTATGATCTCGCTGACCCGTATCTCCCGCCTCGCGCTCGCCGCGGCCCTCCTCATTCCGACCACCGCGCATGCCAGCGAACTCACTCCCGAACAAATGGCCTGGTATCGCGCCCAGATGGGTCTGGCGGCGACGTCGGGTCCGCCGCCGTCGACGAGCTCGGTCGGCGATGCGGTGATGGAATGGCGGCGGCTGACGGCGAACACCGGCGCCTCGTTCGACCAGCTTTCGCGCTTCCTGATGGCGAACAAGGGCTGGCCCGATAACGACAAGATGCGCACGCGCGCCGAAAAAGCCATCTCGCTCGACAGCTATGATCCGCAGCGCACCCTCGCCTATTTCCAGGCTTACCCGCCGCAAACCGCGAGCGGGCAGCTCCGCTATGCGCTCGCGCTCAACGCGTCGGGCCGCCGCGAGGACGCCGCCGCGGCGGTTCGCCGCGCGTGGACGAGCGGACCGCTCGACGATTATGAAACGAGCCGCGCGCTCAGCATGTTCCCCGGCGCGATCACCCCCGCCGACCATGACGCGCGCATGGACCGATTGCTCTGGCTCGGCGCCACCCCCGCCGCGAGCCGCCAGCTCGCCTATACCTCGCCCGACAAGCGCAATGTCTTCGCCGCGCGCCTGGCAATGCGCAATGCCTCGGTCGACGCTGCCTTTCAGGCATCGGCCGCCGAAAGCGCCAACCCGGCGCTGACCCGCACCGATGCGGGCTATATCACCGACAAGGCGACCTGGCTGCGCAAGGCGGGCCGCGTCGGCGAAGCGCGCGCATTGCTCGCCGCTCCGCGCTCGCTCGCCAAACCGCCGACCGATCCCGAGGAATGGCTGGAAACGCTGCTCACCAACGCGCGGCAGGCGAGCGAAGGCGGCGACAAGACGACCGCCTATAATATCGCGCGCCAGCTCGACGATGCCTTCGCGCCCGGAACGGTCATTCGCGAGACGTCGCTTAGCGTGCGCGACGATTATACCTCGCTCGCCTGGCTCGCGGGGCAGCTCGCCTATCGCGACCTGCGCCGTCCGGCCGAGGCGGTGCGCCTCTACCGCGCGTACGGCGAAGCCGCACGCTCGGCGCAGACGCGTACCAAGGGCTTTTACTGGGCCGGCCGGGCGGCGCTGGCGGCGGGCGACCGCTCGACCGCGAACGCGCATTTCGCCGATGCCGCGCAGCATTATGACCAATATTACGGCCAGTTGTCGCTCGAACGGCTGAACCGTCCGCAGCCCAAGCCGACCCCCGATCCGACCATTCAGGTCAGCAATGACGAGCGCCGCGCGTTCGAGGACGACCGGCTGGTCCGCGCCGCGCGTGCGCTCGGCGAGATTGGCGCGTGGCGCGAACAGTCGCAGTTCCTGCGCGCTCTCGCGCAACAGGCGACCTCGCCCGCCGACCATGTGCTCGCGGGCAAACTCGCATCGCAGATCGGACGCCCCGACCTTGGCGTGATGATCGGCCGCAGTGCGCAGGCGAACAGCCTTGATGCCGTCGAAGTCTCGGGCTTTCCGACCGTGCGCGTTCCCGCCGGACATGAAAGCAACTGGACCTTCATCCACGCGATCACGCGGCAGGAAAGCCAGTTCGACCGGCAGGCGATCAGCCACGCCGGCGCGCGCGGGATGATGCAGTTGATGCCGGGCACGGCGCGCGAAGTCGCGGGTAAGCTCGGCATGAGCTATGACATGGGCTCGCTGACCACCGACACCAATTACAATATGATGCTGGGATCGACCTATTTCCAGCAGATGCTGCGCTATTTCGGCGGCAGCTATCCGCTCGCGGTCGCGGCGTATAATGCCGGTCCCGGCAATGTGAACAAATGGCTGCGCGCCAATGGCGACCCGCGCGGCGGCGGGATCGAGATGGTCGACTGGATCGAGGCGATCCCGATCTTCGAGACGCGCAACTATGTCCAGCGCGTGCTCGAAAATGCCGTCGTTTACGATACGCTGCGCGATGGCAGCGGGTCGCGGCAGCAGGCGCCGCTGAGCTTCTACCTCGGCAAACGCACGCCGGGGTAAGGTCCGCATGGCGGGGGAGAAGACGAACATCATCAGCCCCGCGGGCTTTGCCGCGCTGCGTGCCGAATATGACGCGCTGCTCGGCGGTGAGCGCCCGAAGCTGGTCGAGGTGATCAGCTGGGCGGCGGGCAATGGCGACCGCAGCGAAAATGGCGACTATATCTATGGCCGCAAGCGGCTGCGCGAGATCGACCGGCGCCTCTCGTTCCTGGCCCGTCGCATGAAGGCGGCGCGCGTCGTCGACCCCGCCGAGCAGCCCGACAAGAGCCGCATCTGGTTCGGCGCGACCGTCGAACTCGCCGACGACGATGACGCGCGGCGCATCGTCACGTTGGTCGGCGACGATGAGGCCGAGGCGGGCGAAGGCCGGATCGGCTGGAACAGCCCCCTCGCCCGCGCGCTGCGCGGCGCCGCGATAGGCGACCTGCGCACCGTGCAGCTACCCGCGGGACCCAAGGAATGGGAAGTGATGACGGTCAGCTATCCCGCGACCTGATTTGCCGCCTTCCTTCTCGCGTTCACCAAACTTCGTTCGATGCGGAACGGCCTGCATTCGACCGGAAGTAGCCGTCCCAAGATGGTATGATTGAATGAAAATAACCTCGCTTCGACTCTTCACAGCGGGCATGAGGAGAGGCTGAATAAAGTGGGGGACGGCAATGAACAGGGTGCTTTTGGTGATGCTTTCGGCGGCAATGGCCAATTCAGCTGTCGCGCAATCCCCTGCAACTGCCGAGAAGCCACGCGGCACTGCCACGCTTGATTGGAATGCAAAGCCCCGTGCGTTCAGCACCAGCGACTACGAACAGCTATTGTCCTGCACACTTTCACGGCACCCGAAAGAGACACGGGGATATGCAGAGTATCATTTGCATTGGCGCGACATTCAAACCCCGGAACAGAATGAGCGCGACCCCAACAGCGAACTGTTGACGCCCGCGTTGGACGGCTGCTTGCAAATGGCAGACGGTGAACCATTTCCCTTCTCGCTCGATCGGCTTATCGCCGATTGGGGAAAAGCTCACAGCATGATTGTCGTGGACGCTGTTTCGCTTGCAAGCTGCGCCGCGCGCAACAACAACCTGGCAGCGACCGGTTACGTGGCGGTCGCGAAAGATCCGACCATGAAGGCGAAATCGCTCAGCATGATGCAAGCCGCGCTTACAATGCCGCCTTGCAGCCCTGTTAAGCCCTTTTCCGTGAAGCAGAACGAATTGCTTTCGTTGCTCACCAAAGAATTAGCTGCGGCGAACGAACGCGATAATTGAAGACGCTAAGGTAAGCCCGCTCACCACCCCCAAGCCGCCAGCGCCCCGGGCAACGCTCCGCGCGCCGACACGACGCTCGCTGTCCGAGGAAGAACTCGCCGGCGTGACCAAGGCGAAACAACTACGAAAGTAGAAGTTCAGGGCTGCAACAGCACCGGGATGATCCAGATCGCGGACATTACGACAATCACCGCGACCAGCGAAAAAGCCAGCACATAGCGAACATTATGTCCTTTGACCCCGCTGCTCGCCTCGGTCTCGGTCACTTCGACATGGTCATCGACGACTTTCATGATGCGCTTCCCTTCCTACTGGTCCGCTTAGAACGCGGTCCGCGCGCGGGCGGTTCCGCAGGCGGCGTTGGGGAGAGGTGCCAGAGGGTCTATAAGCCGGGTTCTGTCCATCCCCTTGCGGGGACTGTGCGATCATTCCTCTAGGCGGACGGTTACCCGAACGCTCAAGCAGTCAACCCGGACGGCTGGGCCGGAATCAGCCCTGGATAAATCCGTACCGTCCCTATTCGACCTTGCTCCCGGTGGGGTTTGCCGTGCCGCGCCTGTTACCAGCCGCGCGGTGCGCTCTTACCGCACCCTTTCACCTTTCGCCGGGCCGAAGCCTTTGGCGGTCTGCTCTCTGTGGCACTTTCCCTGAACCTGGCCGAAGCCCGATCCGCCGGACGTTATCCGGCACCGTGATTTCCGTGGAGCCCGGACTTTCCTCCCCTTTCTTGCGAAAGCGGCGATCGCCCGACCCTCTGGCGGAAGCAAGTATAGCCCTCATCGGACGCTTTGACGAGGAATCAATTGCCTTCGGGCTGGGGAAGCAGCAGCGCGAGCAGGATCGCGCGGCATTCGCCGTCGATCGTGCCGTCGATCAGTTCGGGACGAAAGCGGCGCTGGAACGCGACGGTCGCCGCGAACCCGTCGGTCACATCGTAACCGAAGCGCTCGAGCGCGAGAAGGAAACCCGCGTCGGTCCACAAGGGATCGGTGAGCTTCTTGGTCGGGCGCGGCAGCGCGAGGCGGCGGCGTGCTAGCTCTTCCCAAGGGAATAGCTCGCCCGGATCCTGCTTGCGCGTCGGGGCGATGTCCGAATGGCCGATGACATTGCCGCGCGTGACCGAATGCCGGTCCTTGATCTGATGGACAAGGCGGACGACCGAGGCGACCTGCGGGTCGGGAAAGGGCACATAGCCCCATTCATGCCCCGGATTGACGATCTCGATCCCGACGCTCGCCGAATTGATGTCGCTGATACCGCGCCAGTGCGACTTGCCCGCGTGCCAGGCGCGCCTCTCCTCGGGCACCATCTGCGTGATCTGCCCGTCCTCGCTGACGACATAATGCGCCGATACGCTGGATTCGGGATTGGCAAGCCAATCAATGGCTTCTGCGCCGCTCTTCATACCGGTATAATGCAGCACGATCATCGAGATGGGCAGCGCGCGCTCGTCGAAGTTGGGAGACCAGCGTTCGATAAAATCGCTCATGCGCTCGGGGGACCCGTCCTGTGCTTGCCAAGCCGTCGATTGCGCCAGTGGCGCGCAAAAAGCAAGGTCAGGCAGCCGCCGCGCGGCGCCCCTGTTGATCGGCGGGCTCGTAAAGGCCGCGCAGGCGCGGACTCGCGACGAACTGGTCGGTCTGGCCGAGCACCGTCTCGCCCGCGCCGAGCACGAGGAAGCTTTGCGGCGCCGCCGCCGCGCGGAGCCGCGCAAAGGCTTTCTGGCGCATCGGCGCCGAGAAATAGAGCAGCAGGTTGCGGCAGAAGATCAGGTCGGCGGGGCTCGCGAGCGGCGGCCGGTCGGTGAGCATATTCTGCACCGAAAAATCGACGCGGCGGCGCAGGTCCGCCTTGGCCAGCCATCCGCCCTCGGTCTGGTCGAACCATCGCACCATACGCTGCACCGGCAGGCCGCGCTGGATCTCAAACTGGCTGTAAAGGCCGACGCGCGCGCGCGAAATCGCATGATAGCTGACGTCGGTGCCGACGATGTCGACCTGCCAGCCCGCCCATTTCGCGCCTTGCTCGGCAATCAGCATCGCCAGCGAATAGGCTTCCTGGCCGGTCGACACCCCGCAATGCCAGATGGTCAGCCGGCGGCGCAGCTTGTTGATCTCGCGAATCTGTTCAAGCGCGGTCGCAGCAATCTCGTCGAACACACTATATTCGCGGTAGAAATAGGTTTCGTTGTTCAGCATCGCGTCGACGGTGTCGTCGAGCAATTGCCGGCTGTTCGATGTGACCAGTGCCGCGACGAGTGCATCGAGATCGGCGATGCCGTGGCGCTGCATCACGGGTTTCAGCGACATTTCGATCCGCCATATGCGGTTCGGCGACAATGTCTGCCCCGTCCGCGATTCGAGCACGCCCATCAGGACGCGGTAGGCCGATTCGCTGGCGCTTCCGTCCATCATGGCTTGCGGCGCCCCGGCCCGCGCCCTTGCAGAAAGCTGCCGAGCATCAGCGCGATCGCGTCGGGGTTCAGCGTCGCCGCGGCGATGCCCGCCTTGGCGACGGCGCCCGGCATGCCCCAGATCACGCAGCTTTCGGGCGCCTGCGCGAAAATCGTCCCGCCGGCTTCCTTCAGCCGCGCCGCACCGATCACCCCGTCACGCCCCATGCCGCTGAGAATCACGGCAACGCCGCTCTTGCCATAGATTTCGGCGACCGAATCGAGCATCGGGTCGGCCGACGGGCAGCAGCCATTGTCGACGACACGGTGATCGAGCGCGATTTCGCGGCGGCGCCCATTGGCGACGACGAGCAAATGCGCATCGCCCGGCGCGAGATAGATGCAGCCGCGCTCGACGGCCATTCCGGCTTCGGCAACGCGGACGCGGCGCGTCGTCATCGTCGCGATCTGCTTGGCGTAAAATTCCATGAAGGCGTCGGGCAGATGCTGGGTGAGCAGGATCGGCGCGCCAATCTTGGGATCGAGATGCGCGAGGAAATTGGCGAAAGCGGGGATGCCGCCGGTCGATGCCGCGACCGCGATGCATTCGATCGGCTGGTCGGTGTCGATCGCGAAGGCGGCGGGCGCCGGCGCCGGGCGTTCGGCGGCCGGGACCGGCGCCGGAAAGTCGCGTTGATGGCCGAGCGTCATGATCCGCTCGGTCAGCACCTCGGCGAAACGCCCCGAAAAGCTGCCGCGCCCCGGTTTGGCCAGCGTGTCGCTGGCGCCGAGTGCGAGCGCGTCGATCGCGGCTGGACCGCCCTCGACGCAGTTCGAGGAGAGGATGAGGACGCGGGCCTTTTCGGCGCGCTCCAATATGTGCGGCAAGGCGTCGATGCCGTTCATCCCGGGCATCTCGATATCGAGCACGACGACATCGACGGGCTCGCGTGCCAGATAATCGAGCGCGTCATGCGCCGAGGCGACGGAGGCGCAGATCTTGAGCCCCGGCCGCTGATCGACGATCCGTTCGAGGATGCTGCGGACGACGAGGCTGTCGTCGACGAGCATCACGCGCACGGTGCGGGCGGCTGGTTCGGGATCGGATATCAGGCGTTGTGGACGGGCCACCTAAAAAACCTCAGGCAATGCCGACGAGTTGCAGCTTTCCTTCGAGCGTTTCGCGGTCGAACGGCTTCATCACATATTCGTCCGCTCCGGCTTCGATCGCGGCGCGGATATGGTCGATGCTGTTTTCGGTCGTGCAAAAAACGACGCGCGGGCGTTCTTCGCGCCCATAGTCGAGATCGTTGAAGGCACCGAGGAACTCCATTCCGCTCATCACCGGCATGTTCCAGTCGAGCAGGATGACGTCGGGACGATTGGCTTGACAGAAGGTCAGCGCCTCCTGCCCGTCGGCCGCCTCTTCGACGGCGAAGGACATGCTTTCAAGGATATGGCGCGCGACCTTGCGAATGACTTTGCTGTCATCGACCACCAGACAAGATTTCGACATTCAGTTAACTCCGACCCCCGGGATTGGGCATGTTTACGGTGAAGGCGTGTGCAGCCCGTTAATAGACGGCCGAATTCATGCGGCTTTTAAGGCCGGCAGCGTGATAAAGTTGGATGGATCGACGACGAGCAGCGAACCGCCCCGATGTTCGATCATCGCGTCGGCGACCCGCGCCCAGCCGGGAAGCAGCTTTCCGGCGATGCGCGTTTCGGGCGCGTCGACGAAACAGACATCCTCGATCTCGTCGGCGAGCAGCGCATAGCCATGCTCGGCGACGTCGACGACGATCACGCGCTGTCCCGGCGCGACCGGCACCGCGGGCAGGCCGATGACGACATGCGGGTCGATGAGAGTGAAGACACGGCTGCGCAGCGCAAAGAGCCCGGCGACATGCGGCGGCGCGGCCGGCACTTCGACCGGCGTGCCCACGGTGACCACCGAATTGATAGCGCGGCTGCGCAGCGCGACGCGCGTGTCGGCGATGCGCGCGATCAGATAGAGTTTGTCCATCATGCGCGCTCTCCCCCGACCTGGCGGCGCAGCGCGTCGAGCAGCGCCTGGCGGTCATAACGATAGATGGTTTCGTCTTCGGGCCCGGCGGCCGCGATCGAGGTGCGCAGGCGGATCACCGGTACGTCGCCGTCGACATGCCCGAAAGGCTCGTTCTCTTCGGTGAGGCACAACAGGACATCGGGTGTTTCATCCGACGGATCGTCACCCAGAACGACGCGGTAGCCCGCATTGCGCAGGATCGGCGCGAGGAAATTGCCGCCCCAGCCATCATGATCGTCGGCAAAACGGCAGAGCGGCAGGCGCAGCGCGGGTGCGGGCGCGCCCGCGGCATATTGTTCCATCAGCCAGAAGGGATCGATCAGTTCGACCGGCTCGCCGCCGACGAGCACGACGCCCGCGATCAGGCCGGGCGCCGCCGACGGCTGCACGGCGTCGGGCAGGCGAACGATGTCGATCACCTCGGCGATCGGATAGCAGAGCACCGAACGACCATCGAACAGGCGAAGGAGCTTTAGCGTCCCCTCGCCGCCGGGCAGCGCCGCGGCATGGACGGGGAAAATATCGTCGCCGATCTGCGCCTGTACCCTGCCCGCACTTTCGAACAGCGCCGATGCCGGAACTTCCTCGACGCGTTCGATGACCGACAGGCGGACGCCGCGGACGCGGCTGTTGGTGTCGCGGAACAGCAGCAACTGCACGGCGTTGCGCGCCGCCGCGGCTTCGGCTTCGGCTTCGGCCATCCGGCCCTGGCTGCGGCCCGCTTCGCTGGCGTCAATGGCCGAAGTCGCCAGCAGGCCCTGGACATCGAGCAACAGGACGGGGCGGCCATTGTCGGGCAGCGTCGTGCCGGCATAGAGACCCGTCGCCATGATCATCGGCGCCGCAGGCTTGATCACCAGTTCCTCATGGTCGTGGATCGCCGCGACGCTCAACGCATAGCTTTGCCCCTGCCCCGGGCGGACGATGACAAGCGCGCGGTCGTCGCTGTCGTCGGCCTCGTCGCGCTCGCGGCCCAGTATATTTTCGAGGCGAAGGAGCGGAAATTGTTCGCCGCGTACCGTCGCGAGTTCACCGCCGCCGAGCTGGTCGATGCGCACCGTATCGCCGTTTTCCAGCAGAATTTCGCGCACCGCGCCGCGCGGGATCGCGAAATATTGTCCCGCCGCGCGGACCATCAGGCCCGAAATGATCGTCAGCGTCATCGGCACGCGGAGCAGGATCGCGAGCCCGCGTCCTTCTTCATTACGCAGTTCGACGATGCCGCCGATCTTTTCGACATTCGCTTTGACGATATCCATGCCGACGCCGCGGCCGGAAACCGCGGTGATCTTTGCCGCGGTCGAAAAGCCGGGACGGAAGATCAGGTCGAGCTTGTCCTTCGGCGCCAGCGCGCGCGCTTCGGTCGCGGTCAGGAGGCGCGAGGCGATCGCTTTCGCGGTCAGGGCGTCGGGCGAAAGCCCGCGGCCGTCGTCGCGCACTTCGATTTCGATCTGGTTGCCCGACTGGCGCGCCGAGACCGAGATCGTCGCGGTGATGTCCTTGCCCGCCGCGACACGGTCCTCGAGCGGCTCGATGCCATGATCGATCGCGTTGCGGACGATGTGGATCAGCGGATCGCGGATATTCTCCATCATCTCGCGGTCGAGTTCGACTTCGCCGCCGCTCGTCTGAAAGGCGATCTTCTTGCCCATATCCTTGGCGAGATCGCGGACGATGCGCGGCAGCGGGGCGAAGAGCTTGTCGATCCGCTGCATGCGCATCTGGCTGACCGACTGGCGCATTCCGGCGATCGAGTCGGAAAGGCGATCGAACGACGCGATGACCGACAGGTCGGCGCCCGATTCGCGGAGCATCCGCGCGAATTCGTTGCGCGCCAGCACGATGTCGGTGACCCCGGTCATCACGCTGTCGAGCAACGGCAAGGGGACGCGGATCGAGCGCCAGCTTTGCAGTTCGGCGCTGAAATCATCGTCGCGGCGGAGCGGAACGCCCGCGACCTCGAACGGCGCATCTTCGGGAATGTCGCCCGCGAGCGCGCCGATGACATCGCGGTCGTCGCCGGCCGGCTCGACGCCGTTCTGGCTCAGCGCCGTGCAAAGATCGCCCAGCCGGTCGAGGATGCCAAGCACGCCGGTGACGAGCGTGGCGTTCGCCGCGCGGTTGCCGCGCCGTACCTGATCGAGCGCATCCTCGGCGGCATGCGACAAGGCGGTAACGCGCGGCAGGGCCAGAAAACCCGAGCTGCCCTTGATCGTGTGGACGAGCCGGAAAATCGCGTCGAGCTGCGCCCGATCGGCGGGGTCCGCCTCCCACGCGACAATGGCCCCGCCGGCTTCGGCAAGGATTTCCGCCGTTTCGGCCAAAAAGTCGTTCAGCAGATCGTCCATCGCCGTACCGGTGCGCCCCAAAAAACCAAGGCTCCACCATGGCGAACAATGGTTAAGGAGGGTTTTACACAAAGCGCGAAAGGGCCGGCACGCGGCCGCATTCACCCGGCATGAATTCTATCGACTCTCGGTCAAATAGGCCTACCCTGCGCAGGCAGCGGCTTTCGCGCGACCCGAAAGTCGATGGGGCTTCCTTTGGTCAGGACCGCAGAGGATGAAAGGGTCTCGCCGCTTTGTGAGGCCCTTTTGCGGTGCGTTGTCTTTCCGGCGGGATATCCGGCCGAAGCCCGTTCAACGCCCCCGCAAAACCGCACCAACCAACAGCGATGTCGGTGTTTCGCGCGCCAGCATCACCGTACCGTCATTCTGCCGCGCCACCGCCTGCACCAGCACCGCGGGCGCGGTGCGCGAGGTCATCGGGCTCGCGCCCTCGCCTTCGGCAAGGATGCGTTCGACGTCGGCGTCGAGGAAGATGCGCTCGGCCTCGACGTGCAGCGCGATCTCGATGCCCTCACCCTGTTTTTCGCAGCCGACATCGAGCCGGCCGCCGCGCACCAGCGCATCGACGAGGAGAAGCGACAGGTTGAGGATGATCTTCACCGCGGGCTTGGGCAGCGGATCGGTCCCGATCATCCAGTTGAGCTCGATCGCGCGGTCGCCGATAATGCCTTGAATCGCGGACTTCGCCTCGTCGGCGGGGACAAGTTCGCCGAACCCGCCCGCCGAGCCGAACGCCAGGCGGAAGAATTTAAGCTTGTTCGCCGACGTCCGCGCGCTTTGTTCGAGCAGTTCGAAGCAACGCTCGCGCATCGCCGGGTCTTTCTCGTCGGCGAGTAGTTCGAGGCCGTTGGCGAAGGCGCCGACGGGACTCAGCAGGTCGTGACACAGGCGCGAGGCCAGCATCGAGGCGAAATCGACGCGATCGTCGGACATGGATGAAAAGGCTCCCCAGCGCAGTGTCCGGACATTTCCGGCATGGGCTGCTCCTAGGACAAGCATGGCGTTAAGGGCAAGCGCGATGCGCCGAAGCGCCCCATCCTCTTCCATCGTCACCCCGGACTTGATCCGGGGTCCATGCCGCCGCCGCCGAATGGATGCCGGATCAAGTCCGGCATGACGAAGGGGGATATGGACGATCCCGTCCCCTTGAATTTCAGCGCCCGAAAACCACATTCCTGTCAATGCAGGGGGATGACGACATTTTGACCGTGGCGCTGGACGATAGCGCGGCCGGGCTGCGGCTCGACCGGGCGCTCGCCGAAGCGCTGCCCAGCCTGTCGCGCGAGAGATTGAAGAGCCTGATCAAGGGCGGCCGCGTCGTTGGCGCCGACGGCAAAATTCTTTGGGACCCCTCGGCAAAGGCGACCGCACCCGCGACGATCGAGGTCCGCCTGCCCGCCGCCACGCCCGCGCATAATGTCGCGCAGGATATGGGGTTGGTCATCGCTTATGAAGACGAGCATCTGATCGTCGTCGACAAGCCCGCAGGGATGGTCGTCCATCCCGCCGCGGGCAATCTCGACGGCACGATGGTCAACGCATTGCTTCACCATTGTGCGGGGCAGCTGTCGGGGATTGGCGGCGTCGCGCGGCCGGGGATCGTCCACCGCATCGACAAGGACACGAGCGGGCTGATCGTCGCGGCGAAGCACGACAAGGCGCACGAAGGCCTCGCGAAACAATTTGCCGCGCACAGCATCGACCGCCGCTACCTCGCGATCGCGACGGGCCGGCCGGTGCCGGCGAACGGCACGATCGACGCAGCGCTCGGGCGCTCGACGACGAACCGCAAGAAGATGGCGGTCGTCGCCGAAGGGCGCGGCAAGCACGCGATCACCCATTACCGCACGATCGAGCCGCTGAAGAATGCGACTCTGGTCGAGTGCCGGCTGGAAACCGGACGCACGCATCAGGTGCGCGTCCACATGGCGCATATCGGCCATCCGCTGGTCGGCGACCCGGTCTATGGACGCGTCAGAAAGCCTTTGTCGGAAGTACTGAAAGCGCGGAATTTCGTGCGGCAGGCATTGCACGCGGCCCATTTGGGCTTTATTCATCCGGTGACCGGTAACAACATCGCGCTCGACAGCGAACTCCCAAGCGACATGCGGGAACTGATCGATGAATTGCGCGTTTAGGTTTCGAATGAAAATCTATCTCGACCGCTGGAAGCAACCGCGGCATACTCTGATTCAAGATTCTAAAGGGAAGACGCTCTCCAATGGCTAAAAGCAATGTTCCGGCCACGGTTCCAGCGCTTGGCGGCGAAGCCAGCCTGAATCGCTATCTGGCGGAAATCCGCAAATTCCCCCTGCTGACCCCCGAGCAGGAATATATGCTCGCGCGCCGCTTCCAGGAGCATGGCGACAATGAAGCTGCGGCGCAGCTCGTCACCTCGCACCTCCGCCTCGTCGCAAAGATCGCGATGGGTTACCGCGGCTATGGCCTCCCCGTCAGCGAGCTGATCAGCGAAGGCAATATCGGCCTGATGCAGGGCGTGAAGAAGTTCGACCCCGAACGCGGCTTCCGCCTCGCGACCTATGCGATGTGGTGGATCCGCGCCTCGATCCAGGAATTCATCCTGCGCTCGTGGAGCCTCGTGAAGATGGGGACGACCGCGGCGCAGAAGAAGCTGTTTTTCAACCTTCGCCGGATGAAGAACAACCTCGCGGCGTTCGAGGACGGTGACCTGTCGCCCGAACATCTGACCAAGATCGCGACCGACCTCGGCGTCACCGAGGAAGAGGTCACCAGCATGAACCGCCGCATGTCGATGGGCGGCGACACCTCGCTGAACGTACCGATGGGCGAGGATGGCGACAGCCAGTGGCAGGATCTGCTGGGCGACGAAGGCCCGCTGCAGGACGAGCGCGTCGCCGAGGCGCAGGAACGCGATGTGCGTCATTCGCTGCTGAATGAGGCGCTGGAATCGCTCAACGAGCGCGAGCGTCATATCCTGACCGAACGCCGCCTGACCGACGATCCCAAGACGCTCGAAGACCTGAGCCAGGTTTACGACGTCAGCCGCGAACGCGTGCGCCAGATCGAAGTGCGCGCGTTCGAAAAGCTGCAGAAAGCGATGCTGAAGCTCGCCGGCGACCGGCGGCTGGTGGGCGCCTGATCGGCGCCCATCCTTCTTTGCGCCCAAGCTGACCTGGGTATGCGGCAGCGGCGCGCGAACGTCAGAACCGCCGCACGAAGCCGAAATAGAGTTCGATATCCGGGCTGTCGCGATTGAGGCCGACGTTCGCGCCCAAATCCCACTGGCTATCGGCATCGGGCTGCCAGCCGGCCGAGAGGCCGGCGAGCGCCTCGGTTGTGTGACCGCCGGAGTCGCGATCGCGGGTCAGCGAGACTTCGGCCGCCATCGAAACATCGTCGGACAGGCCGAACCCCACCCCCGCGACCGAGCCATAGGCCATATGCCGGCCGTTGCCGTCGCCATCGACCGCGGCGTCGACGTGCGGCGTGAAGCCCAGCGACACGACGCCGAGTTCGAAGCTGACCGGCACGATCAGCCCCGCCCCCCAATCGCCCGCACCGACGCCCTTCCTGCCCAGCGGCAGCGTGGCATAGGACATCAGCGCGACCGAAAAGCCCGACCCGTCGGGATTGCTCAGGTTCTGCCGCAACGCGAGCGTCACGTCGCCCGTTCGGGTCCGGCGGGTCACGTCACCCGTCGCGCGGTCGCGGTCGCGCGCATGGCCGAGCATCGTCCAGCCAAGCTGCACCTCCAGCGACGAGGTCAGCCCGGCGCGCAGCAAGGCATCGCCAAAGGCCCAGCTATCGCTCCGGCTGTCGGCGGTGCGATCGTGCCTCCAGTCGGCCAGCCCGATCTCGAACAGCATCGACCCCGGCTCAACCGTGCAGGCGGGTGTACCGAGCCCCGGCCGGTCGGGGCATAGGTCGCGGCGATCCTCGTTCGCGAAGACGGGCGCAGCGGCCGTCGCGGCGGCTAGCAGTAAGAGGGATCGAAGTGACATGCGGGTCTTTCCTTCGGCAAACAGCAGTGTTTTTTGCTCCGCAAGATCAAGCCCGCTTGCCTCGAAATCGCAAGCGGCTAATTTGCCCGCATGGTAACGTCTTCCCGCGCGAAGAAGCGCAAGCTCCCCTGGTATCTGCGGCCGTTCAAATGGCTGTTCTGGTTCATTGCCGCCACTATATTGTGGGTGCTGCTCTATGCCGTCGTGCCGCCGCCCGTGACCTTCACGATGCTGGCCGACAGCAACGGGATCACCAAGGACTGGGAAAGTCTCTCGAATATCGACCGCAATATGGTGCGCGCCGTGATCGCGGCGGAGGACGGCAAATTCTGTAGCCACAATGGCTTCGACCGCGACGCGATCGAACAGGCGATCGAGCGCAACGCCAAGGGCAAGCGCATGCGCGGCGGATCGACGGTCAGCCAGCAGACCGCGAAGAATGTCTTCCTGTGGCAGGGGACCGGCTGGACGCGTTACGTCCGCAAGGTGCCCGAGGTCTGGTTCACCTTCCTGATCGAGAAGCTCTGGGGCAAGCGCCGGATCATGGAGGTTTACCTCAACGTCGCCGAGACCGGCATCGGCACCTATGGCGTCGAAGCGGGGGCGCAACGCTATTTCAACCATGGCGCGGGCAAGCTGACCCCCGCCGAGGCAGGGCGGATCGCCGCGATCCTGCCGCTGCCCAAGAAACGCGAGGCGGTGAGCCCGTCGGGCTTCACGCGCCGTTACGGCAACACGATCCGCGCGCGCATCGGTGTGGTGAAACGCGACGGGCTGGACAGCTGCGTCTATAAATAGCGCGGACGCGTTCGACCCTAGCGTCGGACGCGCGCACGCGTCTCAAGGTCCACGATGCGGCGCTCGAGATAATTCCGGTCATCACTGCTCGGCGTCGTGCGGGCATAAGCGGCGTCGAGACGGATCAGGTCGCCGGCTTCGACGCGGACCTGTGCCTGCGCGGCGGCGGTGAGGCCGCTGGCGCGCAAGGCGGCGTCGATATTGGACAGCCGAGTGCGGTTATCGATCACGGCGCCGCCGCCGCCATAGGCGGTATCGCCGACGCGGGCGTCGAGCGCATCGAGGCGCGCATCAAGATCTTCCTGTTCGCGGTCGCTGATCCCGTCGCGGGCGTAGGTGGCTTCGGTCTGGATCAACGCGGCATAATCGCGCTTGAGACTTGTCGCCTGCGTACGGCTCAGACCGCGAGCGGCGACTCTTGCATCCACGCGCCGGTCGAACTCGGTACGGCCTTCGGCGACCGACAAGGTGGTCGAACCGCCGTCGTCGGCGTAGCCGCCCTCGGTCAGCGCCTGCGTCAGCGCGCCATAGCGGTCGCCGAGGTCGGTGCGTTCCTGCGTCGTAAACCGGCCGTCGGCACCATAGCGGGCTTCAAGCGCGACAAGCTCGTCATACTCGGCCTTGACGCGCGTTCCGTTGCGCGCGGTCAACCTGCCCGATCGGACATCGGTATCGATGCGGGTGTTGAATTGGGTGCGCTGCGTCGCCAACGGCTTGCGGCCCGCCGCCCATTGCCGCTCGATCGAGGTCGACGCGCCAAGCCGATCGCCGAACAAGGTCCCAAGGATCGCACCAACACGGTCTTCCTGGGTGGTCGACTGCTGGGTGGAATCGGTCTGCGCCAGCGCAGCGCCGGGAGCGAGGACCAAAGCCCCGGCGGCGAGTGCAGTAAAGGTTCTGATCGTGGTCACGCGACATCTCCTTGTTAAGCTTGAACAAGGAACGCCTGGTCGGGAGTGTGGTTGCTTTGGAGGGTAAGGCGACGCGTTACGCCGGCTTCCAGCTTTTCCGTTCTTCGGCCTGCTTCAACACCTCGAACGCCGCCTGTCCTGCGGCAAAGCGCTTCGCGGCGTCGGCGTCGCCTGGTTTCACGTCGGGGTGCGTTTCCTTGGCGAGGTTGCGCCAGGCCTTTTTCGTCGCCTCGAAATCGGCGTCGGGTTCGAGGTCCAATATTTCGAGCGCACGCATTTCGTCGGCACTGCGGCTGCCGTCGCCCGACCCGCCCCAGGCATAATGCTGGGCCTTTGCATACGCCCCCGCGTCGCGCGTCTCATTAGCCGCCCGCTCGGCGGCATCTTCGGCGCTCAAACCCTCAAAATAGTCCCAGCCGCGATTATATTCGGCGGCGTGCGTCTCGCAGAAATACCAGCGTTCGGGGCTGTTCGGCGATTTGGGCGCAGGGCAGTTGCCGGGATTGGTGCAGCCGTGGCGATCGCAGAGGCGCACCTTCTGCGTCTCGCGCGACGAGCCATAGGGACGCCAGCGGGGAAACCCCCAATCGTCGGATCTTTTGGCGCGGCTCATCACCCCCATGTAGCGGCTGGCGCGCGCGATTGCTAGCCGAGGAGGCCGAAAAACCTAGTCTTTGGGCTTGTAACCGAACGCCTTGCCCGCGAGTTTGACGACCGCAGGGTCGAGATCGGGCGGGGTCATCGGCACGATCGCCTCGAGCGCTTCGGCGATATGGGTCAGCGCCGCGATGCGCGCGGCCTTTTTATTGTTGCCGTCGATCACCTTCCACGGCGCCCAGCGCGTGTTCGTCTGCGCGAACATATCCTCGATCGCGGCAAGATAGGCCTTGCGCTTCGACCGGTTGCGATAATCCTCCGTCCCCGTCTTCCACCGCTTCCACGGATCGTCGAGGCGGTCGGCGAAGCGCTTGTCCTGCTCGTCCTGCGTGATGTGGATGAAAAGTTTCACCAGGTTCGTGCGGCTGCCGGTCAGCTGCGCCTCGAACTCGTTGATCTCGTCATAGCCCTTGCGCCATTCGGCCTCGCTTGCATACCCCTCGACGCGCTCGACGAGGACGCGGCCGTACCAGCTGCGGTCGAAGATCGATATCTCGCGATTGCCCGGCAGGCGTTTCCAGAAACGCCACAGGAAATGGCGCGCCTTTTCCTCCTCATTCGGCGCGGCAATCGGCCATACCTCGAAATAGCGCGGGTCGAGCGACGCGGTCAGCCGCTGGATGACCCCGCCCTTCCCGGCCGCGTCCCAGCCCTCGAACATGATGATGCTGCGCTGGCCGTGGATGATGTGCGCTGCCTGCAACCGCTCGAGGCGATCCTCGAGCGCGGCGAGATCGTCGGAATAGTCGCCGTCATATTTGGCGCCGGTTTCATAGTCGGAGAGCGAGATCGTCATGCCCCCTCCCCTAGCGCAAGCGGGCGCCTTCCACCAAGCCGGCGATGGCCGGTGTCATTTTCTGGCACAGGATGCGCGGGTTTGGTTACGCAGCGAGGTTCGCGAGCAGCGCAGCGACGCGCGCAGGGTCTTCCATCGGGATGAAGTGGCTGTGCTCGGCCCATAGTTCGTCGCGCGTTGCGCCGATCGCCGCGCCAAGCCCCGTCCAGGTTGGGCTCAGCGAGAAATCGAGCTCGCCGCCGCGCTCGCCGGTCGGGGCGCGGATCACCGTCGAGGGAACCGCGAGATAGTGGAGCCACTCGTGGGGGCTGGTGCGTAGCGCATTCTGATAGACCGAGGCTTCGAGCGCCGGGGGGCAGGCGAGCTCAAGCTCTTCGGCCGCGGGAAGCAGGCCGTGGGTGCAATAGTCGGCGAGGACGCGCGGGTCCCAGTTCGCATAGGGCGGCCGGTCGGCGAAGCGCGCGCGCATCTCTTCGGTGCTCGCCCAGCTGTTGCGGCGGCGCGCGACGGGATGGTCCGCGGGATCGGGGATCGGACTCGCTTCGACCGGATAAAAGGCCGGGTCCATGATCACCGGATCGATCAGCACGAGATGGCGGAAGGCGGCCGGCCGCTGCGACGCGAGCCGCGTCAGCGCATAGCCGCCCATGCTATGCCCACAGCCGACGAGCGGATGCCCGCCGAGCCCGTCGAGCAGCGGCAACAGCGCGTCGGATGTCGCCGCCCAGTTGGCGAGCGTCGCGGGACGGTAACTGCGCCCATGCCCGCGATGATCGGGCGCGATGACGTGCGTGCCGGGCGGCAGCGCCGCCACGACCTGGTCCCACAGCCGCGCATGAAAGCCCGTCGCGTGAAGCAGGAGCAGCGAAGCCCCCTGCCCCCGCGTCCCCCATTCGAACCAACAGATGTCGCCTTCCGGCGTTTCCAGCCGGTGCTCCCGGGGTTCGCTCACACCTTAGCTCTTCGGGCCGTCGACGATACGGATGCCGAGTTCCTTGAGCTGCTTGTCGCTGACCGGCGCCGGAGCGTTCATCATCAGGTCTTCGGCCTTCTGGGTCATCGGGAAGACGATCACTTCGCGGATGTTGGGCTCGTCGGCGAGCAGCATCACGATGCGGTCGACACCCGGCGCCGAACCGCCGTGGGGCGGCGCGCCGAACTTGAACGCGTTGATCATGCCGCTGAAGTTCGCGTCGACATCGGCCTGCGAATAGCCTGCGATCTCGAACGCCTTGTACATGATGTCGGGGCGATGGTTCCGGATCGCGCCCGACGACAGTTCGACGCCGTTGCAGACGATGTCATACTGGTAAGCGAGGATATCGAGCGGATCCTTGCCCGTCAGCGCGTCCATCTCGCCCTGCGGCATCGAGAAGGGATTGTGGCTGAAATCGATCTTGCCGGTGTCCTCGTCCGCCTCGAACATCGGGAAGTCGACGATCCAGCAGAATTCAAAGCGGCTCTTGTCGATCAGATCAAGCTGATCGGCGACGCGCGTGCGCGCAAGGCCGGCAAGCTTGGCCGCCTTGCCTTCGACGCCCGCGGCGAAAAAGATGCCGTCGTTCGGGCCCAGGCCCATCGCGTCGGCGATCGCCTTCATGCCTTCCTGGCCATGGTTATTGGCGATCGGACCGCCGAACACGCCGTCCTTCTGCGTCGCATAGCCAAGGCCCGGGAAACCTTCCGACTGCGCCCAGCTGTTCATCTCGTCGAAGAATTTGCGGCTCTTCTCGTGCGTTTCGGGCGCGGCGACGGCGCGGACGACCTGACCTTCCTCGACCATCGACGCAAAGCGGCCGAAGCCCGATCCCTTGAAGAAATCGCCCACGTCATGGACGAGCAGCGGGTTGCGCAGATCCGGCTTGTCGCTGCCATATTTCAGCATCGATTCGCGGTACGGAATGCGCTTGAACGGCAACGGCGACACGGTGCGGCCCTTGCCGTCGAAATCGGCGAACTCCTCGAACACGCCGTGCAGGACGGGCTCGATGGCGTTGAAGACGTCGTCCTGCGTGACGAAGCTCATCTCGAAATCGAGCTGGTAGAATTCGCCGGGCGAACGGTCGGCGCGTGCGTCCTCGTCACGAAAGCAGGGTGCAATCTGGAAATAGCGATCGAAGCCCGCGACCATCAGCAGCTGCTTGAACATCTGCGGCGCCTGCGGCAGCGCATAGAATTTGCCGGGGTGGACGCGGCTCGGAACCAGATAGTCGCGCGCGCCCTCGGGGCTGCTCGCGGTTAGGATCGGCGTCTGAAATTCGGTGAAGCCTTGATCGATCATCCGGCGGCGCAGCGACGAAATCACGTTCGAGCGCAGAACGATATTCTTGTGCAGGCGCTCGCGGCGGAGATCGAGGAAACGGTTCGTGAGGCGGATTTCCTCCGGATAGTCGGTTTCGCCGAACACCGGCAGCGGCAGGCGATCGGCCGCTGACTGGACGGTCACCGCGCTCGGATAGATTTCGATCTCGCCGGTCGCGAGCTTCGGGTTGAGCGTCTCGGGCGATCGCGCGGCGACCTTGCCCGTGAAGGTCAGAACGGATTCGGGACCGAGGGCGTTGACGGTGGGATAGAGGTCCGAACCGGTTTCCACCACGATCTGGGTAATGCCGTAATGGTCGCGAAGATCGACGAAGAGCACATTCGCATGCTCGCGCGTGCGATGCACCCAGCCCGAAAGACGGACTTCCTCGCCGACGTTGGCGGCGCGAAGATCTGCGCATGTGTGGGTGCGATAGGCGTGCATTATGTTCGTCTTTCAAATGTCCGGAGGGGCGCACAGGAAAACGCGCCGATATGGCCGCGCCTAAGGCAGCGCGGCGAGCGATTTGTCAAGGGCGGAGGGCGCAAATCAACGGGTCAGGCCGAGGTTATCGAGCACCTCGCTGCCGAACAGCGCGCGGTGCGCCGGATCGGGGAGCAGCCGGTCGCGTGCCGCGCGCCAGCGGCGGAAATCCTCGCCATAATCGGCGGCAACGCGTGCGGCGTCGAGGCGGCAGCTTTTGGCCCAGTGGCGGGTGAAGGTGATGCCCTCTGCATCGAGACATTCGACGACGCGGGCATAGGCGTCGGCGGTGCGCTGGCTGCGCGGGCCGTCGAAATCGATCACGGCATTGTGCGTAAAGCGCGCGGGGGCGAGCAGCCCCTGCGCGCGCTCCATGAAACGTATCGTGACGACGGTCGAGCCGCCGTGGCGCGCATAGACCGCGCAGATGCGTTCGAACGCGCGCGCAAGGTCGGCGCGGTCGATGGTGACCGAGGCGTTGAACAGGTCGGCGAGCGGTCGGTGCGTATCGAGCCCCTCCCCCCAGCTGCCATAGACCGGCGGCGCGTCGATATCGGGGCCGCTGGCATAACCCTGCTTCATCGCGAACTGGAGCAACGGCCCGCGCGCCCACGGATAATCGTTGAGCAATCGGCCGAGCAGGCTGAGCGCGTCATAACCGGCGCCGAGCTGGCCGGGGGTCGCGCGGGGATAATCGTCGCGCCACGGTTCGCGATAGAGGAAGCGCAGCATCGCCGGCCGCTTGAACGGCTTGTACGGATTGACGATCATCTGGACGAAATCGGGATCGCGATCGAGCGCGTAGGCGGCCGAGAAGCGGCGGAAATCACCCGCGGCGAGCCAGTCCAGCGCCGCCCGATCGACCGTGCGCAAATTCTGGATCGGGCGGACGAGGAATTTCGGCACGCTGTCGACGACGAGCGCCGTCACGATACCGAGCGAGCCCACGGGAAGCTGCGCCGCGGCGAACATATTGTCGTCGCGTAGCGCCGTCGATCCGGTCGCGGCGATGAAAGCGTCGCTCATCACGCCCGCGTCGGGCTCGATCCAGCGGATGCCGGCGGGCGTGACGATCTGCAGCGCGCGGATATGATCCTGGATGCCGCCGCGCGCGATCATCGATCCGTGGGTGCCCGTGGCAGAGGCGCCCGCGAAGGTCTGTCCATTGCCCGCGCCGCTGGTCCATAGCGAGCGGCCTTGCGCCTCGAACTTGTCCGACACCTCATCGACGAGCGCGCCCGCTTCGACGAGCATCAGGGCGCCCGCGTCGATGCCGGGGCGGACGTCATCAGCGCCGATGCGAAAGCAGCGGTTGAAGCGGCGCGTGTGGAGCAGCCAGCTTTGCGAGCTGATATTGACATTCGACGGCGACCAGCCCGCGCCGAGCGGCCGGACGCGGCGCTTCTCGGCCGCCGCTTGCGCCAGCCAGTCCTGCACCGACTTCGCGGCGATCGCGATCTCGTCGCGCCCGCGCGGGGCATCCCCACTGCGCAAGGCGAAGCGCGTCGCCGCCTCGCAGGTGCCGGTGCCGTGATAATTGGTCCAGCGCCCTTCGCCGCCGAGCCTGACGATGGGCATCACGCGTCTCCCAGCGGGAGGATGCCGGCATTCGCGCGCCACGCGACGGTCACCGGGCGGAGGAAACCGAAGGTCGCGATCGCGACGAGCATCTGGCGCCGCGTCGCGAACAGCCGCACATCACTCAGGCCGTGATCGGATTCGGGCGTCACGAACGGCTGCGCGGCCTGCGCGGCGAAGCCCCAGCCCTTCAGCGTTACCACCATCGATTCTTCATCGAGCGGCCGCGGGTTGGCGATCGATACGAATATATCCGCCTGCCCCGCGGCATATTGCCCGAAAATCAACGCAAAACCGAGCGCGGCGAGCGCCCAACCGAGCCACATCATGCCCCAAATCCCTTCGTCTTTTTCCCCAGCCGGTGTTCCGGCTTTGCGACCCGAAGAGCACGGGCAATTTTTCCTGCCCGTTCCCATCAACTAGCTGTATAGGCGCGCTATGCAAGTCCATCCGTTGATCGAAACCAACGCCGCGCTCGTCGAATTCTGCGACCTCATTCGGAACAGCGATTTCATCGCGGTCGATACCGAATTCATGCGCGAAAACACTTTCTGGCCAGAGCTTTGCCTGATCCAGGTGGCCGACCGCGACCATGCCGCGGCGATCGACCCGATGGCGCCGGGCATCGATTTGAAACCCCTGCTCGACCTGCTCGTCGACAATGAGGATATGCTGAAAGTCTTTCATGCAGGCGGGCAGGATGTCGAAATCATCTTCAACCTGACCGGCAAGACGCCGCACCCGATCTTCGACACGCAGATCGGCCAGATGGCACTCGGTCAGGCCGAACAGGTCGGATATTCGAACCTGGTCGAGGCGTGGATCGGGCTGCAGCTCGACAAGGGCGCGCGCTTTACCGACTGGAGCCGCCGCCCGCTCGACAAGCGCCAGATCGACTATGCCGTCGGCGACGTCACGCACCTCGCCAAGATTTTCCCGATGATGCTCGACAAGCTGATCAAGACCGGGCGCGGTCACTGGCTCGACGAGGAAATGGAAAAGCTCGCCGATCCCGCCAACTACAGCGTCGATCCCGACAAGGCGTGGCAGCGAATCAAGGTCCCGACGCGCAAGCTCGACGTGCTCGGCCGGCTGCAGTCGCTCGCGGCGTGGCGCGAACGCGAGGCGCGGCAAAAGAATCTGCCGCGCGGCCGGATCGTCAAGGACGAGACGCTCGCCGACCTCGCCGCCCATCCGCCGAAGGATCAGGACGGGCTGGGCCGCGTGCGCGGCCTGTCGGCGACATGGCGCACGAACGATATCGGTGGCCGGCTGATGGACGCGATCGCCAATGCCAAGCCGATGTCGAAGGACGACATGCCCGAGCGCGCACCGCGCGGCCCGGGGCTGGGCAAGGAAGGCACTTTGGTCGCCGACCTGCTCAAGCTGCTGCTGAAAATTCGCGCGCGCGAATTGAACGTCGCGGCGCGGTTGATTGCGCGCAGCGACGATTTGGAAGCACTCGCGGCGGGCGCGCGCGACGGAATCCAGATGATGGACGGCTGGCGTTACGACGTGTTCGGTCACGCGGCGCTCGACCTGGTCGAAGGCCGGATGGGCTTTGCGGTCAAGAACGGCAAGCTCGTGATGAGCGAGATCGACGGCGCGGCCTGAGAAGCTACAGCCTTGCTATTGCACGGCATTGGCCGTTGCCCCATAACCGGTCGGCAGTGATGTCATGAAGGAGCAGGTCATGCGTATCCCCGTCGCTATCGCCCTCGCCATCGGTGTTGCAGGCTGCAACCCAGCGCCGACAAAAACCGAAACCCCCGCCGCAGACACGGCGCAATCGACCGCCCCCAAGGCCGAAGCACCCGCCGCGCCTGCCGCGGCGCCCATTCGCTACAGCTGCGCCGATGGGACGACCGTCGAAGCGCGCTATCCGACCACCGACACGGCGCAGATCGTCGTCGCGGGCAAGACTGTCGACTTGAAAATCGCGACGTCGGCGAGCGGTGCCCGCTATGTCGGTGGCGGCTGGCAATGGTGGACCAAGGGCATGACCGACGGCATGTTGGCGCCGATCAAGCCCGGTGAAGAAACCGCATCGGCGGCCGGGACGACCTGCACCGCGCCCGCGGCCTAGGTCGCTCAGCCACCGCCCCGCAAATCCACCACGGGTTCGGCGTCGAGCGCGTTCGCAAGCGCGCGCAGGCGCCGCTCGACCGCCTCACCCATCAGATGATGCCATTCGCGCGTGAGGGTGAGCCGTAGTTTGCCGTCGCGCATCGCGATCGAACTGCCGCCCAGCGGCGCCTGAATGCCGCCGGTCAGGCGCTGCGCCAAACGGATCGCGAGCCCCCATTGGCGCGCCCGCGCCAGGCGCTCGGGCGTCACGAGACTGCCCATCGCGGGAAACTCGGCGTCGGTGCCGCCAAAGCCGGCGTACAGCGCGCGGGCAAGGAGGATCCGCCCCGGAATATCGATGCTGCGCCAGTTACCGTGCAGGCCGATCTCGGTACCGCGCTCGGCGCGAAAATCGGGATTCGCCGACCAGGCGACATCGCTGAGCAGGCTGGCCGCCAGGCGAACGCGGCTGTCGGCGGGAACCTCGTCGGCAAACAGCGGCGCGATCCATTCGGCGATCGCGCGGCCGTGCGGGGCGAATCGCGCGAGGCGTCGGCCCTCGAATTCGGCGGCGACGATCAGCGGGTCCTGCGCGCGCGTTTCGGCATCGAGCGCCTGATAGAGCAGGCCTTCGCGAAGCCCCGACGACGACACGGTCATTTCGGGCACATCGAGAATGTTGACGAGCGCCGCGAGCAGCGCCGCCGCATCGGGCAAGGCCGCAGCGCGGTTCGACGCCATGCCGGGGATGGCGCGGAGCTCTTCAAAGCTCAACCTTTTGGTCGCGCGGAGCAGGCGGCGCAGCGCGCTGCGCGGCAATGTGTGCTGATCAAGAACCGCGAGCGGGTCTTTGGTGAGTTCGAGATCGAGGCGTGAGAGCGCGCGCCACGAACCGCCGACCAGATAGAGCGGGAGGCCGGTCAGTCCCTCGCCCGGCCAGCCTGCGGCGCGGAGCATCTTGCGGATCGCGCGTTCAAACGCCTGCTCGCCATCCTTGCGCAGCGCGGGGAGCCGGAGCACGCCGAGCGGGAAGGAGGCGCGGCGGCCGACCTTGCCGCGGGACACTTCGGCGAGTTCGAGGCTGCCGCCGCCAAGATCGACGGCGACGCCGTGCGCGTCGGGGATCGCCGACAACACGCCATGCCCCGCGGCCTCGGCCTCCTCCTCGCCCGACAGCAGCCGGATATTCAGCCCCGCCTCGGCCGCGGCGGCGATGAAGTCGGGACCATTGACCGCATCGCGCACCGCGGCGGTGGCGACGCATTGCACGTCCTGGACGTCCATATGCTCGGCGAGCAGCGCGTAGCGTCGCAGCGCGACCAGGCCGCGTGTCGCGTCCGCGGGCGCGATGCGGCCATCGATGGCGAGCCCGCGGCCAAGACCCGCGGCGACCTTTTCGTTGAAGATCACGGCGGGTGCGCGCGCCGGTCCTTCATAGACGACGATGCGGACCGAGTTGGAGCCGATGTCGATCACGGCGGATCGACTGACCGCCTGTTTGGAGGAGCGCTGTGGGGACAATTTGGTCAATCTTCGCGTACGTCGAAGGCGAGCGTCGGCACGTCCTGACGCTTGTGAAGCGCGGTGCCGCGACCCGACAGTGACGGGTTGTTCATGAAATAGTGGTGCAAGTTAAACGGCTTGTCGCCCGGAGCAACGCGTATCGAAGTGCCGTCGGGCTGAAGAATCCAGCTTTGTTCATTGTCGATGAGGTTCGCGACGAGCACCTGGTCCAAAATCTGGTCGTGGACGGTCGGATTTTCGATCGGGATCATATATTCGACGCGGCGGTCGAAGTTGCGTGGCATCCAGTCGGCGCTGCTGATGTAGAGCTTTGCCCCGCGATGCGGCAGCGGCGCGCCGTTCGCGAAGGCCCAGACGCGGCTGTGCTCGAGGAAGCGCCCGACGACCGATTTGACGCGGATCGTTTCGGACAGCCCCGGAACGTCGGGGCGCAGGCAGCAGATGCCGCGCACGATCAGCTCGATCGGCACCCCCGCGGCGCTCGCCTCGTAAAGCTTGTCGATGATGTCGGGATCGACGAGGCTGTTCATCTTGGCCCACACGCCCGACGGCAGGCCTGCCTTCGCCGCCGCCGTTTCGGCGTCGATCAGCTCGCACAGATGCGCGCGCATGTTGAGCGGCGACATGGTGATCAGATCGAGCCGTTCGGGTTCGACATAGCCGGTGATATAGTTGAACAGCTGCGCCGCGTCGCGACCCGCGCGCGGGTCGGCGGTAAAGAAGCTCAAATCGGTGTAGATGCGCGCGGTCACCGGGTGATAATTGCCGGTGCCGAAGTGGCAATAGGTGCGATACCCCTGCCCCTCGCGGCGCACGACCATCGAAATCTTGGCGTGCGTCTTCCACTCGATGAAGCCGTAGACGACCTGTACGCCGGCGCGTTCGAGCTGGTTCGCCCAGAGCAGATTCTGTTCCTCGTCGAAGCGCGCCTTGAGTTCGACGACCGCGGTCACCGACTTGCCCGCCTCGGCCGCCTCGATCAGCGCGCGGATGACCGGTGACTGATTGCCGGCGCGGTAGAGCGTCTGCTTGATCGCGACGACGTCGGGGTCGGCCGCCGCCTGGCGCAGGAAGGAGAGGACGACGTCGAAGCTCTCATAGGGGTGATGGACGACGATGTCCTTCGAACGGATCGCCGCGAAACAGTCGCCGCCATGTTCGCGGATGCGTTCGGGGAAACGCGCCGAATAGGCCGGAAATTTGAGGTCGGGCCGGTCGACGTCGACGAGCGCCGACAGCGCCGCGAGCCCGATAAAGCCGCCGATCTTGGCGACGATCGCCTCGTGCCCCTGAATATCGGCGTTGAGCACTTCGGCGATTTCGCCGGGCATGTCGGCCTCGAGTTCGAGCAGGATCACGCGGCCGCGGCGACGGCGGCGGATCGCGGTGCGGAACAGGCGGACGAGATCCTCGGCCTCTTCCTCCAGCTCGATATCGCTGTCGCGGATGATGCGGAACACGCCCAATGAGCGAATGGTGAAGCCCGGGAACAGAAGATCGCCGAAAATCTCGATCAGATATTCGATCGGCACGAACGCGCCCGGCTGCCCCGGCACCGGCACGAAACGCGCGAGCGAAGCGGGGATCATCACCAGTTCGCGGATCGTTTCCCCCGTCGCCTTGCGCTGAAGGTCGAAGATGACGCCGAGCCCGCGGTTCGGGATGAAGGGGAACGGATGCGCCGGATCGAGCACCTGCGGTGTGAGGATCGGGAAAATCTGGTCGATGAAATATTGCCGCAAGGCGGTGCGCAGCCCCTCTTTATCCGACCCCGTGCCGTGGACGACAATGCCCTGTTCGCCGAGCTGGCGGTGGAGCAATTGCCATTCGCTCTGCTGCTGGTCGACGAGGCGGTTCACCTCGGCCTCGATCTCGGCAAGCTGCTGCCCCGGCGAGCGGCCGTCGGCCGAAGGATCGTCGATCCCCTGAAGCTGCTGCCCCTTCAGCCCCGCGACGCGGACCATGAAGAATTCGTCGAGGTTGCTGCCCGAAATCGACAGGAAGCGAAGACGTTCGAGCAAGGGATGCGCGGGGTTGCGCGCCTCCTCCATCACCCGCCGGTTGAAGGCGAGCCAGGAGAGTTCGCGGTTGAAGAAGCGTTCGGGGCCAAAGCTGGGCGGGGTCGCCGCGGTATCGGCATCATTGTCTGCGCGTAAGGGGCCGCCGGTTATCGACATGTCGCGTCATCCTGTCGTTCGAGCAAATCGGGATCGATGAGCCCCTGTGACAGTAATGTTTCACGCGTAAGACGAATACTAATGCCGCCGCCCTTTTCGAGCGACGCGGCGTCGAGCGCGGCGACGACGCGGTGGATCATCGCATAGCTGCGTTCCATGCGCGGCACGATATAGGAGGCGACGCCGGGCGCAAGCGCCATGCCGCGCTGCGCGAACAGCGCCTCGATCAGGTCGCGCGCGAGGCAGTCGTCGGGATCGCCGATCGTCAGCACGGGTACGGCCGCAAGGCGCGAGCGAAGGTCGGGAAGCGCGACATTCCAGTCCGACGGCGGCGCATCGGCGATGATCAGAAGCGGCGAGCCGCTCGCCTGCGCGGCGTTCCACGCGTGAAAAATCTCTTCTTCCGAAACGCTGTCATGGCCGTCGATGACTTTCCCGCCGGTGTCGCGCGCGAAGAGGCGGCCCATCAGGCTGCGCCCCGAGCCGCGCGGTCCGGTGAGCACCGCGGTACGGACGGGCCAGGTCGCGACATGGCGCAGATAGCGCACGGCATCGGCGTTGCTGGTGCCGACGATCAGCGGACCGTCGTTCGACCCGCCCGCACTCCAGTCGAGCGGTAGCGCGATCTGTCCCGATGACCGCGCCATCAGCGACTGATCCTGAGCTGGCCGCCGCCTTCCTGCACCTTGAACCCGCGTGCGGCGAGCGCCGCACTGAGCGCGGCGAGGTCACCCCGGAAGCTGACGCGCATCACCGAGGTGCCGCCGAGCGCGAGGCTGGTGGTCGAGGCCGACTGGACGCCCACGGCGCCCGCGACGGCACGTTCGGTCGCGGTGACCGAATCGACGTCGGGCGAGCTGTACTGGACGGTGAAGCTCTGCAGGCCGGGCGCCGCTGTCGTCGGCACGCTGGCGTCGGTTTCGCTGGGCAGCGTCTCTTCGTCGGTCGCGACCTCTTCGGGCAAATCTTCCTTTTCGACGGGCTTTTCGAGCACGAGATAGGTGTCGGTGCGCAGCACGCCCGCAGCCAGTGCGTCGATATAGATGCGGTCCATCCGCGCGACCGCCTTTTCCATCATGTCGGGCAGCGCCGCGGGGCTGGGGCCCGTCATGGTGAAGCTGGAGATCAGCTTGCTGTCGGGGCCGAAGCGCGCGGTGAAATAGCCTTTGATCGGGCCGCCGGGATAGGAATATTCGACGCGCGCGATCGGTGTCAGTACGTCGGCGGCGCCATATTGATCGAGGATCACGCGCCACCAGACGCGGCCGCGGCGGCCGGTCTGCCCCGCGTTGATCAGCAGCGTATCGGCGCCGGTGCCCGCAGTGCGGACATAGTCGATCGCGCTCTGCCCCGTATTATATTCGGCCCACGCGCGCTGCCAGGCGCTGCGCTGTTCGAACACCTGCGGGATGCCGTCGATCGAATAGACGGGGATGACGAGCAACGGAGGTGAGCGCAAAGTGCGACCGCTGACGCCGAGAATCTGGCCCGCGCGCACGCGGTCGAACTGGACGCCGAGCCGCGCGACATAGCGCCGCGGGCCGATCTGTTCTTCCTCGACGACGATCGCGGTGACGATGCCGTCAAGCACCGAATCGCCGAGTTTGGGGCCGTCGCTGCCGTTCAATTTGCGATAGAGCTGAGCCCAGGCCAGCCGCTGCGCCTCGCGCCAGCCCTTGGTTCGCGCATCGTCGGCATTGTCGCCGGTGACGTCGACCATGATACCGCTCGTCAGGAAATCGCCGCTGCTGTTGATCGGCGTGATGCCGCGGTCGCCGCGGCTGATCTGCCCCTCGACCACGCCAACGAGCAGAATCGCGAAGAAAAGGCCGAAAAGAGCGGCCCAGCGCCAATCGCGGCCACGCAGGGCGTCGAAGGCGAAGGTGGGAGCGAAGCGGGGGAAAGCAGCCGAAATCATATCTTCTCTATGCTTTGCCCAAAAGCGCGGGCCCCGACAAGGAAATCATGGCATTTGTCGGCCGGAAGCGTTAGTCGCGCGGGCCATGGATTCCAAGCACAACCAACCCGGCTCCTACACTTATGCGCAGGCCGGCGTATCGATCGAGACCGGCAATGCGCTGGTCCGTGCCATTGCTCCGCTCGCCCGTGCGACGCGCCGACCCGGCGCCGACGCCGATCTTGGCGGCTTTGGCGGCTTTTTCGACCTGAAGGCGGCGGGGTTCAACGATCCTTTGCTCGTCGCGGCGAACGACGGCGTGGGCACCAAGCTCAAGCTCGCCATCGAATCGGGCAAGCATGACGGGGTCGGAATCGACCTGGTCGCGATGTGCGCGAACGATCTGATCGTGCAGGGCGCCGAGCCGCTGTTTTTCCTCGATTATTATGCGACCGGCAAGCTCGATAACGATGTCGCGACGGAAGTCGTCGCGAGCATCGCCGAGGGCTGCAAGCAGGCCGGATGCGCGCTGATCGGCGGGGAAACCGCCGAGATGCCGGGCATGTATTCGGACGGCGATTATGACCTTGCGGGCTTCTGCGTCGGCGCGGTCGAGCGCGATCAGGTGCTGACCGCCGACAAGGTCGCGGCCGGCGACGTGATTCTCGGCCTCGCCTCGTCGGGCGTGCATTCGAACGGCTTCTCGCTCGTGCGCCGGCTCGCCGCCGACAAGGGGTGGAAGCTCGATCGACCTGCGCTGTTCGACCAGACCATCCTGCTGATCGACGCGCTGATGGCGCCGACGCGCATCTATGTGAAGAGCCTGCTGCCGCTGGTGAAGACCGGCAAGATCCACGCGCTCGCGCATATCACGGGCGGCGGATTGCTCGAGAATATCCCGCGCATCCTGCCCAAGACGCTGCACGCGCATGTCGATGCCGATGCATGGGAGCAACCGCGACTGATGGCGTTCCTGCAGGCGCAGGGCAATATCGAGCCCGAGGAAATGGCGCGCACCTTCAACTGCGGGATCGGCATGGCGGTCGTCGTTGCCGAGGGCGATGTCGCCGAGGTGACCGCGGCGCTCGAAGCCGCTGGCGAGACGGTGTTCCGCATCGGCCATATCGCCGACGGCGAAAAGGGCTGCACCGTGACGGGCAGTACCGAGACTTGGAGCGCGCGTGCGCCGTGGAGTGCCACGCATAATGGCTAAAGCGCGTGTCGCCGTCCTGATTTCGGGCGCCGGCACCAATATGGCGGCGCTGCTTTACGCCGCGAAGGCCGCAGACTGCCCCTATGAGCTGGTCTTCGTCGGGAGCAACGACCCCGATGCGCCCGGCCTGAAGATCGCCGAGGCCGAGGGCATCGCGACGTGGGCCGTATCGCACAAGGGCATGAACCGCGATGCGTTCGACGCGCTGGTCGACGAGCAGTTACGCGCCGCGGGCGCCGAATTCGTCGCGCTCGCCGGCTATATGCGCATCCTTTCGGATGATTTCGTCGGCCGCTGGACGGGCAAGATGATCAACATCCACCCGAGCTTGCTACCGCTTTACAAGGGGCTGAACACGCACCAGCAGGCTATCGAAGCTGGCGACAAATTCGGCGGATGCAGCGTCCATATCGTGACGCCCGGCGTCGACGAGGGGCCGGTACTCGCGCAGACGCCGGTTGCGATCCTGCCCGGCGACACGGTCGAAACGCTGGCGCGGCGCGTGCAGTTCGCCGAGCATCAGCTTTATCCCGCCACGCTCTCCGCCTTCGTATCGCGCGAGCGGTCGCCCGACTATCTGCGCGGCCGCGTTCGCGAGCTCGCGATGGCGCTGCCCGAGGCCGACGAGGTGGTGTCGCACGGCATGCCGTGCTTCGGGATCGTGAAGGGCAAGAAATTCGCCTATTTCACCGAGGATCATCATGGCGACGGAAAGATCGCGATACTCGTCAAGATCAGCGGCGGCGACGAGCAGGCGGCGCTGATCGAGCTTGACGAAGAAAGATATTACCGCCCCGCCTATTTCGGCGACGGCTGGGTCGGCATCCGCCTCGACCTTGGCGATACCGACTGGGACGCGATCGGCGAATGGCTGCGCAAGAGTTGGCTGTCGGTCGCGCCGAAGAAACTGGCCGGGTTGATGGGCGTCGCGGACGAATTCTAATGAAAAAGGCCGCCGGATCGCTCCGGCGGCCTCTTCAATTTTGCTGTGCCCTCGGGCTTAGCCGACGATTTCTTCGGGCTTGAAGAAGTAAGCGATTTCGATCGCCGCATTCTCGTCGCTGTCCGAACCGTGAACCGTGTTCGCTTCGATGCTTTCGGCGAGTTCCTTGCGGATCGTGCCGGGAGCGGCGTCCTTGGGGTTGGTGGCGCCCATGATGTCGCGGTTCGCCTGCATCGCGTTCTCGCCTTCGAGGACCTGGACGACGACGGGGCCGCTGATCATGAAATCGACGAGTTCGCCGAAGAAGGGGCGTTCCTTGTGGACCGCGTAGAAGCCTTCGGCCTGTTCGCGGCTCATGTGGATGCGCTTCGACGCGACGACGCGGAGGCCGGCGTCTTCCAGCATCTTGGTGACGGCGCCGGTGATGTTCCGGCGCGTGGCGTCGGGCTTGATGATCGAAAAGGTGCGAGTGACCGCCATGGGGGAAGCTCCTGTGTTGTTATTGTCTGCGATGCGCGCGCCTCTAGCCGCGCTTTTGCTGCACTGCAAGGATAGAGCGTGGGGGCGTTACGGCCCTTCGGACCAGCGACCGTTTTCGTCCTGTTTCCAGAAGCGGTTGTCGACGTCTTCGCTTGCCGCGAGCGTGCGCCAGAGCGCGCGTGCGTCGTCGATGCGGCTGTTGTCGAAGAGGAGGAAGGTCCGTTCGAAGCCGAGTGCTTCCTCGCGCCATTCGCCGTCGGCGAGCGCGACGAGTGTCGCGCGGTTGGGCGGCGACGGATCGAACGTGCCCGCGATCAGGATCGGCTCGATCTCCTCGTCGGGCGAGCCCGCATGGCCGTGCGGCAGGAAGCTGGCCGGGGTCAGCGTCCACAGCGCCTCGTCGATCGCCTGCCGCTGCATCGCGGGCGCGGCGACCACGAGCAGGCGGTCGCCGTTCGCGAGGATGCGCGTCGCGAGCGCGGGGAGCACCCGTTCGACCGGGTCGCGGGTCAGCCGGTAAAAGTCGACGCGCGCCATGCTCCCCTGCCCCGCTTCGCTCAGCCTTCGTGGTTGGCGGCGATGTAGCGGTCGAGCAGGCGCACTCCGTAGCCGGTCGCACCCTTCGCCCACACCGGGCCGTCCTTGTCGGCCCACGCCATGCCCGCGATGTCGAGATGCGCCCAGGCGACGCCTTCGTCGACAAAGCGCTTCAGGAACTGCGCCGCGGTGATCGAGCCGCCTTCGCGCGGGCCGATATTCTTCATGTCGGCGATCGGGCTGTCGATCAGCTTGTCATAGGCGGGCGACAGCGGGAAGCGCCAGAGCTTGTTGTTGCTGACCTCGCCCGCTGCGAGCAGATCGGCGGCAAGCGTGTCGTCGTTAGCGAAGATGCCCGCATATTCATGCCCGAGCGAAATCACCATCGCGCCGGTCAACGTCGCGAGGTCGACGATCACCTTGGGATTATAGGCGCTTTGTGCCCAGCTGATCGCGTCGCAGAGGACGAGACGGCCCTCGGCGTCGGTGTTGAGCACCTCGACCGTCTGACCCGACATGGTGGTGACGACGTCGCCGGGGCGCATCGCATTACCGTCGGGCATGTTTTCGACGAGGCCGACGACACCGACGACGTTCGCCTTCGCCTTGCGACCGGCGATCGCCTTGATCGCGCCCGCGACCGCGCCCGCGCCGCCCATGTCCCATTTCATCATGTCCATGCCCGCGCCCGGTTTCAGGCTGATCCCGCCGGTGTCGAAGGTGACGCCCTTGCCGATGAAGACGACGGGCGCTTCACCAGGATTGCCGCCGTTCCAGCGCATTGCGAGCAAGCGCGGCGGGCGCGTCGACCCCTGCGCGACACCGAGCAGCGCGCCCATACCGAGCGCCTTCATCTGGCGTTCGTCAAGCACCTCGAGTTCAACGCCGAGGTCGGCAAGATGCTGGCAGCGTTCGACGAACGTCTCGGGATAGAGGATGTTCGGCGGTTCGGCGACGAGCGTCTGGGTGAGTGCGACACCCGCGGCAATCGCTTCGTTCTCGGCCCAGCGACCCGACAGGTCGCCGTGGGGCGACGCGATCGTCACGGTCTTAAGGCTCGGCTTCGCCTTGTCGGCGAGGCGCGTGCGATAGGTGTCGAGGCGCCAGTTGCGGAGGCGCGCGCCCATGGCAAAGGCGAGGACATCGTCGGCGTCGCTCTGCCCTGCGCTCGCGAAATCGACATGGACCGCGGCCGCGCCGCTCGTCTGCAGCTTTGCCGTCAGCGCCGCACCGCCGCGCTCGAGATCCTGCTCGCTGCCCTCGCCGATGCCGACGAGCAGCAGGCGCTTCGCCTGTTCGCCGTCGATCGCCGCGGTCTCGGCAATCGCACCCGCGGCGCCGTCGAAGCGTGCCTGCGCCGCCGCGGCGCCGAGCAATGCGCCGAGCGCGCCTGCCTCGCCCTTGCGGACCGGGAATGCGACGACGTCGGCAGACGCATCGATTTGCGCGACAAACTGAATGTCCATGCCTTAACTTTCTTATGCGATGATTGATTGGAACGTGGCGGACCGATAGGGGTTTCGCTTGCGAGTTGCAAAAACAAAGCTGCCGGTCCAAGCCGGGTGGACGCTAAATTAAGTGCGGGACAAAGATATCAAAATGAGCTGGGCTTTGTTCCAACAAGCAGCGCGCGCACGGCCGTTCTGGCTGGCGACGGCGAGCGGCGCGGCCTTGGCCGCTTGCCCTGTGCTGGCCCAGACCGAAGCGAATCCGGCCCAGCCGGAAGAGATCGCGGGCGAGCCCGACCTGCAGACGCCCGACGTCGTTCCGACGACCACCGACGCTCCCTCAGTCAAGGACGAAGACCAGATCGGTTTCGCCGCCGATAATCTGAATTACGACAGCGAAACCGAAGTCGTCGTTGCCGAGGGCAATGTCCAGATGAACCGCGAAGCGATCGAGATGCGCTCCGACAAGGTCACCTGGAACCGGAAGACGGGCCAGGTGTTCGCCGAGGGCAATGTCGTCATCAAAAACCCCGAAGGCGACACCGCCTATGGCGACAAGATCGAGCTGACCGACAGCTTGCGCGACGGCGTGGTCGAGAATCTGCTCGTCGTGCTCGACAATGGATCGCGCCTCGCGGCGATCAAGGGCACGCGGTTCGACAATGGAAATATCGAGCTGGAGAATGCGGCTTATACGCCCTGCCCCGTCGAGGATGACGAAGGCTGCCCCAAGAATCCGAGCTGGCAGATCCGCGCCGTCCGCGTGATGTACGATCGCGTCAAGAACAAGGTCCGCTACAAGGGCGCGCGCGTCGAGATTTTCGGCCTGCCGCTGATCCCGCTCCCCGGCCTCAGCCATTCGATCAACAACGAGCCGAGCAGCGGCATATTGGTTCCCGAAATCCGCCTCGACCGCAGCAACGGGTTCGAAATCGCGGTTCCCTATTATCTGCGGATCGCGTCCGACCGCGACATCACGATCACCCCGCATGTCTATACCAGCGCGGCCCCGATGATCGAAGGCGAGTTCCGCGCGCTGACTGATATCGGGTCGTTCCGCATAAATGGCTATGCGACCTATGGTTCGCTCGTCCCGCTGACCGGCGAGGATCCCGACAGCGAAAAGCGCTTTCGCGGCTACCTCGAGAGTGCGGGCAAGTTCCAGTTCGATCCGCGCTGGAGCCTGACCTATTCGGGCCGCATCGCGACCGACCGCACCTTCATGCGCCGCTATGACATCAGCCGCGACGACCGGCTGCGCTCGACCTTCGAGCTCGAGCGGATCGGGGGCAATTCGTACCTGTCGATCGCCGGCTGGGCGACGCAAACGCTGCGCCGCAACGACGAACAGGGTCAGCAGCCGATCGCGCTGCCGATCATCGACTATCGCCAGCGGCTTGCCGATCCGATCTTTGGCGGACAGTTCGAGCTGCAGCTCAACACGCTCGCGATCGGCCGCACCGCGGGGCAGGACACGCAGCGCGCCTTTGCCGGCGCGCGCTGGGATTTGCGCGGGCTGACGGGGCTGGGGCAGGAAGTGACGCTGACCGCATTGGTGCGCGGCGACGTCTATCACAGCGACGAGAATCTGCTGACCGCGATCCCCGGTTATCGCGGCAAATCGGGCTGGCAGGCGCGCGCGATCGCCGCGGTCGCCGCCGACATGCGCTGGCCCTTCATCGGCGAATTCGCGGGCGGCACGCAGACGCTGACCCCGCGCGTCCAGCTCGTCGCGACCCCGCCGATCGAGAATATCGACATCCCGAACGAGGATTCGCGCGCCTTCGACCTCGAAGACAGCAATTTGTTCGCGATCAACCGCTTCAACGGCCATGACCGGTTCGAGGATGGCGCGCGCATCACCTACGGTGTCGAATGGAATTACAGCCGACCGGGCTTCAACATCAGCAGCGTCGTCGGCCAAAGTTATCGCCTGTCGGACAAGCCTGGCCTGTTTCCCGACGGCACCGGGCTGACCGACCGGACGTCGGACATCGTCGGACGCACGACGGTTGCCTATCGCGATTTCCTGCGCCTGACCCACCGCTACCGGCTCGACAAGGACAATCTGGCGATCCGCCGCAACGAATTCGACGCGACGATCGGTAGCCGCTCGACCTATGCCGTGCTCGGCTATTCGCGGCTCAACCGCGACATTTTGCTGCTCGGCGAGGATTTGCAGGACCGCGAGGAGGTGCGCGCCGGCGGCCGCGTCGCGTTCGCGAAACACTGGTCGGTCTTCGGGTCGGCGATCGTCGATCTGACGCAGCAGACCGACGATCCGCTCAGCAGCGCCGACGGCTTCGAACCGATTCGCCACCGTCTGGGTGTCGCCTATGACGACGAATGCCTGTCGATCGCGCTGACCTGGCGGCGCGACTATGCGGACACCGGCGACGCGAAGCGCGGCAACAGCTTCTCGTTCCGCATCGCATTCCGCAACCTCGGGTTCTGACGCCATTCGCTCAGCCTAGGTTCAGCGTCTGCGGCCTATGTCCCGGCATCAAACGGTCTATATGGCGGATTGCGCTGGACCATCGGGCGTTTCCGCTGATACGGAGCGTCCGGACTTTCTCGAATAGGGTAAAGATGACCAAATTTTCGACCATGACCGGCCTGATCGCGCTGGCTGCCGTTGGCGTAACGCCCGTGCAGGCCCAGACCGTTGCAGACAGTGACGTTCCGACGACCAGCCTCAACATCCCGGGCAATGTGCAGCTTTTCGGTGATGCCAAGCCGAACGTCTATCGCCCTTCCGCCACCGTGAATGGCGAAATCATCACCGCGACCGATATCGAACAGCGCATGGCGCTGATCCGCATCGCCAACAACAATGTCGAACTGCCGCCCGAGGAAGTCCAACGGCTGCGCAGCCAGGTGTTCAGCAACCTAATCGACGAAAAACTGCAGATTCAGGAAGCCAAGGCGGCCGAGATCACGATCGACGAGAATGTCGTAAACCAGCAGTTCGCCCGCCTCGCCACGCGTTTCAAGCAGACGCCCGAGCAGTTTTCGACCTATCTTACGTCGAAAGGTTCGTCGGCAGCGGCGGTGAAGCAGCAGATCCGCGGCGAATTCGCCTGGGACCGCCTGTTGTCGCGTAACATCCAGTCGACGACCAACGTGTCGACCGAAGAGGTCAAGATCGTCGCCGACCAGATGACCGGAACCAAGGGTCAGGACGAATTCCACCTGGGCGAAATCTATCTGTCATCGACCCCTGAAACCGCCGCTGCGGTGACCGAAAATGCCAAGAAGATCATCCAGGCGTTGCAGGCGGGCGGCAGCTTTGCCGCCTATGCGCGCCAGTTTTCGGAAGCATCGACCGCCGTCGTCGGCGGCGATCTGGGCTGGGTAAAGGCCGGGCAGCTGCCCGGATCGATGGGCGAAGCGGCAACGCAGATGGCGCCGGGCCAGCTCGTCGGCCCGATCGAGGTGCCGGGCGGCATTTCGATCATGCTGATGATCGACCGGCGCCAGGTGCTGACCGCCGATCCGCGCGACGCGATCCTCAGCCTCAAGCAGATCTCGCTCGATTTCCCGGCGGGCACCACGCCCGCGAAGGCGTCCGAACTGGCGAGCCAGTTTGCCGACAAGACACGCGGCATCGCCGGTTGCGGCGCCGCCGACGCGGTGGCGCAGGGCCTGGGTGCCACCGTTGTGTCGCGCGACAATATCGAGATGCGCGCGCTGCCGGCGCCGCTGCAAGCGACGCTGGCCAGCCTGCAGATCGGGCAGACGACGCAGCCGTTCGGCGCGGCGAACGAGGGCGTCAGCGTCCTCGTGCTCTGCGGCCGCGACATGCCGCAGACCGCGACCGCCCCGAACCTCGAGCAGATCGAACAGAAATTGCTGGAAGACAAGGTCAACAAGCGGGCCCAGCGCTATCTGCGCGACCTGCGCCGGGATGCCGTGATCGAATATAGCTGACCCTATGCCTGATTTCAGCAATCGACAGCCGATCGCGGTTACCATGGGTGACCCGGCCGGCGTCGGCCCCGAAGTCACGGCCCGCGCATGGGCCGCGCGCCGCGAACACAACCTGCCCCCCTTTGTCGCCATCGGCGATGCGGCGGCGATCACCGCCGTCTGGGACGGCCCGGTCGCGCGCGTCGGCGACATGGACGAGGTGGTGCGGGCCTTTGGCGACGCCCTGCCCGTATGGCATCTGGAGGACAGCGGCCCGCTGACCCCCGGCGTGCCGACCCCGGCGGGGGCGACCTGCGCGCTCCATGCACTCGAGACCGGGATCGGGCTGACCCGCAACCAGGCGAGTTCGGCGCTGGTCACCGGGTCGGTCTCCAAATATGCGCTGCACGGCATCGGCTATACGCATCCCGGACAGACCGAATTCATCGCCGAACGCTGCGGCGTCACCGCGACCAATGCCGTGATGATGCTGGCGGGGCCGAGCCTGCGCGTCGTCCCGCTCACCGTGCATATCCCGCTGTCCGAAGTGCCCGAGCGGCTGACCGTCGAACTGATCGTCGCCAAGGCGCGGATCGTCGCGCGCGGGCTCAAGCGCGATTTCGGAATCGACGCGCCGCGCATCGCGCTCGCCGGGCTCAACCCGCACGCGGGCGAGAGCGGGCAATTGGGCAGCGAAGAAGAACGCATTATGGCGCCCGCGGTCGCGCAGCTGGCCGAGGAAGGGATCATCGTCGACGGCCCGCTCGCCGCCGACGGGCTGTTCGCACCCGCCATTCGCGCGAATTATGATGCGCTGCTCTGCCCCTATCACGACCAGGCGCTGACCCCGTTCAAGGCTCTGCATTTCCACGACGGCGTCAACCTGACGCTCGGCCTGCCGATCATCCGCACCTCGCCCGACCATGGCACGGCGTTCAATATCGCGGGCACCGGCACCGCCGACCCGGGGCCGACGATCGCGGCGATCGCGATGGCCGCCCAGCTCGCCGCGGCGCGCGAGCGCAGCTACGCGCCGGCGAAGTGACGGCCCGACCCGCGCCCCCATTGCCGCCGCTGCGCGAGACGGTCCGCGCGCACGGCCTGTCGGCGAGCAAGGCGCTGGGGCAGAATTTCCTGTTCGACGAGCAATTGCTCGATCGCATCGCGGCGATCCCCGGCGATCTGGACGGCGCCACGGTGTTCGAGGTCGGTCCCGGCCCCGGCGGCCTGACGCGCGCGCTGCTGCGCGCGGGTGCGAAGGTGATCGCGGTCGAGCGCGACGACCGCTGCCTGCCTTTGCTCGCCGAGCTCGGCGACGCGTTTCCGGGGCAGCTGACGGTGATTGCCGACGATGCGATGGCGGTCGATGTCGACGCACTGACCGGCGGCGCGCCATATCATATCGTCGCCAACCTGCCCTATAATGTCGGCACGGCGCTGTTCACGCGCTGGCTGGAGCCCGCAGCCTGGCCGCCGCGCTGGCTGTCGCTGACGTTGATGTTCCAGCTCGAGGTCGCCGAGCGCATCGTCGCGCCGGTCGCAACCGACGCTTATGGGCGGCTGGCGGTGCTCGCGCAGTGGCGCTCGACCGCGAAGATCGCGATGAAAGTCCACCGCTCGGCCTTCACTCCGCCGCCGAAGGTGATGTCGGCGATCGTCCATGTGACGCCGGCGCAGCAACCCGAAGGCGTCGCCCCGAAACTGCTGTCGAAGCTCACCGAAAAGGGATTCGGCCAGCGGCGCAAGATGCTGCGGCAGAGCCTGAAGGGCGTCGAGGGTGCGGTTGCCGCGGCCGAGGCGCTGGGGATTGAGCCGACGCGGCGCGCCGAGACGGTCAGCGTCGCCGAATGGGTGGCACTGGCGCGGGCGCTCGGCGCCTAGCTTTAGTTCTTGCTGCTGGTCGCGCCCACGGTTGCGACCACCGGCTTCGGCACCAGCACTTCGGCGGCGACGACGCGCTTCGATGCGCTCGATGCGATCGTCTTTTCGAGCGCGGCAACCTGCGGGCATTTGTCGCTGCACACGCGCTGCGCCTCGGCCAGCTTTTCGCGCGCGAGTTCAAGCGCACCCTTGTCGGCGAGCGCCTCGCCCTGCCCGGTCAATGCAACGATGTCATTCGGTTCGAGGACAAGCGCCTCGCGATAAAGGCCGATCGCCTTGCCCGGAAGGCCTTGCGCACGCGCGACCTGCGCCAGCGCGATGATCGCCGAGCGATTGCGCGGGTCGGCGGCGAGCGCCGATTCATAAAAACCGATGGCGGCGTCGAGATCGCCAGCTTCCTGCGCCTTGTGACCGTCTTGCTGGAGCGCGATCGAGCGGGGGAAGATGTCGTTATCGGCGCGTTGCGCATCGGACGCTGTGGGCAGGCTGGCGAGGACAAAACCTGCGGTTAGAGCCAAAAAGCCGACGCGCATTACATTCTCCCATCGCTTCATTGCAGGCGATGCTAACATGGTGCAGTCAGTCGTGCGAGAAAAAATCCGTCGCAGCCATCATGGCCCGGAGTCATCAGATACCCCGCCCCCGCAGCGCGGCCGACGCCATCGGGAAGATAGCCGTCGTCGGCCGTCCAGCCGGGATGCCGGTTCAGAAAATCGTCCACCTGTGCCCGCCCCTCGCGCGTGATGATCGAGCAGACAGCATAGAGAAGTTTACCGCCCGGCGCCACAAGATCGGCACCGATGTCCATCAGCTTCGCCTGTTCGGCGACATGACGGTCGAGCCGCGCGGGGGTCGAGCGCCAGCGCAGTTCGGGGCTGCGCCGCCAGGTGCCGCTGCCCGAACAGGGCGCGTCGACGATGACGCGATCGGCCTTGCCCATCCGGTCGGCGAGCATCGCACGCTCCTGCCCCGGATTGAGCAGCAGCGTTTCGATCGCCGTTGCCCCGGCGCGGTCCGCGCGCGGCGGCAATTGCTGAAGCCGCGCGCGATTGGTGTCGCAGGCGAGGATCGCGGCTTCGTCGCCCGTCGCCGAAGCGATCGCGAGCGTCTTGCCGCCGGCGCCGGCACACAAATCGATGACCACCTGCCCCGCTTCAGCGTCCAGCGCGGCGGCGGCATATTGGCTCGCGGCGTCCTGCACCTCGAACTGACCCTCGGCGTAGGAGGCGTGCTGGACCGCCGCCGTTTCACCGGGCAGGCGCCAGCCGTCGGCAAGGCCGGCAATCGCTTCGCCGTCCGGAAAGATCAGCGCGAGTTCGTCACAGCTCGAGCGCAGCCGGTTGGCGCGCAGGTCGAGCGGCGCGCGCACCAGCATCGCCTCGCGCTCCGCCTTCCCCACGAGCGGGTCGAAGAGTTTCATCAGCGCGGTGGTGGCGATCCCGGTTTCGGCGCGCGGTTCGTCGACGGCAATCGCTGCGGGGCCATAGGATGTGCCATCGAACAGCGCGGCGAGTTCGGGATCGGCATCGGCAAGCGCCAGCATCGCGGCGCGGCCCGAGGCCGGCACCGACCGCACGCCGCGGATCGCATCATAGACATGATTGCGGATCGCGCGGCGATCCTTCGACCCGGCATAACGGCGGGCGCGCATCGCCTCGGCAAAGATCGCGTCGGCAGGCGCCCCGCCGTCCCGCGCGGAGGTGGCGATGGCATCGAGGATTTCGATGGCAGTCTGGACGCGCGCGGCGGGGGTCATAAGTTCAACCTTTCTTCCCCGTCATTGCGAGGAGCGACGCGACGAAGCCATCCGGTGCGGTGCTATCCGCTCTGGATTGCTTCGCTGCGATCGCGATGACGACGGGGCGGATTACCCCGCCGGATAGTTCGGTGCTTCGCGCGTGATCGCGACGTCGTGGACATGGCTTTCGCGCAGGCCCGCGTTGGTGATCCGCACAAATTTGGCGCGCTCGCGGAAATCCTTGAGCGTGCGGCTGCCGGTATAGCCCATCGCCGCCTTCACGCCGCCGACCATCTGGTGGATCACATCCTTCGCCGGGCCCTTGAACGGCACCTGCCCCTCGATGCCCTCGGGGACCAGCTTCATCTGATCCTTGATGTCCTGCTGGAAATAACGGTCGGCCGATCCGCGCGCCATCGCGCCGACGCTGCCCATGCCGCGATAGCTTTTGTAAGTACGGCCCTGATAGAGGAAGGTTTCGCCCGGTGCCTCGGCGGTGCCCGCGAGCATCGATCCGACCATCACGCTCGACGCGCCAGCCGCCAAAGCCTTGGCGACGTCGCCCGAGGTACGGAGGCCGCCGTCGGCGATCACCGGCACGCCCAGCTTCGACGCCGCCTCGACGCTGTCGAGGATTGCGGTGAGCTGCGGCACGCCGACACCCGCGACGATGCGCGTGGTGCAGATCGAGCCGGGGCCGATGCCGACCTTCACGCCGTCGGCGCCCGCGTCGATCAGCGCCTTGGTCGCATCGCCGGTGGCGACATTGCCCGCCAGGATCTGAACGCGGTTCGACAGCTTCTTGATCGCCTCGACCGTCTGGCCGACCATCTTGCTATGGCCGTGCGCGGTGTCGACGACGATCAGGTCGCATTCGGCGTCGAGCAAGGCTTCGGCGCGTTCGATCCCCGTCGGGCCGGTGTTGGTCGCCGCCGCAACGCGCAGGCGGCCGCTGCTATCCTTCGTCGCGTCGGGGAAATTGACCGCCTTTTCCATGTCCTTGACGGTGATCAGGCCGATGCAATGATAGTCATCGTCGACGACGAGCAGCTTTTCGATGCGGCGCTGGTGCAGCAGCTTGCGCGCCTCGTCCTGCCCGACCCCGGCGCGAACGGTCGCGAGATTTTCGGCGGTCATCAACTCGCGCACCGGCTGGCCCGGATTGTCAGCGAAGCGGACGTCGCGGTTGGTGAGGATGCCGACAAGCTTGCCGCCGGTCTCGACGACGGGGATGCCCGAGATGCGGTGCTGGTCCATCAGCGCGATCGCATAGGACAGCGGCGCGTCGGGGGTGATGGTGATCGGGTTGACGATCATGCCGCTTTCGAAGCGCTTGACCTGCCGCACCGCGGCCGCCTGTTCCTCGACCGTCAGATTGCGGTGCAGCACGCCGATGCCGCCGATCTGCGCCATCAGGATCGCCATGTCGGCCTCGGTCACCGTGTCCATCGCCGAGGAGAGGATCGGAATGTTGAGGCTGATTTCGCTGGTGAGCTGGGTCGACAGGTTCGCGTCCGACGGCAGGATATCCGACGCGCCGGGCACCAGCAGCACATCGTCGAAGGTGAGGCCGGTGATGATTTCCATGGGTGCCACTTTCTGGTGCGGGCGGCGCCTGTCCCGGTTTTCCGGGCGGCACACGCGATTCGTTTGGTGGCGGCCCATGTAACCAGTCGCGCGCGAGCGCGCCAGTGGGTGACGAACGATTATTTCGCGTGATGCGGGATCATTGGCGGAGACATGCGAACGGGAGGCGGCAGCCTCAGAAATGTAACCGGTTGCATTGCTTCCGGCCGCTCGTTAGACCGCTGCGCATAACATAGTTTCGGCGAAGAGGATATTGCGGATGAACGTGCCCAGTCAGGCGGCCACCCATAGCGGCGGTCGCTCGAATGCCATGGCGGCCTTTGCCGCGGTGACCGTGCTCTTCTTCGCCTGGGGCTTCATCACCTCGCTGATCGATCCGCTGGTCGCCGCGGTGAAAGGCATCTTCACGCTGAGTGACGCCGAAGCGCAGCTGTCGGCCTCGGCCTTCTTCATCGCCTATGGCCTGATGTCCTTTCCCGCCGCCGCGCTGATCGCGCGTTTTCATTCGGTGCCCTCGATCCTGACCGCGCTATCGACGATGGTCGTCGGCTGCCTCGTCATGCTCGCGGCGGCGAACCTCGCGATTTATCCGCTCGTGCTGGCGGGCCTCTTCATCCTCGCGAGCGGCATCACGATCCTGCAGGTCGCGGCGAACCCGCTCGCGGCGGCGCTGGGCGATCCGAAACGCAGCCACTTTCGCCTGACCTTCAGCCAGACGTTCAACAGCTTCGGCACCTTCCTCGGCCCACTGATCGGCGCGCACCTGTTCCTTGAGGGCGTCGAGGTCAAGGAAGGCACGGTGGTCACCGAAGCCGTGCGCGCGCAGGCGCTCGCCGGGATCGATTCGGCCTATTTCTGGATTTGCGGGCTTATCGTCGCGCTTCTGCTGTTCTTCTGGGTCAGCCGGCGGATCGTCAACGAAGCCGTCCCGCCCGCGCCGATCGGCGAGCGCGCCGGAATGGGCGAGCTGATCCGCGAGGCCTTTTCGTCACGCTGGGCGCTACTCGGGGGCCTCGCGATCTTCCTTTATGTCGGCGCCGAGGTTGCGATCGGCACGCAGATGGCGCTGTTCCTCAACAGCGATGCGATCTGGGGGCAGTCGGACGCCGCCTTCGGCACGTTCGGCTGGATCATGGGCAATGACGGTGTCCCCGGCGTGTCGCTGCAAGAGGCCGGAAAGGCCGTCGCGCTTTACTGGGGCGGCGCGATGGTCGGCCGCGCAATCGGATCGGTCCTGCTCGCGCGCTATTCGGCGTCGAAGATGCTTGCGGTCTTTACCGCCATCGCCGCATTGCTCTGCCTCTATATCGTCCTTGTCGGCGGCGTGACGGCGGGCTTCGTCGTGCTGTCGATCGGCCTTTTCAATTCGATCATGTTTCCGGTGATCTTCACCCTGACGCTCGAACGCTCGACCGCGCGCGCCGAAGCGACGTCGGGGCTGCTCTGCACCGCGATCGTCGGCGGAGCGGTGATCCCCTATTTCATCGGGCTGCTGTCGGGCGCGGTCGGCTATACCGCCGCGCTGATCCTACCCGCCGCCTGCTATGTCGCGCTGTGCGTCTTCGCCATCGCTGCCGGGCGGGCGCCAGCCCGGCAGGCGAGCGCGGGCGTGACCGTTCACTGAGGGCTGGAGAGCGAGGACCATGGCCGGACTGTCGATCCAGGGCGCACGCAAGAGCTTTGGCACCACCGAGGTGCTGAAGGGCGTGTCGATCGACGTCGCCGACGGCGAATTCACGGTGATCGTCGGCCCATCGGGGTGCGGCAAGTCGACGCTGCTCCGGGCCGTCGCGGGGCTCGAGGAACTGACCGGCGGAAGCATCGTCATCGGCGACCGCGACGTGACCAGCCTGCCGCCGTCGGAGCGCGGCATCGCGATGGTGTTCCAATCCTACGCACTTTACCCGCATCTGACGGTGCGCGAGAATATGGCGTTCGGTCTCAAGATCGCGAAGGCGGCGAAGAGCGAGATCGACGATGCCGTGCGCCGCGCGGCGGAGATATTGAACATCGAGGCGCTGCTCGACCGCAAGCCCGCCGCGCTGTCGGGCGGGCAGCGGCAGCGCGTCGCGATCGGGCGTGCGATCGTGCGCCAGCCGCAGATTTTCCTGTTCGACGAGCCGCTGTCCAACCTCGACGCCGATTTGCGGGTGCGGATGCGATACGAATTCGCCAGCCTGCACCGCCAGCTCGGCACGACGACACTCTATGTCACGCACGATCAGGTCGAGGCGATGACGCTCGCCGACCGGATCATCGTGCTACGCGACGGACGGATCGAGCAGGTCGGCACCCCGCGCGAACTCTATGAGCGGCCGGCGAACATCTTCGTCGCGCAATTCCTCGGCACGCCGCGCATGAACATCTTGCCCGCGACCATCGGCACGGATGGTCGCGGGGCGCTGGAAGATGGGCGGAGCATCGCCCTGCCCCCGCTCGCGGCGGCGCTGACGGCGGGAACGCCGCTCTCAATCGGTATCCGGCCCGAGGATATCGCGATCGGCAACGCACCGGACGCGCTGCCTTTCACGATCCGCTTTATCGAGCGGCTGGGCGGGCTCGCGACGCTGCATCTGGGCGGACGCGAGGGTGATGAGCCGATCGCGTGCCAGCTGCGCGACGACGGCAGCCTCGACGAAGGCGACACGGTCTTGGCCTCGCTGCCGCCCGCGCATCTGCACCTGTTCGGCGCCGACGGACAGGCGCTCCGGACGGTGGGGGAATGACCTTGCATTTTGCTCGTGTAACCGGTTACGGTATGACGGTTTCCGCGCCCGGCATGGATGAAAAAACAGAGTCGCAACAGCGGCTTGGCGCCATATGAGGGAAAGGGGCCCGACAGCATGGCTACATTGAGGGACGTCGCCCGCGAAGCGGGGGTTTCGGTGGCGACGGCATCGCGGGCGATCAACGGGCTCGGCAATGTCACGGCACCGACCAAGGCCGCGGTGATGGCGGCAGTAAAGAAACTGAATTTCGTCCCGCACAGCGGCGCGCGCAGCCTGACGCGGCGCAAGACCGATACCGTCGGCGTCATCCTGCCCGACCTGTTCGGCGAATTCTTCTCCGAAATCATCCGCGGAATCGACCTGGTCGCGCATGAATCGGGCATGCACTTGCTGCTCGGCAACATGCACGGCAGCACGCACGAGACCGCCGCGGCGATCGCGGCGATGCGCGGGCGCGTGGACGGGCTGCTCGTGATGCCGCCCGACCTGAAGCCCGAATTGCTCGCCGATTATCTCGACCCCGCGCTCCCCACAGTGTTGCTCAACTATGATGCGGGCTCGCTCGACCTGCCCTTTGTCGCGGTCGACAATTATCACGGCGCCTATGCGATGACCGAGGCGCTGCTGGCGCGCGGCGTGCGGCAGATCGTCCATATCGCGGGGCCGAAGCATAACCGCGACGCGCGCGACCGCCAGCGCGGCTTTGTCGACGCGATGGCGAAGATTGCGAAGATTTCGAACCCCGCGATCCTGCCCGGCGATTTTTCGGAAGAGAGCGGCGCGCAGGCGGGCCGGTTGCTGGTGCAGGGGCAATTGCCCGCCGACGCCGTCTTTGCCGCGAACGACCAGATGGCGGTCGGGCTGATGGCGGAGCTTGCCAATGCGGGCATGGCGGTTCCCGGCGACGTGCTGGTGGCGGGGTTCGACGACATCCCGCTCGCGCGCCACCTCAATCCGTCGCTGACGACGATGCAGGTCAAGATCGACCGGCTGGGCTCGACCGCGATGATGATGTTGCTGCGCATCCTTCGCGGCGAAACGCTGGGCGGCGCGAGCGCGACGATCCTGACCCCGACGCTGGTTGCGCGCGGCACCACCGGCGGGGCGGCGATCCCTGCGGATATCGTCGCGGCGGGAGCCTTGCCGACATGACGCAACCGGCGCGGCCATGCCTATGCAGCTGACGCGGCGCCATCTGACGGGCGCGCTCGCGGCGCTGCCCCTTGCTTCGCTGCTGACCGGTTGCGGCGCGCGCGGCGATGCCGCACTGACCGTCTGGGCGATGGGCAATGAGGCCGCGAGCCTGCCCGAACTGCTGAAAACGATCGACTGGCCCGCGAGCGCACCGCCGATCACGATCCAGCCGCTGCCATGGACCGCGGCGCACGAAAAATTGCTCACCGGCTTCGCAGGCGGGTCGCTGCCCGCGGTGGGCCAGGTCGGCAACAGCTGGATCGCCGAGCTGGCGGCGATCGGTGCGATCGCGCCGGTTCCCGATCGCGCGCTCGGGCTGCTCGACGACCAGTTCAGCGCGGTGGTCGAAACCAACCGCATCGCGGGGCTGGCGTGGGCGATCCCCTGGTATGTCGACACGCGGCTGCAATTTTATCGCAAGGACCTGTTCGCGCGCGCCGGATATGATGCGCCGCCGGCGGACTGGGCCGGATGGAAGGCCGCGCTGCACAAGGTGAAGCGCCAAGCCGGCGCGGGCAATTATGCGCTGCTCTACCCGCTCAACGAATATGAGCAGTTGACGACGCTCGCGCTGTCGGCGGGCGCGCGGATGCTGCGCGACGACGGCGCGCGCGGCGCCTTTTCGGACCCCGAGTTCAAGGCGGCGCTGGCGTTCTACAAATCCTTGTTCGACGAGGGGCTGGCCCCGCAGGCATCGATGGCGCAGATTTCCAACGTTTGGGACGAGTTTGCCAAGGGCTATTTCAGCCTGTTCCTGTCGGGCCCGTGGACGATCGGCGATATGAAGTCCCGCCTCGCCTCCGCGATGCAAGGCAATTGGGCGACCGCGCCGAATCCCGGCCCCGACGGCATCGGATCGGCGGCACCGGGCGGATCGAGCCTCGTCGTATTCGCGGGTAACGACTATGGCGATGCGGCGTGGGATCTGGTGTCGCGGCTGATGGCACCCGCCGCGCAGCTCAAATTCCAGCAACTCACCGGCGACCTGCCCGCGCGGCGGTCAGTGTGGACGAAAGCGGGGCTCGCGGACGACCCGATCGTCGCCCCCTTCGCAACGCAGCTCGACCATGCGACCCCGCTGCCCAAGGTGCCCGAATGGGAACGCATCGTCACCGAGATGCAGATCGTCGCCGAGCGTATGGTGCGCGGCCAGTACAGCGTCGATGAGGCGGCCAAGGAGATCGACGTCCGCGCCGACCGCCTGCTCGAAAAACGGCGCTGGATGCTGGACAAAGGGCGCGCGCGGTGAGCGCGGCCGGACGAGCGAGCGAAGCGCGCGCGGGCTGGGCGATGTCATCGCCCGCGCTTGCCGCAATCATCCTGTTCTTCGTTCTGCCGGCGATCGCGTCGCTGTTCCTGAGCTTCACCGATTTCGACATCTATGCGCTCGCCGACATCGGAAATCTCCGCTTCGTCGGGCTCGCCAACTACGCGCGCCTGATCGAAAATCCGCTGTTCTGGAAAGCGATGACGAACACCTTGCTGTTCGTCGCGGCCGGCACGCCCTTCATCGTCGCGCTGTCGCTGTTCGCGGCGATGCTCGTCAATTCGCGCTGGCTGAAATGGCGTCCCGTGTGGCGCGTCGCGCTCTTCGCGCCCTATGTGACCACGCTCGTCGCGACCGCGGTGGTGTGGCGCTACTTGCTCCACACGCGCTACGGCCTGATCAACTATCTGCTCTCCTTCGTCGGCGTGCCGCCGATCGACTGGCTCGGCGATCCGCATGCGTCGCTGCCCGCGATCCTGATCTTCGTCGGGTGGAAGACCTTCGGCTATAATATGATCATCTTCCTCGCCGCGCTGCAAACGGTGCCGCGCGAGCTCGACGAAGCGGCGCGGATCGACGGCGCAGGCTGGTTCACGCGGCTGCGCCACGTCACCCTGCCCGCGATCGCCCCGACTATGCTGCTTGTCTCGGTACTGACCGTCGCGGGCATGTTCCAGCTGTTCGCGGAACCCTATGTGATGACGCAGGGCGGCCCCGCCCAGTCGACCGTCACCATCCTCTATTTCATGTATGAGGAGGGGTTCAAATGGTGGAACCTCGGCTCGGGCGCGGCGGTCGCCTTCCTGCTCTTCCTCTGCATTCTCGCGGTTACGCTCGTGCAACTCAGGCTCGCGAAACGGAGCGGCGCGATATGAGCCTGCGTCGCTGGTCCGTCACGCTGTTCGCCGCGCTCGTTGCGCTGGTCACGATCGCGCCGCTGCTCTGGATGGTCTCGGTCAGCTTCATGGTACGCGGCGAGGCGGCGCAATTCCCGCCGCCCCTGTGGCCCGCGAGCCCCACGCTCGAAAATTATCGCCTGCTGTTCGGCACCTTCGGGGTCGGGCGTTTCCTGCTCAACAGTGTGCTGATCTCGACGCTGGCGACGGGCCTTGCGCTGCTCTTTACCATCCCTGCGGGCTATGCCTTCGCCAAGCTGCGGTTCAAGGGGCGCGACGCGATCTTCCGCATGCTCGTCGCTGCGCTCGTCGTGCCGGGACAGGTCGGGATGCTGCCGCTGTTCCTCGAACTGAAGGCGATGGGGCTGGTCAATAGCTACGCGGGCGCGCTGGTGCCGTGGCTGGCGGGCATCTTCGGCATCTTCCTCGTCCGCCAATATTGCCTGTCGATACCTGACGAGATGCTCGAGGCGGCGCGCATCGACGGCGCGAGCGAGGGACAGATATTGCGCCGGATCGTGCTGCCGATCCTGACCCCGATCATCGTCACGCTTGCGGTCTATGTTTTCCTGTCGAGCTGGAACGATTTCATGTGGCCGCTGATTATCCTCGCCGATCAGGATCTTGTCACGCTGCCCGTCGCGCTCGCGGTGAACAGCCGGCAGAATGTGCAGGATTACGAGATCATGATGGCCGGCGCGGTCGTCACCACCCTCCCCGTTCTCATCCTCTTTCTCGCGCTCCAGCGCTATTATCTGAGCGGGCTTCTGACCGGGAGCGTGAAGGGATGACGCGCTCAATCGAGGAACCCCGAATGAGACATTGGACCGCGGCGCTGCTGGGCCTCGCCCTCGCCGCCTCTCCCGCCCATGCCAAGACGAAGGCGCCGCCGGCGGTCGAAGGGCAGACGCCGCAGCGACCGATCGAGCCCGGCAATTACCCCTATCAGCTGTTCGTGCCGAAGGGCTATCTGACCGACACGGCGAAGCCATATCCGCTGCTGATCTTCCTCCACGGCTCGGGCGAGCGCGGCGACGATGTCGCGAAGGTCAAGGTCCACGGCCCGCCCAAGATCGCCGAGCGCGACCCCGCCTTTCCGTTCCTGACCGTGTCGCCGTTGCTCGGCACCGATCAGGATTGGGATGTCGACAAGCTCGACAAGCTCGTTGACCACATCGCGAAGACCTATCGCGTCGATCCGGCGCGCATGTACCTCACCGGCCTCAGCCGCGGCGGCCATGCCAGCTGGCGCTGGGCGATCGCCGAGCCCAAGCGGTTCGCGGCGGTCGCCGCGGTCGCCGGGCGCGGCAATCCGGGTGAGGCGTGCCGCCTGATGGACCTGCCCGTCTGGGCGTTTCACGGCGACCGCGACGATGTCGTGATCCCCGAAGGCAGTTTCGCCATGGCGCGCGCGATCCGCGCGTGCGGCGGCCGCAAGGTCCGCCTGACCATCTATCCCGACCTCGGCCACAATGCCTGGGATCCCGCCTATGACGACCCGGCGCTCTACGCCTGGTTGCTCGAGCAAAAGCTCCCCTCCCCAACGATCACCAACAAGGACAAAAAATGAACAAGAGTGTCTTCCCCGACGATTTCCTGTGGGGCGCGGCGACCGCCGCCTATCAGATCGAAGGATCGCCGCTCGCCGACGGCGCGGGCGCGAGCATCTGGCAGCGATTCAGCCACGACCCGCGGCTGATGGCGGTGAAGGGCGATACCGGCGATGTCGCGTGCGACCATTATAACCGCATGCCCGCCGACGTCGCGCTGATGAAGGAACTGGGGCTGAAAGCCTATCGCTTCAGCGTCAACTGGGGCCGCGTGCTGCCCGAGGGGACCGGGCGCGTGAACGAGCCGGGGCTCGATTTCTATGAGCGCCTCGTCGACGAATTGCTGAAGAACGACATCGAACCGCTGCTAACACTGCACCATTGGGACCTGCCCGCCGCGCTCGACGACAAGGGCGGCTGGCTCAACCGCGACATCGCCGGCTGGTTCGCCGACTATGGTTCGGTGATGTATCGCCGCCTCGACGGGCGGGTGAAGAAATGGGTGACGCTCAACGAACCGTGGGTGATCACCGACGGCGGCTATCTCCACGGCGCGCTCGCCCCCGGCCACCGCAATCTGTTCGAAACCCCGATCGCGAGCCACAATCTGATGCGCGCGCACGGCGCGGCGGTCGAAGCCTATCGCAGCGAAGGCGCGCACGAGATCGGCCTCGTCGTCAACATCGAGCCCAAATATCCCGCAAGCGACAGCGCCGAGGATATTGCCGCGACCGCGCGCGCGCACGCCTATATGAACCGCCAATATCTCGATCCGGCGCTCAAAGGTTCCTACCCCGCCGAACTCGCCGAGGTGTTCGGCGAGGCATGGCCCGAATGGCCGGCCGAGGACCTCAAAGCCATCAACCAGCCGGTCGATTTCATCGGGATCAATTATTACACGCGCAACGTCGTGAAGGCCGACCCGAACCAGTGGCCCGTCGGCGCCTCGCCGGTGAAGCAGATCGCGACGCACACGACGACCGATTGGGAAGTCTATCCGCCCGCGCTGACCGACATGCTCGTCTGGTTCCGCGACACCTATGGCGATATTCCCGTCTATATCACCGAGAATGGCGCAGCCTTCTATGACCCGCCGACCGCCGGCCCCGATGGGATCGACGATCCGCTGCGCTGCGATTATTTGCGCACGCATATCTCGGCGATCGGCGACGCGATCCGAAAGGGCGTCGACGTGCGCGGCTATATGGCGTGGTCGCTGCTCGATAATCTCGAATGGTCGCTGGGCTTCTCGAAGCGTTTCGGCATCGTCCATGTCGACTATGAAACACAAGTCCGTACGCCCAAGCGCAGTGCGCGTTTCTACAGCAGCGTCATCGCCGCCAATGGAGGCAACCTCGGATGAAAAAAGTCCTGATCCTCGCCGCCGCGGCGTTGCTCGCGCTGCCCGCCGCCGCAAAAGAACGCGCCGATCATTATGAGGCGATGACGTACAATATCCGCCTCGACCTCGCGTCGGACGGCGACAATGCCTGGCCGCACCGGCGAAGCGCGCTGATCGCGCTCGTCGCCTATCAGGCGCCCGATTTCGTCGGGATGCAGGAGGTGCTGCAGCACCAGAAGCAGGCGGTCGAGGCCGACCTGCCCGGCTATCAATTCGTCGGGGTCGCGCGCGACGACGGAAAGGAAAAGGGTGAATATTCGCCGCTCGGTTTCCGCCGCGACCGCTTTACCCTCGTCGGATCGGGCACCTTCTGGCTGTCGCCGACGCCCGGGACGCCGAGCAAGGGCTGGGACGCCGCGCTGCCGCGGATCGCCACCTGGGCGCGGCTGCACGACCGGCGCGCGAAACGCACCCTGCTCGTCGTGAACACCCATTTCGACCATATCGGCGAGGTCGCGCGCCAGGAAAGCGCTCGCCAAATCCGGCGCTGGATCGACGGGCAGCGCAAGCCGGGCGAAACCGCGGTGCTATTGGGCGACTTCAATAGCCCCGCGACGAGCAATCCCTATGCCGCGATCGTCGAGCCGGGCAAGGGGGCGCTCCGCGACAGCCGCATCATCAGCCGCACGCCGCATTACGGCCCGCTCGGCACCTTCACCGGCTTCAAGATCGCGCAGACGGACCCGAGCCCGATCGACCATATCTTCGTCAGCGACGATGTGACGGTGCTGCGCCATGCGACGCTGACCGACCAGAATGGCGGCAAGCTGCCGTCGGATCATTATCCGGTGGTCGCGGATTTGTGCATCGGCAAAGGCTGCTGACACTGCTGTGCCCCGGCGAAAGCCGGGGTCCAGATCGGATGGCGCCGTCGCATGGTCCCCGGCTTTCGCCGGGGCACTTACTCGGCTTTGGCTTTCTCCAGCCAGCCGCCAGTGAAACCGATGCGCTGGAGCCCGCGAACGACATGCGGATTCTTGCGCATCACTTTCCACACGAAACCGCTGCGATGGTTTTCCATCATCGCGAGGATCGGCCCCTGGTCGATGCCCAGATAATCGTTCGCGACCCAGCCGTGAACCGGATCGACCGCGCCGCTACGCATATTCGGATCGGCGAAGGTGAAGCTGGGATTGAACGCGTCCTTGAAGCCGTAGCGCGTGTAAAGGCGTGCGCCATATTGCGTGCGCATCGCCATCAGCGCGGGGATCGTCACCTCGGGCGCAAAGGCGACCGAGCCGCCCGCCGCGGTCGGGACCACCGTGCCATCATCGACGACGCGGATCGCGCTGACGCCGCGCGCCATATAGCCGTTGAAGAAGCGCGGCATTCCGCCGACGCTATATTTGTCCTTCGAATATCCCGGCCCGTCCGACGCGGTCCAGCCCCAGATATCGGCGCTGTAACCCGTCCATTTGTTCGGATTGTCGGCGCCATAGGCGCGCTGCGACAAGGTCGCGCGGCGGCTGTTCTCGAAATAATCGATGCCCTTGCCGCGCATGAAATCGTCGCGGATGCCGCGGAAATCGACCCAGACATGGCTGTACTGGTGCCCGAACAAAGGCTCGAACTGCAGATGCTGCTGGCCGTAATAGGTGCCCCAGTCCTTTTCGAGTTCGGCGGCCCAGCCCTTGTCCCATGCGTCCTTGCCGACGGGGTGCGTCGGCGAACCGAGCGCGAGCACATAGACGAGCATGCCTTCGTTATAGCCGACCCAATCGTGCGTCTCGAACCCCTTCTCGGGCTTCCAGCCCATCGTGATCGCGTGCGAATTGGCGAGATTCTTCGCCTCCGTCCCGGTCGTGTTGCGTTGTGCCCAGCGCCAGTCGACGCGCGTGTAGATTTTCTCGGCAAGGTCGCGGATCTCGGCCTCGACCGGATCGTTCCGGTCGTAATAGCTTTGCGCGAACAGCGCCCCGCCCAGGAACAGGCTGGTGTCGACGGTCGACAATTCGGTCGTCTTGTGACGCGTCCCGTCGTCATTCTTCAGGAAGTGATAGAAAAAGCCTTTGTAGCCGGTGTTGCCCGCCGCTTCGGCGCCCTGCGGCGCGGTCCAGTAAAAACGCAGGCAATCGCGCGTGCGCAGCGCCGCTTCGGCGCGCGTCACATAGCCGCGCTCGGCGCCGATGCCGTACGCGGTCAGCGCAAAACCCGTCGCGGCGATCGACGAGAAGGGATTGCTCGGCCAGCGATCGGGCGCGAGGCACCGCTCGGTGCTCGTCGTGTCCCAGAAATAGCGAAAGGTGCGCTCGGTCAGCTCCTCCGAAAAGGCCGCCTCGGTCAGCGGCGGCAATTTCGCGGCCGATGTTGCGGCTGGGGCGATGGCCGACGGCGCCGGAGTGACGGTGCATGCCGCGGTCAGCGCGACCAGGGGCAGGAGCGATGCCCCGATACGAAACGACATGCGATACTCCAAAAAAAGTGAGGCGCCCGGCCCGCGGGAGGGGGTGCGGGCCGGGCGCCTGGTCAGCCGGTCAGAAAGAGAATCCGGCCGATAGCTTTACCGTCCGCGGCGTGTTCCCGCCAACGCCAATACCCGAAATTTCGAGATAGCGGGGCGACGTCGGGTCGTTGTTGTAATCGACATAGTTGCGATCGTTGAACAGGTTCAGAATGTCGACGCGAAGGCGCAGGCGCGATTCCTCGCTGATGAACTTGAACGGGATATATTTGGTGATCGCGACGTCCATCTGGCGGAAGCCCCAGCGATCGCCATTGCCGTCAGCCTCGTTCGAGATGACGGTGCGGCTGGGGTTCGCTCCGCCCTGGTTGATGAACGCCTTGAGGTACGGCGGCGACGCGATCTGGAACTTGCCCGACAGCGTCACGCCGATCGGCAGATCGACCGAGCCCGTCGCGACTAAACGATGCTTGCGCACCCCGCTCGACCGCGTGACGGTATAGTCCTCCAGCGACGGAAAATCGAGGCTGAAGGTCTCGCCAAACTGCCGGTTTTCCTCGGCTTGGGTATAGGTATAGGTTGCCGAGAAGCTCCACGGCGACGCGGCGGTGTAGTTCTTGACCAACTTGAGATAGCCCGTGTCGGCGCTGGTTTCGATCCCGTTGGTCCCGATGATGATCGACCCGAAGCCCGGAGGGGCGAAACCGAAGGGTGAGTTCGGCGCCGCGGGGGCCGGCGGGAAGAAGGTGCCGTCGGGACGGCGGTTGCCGAGCAGATAGGCGAAGCCGTCCTTCGATTCGATATGGCTATAGCCGACCTCGGCCTCGAACAACGGGGTTACCCTGGCGCGGAAGCCCAGGCTGAACTGGTCCGAATAGGGCACCTTCAGGTCGTTCTCGATGAAGCGCAGCTCGCGGCCGCCGCCCGCTCCGGCGCCGGCGAGCAGCTGCTGACGGCCGGCTTCGGTCAGGTAGATCGGGTTCCACGGCACACAGGTCGGCCCGGGGGCGCATGTGTTGTTCGGGTCGCCGGTGATGAAGTTGAATGTCCGCGTGGTGAACGATCCGACGCTGATTTCCTGCTGCAGGAAGTCGAACTGGTTGCGGTCGTACGAGCGACCTGCCCCGCCGAACACGACAAAGCGCCCATCGTCGTCGAGCTCGTAGCTGAAGCCGATACGCGGCTGCCACGCGCCCTTGAACGCCTTGCGCTCGCTGCCCGTCGAGATGAAGTCGCGGATGTCGTAATCGGCGTTGACGAGGTTCGGGTAATTGGCCGGCGACACCGCGTTCACCGCGTCGGCGGGGTGGACGAAGTCGAGGAAGGCCGGCGTCCGCTCATAGTCCCAGCGCACGCCGAGGTTCAGCGTCAGCCGGTCGGTGACTTCCCAATCGTCCTGCACATAGATGCCGAACTGGAAATTCTTCGACTTGATGATCGGGTTGCCGTTGCCCGTCGAGGCGCCGAACTGGACGCGGTAGGGCACATCGTCGTTGAAGGTGCCACCACCGGGGTTGAACGCCGGGTTATAGGTATAGACGGGATTGAAGGCGTTGAGCTGAAGCGAATTGAGTTCGACCCATTTCGCCTTGGCGCCGACCTTGATCGTGTGGCCTTCGAACCCGGTCCAGGTGAAGTCGTTCTGGACGCCCCAGCCCTTCTGGCCCTTTTCCTGGAAATTGCTGCCGCCGCCAATGCGCAGGATGTCGCCGCGGACAACGACGCCCGGCTGCGGATTGGTGGGCGATGGGCCGGCATAGGCAAAGAGGAAGCCGTTGCCGAATTCGGTCGGCGTCGGCGCCCATTTGGCGTCTTCATAGGTCAGCTTGAAATCGTTGATCCAGTTGTCGGCCGTATGCTCCCAGCGCGCGGTGACGCGCAGTTCCTCGACATCCTGCGAGCTGATCGTGCTGCGCGCGTTGAAACCGCTGCCCAGGAACTCGCCGGTTTCCTTGCGATATTTGCCCGACAGCTCGATCAAGTCGCTGTTCGACGGCTGGAAGTTGAGTTTGCCGAAATAGAGATCTTCGTTGAACGTCGCGTTGGTCGGGCCGAACACGCCCTGATATTCGGATGGGAAATAGCTGACCGGCAGGTTGAGTCCCGGCTGGACGTCGACCGGCTGCTGCTGGCGCTTGCCTTCATAGGTCACGAAAAAGTGCAGCATGTCCTTGATGATCGGACCACCCAGCGCGCCGCCGAACTGGAAATCCTTCGTCTTGACCTTGCTCGTCGTCAATTCGGTCGGCCGCGCGTCGCGCAGGCTCTGATCGGTATAATCGATGAAGGCTTCGCCGTGGAATTCATTGGTGCCCGACTTGGTCACCGCGGTGATCGCGACCGAGCTGACCTGGTCGAATTCGGCCTTATAGTTCGACGAAATGACGCGATATTCGCCGACCGCGAGCTGCGGGAAGGGATTGCCCTGCGTCGAATCCTGGCCGGTTATGCCGTTCTTGAGAACATAGTCCTTCTGTCCGACGCCATCGATGAAGATGTTGACGCCGCGGCTGTCCTGGGCGCCGCCTTGCAGGCGCGATTGGCCGCTGGCCCCGGTCACGAACTGGACGCCCGGCGCGAGGTCGGCAAAGGCGAGGAAGTTGCGGTTGTTCTGCGGCAACACCTCGATCTGGCGCTGAGTGATGTTCGAACCGACCTCGCCGCCCTCCATCGAGCGGATGCGGCTGCCCGTAACGATGATCGCGTCGTCGCCGCCCTCGGCGATGTCGGCCTGCGAGAAATCGAAGTCGAGCACGGCGCTCTGTCCAACCGAGAGGGTGAATTCGTCGGTGTTGCGCACGCCGCCCGGCGTCGTGATTTCAAGCCGATAGGTGCCGACCGGAAGCGAAGCGATATTGTAACTGCCGCTCGTGCCAACCGTCGCGGTGCGCGTCAGGCCGGTGTTGACGTTGATCGCGGTGACCTGCGACACGCCGCCTTCGGCCTTTATCGTGCCGCGCAGCGAGGCGTTCGACACCTGCGCATACGCAGGTGTCGCCACCCCGATGGCGAGCGCGGCACCGGCGCTGCTCCATGCCAGCGCAGCGGCGAGCGTGCGGGCGCGCGAACGGCGCGCGGAAACGGTCTGAAATTCATGCGGAAACTTCACGGCATCCTCCCTTTTTGGCCCCCGACATTCCCCGCGCTCGCTTCCTTCGCTGGCCGGCCTTGCCTCCGGTGCAGCGACGAGTCGCGGGAAATTGCGTCGTTGTTTTTTTAGTTTGTAACCGGTTTCACGATCACTGTATAGGGGGAAGCGACACAGAGGGATGCAATCGGGGGCCAGCCGGTTTTCGGCCGATTTCGGCCAATCCTTGTGACAATGTATAAGCAAATCCGACTGGGAAGGACGAATCATGCCGCCGATGACGCGCAACCTCACATGCCTGACGCTGGCCACTCTGATGGTGGCTGCGCAGCTCTCCCCCGCCCCGCTGATGGCAAAGCCCGCGACGAGCACGAATGAAGCGGCGCCGATGGATTCCGCGGGCGGGATGCGGCCCGATCCGAAGATGGATCGCTTCGTCGCCGACCTGATCGCGAAGATGACGCTCGACGAAAAAGTCGGGCAGTTGTCGCTGCTGACCAGCGACTGGGATTCGACCGGCCCGACGATGCGCAAAGGCTATCAGGACGATATTCGCAAGGGCCGCATCGGATCGATCTTCAACGCCTTCACCGCCAAATACACGCGCGAACTGCAGCGGTTGGCAGTCGAGGAAACGCGGCTGAAGATCCCCTTGCTCTTTGGTTATGACGTCGTCCACGGCCACCGCACCATCTTCCCCATCTCGCTCGGCGAGGCAGCGAGTTGGGACCTTAAAGCCATTGAAAAAGCAGCGCGAATTTCGGCAACCGAAGCGTCGGCGGAGGGCCTTCACTGGACCTTCGCGCCGATGGTCGACGTCGCGCGCGACCCCCGCTGGGGCCGCATGTCGGAGGGTGCGGGCGAGGATGTCTACCTTGGCAGCAAGATCGCGGTCGCGCGCGTCCGGGGTTTCCAGGGCGACGATCTGAAGCGCGTCGACACCGTGCTCGCGACCGCCAAGCATTTCGCCGCCTATGGCGCGGCGCAGGCGGGCCGCGATTACCACACGGTCGACATCTCCGAACGCACGCTGCGTGACATTTACCTGCCGCCGTTCAAGGCGGCCGCCGATGCGGGCGCCGCGACCTTTATGACCTCGTTCAACGAATATGACGGCGTTCCGGCGTCGGGCAGCCACTATCTGCTCACCGACGTGCTGCGCAAGAAATGGGGCTTCAAGGGCTTCATCGTAACCGATTACACGTCGATCAACGAAATGGTCCCGCACGGCTATTCGCGCGACGTGAAGCAGGCCGGCGAACAGGCGATCAACGCCGGGGTCGACATGGATCTGCAGGGCGCGGTGTTCATGGATCACCTCGCCAAATCGGTCGCCGAGGGCAAGGTCGACGTCAAACGCGTCGACGAGGCGGTGAAGGCGATCCTCGAAATGAAATATCGCCTCGGCCTGTTCGAGGATCCCTATCGTTATTCGGACGAGGCGCGCGAAAAGGCGACCATCTATCGCCCCGACTTCCTCGAAGCCGCGCGCGACGTCGCGCGCAAGTCGATCGTGCTGCTGAAGAACAAGGACAACGCCCTGCCCCTCGCCGCGGCAGCGAAGTCGATCGCGGTGATCGGCCCGCTCGGCAACAGCAAGGAGGATATGATCGGCAGCTGGTCCGCCGCGGGCGACCGCAAGGAGCGGCCGGTGACATTGCTCGAAGGGATGCAGGCACGCGCGCCCAAGGGCACGACGGTCGCCTATGCCAAGGGCGCCGGCTATCAGTTCGCCGACGCGGGCAAGAGCGACGGGTTTGCCGAGGCGATCGCGCTCGCGCAGAAATCCGACGTCATCGTCGCCGCGATGGGCGAGCATTGGAACATGACCGGCGAAGCGGCGAGCCGCACCTCGCTCGACCTGCCGGGCAACCAGCAAGCGCTGCTCGAAGAGCTCAAAAAGACCGGAAAGCCGATCATCCTCGTGCTGATGAGCGGGCGCCCGAACAGCGTCGAGTGGGCCGACGCCAATGTCGATGCGATCCTGGAAGCCTGGTATCCGGGCACGATGGGCGGCCATGCGATCGCCGATGTTCTTTATGGCGATTACAACCCGTCGGCCAAGCTGCCTGTCACCTTCCCGCGCAACGTCGGGCAGGTGCCGATCCATTACGACATGAAAAACACCGGGCGGCCGATCAAGCCTGAGGATCCGAACGCCAAATATGTCTCGCGCTATCTCGATACGCCGAACACCCCGCTTTATCCGTTCGGCTACGGGCTGAGCTATACCAGTTTCGCCTATTCGCCGGTGACGCTCGACAAGGCGAAAATCCGTCCGGGCGAGAAACTGACCGCGACCGTCACGGTGACCAACAGCGGCGCGCGCGATGGCGAGGAGGTCGTACAGCTCTACGTCCGCGATCTCGTCGGATCGGTGACACGCCCGGTGAAGGAGCTCAAAGGTTTCGAGAAGGTGATGCTCAAGAAGGGCGAGAAACGGACGATCCGCTTCACGCTGACCGACGCCGACCTCGCCTTCACGCGGCAGGATATGAGCTGGGGCAGCGAGCCCGGCCAGTATAAGCTGTGGGTCGGGCCGTCTTCGGCCGAAGGGTCGGAGGCGAGTTTCGAGCTGACCGAGTAGGATGACGCCAATGCGTTTGCGCAACCTGATCGCCCTTGCCGCCGCGCCGCTGGTCTTCACCGCACCGGCGCGGGCGCAAGGGCCCGAGCGCCCGAACATCGTCTACATCATGTCGGACGACCACGCCTATCAGGCGATCTCGGCCTATGGGTCGCCGGTGTCGAAACTCGCGCCGACGCCGAATATCGACCGGATCGCGCGGAATGGCGCGATCTTCACGAACAGCTTTGTCGGCAATTCGCTCTGCGGCCCCAGCCGTGCGACCTTGCTCACCGGCCGTCAGAGCAATGCGCACGGCTTCAGGCAGAATGGCAACAAGTTCGACAACAATGTCTGGGTGTGGCCGCGCGCGCTGTCGCAGGCGGGATATACGACCGCGATGTTCGGCAAATGGCACATCAACCATTCGCCTGCGGGGATCGGCTTCGACGATTGGAAGGTGCTCGACGATCAGGGCGAATATTATAACCCCGACATCATCACGCCGAAGGGGCGCAGCGTTGTCGAAGGTTATGCGACCGACCTCATCACGCAGTACAGTCTCGACTGGCTAAAAAACGGCCGCGACAAGTCGAAGCCCTTCGCGATCCTGATCCATCACAAGGCGCCGCACCGCAATTTCATGCCGGCGCTGCGCCATGTGCAGAAATATCAGGGCGTGAGCTTCCCCGTTCCGGCCAATTATTTCGACGATTATGCCGGGCGGCGCGCGGCGGCGGCGCAGGAAATGAATATCTATCGCGACATGTACGAAGGGCACGACCTCAAGATGACGGTCGCGGCGGGATCGGCACAGCTTCGCTACAACCGCTGGCCCGGTGCGTTCGACCGCATGACGCATCAGCAGCAGGCCGAATGGGACGCGCTGATGCAGGCCGACAACGACCGGCTGAACGCGGCGAAGCTCGCGGGCCAGGACATGGCGCGCTGGAAATATCAGCGGTACATGCAGCAATATCTCGGCACCGTCGCGGCGGTCGACGAGGGCGTCGGCGCGGTGCTCGACTATCTGAAGGACAGCGGCCTCGATCGGAACACGATCGTCGTCTACACATCGGACCAGGGCTTTTACCTCGGCGAGCATGGCTGGTTCGACAAGCGCTTCATCTACGAAGAATCGATGCGAACGCCGTTCCTGATCCAATATCCGGGGCATATCCGCGCCGGCACGCGCGTAGCGGCGCCGATCCAGAATATCGACTATGCGCCGACCTTCCTCGATTTCGCCGGGGTGAAGGGGCCGAGCACCATCCAGGGCCGGTCGATGCGCGCGCTGTTCGGCGCCCGCCCGCCCGCCGACTGGCGCAAGGACGTCTATTATCATTATTATGAATACCCCGGCTTCCACGCGGTTCGCGCGCATTATGGCGTGCGCGGCGAACGCTATAAGCTCGTTCGCTTTTACGGTGCCGATATCGATGCCTGGGAATTCTACGACCTGAAAACCGATCCGGCGGAAATGCACAACCGCATCGACGATCCAGCGCTGAAGGCGCCGATCGCCACGATGAAGCGGAAGCTGGTCGAACTTCGCCGCCAGTATCAGGACGATAGCGGGCCAGCGATCTAGGCCGGCGACTTGTCGCGGGGGCCAAGCGGGGTTAGGCGCAAACAAGTGAGTCCCGACACGCCATCCCCGCCGTCGTCTTTCGCGCCGTTCCGCTACCCGGCGTTTCGCGCGATCTGGATCGCGAACCTCGCGTCGAACATGGGGTCGATGATCCAGTCGGTCGCTGCCGCGTGGCTGATGACCGAACTCACCAATTCGCACCTACTGATCGCGCTGGTACAGGCCAGCGCGACGATCCCGATCCTGCTGCTCGCCGTCTTTGCGGGCGCGATCGCCGACAATTTCGACCGGCGGCGCGTGATGCTCGCGGCGCAGACGGGGATGCTCATCGTCTCGGCGGCGCTGACGCTGACGACATATCTCGACGCGATCACGCCGCTGTCGCTGCTCTTCTTCACCCTCGCGGTCGGCTGCGGCACCGCGCTCAACGGCCCGGCGTGGCAGGCGTCGGTGCGGCTGCAAGTCGGGGCCCGCGACCTGCCGCAGGCGATCGCGCTCAACACCATCGCGTATAACCTTGCGCGCAGCGTCGGCCCGGCGCTTGGCGGGTTGCTGATCTCGATCGTCGGCACCGCGGCCGCCTTTGGTCTCAACGCGATCAGCTATATCGTGCTGATCGTCGTGCTGCTGCGCTGGCATCCCGAAACCACGCCGCGGCGCCGCACCTCGATGCTGACCGCGATCGCCGCGGGCATAAGTTTCTGCGCGCATTCGGACCCGGTACGCCGCGTGCTGATCCGCGGCTTTGCCTTCGGTTTCGGCGCGGCGGGGTTTCAGGCGCTGCTGCCCTCGCTCGTCCGCGACCGGCTGCACGGGACCGAGATCATCTATGGGCTCTGCCTTGCCGCCTTTGGCGCGGGGTCGATCTTCGGTGCGCTGCTGGTGAGTTCGGCGCGCCGCCGCTGGGGCAGCGACCGGGTGGTGACCGCCGCCTCGCTCATTTTTGCCGCCGCGATGCTGCCCGTCGCGCTGACCGCCAGCCTGCCGTGGGTCATCGTCGCCGCCTTTGTCGCGGGCGGCGCATGGGTGTCGACGCTGACGACGCTCAACGTCGCGATGCAGCTGCGCTCGCCCGAGGAAATCCTCGGCCGCTGCCTGTCGATCTATCAGGCCGTCACCTTCGGCGCGATGGCGCTTGGTGCCTATACGCTCGGGCTGATCGCCGATCTGGCATCGCTGCCGACCGCGATCCTGATTTCGGCTGGCTGGCTTATCCTGACAGCGCTGGTGCTGCGCTTCGTCGCGCCGATGCCGCGGCGCGACGAAGGCAGGTTGTTGCCCTAGACGCGCGGCCTTCCATAACGCGCATAGAGCGCCGACAGCAGGAACAGGGTAAGCAGCCGCGGCGCGACGGGGCCCGTCGAACGCCAATAGGCATTGCGAAAAAGCGCGGCTCCTTTATGGGCTGCGCAGGCGGGGCTTGCCCCGCATCTGATCGCGTCGGTGCCCGAGAGGGCTTAAAATGGGAACGCGGTAACGGGGTTCGTCCTGAACCCCCGAAGCCGGGGCTGTCCCTGCAACTGTAAGCGGCGAGCGCGATGCACCGTTCGGGTTCCGATCCGGACAGCCACTGGGCCATCCTGGGAAGGCGTGCATCAAGCCCTGACCCGCGAGCCAGGAGACCTGCCGGCGTGGGTCGCTCAATGCCAAGGCCCAGGGAAAGGCCGCGGCACGGAGGTTTCCGTCGAGCGACGACCAGGCGGCTGGAGCCGCTTCGGTGCCGGAGGCGCAGGCATTACGCCGCTTGCGACGCCAGCATCGGTCGATCGCGCCCGCGCATCGGCAGGCTCCGCCTTCGTTGCCGGCGTGCGGGGGTCTTCCCATGAAAACGCGTACCGACGCCGAACACACGGCGAAGATGAAGAAGATCCAGGCCGCGCAGGCGAAGAAGGTCGCGACGAAAACCGTCGAAAAGGGCCTGATCATCGTCCACACCGGCCCCGGCAAGGGCAAGACCTCGGCCGCACTCGGCATGGCGGTGCGCGCGATCGGACACGGGATGAAGGTCGGCGTCATCCAGTTCGTGAAGGGCGCGATGGCGACGGGCGAGAAAGCGGTGTTCGACCGCTTCCCCGACCTGATCGAATTCAAGCCGATGGGCGAAGGCTTCACCTGGGACACGCAGGACCGCACGCGCGACATCGCGGTGGCGCGTGAAGCGTGGGACGAGGTCAAGCGGATGATCGCCGACCCAAGCTATGCGATGGTCATCGCCGACGAGCTCAATATCGTGCTGCGTTACGATTATCTGCCGGTGGGTGAAGTGCTGGAAGCGCTCGCCGCCAGGCCGGAGATGACGCATGTCATCATCACCGGCCGCAATGCGCCGCAGGAGCTGATCGACGTCGCCGACCTGGTGACCGAAATGGCGCAGGTGAAGCATCCGTTCCGCGAACAGAATGTGAAGGCGCAGCGGGGGATCGAGTTCTGATGTCGCGGCGCGGCCTGTTGGCGCTTGCCGCGTTGTCGGGCGGCGCGGGCCTGTTATGGGCGGCCTCCCCCGCCCCGCCTGCGAAAGCGCCCACGCTTCCGCAGCGCATCGTGTCGATCAACATGTGTGCCGACCAGCTTGTACTCGCGCTCGCCGATCAGGAACAGATCGCGGGGCTGACCAAAAATGCGACCGACCGCGAAATGTCGGGCGAGGCAGCGAAGGCGCACGGCATCCCGCTGCTCAGCAATTCGGCCGAGCAAATCCTCGCGATCGAACCCGATCTGATCGTCGGCATGCCCGCGAGCCGCAGCGCAGCATTGGCGGCGCTGCCGAAGCAGAACTACCCGCTGCTCGACCTCGCAACCCCGAACACGCTCGGTGAAATCTACACATCGATCCGCGAAACCGCCGACGCGGTCGGCCATCCCGAGCGCGGCACCGCGCTGATCGCGCGGATGGAGGGCGAGCTGGCCGGCCTGCCGAAGCCCGGCAAGGGCCGCGTCGCCGCCTATTACCAGCGGCGCGGCTATATGACCGGCACGGGAACGCTGATCGACGAATTGATGACGCGCGTCGGGCTGGTCAACCTCGCGGGCAAGCTCGGCAAGCCGCCGCTGTCGCAGCTCAGCCTTGAGGAGATGGTCGCCGCCCAGCCCGACTTCCTGATCGTCGAGAGCGCAACCGATAAGGTGACCGACCAGGGGAGCGAGATGCTGCACCATCCGGCATTGAAGGATATTCCGCGCATCAGCGTTCCGCAGGCGTGGACGGTGTGCGGCAGCCCCGCCTATACGCAGGCCGCCCGCAGCATGACGGCGCAGATCGCGCGCATCGACGGAGGCCGTTTGTGAACCGCTTCGCCTTGCCCCGATGGTCGCTGATCGCTGCGCTGGCTGCGCTGACGCTCGTTGCCGCAGTCGCATCGCTGCTGTTCGGTGCGGTCGACCTGTCAGTAACGCGGCTCGTCGACGCCGCGATGGGCAACGAAGACAAGGTCGCGTCGATCATCCTGTTCGACCTCCGCCTGCCGCGCACGTTGCTCGCGCTCGCGGTGGGCGCGATGCTCGGGCTCGCGGGCGCGGCGCTGCAGGGCTATCTGCGCAATCCGCTCGCCGAGCCGTCGGTGCTCGGCACGTCGAACGCGGCAGCGCTCGGCGGCGTGGCGGCGATCTATTTCGGGCTGGCCGACATCCACCCGATCGTGTTGCCGTTGCTCGCCACGGGCGGCGCACTCCTGTCACTCGCCCTGCTCTTCATCTTGTCGGGCAAGGCCGAAAGCCCGCTGACCTTGATCCTCGCCGGCATCGCGGTCGGGACGCTGGCGGTGGCGGGGACGAGCCTCGCGCTCAACCTGTCACCCAATCCCTTTGCGGCGATGGAGATTATGACGTGGCTGCTCGGCAGCCTCGAAAACCGCTCGTTCGACCATGTGTGGATCGCGCTGCCGTGCATCGCGGTCGGCACCGCGATGCTGCTGTGGAACGGCCGCGCGCTCGACGCGCTGACGCTCGGCGAGGATGCGGCGCAGGCGCTCGGCACCGATCTGCGGCAGACGCGGCTCCGGCTGCTCATAGGCACAGCGATCGGGGTCGGCGGTGCGGTCGCGGTGGCGGGCGCGATCGGTTTCGTCGGGCTGATCGTTCCGCACCTGATCCGTCCGCTGACCGACCGCAGCCCCTCGGCGATCCTGCTGCCCTCGGCAATCGGCGGCGCGGCGTTGCTGACGCTCGCCGACCTTGGCGTGCGGATCATCCCGACGACGAACGAACTCAAGCTCGGCGTCGTCACGGCGTTCCTCGGCGTACCGGTCTTCCTTGTCCATCTGATGCGGGAGCGACGGCTATGGTGAGCTTTACCCTCGATCATGTCGGCGTCACGCTCGGCCGCCGCGCCGTCGTGCACGACGTCAGCGCCGAATTCGGGCCCGGCACGCTGACCGGGATCGTCGGCCCCAATGGCGCGGGCAAGTCGACGCTGGCACGCGCGATGCTCGCGCTGGTGCCGGCGAGCGGGACGGTTCGCGTCGACGGCGTCGATGCCGCGGCGATGCCGCGCGCCGAACTGGCACGGCGCATCGCCTATGTGCCGCAAGGGCAGACCTTGCACTGGCCGCTGACGGTCGAGCGGCTCGTCGGGCTGGGGCGGCTGCCGCATCTCGCGCCAATGTCGCGGATCGCCGATGCCGACACCGCCGCGATCGAGCGCGCGATGGCGCGTGCCGACGTGCTCGACCTGCGCGACCGGATCGCGACCGAATTGTCGGGCGGCGAACGCGCGCGCGTATTGTTCGCGCGCGCGCTGGCGGTCGAGGCGCCCGCGCTGATCGCCGACGAACCGCTCGCAAGCCTCGACCCGGGGCACCAGATCGACGTGATGGATATGCTGCGCGCCGAGGCGGCGGCCGGCGCGCTGGTGATCGCAGTGCTGCACGACCTGACGCTCGCGGCGCGCTATTGCGACCGGCTGCTGCTGATCGACGAAGGCCGGATCGTCGCCGACGGGACGCCCGGCGAGGTGCTGACCGCCGAGCGGCTACGCGCGGTCTATGGCATCGACGCAGAGGTCGAGACGGGCGGCGAGTGGCCGACGATCACCTTGTTCGGGCGCGCACGATGAGCGCCGAAACGCTGTTCGCCGGGCAAGGCTATGCCGCGGTGCCGCTGTTCGATCCGGATATTGTCCGCGCGGCGGCGGACGACATCGCCGAGCATGTCGACCGCGTGTCGCGTGCGCTGTACCTGCCGTTCGAACAAAGCTGCCCCGACGCCCCGCCGTGCGAACGGATCGACCGCGTGTACGCGCAGGAACGCAGCGTCGCGAATTTGCTGCGCGTCGCAGTGTGTACCGACGCGCATCGCGGGCCGAAGCTTCAGGCACTCGCGAACGACCCGCGGCTGATCGAAACCGCCGAGCGGCTCGGCGGCCGGGCGCTGGCGGGAAAGATCGTGCGCGTGCGCGCGAGCATCGCCTGTTTCCCCGAGCATCGCCACGCCTGGCACAGCGACGTTGCGCGCGACGATGGCACCGGATGCGGCAAGGTGATGGTGACCGCGTGGATCCCCCTCAGCGATGCCGGACCCGAGCGTGGTGGGCTCGAAATTGCAGCGGGGCGCCAGCCCGCGCCGCTGGCGAGCGAGGGCGACGACGGCTTCGAAATTCCCGAATGGCGGCTTGCGGACCTGCCGCGTGTTCAGCCCGAATGCCCGGCGGGCACGGTGCTGTTCCTCGATCGCTTCACCCCGCACCGCACGCTTCCCGCACACACGACGCGCTTTGCGCTCGTCGTGTGGATGAAGGCCGCCTGACCCGATCCGCCGCGGCCCGTCTTACCGCGCAGCTTCGACCTGAACCGTCCGGCTGGCGCGCTTGCCATCGGCGGAGCGGCTGCGCAGCTCTGCGCCGCCGCTGACCGCCACCGGCCCGGCATAGCGCGTCCAGGCGCCGCCCTCGACTCGATATTCGATCGCGGTGCCGGGGAACATGCTGTTCGCCTGAAGCTTGCCGTTCACGATCCGCGCGCCCGGGGGGGCGACGCGATAGGCGACGCCCATTTTTTCGAGCATCGGGAACTGCGCCGCGGTGCGCCCGGCGAAATCCTGCCAGCCCGCCTTGAGCTTCGCGGCGTCGACGCGCGTGTCGCCCCATTCATATCTCGCCCCCGCCTGATAGGCCGGGGTCCATGGCGCCGGCGCCCACGCGCGTTCGGCGAGCGCGAGCAGGCGCGGGAAGAGCATATAATCGACCTGCGCGTCGGTGCGGATCGTCTCGCTCCACAATTGCGCCTGCAGCCCCACGGCGCGGCGGCCCGGTTGCAGAACGGGCTTGTCCTCGATCGCCTTGCCTTCGGCCTGGATGTTGCGGATCGTCGCGGCATTGGCAGGCAGATTGTCCGGCATGAAACCGAACACCTGATACGGATCGACGCCGCGCGAGGCCCAGTTATAACCGCTCTCGTCGGGGTGCGGTGCGTATGGCATGTCGAAATAACCAAGGTCGGGGATCGACAGCACGGCGTCCCAACCACGGTTCATCTGGTCATGCGCCTCGCGGATCGCGCCGGCGTGCAGCACGCCCCAGATGTTCGTTTGCACCTCCTTTGGCATGCGCGCGGCTTCGGTATGCCCCATGCCGTCGCTCCAGCCGGCGGCTTCCAGCCCCTTGGCGGCGAGGCTTTTGCTCACGCGCTCGATGAAGCGCGGGGTGAGCTTGCCCGCATCACCGCCATTTTCGGCGATCATCGCCTTGCAGGCGGGCGATTTGACCCACGCGCCCGCGGTCTCGTCGGCGCCGAGGTGGAAGGTCTTGAGCGGCGCGCCTGCCTGGCGGTGCATGTCGGCGAGCGCATCGACCACCGTGTCGACGAAGCGATAGGCGGCGGGCAGGCAGACATTGAGCGTGTTGTCGTTGTAATGCTGGACGCTGCGATATTCGGTGGCGTCGGCGGGGTCGATCAGCCGGTACGTCTCGGCCTCGGCCTTCTTGCCCGCGGCGGCCAGGCGGGCATAGCGAGCCTCCATCGCCCTGATCGCAGCGCGCGAGTGGCCGGGCATGTCGATCGACGGGATCACCTCGATCTGCCGCGCCGCCGCCGCCTGCACGATCGCGACATAGTCGGCGACGCTCAGATAGCCGTTGACGCCCCCCGCGCCGTCGGGGCCTGCGCCGAGCTGCGGCAGGAGGCACGTCTGTTCGGCAGGATCGTGGCAGCGTTTCGACCCGACCGCGGCCAGTTCGGGGAGCGCCGGGATTTCGATGCGCCAGCCTTCGTCGTCGGCGAGGTGGAGGTGCAGCTTGTTGAGCTTGTACGCCGCCATCGCTTCGACCAGCTTCAAAAGCTGGTCGCGCCCATGGAAGTTGCGGCCAAGATCGATGTGGAGGCCGCGAAAGCCATATTCGGGCGCATCCTCGACGTGGAGCGGCACGAGCTTGCCCTTGTCGAACGCGGCCTGCTGCGCCAGCGAGCGCAGCGCGTGGCTCGCCCCCGCCGCGTCGTGCGCGGTGATGGCAATGCCCGATGCCTTGACGTCGAGAATATAGCCCTCGGCCTTTTTCGCGGCGGCGGGATCGATGCGGATCGTCAGTGGCAGCGCGCCGCCCTCGGGCGACCCGAGCGCCGCCAAGGCAGGCGCAACCGCGCTGCGTTCGACGCCGTTCAGTGTCAGCGCGACGCCGCGGGTAATATCCACCGCCCGCCCCCTGCCCTGCACCGCTTTCGCCGGCTGCGGCAGGATCACGATGCCCTTCGCTTCGGGCGCCAGCCGTGCGGCCTGCACATCGAAAGCGCGTTCGGCGGTCAGCCAGCGCGTCTTGTCGGCATCGCCCTTGGTCGCGAGCTTGGCCTCATCGGTCATCGGCGCGACAAAAGGCAGCGTCTCGAGCCCGGTCGCTGGATCGATCACCGCGCGCGTCGCCGCGATGGTGCGCGGCTTCAGCCCGTCGGCGACCAGATAGGCGTTGGGCATCGCGAACGCCTTTGAAAAATTCGAGCCGACGCCCCACAGCTTGATCTCGTGCGTCGAGCCGGGGCGCAGCGTCATGCCGGGTTTCAGCGTCAATTGCTGGACGTCGCCATTGACGTGGCGGTGCGTGAAAATGTCGCTTTCGACGCGGGGCAGCGGATTGACGAAGCTGAAAGTGAGCGCGAGCCCCTTGGTCGGCAGGTCGGCGGGCAGCGTTTCGGGCAGGGTCAGCGTGATCGTCGACAGAAAACAGCCGTCGATCCCGGGCGGGCACGCCGGGCGGTTGTCGACCACCTGGAGCCGATAACCCAGCGTGTCGGCGAAACGGTCGAGCGCGGCCTGCGACGACATGTCGGCCGCCAGAGCCTGAGGGGCGGCCAGCGCCGCAATCGCCATCCCGATCAACCCCGTAGCCTGCATTCCCAATTCTCCCGATCGATAATTTGTATCTAATTTGTCATGTAGAAACTGACCGGTCAACGCCTTTCCATTCGGCTGTTTTATAGGAAAAAATGGCAAAGTTCCTGGAAGGTTCGCATTTTCCCTCGTGGCGACCGTCAAATTGGTTTTATATTAGTATTGCAACCTGGTGTCGCTGGAGCGCGATCGTCGCGCCTTGTGCCGGGTGGCGCCTTGGCCGTTACGACCCTGACGGCGAAAAGCCGAATTGGTCCTATCTCAATCGCGTGAGGCGCACGCAATCGGGTGGCCCCTTTTGCGCGAACGGTTGGCAACAAAGATTGACGCGACGATACCAATGCAACACATAAGGCTGCGGCGCTGGCCCTATCGGCTGAAGCGCCTTTACAACCGGATGGAGCAAACGTCCTTGTCACTGATCGAACGCGTGGGTCCGCTGCAAAAGGACGATCCCACCCCGCTGTACCTTCAGTTGCAGAAGGTCCTGCGCGACGCGATCGAGGGACAATTGGTCAAGGCCGAAGAGGCCATCCCGACCGAACGCGACCTCGCCGAGGAATTTGATGTCTCGCGCATCACCGTGCGCAAGGCGATCGACGGGCTGGTCGCCGATGGAATCGTTGCACGGCGCCGCGGCGCGGGAACCTTCGTCACACGGCCACGCGTCGAGAAAAGCTTCTCCAAGCTCACTTCCTTTTCGGAAGACATGGTGTCGCGCGGACGCAAGCCGCACAGCAAGTGGATCAGCAAGACCGCTGGCGCGGTGACGCCCGAGGAAGCGTTGTCGCTCGGCCTGTCGCCGGGGTCGCTCGTCTATCGCTTCCACCGCATCCGCTATGCCGACGACACGTCGATGGCGCTCGAATATGCGACGATCCCGGCTTATTGCCTGCCATCGGTAGAGACGGTCGGCGCGTCGCTCTATGAGGCGCTCGAAGCGGCGGGGCATCTGCCCGTGCGTGCGCTCCAGCGGCTGCGCGCGGTCGCCTTCACCGCCGAGCAAGCCGAGGTTCTGGGGATCGAGACCGGTACGCCCGGCCTGTTCATCGAACGGCGCGGATTTCTGCCCGACGGCCGCACCGCCGAATTCACCCAGAGCTATTATCGCGGCGACGCCTATGACGTCGTGGCGGAGCTCAACGGGTAGGCCGCGCAAAAAACCTCCGTGTAGACCCCGGCCAAGCCGTGCGGCGGCTCGCCCGCCCAGTGCCAGATACGCGACCGAATCCTCGCAGCCTGCACGATCTGCACAAGACCAATATCGGCCGCTATTGATTACCAATAAGCTACAAGCCCGGGCGCTGTCGGTGGCCGGCCGTGGTCATGCGAAATCCAATCGAGGATGGCTATGCGCGCTGAAAAGGGCGCGCCACAAGGGATGGACGGTCAAAATCCGGCCGCAGCAAACATATATCTTGATAGGACATATATAACCTATATAGTACCAATATATCGAGAGCTGCACAGCACCGACCGGGAGACAAGATTCTATGACGCCGAACGCCGCATCGGACGGACGACAGACGCTGATGGAGCAGGAAGCAGGCGAAGCGGCGGGCGCCGTCGCAAGGATGCTGGAGGCGAATCGCGACGCCTTCGCCGCGATCGCCCGGCGCCTGCGCGCCTCGCCCCCCGCAGCGGTCGTCACCTGCGCGCGCGGATCGTCGGATCATGCGGCGACCTATGCCAAATATTTGATCGAGACGATGACGGGGACGCCGACCGCGTCGGCGGCGCTGTCGATTGCATCGCTCTATGACGTCCCCGCGGTCGCGGGCAATCGCCTCTGCCTCGCGATTTCGCAGTCGGGGAAAAGTCCCGACCTGCTCGCCGCCGTCGAACAGCAGCGCGATGCCGGCGCCTTTGTCGTCGTGCTGGTCAACGCCGAAGGCTCGCCGCTCGCAGCCCTCGCCGACGTCGTGATCCCGCTGTCCGCCGGGGTCGAACGGTCGGTGGCCGCGACCAAATCCTATATCGCGTCGCTCGCCGCGATCGCTGCCCTCGTCGCAGCCTGGTCCAAGGACGCGGCGCTTGAAAACGCGCTGACCGCCCTGCCCGGCCAGCTTGCGAAGGCGTTCGCGCTCGACTGGTCGCCCGCAGTCGGCGCCTTTCAGGATGCCACGAACCTGTTCGTTCTCGGCCGCGGCTATGGCCTTGGCGTCGCGCAGGAGGCGGCGCTCAAATTCAAGGAAACCTCGGGGCTCCATGCCGAAAGTTTCAGCGCCGCCGAGGTGCGCCACGGCCCGATGGCGATCGTCGGCGATGCCTTTCACGTCCTCGCGCTCGGCGGCACCGACCGCGCAGCCGCGGGTGTTCGCGAGGTCGCCGACGAGTTCCGCGGGCGCGGCGCCACCGTCTTGCTCGCCGATCCCGCGGGCGGCGACCTGCCCGCCATCGCGGCGCATCCCGCGATCGAGCCGATCCTGTTGATCCAGAGCTTTTACCGCATGGCGAGCGCGCTGGCGCTGGCCCGGGGGCACAACCCCGACTCGCCTCCGCATCTCAACAAGGTTACCGAGACTCTATGATCTTTCGTTTCCATAACGGCCGGGTCGCACTGCCGTCCGGCGCCGTCGGCGCGGTGGACATCGCCGTCGCCGGCGGCGCTGTTGCTTCCGTCACGCCCGCCGCCGACACGCTAGCAGATCAGGTGGTCGACCTGGACGGCGGCTGGCTCCTCCCCGGCTTCGTCGACACGCAAGTCAACGGCGGCGGCGGGGTGCTGTTCAACGACCAGGTCGATGTCGAAGCGATCGCGGCGATCGGCGCCGCGCATGCGCGCTATGGCACCACCGCCTTCCTGCCGACGCTGATCAGCGACACGCCGGCGCAGATTGCCGCCGCGCTCGCCGCGGTCGACGCCGCGATCGAGCAAGGCGTTCCGGGCGTCGTCGGCATCCATATCGAAGGGCCGTTCATCAACGAAGTGAAGCGCGGCATCCACGAAGCGCATCGTATTCGCCGCCTCGACGATGCCATCCTCGCGACGCTCACCGCGCCGCACCGCGGGCGCGTGATGCTGACGCTGGCGCCTGAACTCTGCGACGAGGACGACATCCGTACGCTCGTCCGCCACGGGGTGATCGTCAGCGCGGGGCACAGCGATGCGACCTATGACGAGGCGCAGCGCGCGATCGGCGCGGGGCTCACGGGTTTCACCCATTTGTTCAACGCGATGTCGCCGCTGCACCATCGCAATCCGGGCGCGGTCGGCGCGGCGTTCGACTCCGATAGCTGGTGCGGGCTGATCGTCGACGATGTCCATCTGCACCCCGCGGTCGTGCGGCTGGCGGTCCACGCGAAGGGCAAGGATCGCATCATGCTGGTCACCGACGCGATGCCGAGCGTCGGCACCGATGTCAGCGAATTCACGCTGCAGGGCAAGCGCATCGCGGTGAAGGACGGGGTCTGCATCTTCGAGGACGGCACGCTCGCGGGCACGCACCTCGACATGGCGTCGGCGCTGCGCAAGACGGTGGAAGTGACGGGCCTTTCCGTCCCCGAGGTGTCGGCCATGGCGAGCGCGACGCCTGCCGCTTTCCTGTCGCTCGAGGACCGCATCGGCGCGATCGCACCCGGGCAGCACGCCGACTGGGTGTGGTTGAGCGCCGACCTCGCGCCGCGCGCCACATGGATCGGCGGGCGGATCGTTCCGGAAACCGCATCGGACCTTGTCCACGCCGCACAATGATAAACAAGCCGCATGACAACAAGCGGCGAAAGTTTTGGGGAATAAGCCGATGAGCTTGATCATCACCTCTCCGCTCAGAGGATGGGCGACGACGCTGGACAGCGTTCCCGACCCCGTCTTTGCCCAGCGCATGATGGGCGACGGCGTCGCGATCCAGCCGCTCGGCGACACCGTCGTCGCGCCGTTCGACGGCGAGGTGGTGACGCTCCACGACGCGGGCCACGCGATTTCGCTGCGCAGCGCCGAGGGCGCCGAGGTGTTGATCCATATCGGGCTCGACACCGTGATGCTGAAAGGCGAAGGCTTCACCCCCCTCGTCACGATCGGCGACAAGGTATCGCGCGGCGACCCGCTGATCCGCTTCGATCTCGACGCCGTCGCGCTCGCGGCGACGAGCCTCATCACCCCGGTGATCGTCACCAATGCGGAGGCTTTTGCGATCAGCCGCCGCACCGTCGACTGTGCGATCGGCGCGTGCGAGGCGCTGATGACGCTGGTCCCCGTACAGGCCGAGGCGCGCCGCCGGTCGGATGACGGCACGGTGGTCGAACAGGCGGTAACATTGTCGCTGCCGCACGGCATCCACGCGCGCCCAGCGGCACGGATCGGCGAGACGGCGCGGCGGTTCGAGGCCGACGTGCATCTGCTGAACGGCGACAAGCGCGGCGATGCGCGCAGCACCGTGGCGCTGCTCGCGCTCGGCACAGGCTTTGGCGACGAGGTCGTGGTGCAGGCCCGCGGCGACGATGCCGAGGCGGCGCTTGCAGCCGTCGTGGCGCTGCTCGCGACCGACATGGGTGAAGGCAAGCCCGCCGCAGCGGCAGCGGCAGCGGTAACGGCAGCCGCCGCCGAACCGTTGCGCGCCGGCCAGATCGGCGGCATCATCGCCTCGCGCGGCCTTGCGATGGGGCCGGCGGTGCGGCTCCGCCAAACCGAGATCGCGGTTGCGCGCGACGGCGCGAGCGCCGCCGAAGAACGCACCGCACTGCTTGCGGCACGGACGGCCGCCCGCGCGCAAATCGCCGCGCGCGCCGACAGCGCCGACGGCAATGTCGCGGCGGTGATGCAGGCGCATCTCGCGCTGATCGACGATCCCGAACTGCTTGCGGGTGCCGAACGGCGCATCGCCGAGGGACGCAGCGCCGGCTTTGCATGGCGCGGCGCGATCCACGACCAGATCGACGCGATCCGCGCGACGGGCAACGCGCATCTGATCGAACGCATCGACGACCTGATCGACATCGAACGCCAATTGCTCTCTGCGCTCACCGGTACGCCGCTCGGCGGTGACACGCTTCCGCCCGGCGCGATCATCATCGCCGACGATTTGCTGCCGTCACAATTCGTCGCGCTCGCTGCCGGCCGACCGGCGGGAATCGCGCTGCTCCACGGCGGACCGACGTCGCACGTCGCGATCCTGTGCGCAGGGATGTGCCTGCCGGCGCTGGTCGCGATGGGCGACGCGTTGAACGAAATCGCCGACGGAACTCCGTTGCTCCTCGATGCCGAAGCCGGCCTTGTCACCGCGGCGCCCGCGCCCGGCGAGGTCGATGCCTTCGCCGCACGCCTCGCCCAGCGCGATGCCCGGCGCGAGGCAGCAAAGGCTGCGGCGAACAATGCCTGCCAAACCGCCGACGGCACGCGCATCGAAATCTTCGCCAATATCGGCACGGTCGAAGACGCCGTGCTGGCCGCCGAACAGGGCGCCGAGGGATCGGGGCTCGTCCGCAGCGAATTCCTGTTCCTCGAACGCGATACCGCGCCGTCCGAGGATGAGCAGCACGCGGCCTATCAGGGAATCGCCGACGCGCTCGCCGGCAAGCCGGTGATCATCCGCCTGCTCGACATCGGCGGCGACAAGCCCGCCGCCTATATCCCGATCGCCCACGAGGAAAATCCGGCGCTCGGTCAGCGCGGTATCCGCGTCGCGCTCGCGCATCCGGCGCTGCTCGAAACGCAGCTCCGCGCCATCCTGCGCGTCGAACCGGTGGGCCAGTGCAAAATCATGATCCCGATGATCGCGAGCCTCGACGAGCTGCGCCACGTCCGCGCGATCGTCGAACGGCTCCGCGGCGAAATGGGGATAGCAACACCGGTCGAGGTCGGGGTGATGGTTGAGACGCCAGCGGCGGCGATGACCGCCGACCTGCTCGCCGCCGAGGCCGATTTCCTGTCGATCGGCACCAACGACCTCACCCAATATGTCCTTGCGATGGACCGCGGCAATCCCGCGGTCGCCGCCGGGGTCGACGCGATGCATCCCGCGGTGCTGCGCATGATCGGCGAAACCTGCCGTCTTGCGACCGCGCGCGGGCGCTGGGTCGGGGTGTGCGGCGGGCTTGCGTCCGATCCCGCGGCGCTGCCGATCCTGGTCGGGCTCGGCGCCACCGAGCTTTCGGCGGTCCCCGGCTTCGTCGCCGAGGCGAAGCAGATCGTCCGCGGATTGACCCTGATCGAAGCGCGCGCGCATGCCGAGCTCGCGCTGCAATGCAAGTCGGCGGCCGAGGTTCGCGCGCTCGCCCGCGCATTCGAGGAGACACGTCGATGAGAAAGATGCTCGAAACGCTCCAGCCGCTCGGCCGCGCGCTGATGCTGCCGATCGCGGTGCTGCCGATCGCGGGCCTGCTGCTGCGTATCGGCCAGCCCGACCTGCTCGATATCGCCTTCATCTCGGCGGCGGGCGCCGCGATCTTCGAAAACCTCGGCATCCTCTTCGCGATCGGCGTCGCGGTTGGTTTCGCGCGCGACGGCAATGGCGCCGCAGCGCTCGCGGGCGTGGTCTGCTACCTCGTCACCACCACCGGCGCGCAGACCTTCCTCACCGCACCGCCCGATATTGGTGCGGGTTTGCCCGAGGCGGCGGCGACGCTCGCCGCGAAGAATTGGGCGCTCACGCAAATCGACAAGCTCGAAGTCCCCATAGGCATATTCTCCGGGCTCATCGGCGGCAATTTCTACAACCGCTTCGCGACCATCGCGCTCCCCGAATATCTCGCCTTCTTCGGCGGGAGGCGCTTTGTGCCGATCGCCAGCGGGGTCGCGGGGCTGCTGCTCGCCGCCGTCATCGGCTATGGCTATGCGCATATCAGCGGCGCGATCGATAGCGCGAGCCGCACCGTGGTCGAAAGCGGCAGCGCCGGTCTCTTCGTCTATGGCGCGCTCAACCGGCTCCTGATTGTCACCGGGCTCCACCACATCATCAACAACGCCGCATGGTTCCTCGTCGGCGATTTCGGGGGCGCGACGGGCGATCTTCGCCGCTTCTTCGCGGGCGACCCCAATGCGGGCGCGTTCATGTCGGGCTTTTTCCCGGTGATGATGTTCGGCCTGCCCGCCGCGTGCCTCGCCATGTATCACGAGGCGCGGCCCGAGCGGCGCAAGGCGGTCGGCGGCATGCTGTTCAGCCTCGCCTTCACCAGCTTCCTCACCGGTGTCACCGAACCGATCGAGTTCACCTTCATGTTCGTCGCGCCGTTGCTCTACGCAATCCACGCGCTGCTGACGGGCGCCTCGATGGCGCTGATGAACGCGCTCGACGTCAAACTTGGTTTCGGCTTTTCGGCCGGGCTGTTCGACTATGTGCTGAATTTCAGCCTCGCAACGCGGCCGTGGATGCTGCTGCCGGTGGGCACTGCCTATGCCGCGCTCTATTACGGGCTGTTCCGTTTCTTCATCCGCCGCTTCGACCTCGCGACGCCGGGACGCGAAAAGGGCGTCGTCGCCGAAACCGCCACCCAATCGGCGGGCGGCGCGCGCGGCGGAGCCTTTGTCGCGGCGCTCGGCGGCGCGGCCAATCTGGTCAGCGTCGATGCCTGCACCACGCGCCTGCGCCTGATCGTCGCCGACCAGCAGGCGATCGACGACGACGCGCTCACCGCACTCGGCGCGCGCGGCATCATTCGCCCGTCCGAAAAGGCCGCGCAGGTCGTGCTCGGGCCGATCGCCGATCTGGTCGCCGAGGAAATCCGCGGCGCGCTGGCGTGGAGCGGTGCGGCGGCGGCGGCGACGCTCACCCCGGTGGTGGCAGGGGGCACCGACGCCTCGGGGCTCCCTGCGGAAATCGTCGGCGCGCTCGGCGGCGACGCCAATGTCCGCACCGTCCACGCGCTTCATGGGCGCTTCCGGGTCGAGCTCGCCGATGCGGGGCGCGTCGACGAAGGCGCGCTCGCCCGGATCACGCACGGCATCGTCCGCCCGCGACCCGACATCTGTCACATCCTGCTATGACATAGGGCGGGCGCCTTCCCGTCCCATGGCTAGTCCCAGTCGAGCGCGCCCTTTTTCCATTCGTAGATGAAACCGATCGTCAAAATGCCCAAGAAGACCATCATCGCGCCCCACGCTTCCCAGCCGAGGTCGAGCACGACGACGGCCCAGGGAAAGAGGAAGGCGGCCTCGAGGTCGAAAATGATGAATAGGATCGCGACAAGATAGAAACGGACGTCGAACGGCTTGCGCGGTGCCTCGAAGGCCGGAAAGCCGCATTCATATTCCGAAAGCTTCTCGCTGTCCGGGGCGTGGGTTCCGGTGAGGCGCGACACCGCCATCGGCAGGAAGACGAACAGAAGCGACAGCGCCAGCGCGACGCCCATAAAAATCAGGATCGGAAGATATTCGATCAACAGCGCGGATGACGATCCCACATTCACGCCGGACACGGATTTGGACAGCACGGCGGCCTCCTTTGGAAGTCGCCGGGCCGTCCCGGACCTGATGCCGGCGCACCGCCCCTTGGGCCGGATGCGCCGGGGAGGACGTGGCCTCGCTAGAACGCGCCGGTCAGGCGGGCGAGGACAGCTTCATCATCACCAGTCCGCTGACGATCAGCAGCGCAGCGGCAATCCGCATCGCGTTCGCCTGTTCACCGAGCACGAAGATGCCGACCAGAAAGGCACCGACCGCGCCAATCCCGGTCCAGATCGTATAGGCGGTGCCGAGCGGCAGCGATTTCATCGACAGCGCCAGCAAGGCGAAGCTGATGATCATCGCGACAATCGTGATCGCGGTCGCGCCGGGGCGCGTGAAGCCCTCGGACTGCTTCATCGAATAAGCCCACACGATTTCGAAAATTCCGGCAATCGTCAAATAAACCCAGGCCATGACAGCCCTCCTTCAAAGGCTGCCGGGCCGTCCCGGACTTGAAGGCCCGCGCAGCGCGCGGGCGAGGACGTGGCCTCTATTTATGTGACCTGGCAGGGGCAGTGGGGTTCGAGGAGCCTAGGCAAGCAATTGAAATACATGCCTAAAATTCTCGAAATATCGACCCCGCCCGCACTTCTACCGGCAACTCCAGGGGCTGTAGTGTGACTTTCCGGGACAAGTTCATTCTTTTCGCTGAACCGAATTTCTTTCGCGGCGACCCGTTCAATCTCGTCAAATGCGACTAAGGAACGGATATTGACGGCCGACACCCACTAAAATCCCAAGTGGCCGTCGTCGTGGGCAGCCGGCGAGGGCGACCAGCTTTGCGGACTTCTTCAGGAAATGCTCATCGCGATCCATCGCGCGCTTCCGGGGCGTCGGCGATGCCCGGAACGGACGGGCGAGATGGCGTCAGCTTGTCAAAATGGGCCAGTCCATCGAACGCCTGCCGCGGCCGGATCAGATTCTCGGTATCGTAGTTCACGCCGATAGACTGATCGCGGAAGAGCCAAGCCGGCGCTATGGACCGAAAATCGATCACAAAATGCGGCACGCCTGCCGATGCGAGAAGGACATCGATGGTCCCCGGCTTGATAGCCTTCCCGCCACCGCCGCCGTCGGAGCCGGTCCCGATTATCAGCAAGTCGCGGCCGAGAGCCCGGCGCAAATGGAGGCCCATCGCGGCGGGCGGCCGGGAATAGACTGTCCAGATCCCGCCGCGCGTCCGTTCGTTCATCACGTGTCCGTTGTGCGCAAACAACAGCATGCGTCCGTCGGCGCCGACGCGATCGAGCGCCCAGCGCGCATTTTCGGCCATGGCGGCATCGCGCGCCGCGTCGGCGCGATAGTCGCCCGGCCTCAACGCGCTGTCGGCGGTGGGCGCGCGCGACACATCGAAAAGGGTCTGGAGCTGGCGGGCCGCGACGATATCTTGCCGGGCCCAGGCATAGTCCGCCGGCGACGACGCTTCGATCAGGGCGGCGCGATTTGCATCGAAGAATTGAAGTGTGTCGGCGATGGCCCGGCGCAGACGCGCGCGCGCGCGGCCATCGAGGCGCAGATAGCCCGGCACCGAGAAATGATCGAGGAATGGGGTTACCGACTTGCGAACCCGCTCCGACTTTACGGGCGTCGCGCGCGCCAGATACGCGATGCCATTGTCGAGCGTGGCCCGCCCGCGCGCCCACGCGCCATCCGCATCGCCGCCGCTCATATCGATACCGTAAAAGGCGATCTTGCGTTTGTGACGAGGGTCCAGATTATAGGCGCGGATCCATTCGAGCAGCTCGATATTCTCGGGAAAGCGCCAGAATCCCCAGGTCAGTCCGGTGCGCGCCAGATCATGCACGTCCCCCGGCCCGCCCGCCGCATAATCGTGGAGGCGCCGCGATTCATGCAGGCCGGATTCGATCGCGATGGCCGTGAACCCCTGCTCCTCGACCAGATAACGAAAGAGGCAGTTGCGAAGCGCAAGCGGTTCGTGCGCGCCGTGCACCGGTTCGCCAAGCGCGACCACGCGCGCGTCACCGATCATTTTCGCCATCGCGCCGAAATCCGCGCGCGACGAAATCGACGGGCACGCGGGCAAGACGATCGCCTGAGCTCGCGCCCAAGCAATAGGGGCATCGTCGGCCGGTGTGGCGGCAGCGGCGGGCACCGTCCAGAGCAGCGCCGAGACGGCCAGCCCTATCCTGCCAGTCGCGGTCATGGCAGGTCGATACGATAAAGGGCCGCACCGCTGAACACGAGACGCTGGGCCTTGCCGTCGACGATCGTGTCGAAGCGGAGCCATTCGGGCGCGTAAGTCGGCTTTTCAAAACGGAAACGTCCGGCGCCATCCTCGACGAGCGGTGTGGCGAGCGCCGAGTCCGCGTAGGACATGACCAGCGCCGCACCGCGCGTATAGATGCGCACGCTCGGCCCCTCTTCGCCATGCGCGGCATAGCGCCCGACCAGCGCGCGATAGGCCGGCGGCGGCGCAGCGGGCAAGGCGAGGCCTTCGCGCACATAGGTCGCCGCGCCGTCCGACACCTCCGACACCGCGCCCGACGCATCGCGAAAGAACAGAAAAGTCCGTGGACCTTGGGGGGTGAGATAGGCGCCCCATCCCTCGCGGCCGATCCGCGCGAGCGTCAGCGTCTCGCCGCCCTCGTCAAGCAACAGGTCGCCGGCCTGCCCGGCCCGGAACCGGAGCGACTTGCCGTTCGCGCCGATGAAACCGCCCGCGAAGCTTGCGGGATCGCGCCACGACAGATCGGGCTGTGGCACCGGCGGGGTTCCGAAGAGCCGTGTTACGATGCGCTCGCGAAGCGCCCGGTCCGCAGGTCCGTTGCCGAGAATGACGATGCCGAGCCCCCGCCCGAGGTGAACCGAGAAATAGGCCTGGAAACCCGCGATCGAACCTGTGTGGAAAAGCATCTCGCCCCTGTCGGCGATGTCGAAACCATAGCCGTAGCCGTCGCGGATCGGCGTCGCGATCCGCGCGAAAGCGCTTTCGGAAATCATTCGGTCTTTGGCTGTCTTACCGCGTGCAAGCAGCATGCGGGCATAGGCCGTCATATCGGGAGCGGTCGAAACGATCGCGCCGTCGGCGGCGACATGATCGAACCAGGGAGCCGCCGCCAGCCGGCCGTCGGGTGTCCGCTCGTAGCTGTTCGCAATTCGGCCACGCAGCCGCTCATCGATCTGCGGCGTGGTCGCGGCCATGCCCAGCGGATCAAGGATGCGGCGCTGGAGCAGCAGCGGAAACGGCCGCCGGTCGATCGCTTCGGCCGCATAGCCGAGCAGTTGATAGCCCGAGTTCGAATACCAGAAATGGTCTCCGGGCGCGTAACGCGGCTCGAAATCCTGTAACGCGGTCGCGAGAAAGCGCATCGACGCGGCATAGGCCAGATAGTTGGGCAGTCCCGAGCTATGCGACATCAACGAATGGCCGGTGATCGGCGCATGGCTGCCCCGCGGCCGGAATTCCGGTACATATCGCGCGATGGGCGCATCGGGGTCGAACGTCCCTTCGTCGGCCATCTGCATCAGCGCGACGGCGGTGAAGGATTTCGAGATCGATCCGATCGCAAAGCGCGTGTCCGGCGTCGCGGCGATGCGCCGATCGATGTCGGCAAAACCGTGCGTAGCGACCATCAGCGTGCGGTCGCGATCGGTAACGGCAACGACCAGCGCCGTCTCGCCCGCCGCGCTTTCGACCATCGCGCGAATATCGGCGAGCGCCGCGGTGCGCTTCGCATCACCCTCTCCCGCCGCCATCACGGAGTTGACGAAGCCGATCGCAAAGACGAACAGGATGAGCAGCCGGATCATGCGAGACAAGCCTCGACCAGCCGGTCGAACGCGGGGCCGCGGCGCATCGGATCGGCGACCGGAACACCCCATTCGATCGTCAGCGCCGCAATCGCCCGTTCGGCGTCTTCGGCCGACAGTCCGGTCGTATTGAGCGACACCCCCGCACAGCGAACGCCGGGATTGGTCAGCCGCGCCTGCTGCACGGTCACCTCGATCGCACGGCCGATCGACGGCAGCGAGAAATCCGGCAAGCCGACGATCCGGTCGCGGCCATACGCGTGACACAGCACCAGAACGTCGGGCTGCGAACCATGAAGCAGCCCCAGCGAGACGCCGGCATAGGAGGGATGGAAAAGCGAGCCCTGCCCCTCGATCACGTCCCAATGCGCGGGATCGGCGTCGGGGCTGAGCATCTCGGCCGCGCCCGCGACGAAATCGCTGACCACCGCGTCGACGGGAATTCCTCGTCCGGCGATCATGATGCCGGTCTGGCCGGTCGCGCGGAAATCGGCGGCCAGCCCGCGCGCGCGAAAGGCCTCTGCGAGCGCCAGCGCGGTGTATTTTTTCCCGAGCGCGCAGTCGGTGCCGACCGTCAGCAGGCGCCGGCCGCTTCGCCGCCGCCCGCTGGCGATCGGGAGCCCCGGCGGCGGTGTGCGAACGTCGATCAGACGGCGGCCATGCGCCGCCGCGGTTTGCCGAAGCCGCGCGATATCGCCGAGACGGTCGTGCGCGCCGCTGATGATGTCGAGCCCCGCTTCCAGCGCGTCGACCAGATCGGGGATCCAGCTCTCGCGGATCGCCCCGCCGATCGACGCCGCGGAAAGGACAAGCGCCCGGGCTCCGGCGGCATACGCCTCGCGCGGGGTCATCGCGGGCAGATCGAGCGTCGCCGCGGCACCCGCACATTTATGTTCCGCGACGCACAGGTCGGGCGCCCAGTCGCGCAGGCCCAGCCCTGTTTTCAGGAAGGTCGTATCCGCCGCATCGCCCAGAAACAGCAGATAGGGCTTGGGCAAATCGAGCCCCGCGATTTCGGTTACCTGCATCGTCGCCAGGTTATCAAGAACAGCGGTCATGGCCGGAACTTCGAAAAAATGGGGCGCCCCGGACTGACGCCGTCGACGAGCTTGCCGCCGTCAACGACAAACACGCCGTTCACCATCACATAGAGGAACCCGTCCGAATAGCGGGCAGCGTCGCCGTAGGTCGCGCGCGTGCCGACCGTTTGCGGGTCGAAAATCACGATGTCGGCGTCCATGCCGGGTTGCAGCCTGCCCTTGCTTTTCATGGCGGGAACGAAGGTTTCGAGCCGCTGCGCGGGCATCAGGGTGATCTTGCGCAGGGCTTCGACCAGGCCGATCGCCTTCGCCTCGCGGACATAATGACCGAGGACGCGTGCGAAAGTGCCCGCCGAGCGCGGATGGCCGTTCGCACCTTCGATCCGGCCGCCGTCGCTCGCGACCATCACCGACGGATCGCGAAGCAAAGCCGCGATGGTCGTCTCGCTGTTCATGTGCATGATGACCCCATCGTCGGCGTTCCCCGATCGCAGCGCGTCGAACGCGGCCTGCGTCAGCCGCTTGCCCGTGCTGCGCGATTGGAGGTCCCTGACGGAGACGCCCCAACGCCGCTCCCAGCCCGGATCGAAGAAATGGCTGCGTATCGCATCCACCGATCCGCCCCAGGGATAGGTTTCGGTGGTAATGTCGACGCCGCGGCGGCGCGCATTGTCGATCAGCGCGGCCATGAAGGGCGCGTCGCGCATCGCCATGCTGTTGATGTGCGCGACATGGACGCAGGCGCCGGTTGCGGCGGCATTGGCGATGCTTTCCTGCACCGCCTCGAACGCGCTGTCGGGCTCGACGAGGCTGCCGTAACGGATGTGGGTGAAGAGGCAGGTCGCAGAGCGCGCGGCAACGGCGGTCACGTCCAGCATCTCGCGGCGCGAGATACCGGGCGCATATTGCGTCCCGCTACCGATCCCGATCGCCCCTTCGCGCAGTCCCTGTTCGAGCAGCGCGGAAAGCCGCGAAGACGCCGCATCGGACAGCGGCTCGTCGGCCTCCTTTGCGCCGAATTTCTCCATCGGGTCGCGTAGCGCGGCGAGCCCCGCCGCGCCTTCGCCCTTCTGGATGAAGTATCGCACCGCGGTGTGACCGACGCTGGTGCCATAATTCAGCAGTTCGCGCCCCTGCTTCGCTTGATACCAGGCCGAAACCGGCCAGGTTCCGATTTCGAGCTCGAGCCGCGTCGTGACCCCGTCCTTCGCCTGATAGCCCGCCGCCTCGCGCGTCGTCGCATGCGAGTGGATGTCGATGAAGCCCGGCGCCGCGACCAGCCCGCGTGCATCGATCGTCCGGCGTCCCTTGAGCGGCGCTTCGCTGACCGCAACGATCCGGTCACCATTGACCGCGATGTTGCGGACAGCATCGAGTCCGGTCTCGGGATCGATCGCGCGCGCTCCGGCATAGACGATGTCGTGGATCACGGCTGCGTGCGACCCACCGGCGGAAAGCTGCGCCGGCATGGCAACGGCGGTCAGAAACAGCATCGCTCCCCGCACCTGACGCCCGATCGCCAATCCCTGCTTCCCTTCGCTCATATGCCGCACGAACGATCAGAAATTGGCGCGCAGCGACACCGTCACGCTCCGCGGCTCGCCGACGACATTACCGTAGAACAGCGTCTGATAGTTGTTCACGAAATAATGTTTGTCGAAGATATTCTTGACGTTGACCTGCACGCGGAAGCGATCGAAATCATAACCCGCCGATGCGTCGGCCAGCACATAGGACGGCAAGTCGCGGGTCGCCCGGTCGATGTCGGTCTTCACCGCGTCGACATAGCGGATACCGCCACCGACGAAGGCGCTGCCGAATTCATAGCTCGTATGGAGGCTGGCCGTGCTCTTGGGCAGGAAGGTGACGGTCTTGCCGATCAGGGCCAGGTCATCATCCTTGCGGATCGTCGGGTCGAGAATGGCGAGACCGGCGTTGACCTGCCAACCCTTCGCGATCTCGCCGACCGCTTGCAGTTCAAGCCCGCGATGCCGGACCTCGCCCACGGCAACATAGCGATCGATCAGGTCGATCGTCTGGTCGTATCGCGCCTGATTGGCTTGCCGGACGTCGAAGATCGCGCCGGTGAGCAGCAGGCGCCGGTCGGGCGACACATATTTGACCCCGATCTCATATTGCTCTCCCGATAGCGGAGCCAGCACGTCGCCGACCGCATCGATGAAGAGCTGTGGCTGAAAGGATTCGCTGTACGAGGCATAAATGTTGAGCCCGCGCACCGGCTCCAGCGTCGCCGCGAGGCGAAGGCTCGTCTGGCTGTCGCCGCTGAAATCCTGCCAGGGTCCGGTTCCCGACTGCTTGCTGACGTCGGGCTTGGCCCACGAGATGCCGCCGAGCAGGGTCAGCGGCTCGGCAACCTTGATGCTCGCCTGGCTCGAAAGCGTGAAATAGCGCAGCCGGCGATTGAGACTGTAGTCGAAGATGCCCGGATAGGTCCGCGTGTTGAACAGCGCCTCGATCGCATCGACGCCGTCGAAGATGTTGGCGACATCGCCCTGCGGCATATCGGGGATCGTACCCGCCTGTTTCGTGTCATAATGCTGGTAATTGGCGGCAACGGTGATGAAGCTGTCGACAAGGCCGAGATCATCGAGCTTGTACACGCTCGACAGTCCGGCGCTGAAGGCTTCGGTGACGCTCCGGGTGATCTTGTTCACCGCGAGGAAGAAGTCGCCGTTCGTTTGGAGGCCGAATCCGAACCCGCTTTCGCCTGTCGTATTCGAACGCAGATAATTGGCCTTCAGGCTGAACGACAAGGCGTCCGATGCCTCCCAATCCAGCCCGCCGTTCACCCGCGCCACCGGCGTCTCCAGTTCGAAATCGCCCGAGCCGATGAAGAAGGAGCGGCCGACCGGCGCCGGCGATCCATCCGGAAACGTCGGGATGCCGTCGAACGAGGTGCGGCGATAGCGCTCATATCCGCCATGGAGGTAGGCCTTCAGGCCCGGCGACAGGTCCGCGTCGATGCCGGCGTACAAAACCGTCTTCGCCGAATTGACCCGCTGCATGAAGCTGTCGCCCTCTTCGTGTACGGCGATGCCGATCGCATGAACCGTGCCCGCGGCATTCAGTGCGCCAGCCACCTGCCCTTCGACCCGCCAACGCCCCCACGAGCCGCCGAGCAATTCGATATGCGACCGCGTGCCCGCGTTCGCGCCCTTCGTCACCTGGTTGATGATCCCGCCTGGGTTGGCGGCGCCATAGACGACCGACGTCGGCCCCTTGACGATTTCGAGCCGTTCGAGCGTGGCAAAGTCGGGCTCATAGTCGAGCGTGCCGACGTTCAGGCCATCGATCGCATTGCCGGCCGCAAAACCGCGCAGCTTGACGATCGACGACGTCCCGCCCGGATTGCCGTCGAACAGCGCGCCGGGCGTATATTGCGCGACATCGCCCAGCGTCCTGGCGGCGGTTGCGTCGAGAAAATCCTCGCTGACAAGGCTGATCGACTGCGGCACATCCTCGATCGCCACCGGAAGGCCGGTGGTGCCGCTCGTGTCTTCGCTGAGATAGCGATAGCCGCTGACGACGATCGCATCGCCGTCCGCCTCATTGCCGGTCTCCTGCGCGCTCGCAGCCGACGACACGGCGATGGCGGCGGCAAAAGCACTGCCTGCGAAAAGCAGATGGAATGCGCCGCCTCTACGCCGGAAACGGATTTCGGAAACTTGTCGGTTCAACGTCATCGCACACCCCTCGATTGGCTATGGCCCGCCGGCTCTCGGTCCGCTTCCGCGCTTCCAAGGCCGAACAACGACAAAATTAAGTCCTATTGACACATTTCTGTCAATTGATAGTTTTGATGTAATTTCTGACACAGTTTGATGAATCAGGAGCGGAAGGGAAAACCATGTCGAATAGGACGAAAGAGCAGGCGTCGAAGGCTTCGGCCACGGACGCGCCCGCAATTCCCAATGTCCCGCTGCTCCAGCGATTGCAGGCCGATCTTGAAAATTATTCCGCCGCCGATCGCGCGATCGCGGCCTATATCCTCGGCCATTATGCGACGCTTGCCTTCGAGACCGCGGTGACCCTCGCACAGAAGGTCGGGGTGAGCGAGATTACGATCGGCCGCTTCACGCGCAAGCTCGGTTATCGCAACTTCAAGGCGATGAAGAATGAGCTGAAGGACAACAGCGAGGAAGGTTTCCCCTGGCTGGTCGGCGAGCAGCTCCAGCATTTCGTCGAAGCGCCGGGCCTTCCTGACGAGGCAGACGGATCGATGCAGCGGGAGGTCAAGTCGCTGCTCGCGGTCTATCGCCTCGCCGAAACGCCGCAATGGGCGGCTGCGGTCGAACTGCTCGCAAAGTCGCGCACGGTTCAAATCGCGGGCTTCCAGACCGAGCGCGGCATCGCGATGCTGCTCGCCAACCATCTGCAGTTCATGCGCGACGGCGTCCGCCTCGTCGATTTGACCGCGGGCAATTATGCCGACGTGTTCGCGACCGACGAGGACGAAGATCGCTGCCTCGTCGTCATCGATATTCGCCGCTATTCGCGCCAATCCTATCTGATCGCCGAGCAGGCGAGCCAGCACGGCATCCCGCTGATCGTCCTCACCGACCTGTTCTGCGATTGGGCGCCGCGCTTCACCCCGCACGTCCTCGCCGTGCCGACGCAAACCGGCATGTTCTGGAGTTCGCCCGTCGCGCTCGTCTGCGCTGTGAACCTGATGGTGAACAGCGTGATCAAGCAAATCGGGACGAAGGTCGAAACGCGCCTCGAAAAGCTGACTCGCCTCCATCAAAGCTTCACGGGCTATGCCGGTCATCAACCGCCACGTCCGAAAATGTCGTCCTGATGACTCCTCGAATATGACAGTTTTTTGTCTTATAAAAACATAGACAGAAAAATTGCATCAGACTAGCCGATCCGCATGCCCGCGGCATTGCCTTTCGATTCGCCCGATCCGGGTCCCCCGCCCGCGTGGCTGTTCCTCGTGGCGGATTCACGCGGGCAACGACGTTGACAGCTATTTCCGCGGCGCCTAGGGGCCGCACAACATCAAGAGCTGGGGCGACGCCCGGCACCAACCTGCTCCCGAGCAAGGTGGTACTCCGCGATAAGCGGGGGATGTGGCCGGACCGGCAACAAACGGGACCTCAAGCCGCACGGGCGTCGAACCGCTTCTTCCATCTCGAAGAAAGGGTTTCGACATGACGGACAATCTGCAGCAGTTCGCGAGCGACAATTATGCGGGGATATGCCCGGAGGCGTGGGCGGCCATGGAAGCTGCCAACCGCGCTTCGGCTCCGGCCTATGGCGACGACAAATGGACGCAGCGCGCCGCGGATGCCTTCCGGTCGCTGTTCGACACGCAGTGCGAGGTCTTCTTTGCCTTCAACGGCACGGCGGCCAATTCGCTGGCGCTCGCCGCGCTCTGCCAGTCCTATCACAGCGTCATCTGTTCTTCCTCGTCGCATGTCGAAACCGACGAATGCGGCGCGCCAGAATTTTTTTCCAACGGGTCCAAGCTGCTCGTCGCCCAAACCGACAACGGCAAGCTGACGCCCGAGGCGATCCGCGCGCTCGCGACAAGTCGATCGGATATCCATTTCCCCAAGCCGCGCGTCGTCACGATCACCCAGCCGACCGAAACGGGACAGGTCTATTCAATCGAAGAAATCCGGGCGATTTCCGCGATCTGTCGAGAGCTCGGCCTCAAGCTGCATATGGACGGCGCCCGTTTCGCGCACGCCTGCGCCACACTCGGCTGCGCGCCCGCCGATCTGACATGGCGCGCCGGTGTCGACGTGCTGTGCTTCGGCGGCACCAAGAACGGCATGGCGGGCGGCGAAGCGATTGTCTTTTTCGACACCGCCCTCGCCACCGACTTCGACTATCGCTGCAAGCAGGCGGGCCAGCTCGCGTCGAAGATGCGCTTTCTCGCGGCGCCATGGATCGGATTGTTCGAGAGCGGCGCCTGGCTTCGCAATGCCCGGCACGCCAATAGCTGCGCCGCGCGGCTCGCCGCGGCGATCGATGATATTCCGGGCGTCCGTCTCGCCTTCCCGGTCGAATCCAATTCGGTGTTCCTCCACGCATCCGATGCGCTCCTCGAAGGGCTGGCCGGACGCGGTTGGCGTTTCTACACCTTCATCGGCGGCAGCGCGCGCTTCATGTTTGCCTGGGATGCGATCGAAGACCGGGTCGATGAGTTGGCAAACGACATCCGGTTGCTTGCCACCGACAAGGCCGCTTCGGCCGGTGGAGTCGAGTCTGTAGCTGAATTTACCAACGGCACGACCATGACGCTATCGAGCCGGTGACGCCGGCTCTTCTCCCGCAGTGGCGCTCGCGAGCAAGAGCAGCCACGCGGTATGCGGAATCCATTGTTCGATCCAGCGCCAGTTCTCGGAATCCGGTCCCGGCGCAAAGGTGATGCCCCGTCCTTCGTCGCTCGTGTCCGAGCCCGTGATGCCGTTGGAAACCCCGCCCCGCACCATGTCGCCCGCGCTTTCGGCGTGGGGCGGGTTCTTGGCGCCGAAGCCATAGAGCATGCTGAGGTCATAGGGATTGCGGCCAAGCGTCCAGTCGGACTGCGCCTGCGCGAAGGCAGCGAGCTCAGGCGCGACGCCGAAGGTCTTGCCGGGCTGCGGCGCGGTGGCACGGCCGCCCAGCACGGCGGCGACCGAGAGCGACGCGAGGCGCGCGCTTTCGCCCTGCCACCAATAGCCCGTTTCGTTGGCGTGCGGCATGAAGAAGCCTTCAAGCACGCGCGGATCGCGCTTCTTGCCCGCAAAATCATAGAGCTGAAAGGTCTGGCGCGGATAGGCAAAGGGGTTGGCGACGCTGCCATCGAGCTTGAGCTGCGCGTCGAGCAGGCGCGCGATCGTGGCCTTGGCGGCGGCGATGCGGGCGGAGTCCTTCTCGATCGCGAGATAACCGACGAGCGTGATCGCGGGCAGCCCCGCCTCGGCGCCGTGATAGAAAGGCCGCCCCTTGTCGTCGCTGCGCAGCCAGCCCTTGTCGGTCAAACGCTCATTCAGTGCCGCGGCGCGCGTGCGCGCGGCGTCGAGATAGATCGCCTTGCCGGTCGACTGGAAGAGTTCGGTCGCCGCCATCAGCGCGCTGTAATCGTCGATGATATTCTCTTTGCCATCGTCGACATAGCGCAGGTTATTCGCCTGCAGATGCGCGAAGGCGCGCTCGGCATCGGCGAGATACTGATCGGCGCTGAACGCTCCCTTCACGCCCTTTTCCTTCGCGAGCCGCGCAATCCGCGCCAGCGCCGCGATCGATGCCCCGGCCCCTTCGCGAAAGGCCGCTGGATAATTCTCCGAATAGACCCCGTCGCGTCCCGAATAGGCGGTCAGCACGCGTTCGGCGCCCGGGGTGCCCCAGCGATCGAACACCGTCATGTAGAAATAGCCCTCCGGCGCGAGCAGGCGGTGGAGGAAATCGGCACCCCACAGCGCCTCGGCGATCACGGCATCCTCGGCCCCCAGCGCGCGGAACTTCGCGGGCGCGAGATCATAGCTTTTGGCGAGCGCCCACGCCGCGAAGCCCGTCTGCTGGGGATTGAAGAAATTGGCGTAGGAAAGATGCGAGAGATATTTGCCATTATCGCCGCCGGCGTCCTTCCAGCCGCCCCAGACATCGACGACGCGTTTGCCACCATAAACGCGGATCTTGTGGTCGGCGGGGTCGGTGTGGCGGCTCAGCCGGAAATAGTCGACCAGCGCTTTGCCGGTGACGGTGAACAGCGCGTCATCGGCCAGTACGAACGCCGGCGACCGCGCGCTTTCGCTGCCGATCGATACCTCGATCGCATAGCTGCCCGGTTCGTGGACCTTCGAGAAGTCGGCGGCGAAATAACGCTTGCCCGCACCCCATTCGGCAAATTCGGGAAGCTTGGCGAGATCGCCGGACGTGACCGGCTTGCCGTCGCGAAGCAGCGTGAAGCCGCCCGTTTGCGCGGCGCCCTCATATTCGACGATCGCGACCTTGCTCCCCGTCCTTTCGAGCGCAACCTGATTGACGTGGAGCTTGAGACTGTCGGCGAAAGCCGGCGTGACCCAGCCGAATCCCGCAACAAGCGCCGCCGCAATCCCAAGACTCCCCTTCACCGCCGGCATTCTCACTCTCCTTTTGATTATGATGATCAGAACGTCACGCGGGCGCGCAGACCATAGCTGCGCGCATCGTTGAGGAAGCGCAGATTGAGCGACGATCCGACGAGCGCCTTCATCGACGCCTCTTCGTTCATCAGATTGGACGCCCATGCCTCGATACGGAAATTCCCGACCGTATAGCCCGCGCCGAGATTGAGCGTCGCAAAGCCCTTTTGCCGATCGGGGAAACCTGCCTGCAACGCGGTCATGCGCGTGCCGTCGAGAAAGACGATGTCATCGTTGTTGAACTGCGACAGATAATAGGACGAGCGATAGGACAGCAGCGCCTGCCAGTCGAACCGGCCCGGGCCGGCGTCGAAATGCTGCGACAGGCGCGCGGTCGCGTTGAACTTCGACGCCAGCGGCAGGTCGTTGCCCTTGAGGCTGATCAGCGGCGAATTGCCGCCGGCGCTGAAGTCCTGTGCACGCGAGTCCGCGACCACGCCGTCGGTGACCTTGGTGTCGAGCCAGACGAGATTGAGGTCGAGCCCGAAATTGCCGGGCAGGCGGAAGCTCGTCTCCGCTTCGATGCCGTAGAGGCGCGAGGCGCCGACGTTGCGGTTGACCAGCGCAAAGCCGGTGCATGGCGGGGTCTGCGTCGCGTCGAAATTGATACAGGTCAGGTCCTGGAAGACCTGATTATTATATTCGTAGTAGAAGCCGGTCAGGTTGAAGGTCGCGCGCCGGCCGAACATGTCGAAGACATTCCTGGAGCCGACTTCATAAACGAAGACATCCTCGGGCTTGTACGTCTCGGGGATCAACGTGGGATCGAAGCTGTCGTTGAAGCCGCCCGATTTGTGGCCGGTCGAAACTTTCGCGTAGAGCATCGAATGATCGCCGAGATCGAATTCGAGCCCGGCGCGCCAATCGACATAATCGAACTTCGAGCGCCCGAATTGCTGCGTCGGAATCGTGAGGCTGACGAAGCTGTGCGCGCCGTCGGCGGGGCAATCGACAAAGCCATTGTCGATATCGGGCCGGTCGATACAGGTGCCGAGCGGGTTGGTGCCGTTCGCGATCGCCTGAATCTGCTGGATCAGCGTGTCGCGGCGGCCGGGCGTGTGGATGCCCTCGATCAGGAAGCGGGCCTGCTCCTGCGGCGTATCGAGGTCGCCGACGTTGAAATTCGGGCGCTTGAGCCCCGAAGGAACAAAGCCTTCGGTGCCGAGCCGGGTGCCGAAACAGCATGCGTCGCCGTCGCCGCCCAGCGTCAGCGCCCAGTTGCCGCCGATGCCGTAACGCGACTTCTTTTCCTCGGTATAGCGGATACCGCCGAAGATGCGGATGCGGTCGGTGACGTCGAAGGTCCCGTCGCCATAGAAAGCGAAGCTCTCACCCTTGACGTCGGGCATCGTATATTCGGTGCCCGAATAACAGCAATAGCCGCGGTCGGCGAGCGAGAAGAAGAAGACCTCCTGATCCTCCTTGAAATAGAAGGCGCCCGTATTCCAGCGGAAGCGCTGATCGGGATTGGCGAAGAGGCGCAGTTCATAGACCTGGCTCTTCGAGATCGTTTCCCAGAAGGTGTTGGAAAAATTGTCGTACTGGACGGCGTCGAGGTCGCGGAGCGGAAAGGCGATGCCGTCGCTGCTCGCGTTATTCTGCTCGAAATGGACCGAGCGATAGCTACCGCTGGCCTCGGCCGAGAAGGCCCCGAAATCATGGATGATCTTGCCCTGGACGCCCCATATCTCGTTGGTCATGTCGCCCTGCATGCCGCGATAGACGACATCCTTGAGATTGAGCCTGTCGGCTGTCAGCCCGCTTTCGGTCACGGCGTTCCAGATGCTCGAGCCCGGGTAACCCGTCCCCGTTTCCCTGCCATAGTCGCCGATCAGCGTGACGCTCGTCGCATCGCCCGGCTCCCAGAGCAGCGACAGGCGGCCGGCATAATTCTCTTCGAGCCCCGCGGGCTTGAGCTTGCGCGCCTCGGGATCGGTCGAGACGTTGCGATAGCCGAAGTCCTTGTTGACATACACGCCCGCCACCCGCGCCGCGAAGGTTTCGCCGAGCGGGATGTTCAGCGCAGCTTCGGCGCCATAGGAAGAGCGGTTTGAAATCTCGGCCTGCGCATAGCCGCCGAATTCGCCGAGCTTCGGCTTGGCGGTGATGATGTTGAGCGTGCCCGCGAGCGCATTGCGGCCATAAAGCGTGCCCTGCGGCCCCTTGCTTACCTCGACGCGCTCGAGATCGTAGAACATGACCCCCAGCCCGCGCGGGCGCGGAATATAGGTGCCATTGAGGTGCGGCGCGGCCGCGGGATCGCCGAGTTCGGTGTTGTTGGCCGAGCCGACGCCGCGGATGAAGATGTCGACATTGCCCTCGGCGTTCGAGATGTTGAGGCCGGGCACCGCCACCTGCAGATTGCGCAGGTCGGCAATTCCGTCCTCGCGCATCTGGTCGGCAGAAAACGCCTGAACGACACCCGAAACATCCTGCAGATTCTGCTCGACGCGGTTGGCGGTGACGATGATCTCGCGCGAATCGGACGCTTCGTCCGCCTCCTGCGCCAGCGCAATCCCCGGCTGAACGGCGACCAATAGGGCCGCACAAGCGGTGCCAAGATGCAGGCTGTACCGAAAATTGCCGATGGAACGATTACGCTGGCTCCGCATGCTTACCTCCCCTTGATGGATTGTATCCGGCGTTCACCGCCGGCCATCCGTTGCTCGGTCCCAGAATCGTCGGCGCCCACTACCGCAGCCTGCAAACGATCTGCCGATTCTGCGGCAACCTAAGCGCACCAATCATCCCATGTCAATATTACTTCTATTGGATGTTTTTATTTAATGACCCATCCGGCGCTGGCGCTGCTTCCGTTCAGCGAGGCAGAAATGGCGCGCGCCGCTGGGGCCGCGGCTCGCCAAGGATCTTGTTGACGTCGAGCCGGTCCTGTCGCTCGTGGAGAAGAAGGTCGAAGCGGGGCGAGAGCATCTCGTGGATGGGCAGGACGGCCGCGCCGAGGATCGAGCTGTCCTCCTGATGCTCCGACAGGATGATGCGCGGCGGCGCCTCCGGCACCGCGCGGCGCACCGAATGGCGAAGCGGCATCGCGAGCGCGACGACGCGCTCGGCAAGCGCGCGCGGCGCCGATCCGCCAATGACGATCGTCGCGGGATCGAGCATATTTTCGATAATGCACACCGCGCTGCGCAAATGCGTCGCGGCCTGCGCGCACCATTCCATCAGGCCGCGATCTTCCTCGGCGATCAGGGCACTGATTTCGGACTGGGTCAGTTCGTCGTCGGGCACGCCGCGGATGAATTCGGAGAGCGAGTGCAGCGAGAGATAGCGCTCGAGACAGCCGTGATTGCCGCAATAACAGGCCTTTCCGTGCGGCACGATCGGGACGTGGCCGATCTCGGTAGCGTTGCCGTTGGCGCCGCCATAGGCGCTTTTGTTGATGACGAGCGTGCCGCCGAGGCCGACGCCGAAATGGAGATAGAAAAAGCCTTCGAGGCTCTGCGCCACGCCGAACAGCGATTCCCCCAGCGCGCCCGCTACGCTGTCGATATTGTGAAAGACGTGGAAGCCCGTGGCGCGACGGATCTGATCGAGGATCGAAAGGTCGGTCCATCCCTCAAGCGCGGTGGGGCCGACGAAGCTCAGGTCGGGCACGTCGAACGGCCCGGGCAGCGCGACGCCGACCCCCCATATCCGCTGTGCGTCCGACGACCGGCGCGCCAGGTCGCGGACGATCGCAACGACGGTTTCCAGCGTCGCGCGCTGGTCGCGTGCATCGATGCCCTGCTCAACGCGATGCAGCACCTCACCGACGAGGCTTACCAGCGCGGCGGTCACGCGGCGCGGCTCGAGGCTGATGCCAATGGAATCGCCACCGCGCGGATTGAGCGCATAGGCCATCGGTGGCTGGCCACGCGATTTCGCGCCCGTGATGCGCTTCGACACGATCAGGCCCAGCGATTCGAGATCCTGCGTGATATTTGCGACGGTTTGCGGGCTGAGCGAAACCAGGTCGATGATGTCCTTGCGCGCCACCTCCTTTTGCCGGCGGATCACGTCGAGCACGATGCGCCGATTATAGGGCGCGCTCGATTGCTGCGTAGCCCCCCTGCTGGTCATATTCGTGCGCTCCTGTCTCGATCCGGGCGCCAATCTATGAATATGGCCCGCATATATCCAGCTTATTGATTTCTTCTATCCGATGGATTTAATAATTGACAGGCGCCGCTGCGATCGACCAATATCGCGTCAACGGCCGCAAGGGTCATTAGGGGAGGAATGGACGTCAGCCACCGGCTGCGCCGCAATCCGATCCGCCAAGGCAGATCGAGCAGAATCAGTTCATGACGCAAAACGACCACGCCGCGCCCGGCCTGACCATCATCGGCGACATCTGTATCGACCTTATCCTGGGGTCGGTCGACGGCTGGCCTGCCATCGGCACCGAGACATTGATGGAGCGCAGCGAGATGCGCGCGGGCGGGTCGGCGGGCAACACCGCACTCGCCATGCGCTACCTCGGCGCGCCCTGTCGACTCTACTCCGAAGTCGGCAACGATTCCTTTGGCGGCTGGCTGGCGCAGCAATTCGCCGATGTCAGTACCGACCTGCACGGCTGCGACGCCGCGACGTCGATCTCGACGGGCATCATCCACGCATGCGGCGAGCGCACCTTCTTCACGACCCGCGGCCATCTTGAAAAGCTGTGCTGGCAGGACATCGGCCGGCAAATCGATCGCGCGCCCCATCCGGGCGCGATCGCGCTCTTGACCGGTGTGTTCCTGCTACCGCGGATGCGCGCGGTCTATGGCGAGATTATCAAAAGCCTGCGCGACCTTGGCTATCAGATCGCGCTCGATACCGGCTGGCCATCGGACGGCTGGAGCGAAGCGACGCGCGCCGAGGTGCTCGGCTGGGTTGCGGCGAGCGATCATATCCTTCTGAACGAGATAGAGGTGAACGCGCTCGCCGGGGAGAATAACCTGGACCGCGCGATGCAGCGGCTCGCGCCTGCGCTGCGCCCCAACGCCACCCTCGTCGCCAAAACCGGCCCCAAGGGCGCCGTTGGGCTCCAGGCGGGGAGCAGGGTCGCCAGTGCAGCGCCGCTCGTGCAGCCATTCGACACGATCGGGGCAGGCGATTCGTTCAACGCGGGCTATCTCAATGCGCGGTTGGGCGGTGCATCGCTTGGAGAAGCACTTGACGCTGGATGCCGCACCGCCGCACGCGTGATCGCGCGTTTTCCGCGCCAGGCGATCGCGCATGGCGAGTTCGCACCCGACCGCGCCTTGGCGGATTTCTGAATCACGAAAGACTATCCGGTCGCGGGGAGAGCGAAATGGCCAATCGAATCCTGGTGGTTTGCTACATATTGATCGTGTGGTTCGCGATCTCGTTCGTGACCAACATCATCGGGCCGCTGATGCCCGTGATCATCAAGGATTTCGGATTGAGCCTGACGCTCGCCGGCTTCCTGCCTTTCTCCTTCTTCCTCGCCTATGGCGTGGTATCGATCCCCGCTGGCATGATGGTGGAAGCGGCGGGTCCCAAGGCGACGCTTCTCGCCGCTTTTTGCCTCAACCTGGCGGGCGCGCTGATCTTTGCGCTGTTTCCGGGCTATGGCGTCGCGGTCGGTGCGCTGTTCGTGATCGGCATCGGCATGGCAATGCTTCAGGTGGTGATCAACCCGCTGATGCGCACCGCCGGGGGCGAGTCGCATTTTGCCTTCTTCTCGGTCATGGGGCAGCTCGTCTTTGGCCTTGCGTCCTATGTCAGCCCGCTGGTCTTCGCCGCGCTGATGGCGCGTGACGAGGGGGGCGCCAACCTGTTCGGCCTGCCCGCCGCCAATCCGGCGTGGATCGCGCTCTACTGGATATTCGGGATCATCTTTGCCGCCCTGATCGCCATCACGACCGCGATGCGGGTCCCCCGCATCGAACTGAAGGCCGAGGAGCGCGCAGGAAGCGCCCTCGCCTATCGCCAGCTGTTCGCCGACCGCAAGGTCCGGCTCTTTTTTCTCGCCATTGCCGCCTATGTCGGGACCGAGCAGAGCCTGGCCAACTGGATGTCGCAGTTCCTCGCGACCTATCATGGCATCGCGCCCGAAACCGACGGCGCGCGCACGGTCGCGATGTTCTGGGGCTGGATGGTGATCGGTTGCGCGGCGGGGCTGGTCCTGCTCAAGCTGATCGATTCCAAGCTGGTGCTGCGCATCGCGGCGATCGCGGCGATCGCATGCGTCGCCGTCGCGCTGTTCGGCGGGCGCGACGCTTCGCTGCTCGCCTTCCCCGCCACTGGCCTCTGCATTTCGGTCATGTTCTCGATCATCTTCGCGCTCGCGCTGAATTCGGTGCCGCACAATCATGGCGCGCTTTCGGGCATATTGTGCACCGGCATATTGGGCGGCGCGATCGTGCCGCTGATCGTCGGGATCGTTGGCGAGTGGATCGGGCTCCGCGGCGCCCTGCTGATCGTCTTCGCGACGCTGGGCTTCATTCTCAGCGCGAGCTTCTGGGCCGATCCGCTGACACGCAATCAGACGATCCAGCTGCGCAAACGGACCGTACTCGACCGTCCCAAAATCGAAGGGGAAAGCCGTTGATCGCCGAAGAATCGCTGATGTATTCCGAAGCGGCCAGCGCTGCCTCGGTCGTGGCCGCGCAGCTCGCGAGAGCCGCCGAGGATATCGAGCCGCTGGCACGGCGGCTGCGCGCCGCCGATCCCCATTTCGTCGCCACCTGTGCGCGGGGCAGCTCCGATCATGCCGCCACCTTTGTGAAATATCTGATCGAGACGCGGATCGGCATTCCCGTAACCTCGGCGCCACCCTCGATCAGTTCGGTCTATCGGATCACGCCAAAGCTGCGCGATGCGCTGTGGATCGCGATCTCGCAATCGGGGAAAAGCCCCGATCTCCTCGCAGCGACGCGGGAGGCCGTTCGCGCGGGTGCGCATACGGTAGGCTTCATCAACGCGCCCGACACGCCATTGTCGAATGTCGTCGAGACCGTGATCCCGATCGGCGCGGGCGCGGAATTGTCCGTGGCCGCGACCAAGAGCTATATCGCGACGCTCTCGGCCATGGTGAGCCTGGTCGCGCGCTGGAGCGACGACCGTGCCCTTATCGACCTGTTGCCGTCGATGCCCGACTTTCTGGAGTCGGCATGGGCGCTGGACTGGTCGCCGCTGACCGACGGCCTGGCGGACGCGCGCGGGCTTTACGTCATCGGGCGCGGGCCGGGGCTCGGCATCGCGCAGGAGGCGGCGCTCAAGTTCAAGGAAACCTGCGGGCTTCATGCCGAGGCCTTCAGCGCCGCCGAAGTCCGCCATGGTCCGATGGCGTTGGTTGGCGCCGATTTCCCGCTACTTGTCTTTCGCCAGAGCGACCAGAGCGCGGAGGGGATCGACAAGCTCGTGGCCGATGTGCGCGAGCGCGGGGGCCGCGTTTACATCGTCGGCACAACGATCCCGGACACGACTGGCCTGCCGGCCATCGCCAGCCATCCGGCGCTGGAGCCCATCCTGCAAATCCAGTCCTTTTACCGCGCCGTGAATGCGCTCGCAGTCCGGCGCGGACACGATCCCGACAACCCGCGTCACCTGCGCAAGGTCACCGAAACAATCTGACTTGGGTCGCGATCAGGGATATCGACTTTCAACCTGGTCATTTGACCACAGGAAGATCTCAGCGGAGGCGCACAGCCCCCGCCCCAATGACACGCAACGACAGCTTTCGGGAAACAATCTCGATGTGCCAGATGGCACAAATCAGGAGCGACGCAGCCTTCAGTGACTTCAAAATCTTCGGCTCGGGATTCGAACTCGCGAATCGATCTGAAAGCCAATGAGCAGGATGCTGTGGGACGTCGCGGGACGTTTTGGGACGGGCCTGGCAGGGGCAGTAGGACTCGAACCTACGACCCTCGGTTTTGGAGACCGATGCTCTACCAACTGAGCTATACCCCTAGGCCGGAGTGCGCCACTAGCCGGATTGCGGAGGCGGGGCAAGAGGGATCACGGGTTGCGCGGGCGGGCCGGGCTGATATGCGCAATTTCGCATGAGCGTAGCGCCGTCCCCTGCCCCGCCCGACGGGCCCCCGCAGAATTATCTGGGCGGCATCGGACTGCGGTTGCTCGCGATGGTCAGCCTGTCGCTGATGTTCGTGCTGGTCAAATATATCGACGCGGCAGGCATCCATATCGTCGAGAGCCTGTTCTGGCGGCAGGCGCTCGTGCTGCCCTTCCTGCTGCTGTGGATCCAGGCGACGAGCGGGCTGTCGTCGCTCAAGACGCAGCGGATCGGCGCGCACGCGCGGCGGATGCTGATGGGGCTGACCGGCATGGCGTGCAATTTCGGCGCGATGATCCTGCTGCCGATGGCCGAGGCGACGACGATCAGCCTGTCGGTGCCGATCTTTGCCGTCATCTTCGCCGCGCTGATCCTTGGCGAGGCGACGGGGTGGCAGCGGTGGAGTGCGGTGATCATCGGCTTTATCGGCGTCCTCGTCGTGCTCGATCCGATGTCGAGCTTTGCGGGCGGATTCGGCGGCACGCACGGCCTCGGCACGATCGTTGCGCTGACGGGCGCGATTATGACCGCGCTGATCACCATCGCCGTGCGTGACCTGGGCCGCACCGAAAATGCCGGGACGATCGTCTTCTGGTTCAGCCTGTTGTCGATGATCCCGCTCGGCATCGCGCTGCCCTTCGTCATCACGCCGCACGACGGCCATGAATGGCTGCTCCTGATCGGGCTCGGTTTCCTCGGCGCGGTCGTCCAGATGTCGCTGACCGGCGCACTGCGCCTCGCCCCCGTGTCGGTCGTGATCCCGATGGATTATTCGAGCCTGCTCTGGGCGATCACCGCGGGCTGGTGGTTCTTTGGGACCTTGCCCGCCGACACGACATGGGTCGGCGCGCCCTTGATCATCGCGTCGGGCCTGTTCATCGCCTGGCGCGAACATCGCCGCCATATCGACCGCCCGAAGGAGGTTGCCGCATGACGCTGCCCATTCTCTATCATTGCCCCGATGCCCGCTCGCTGCGCTGCCTGTGGGCGGTCGAGGAAGCCGGGATCGACGTCGACCTCAAGCTGCTCAAATTCCCGCCGCGCGCGTTCGAGCCCGATTATCGCGCGGTCAATCCGCTGATGACGATTCCCGGCTGGGTCGAGGACGGGCGGCTGATGACCGAATCGGCGGCGATCTGCGAGCGGATCGCCGAGGGGACGCCGCTCGAAGTGCGCCGCGACGAGGCGGATTATTGGGCGTGGCGCAACTGGCTGCATCGCAGCGACGCGACGCTGACCTTCCCGCTCGCGATTATGATCCGCTACACGCGCGTCGAGCCCGAGGAGCGTCGGCTGAGCCAGGCCGTCGATGATTACAAAGCCTTCTTCGGCGGCCGCGCAAAGAGCATCGAGGCGGCGCTGGGCGACGGGCGCGAGTGGCTGGTCGCGGGGCGCTTCACCATCGCCGATATCGTGATCGGCTATGCCGCCTTCCTCGCGACGACGCTGGGCGCCGACGACGTGCTGGGCGATGCGACGAAGGCGTGGCTGGACCGCTGCGTGGCGCGCGAGGGATTCCAGCGCGCCCGCGCGCGGCAGAAAGCCGCAGCTTGACCGAAAAGGGCTCCACCATCAGGTGAAGCCCTTCGTGCCCCCCGTGTATGGCAACGCCAACGGAGAAAACGCATCGGCCTTTCGGGGTGTAGGTCGCGTGAAAGGCCGAATGTGGGTTGATTTTATGCCGCGGCGGGGAGCTTGGCTTTCACATTCTCACGGTCGGGCATGTGCCGTGACATCTCGATGAATCGCCCCGATTATACGCCGAACGGGCAGCTTTGGCTGCGCGCGTTCATCGTGCATATCTCTCGCAAGCGTCAAGGTAGAGCTTCATCGACCGGGAGACACGTGATGACCCGATATGCCCTGCTGACCGCCGCCTTGTTGACCGCAACCTCGGCTGAGGCGGCCAATCAATCATCGAACACCAGTTCCAACAGCTCATCGAACAACGGCGTCACGCGCGAGCGCATCGTCGATAGCTATTGCGAGGATGGCTATTGCGAGCGTTACGAGCGCCGCAGCACCTATCGCGACGGGCGGCGGGGCTATCGCTATCGCGACGACGAGCGGCGGCGCTACCGCAATGACGATCGTCGCTGGTCCCGCGATGGTGATTATGACTGAGGCGCAAAACCCCGTTCCGCATAACAAGAAAGGCCCCACCGTCGGATGGAGCCCTCCTCGTTCCTCGTGCATGGCAACGCCGACAAGAAAACGCATCGGCCTAGCGCCCGTGGTGACGGTCAATCTCTTCGCGCGAAAGCCGCAGGAAGCGAGCGGCATTATTGTAGAAAATGTCGCGCTTCTGCTCCTCTGAGAGAAAGGGAGCATCGGCAACCGCGCGAACCGACGGCTCGATGATGCCCGGCCAGATCATCTGGTCCGACCCGAACATGATCCGGTCGCCATAGCCCGCGTCGACCAACGCCTTCAGAAACGCATAAAAAGCGGGGCGGGGCTCGGTGTAGACGATGCTGCCGATGTCAACGTAGACCTGCGGATAGCTGAACAGCAACGCGCGCGTCCGGTCGGCCATCGGATAGCCGGCGTGCATGATCGACACGCGCAGCCTCGGATGCCGCACCAGCACCTCTTCGAGCAGCAACGGGTCGCCGAGCGACGCGCGATAACCGCTCGCTTCGGCATAGGGCTGCCCCGGCTCGCCCGGCCCCATGTGAATTGCGACGGGCACGTCGAGTTCTTCGGCCAGCGACCAGAGCGGATCCATGCTGGGATCGTCGACCCGGACGCCCTCATATTGCGCCATGACCTCACCGATGACCCGCAGCCGGCCCGCGGCATGAAGCGCGCGCAGGTCGGCCAGCGAGCGGACGCCGACATGATCGACGCCTTTGCTTTCGGGCAGGCGGTAATCGACCGCGGGGATGATGCGGCGCGGCGCCGCGGCGGTCCATCGCGCCATTAATTCGGGCTCGCCGCTGACGACCCCGACGATGTTGAGCCGCTCCATCACTTCGACCGTCCGCGACAAGACCGCCTCATCGGTCTTTTCGGGCGGGATCGGTGTTTCGCAGGGCGGTACGTTGAAACTCATGCCGGCATAAATGCCCTTGGCCGGGTCCGAGCGCGGCATCACGGCGAAAGGTGCGCACATCGGCGGCACGTCGGCGCCGGCATAAGCCGCGCGCCGGGCATGGAGGTGCATGTCGATGATCGGCGGCGGCGCGCTCGCCACAGCCTGAGCCAATATTGCCGCGAGCCCGATCGCCAATCCGCCCTCCTCTAGTTCACCATCCGAGCATAACCCTCCCAATAGGGCGCGCGCAGGTCCTTGCGCAAAATCTTGCCGCTCGCGTTCCTCGGCAGCGCCTCGATCACGTCGATGCTGCGCGGGCATTTGAACGCCGCGATGCGCTCGCGTGCCCAGGCGATGATATCGGCTTCGTCGGCCGTCGTGCCGGGCTTGGCGACGACGACGGCTTTCACCGTCTCGCCCCATTTCTCGTCGGGAATACCGATCACCGCGACCTCCTGCACCGCGGGGTGGCCGAAGATCGCGCTCTCGACCTCGGCCGGATAGACATTCTCGCCGCCGGTGATGATCATGTCCTTCATCCGGTCGTGGATGAAGAGATAGCCGTCCGCGTCGAGATAGCCGGCGTCGCCGGTACGGATCCAGCCGTCGTCGGTCATCGTCTTCGCGGTCGCGTCGGGCAGGTTCCAATACCCAAGCATATTGTTCGACGAGCGCGTCACGACCTCGCCCACTTCGCCGGTCGGCACGGGTTGCCCGTCGGGTCCGAGGATGACGATTTCGACCCCGGGGAGCGCCTTGCCCGCCGAACGCATGCGCGCATTGCCTTCAGGATCATGATCCTCGGGCGGCAGCATCGAGATGGTGCCCGTCGTTTCGGTCATGCCGTAAGCCTGGATAAACTGTGCGCCGAAGACCTTGATGCACTGGCGCAGCAATTCGAGCGGGATCGGCGCGGCGCCATAGAGGATATATTTGAGGCGGCTGTAATCGACGCTGGCGCAGCGCGGGTGCATCAGCAGCATCTGCAGCGCCGCGGGGACGATGAAGAAGCGCGTCACGCCATGCTGCTCGACCGCGTCGAACACGCCATCGGGGTTGAATTCGGCGAGGATGACGCCGGGGAGCCCCGACGCGAGCGCCATGATGCCGAGCCCCGTGCCGCCGATATGCGCGCACGGCATCGCGACCAGCACCGCCTCATCATCCTCCCACTTGGTGTATGGCAGGTCGAGCGTGCTCGAATGTTTGCGCAGCGCGAAGAGGTTTTGGTTCGACAGCACCGCGCCCTTGGGATTGCCGGTCGTGCCCGAGGTGTAGAGCTGGAGCACCGCGTCGTTGGCACCCGACGGATCGAACGACACACGCTCGGCCCGGTCGATCATCGCCCATGCATCGGCGGCACCAACAATCGCGGGGTCGTTCTGCAACTTACCCGCGAGCTGTTCGGCAAGCGTATCGAACCCCGGCCCCGCGAACACGATCTTCGCCTGCGTGTCGTTGACAATGAACGCCCATTCGGCCGGCGACAGGCGCCAGCCGATCGGCGCCATCACAATGCCCGCGCGCGCAGCGCCATAGAAGAGCGTGAAATAGAGGTCGCTGTTCTTGCCGATCCACGCGATGCGGTCGCCTTTCCTGAGCCCCGCGGCGATCAGCGCCGACGCGGCGCGCGCAGTCCGGTCGTCGAGTTCGGCGTAGCTATAGACACGATCCTCTTCGCGCAGCGCCACCCGGCCGGGGCGCTCGCTGGCCCAATGGGTCAGGAATTCGTCGAACGTAAACAGCTCCGAAACGTCGCGGCCCATCGGCTCTCTCTCCTCGAATCGCGTCTTTTGCGCGCAATCGAGGAAAGGCTAGCGACTGTACCCGCGAGGTAAAGCGCCGATCGCCTATCCTGTCAGGTCCGTCAGGTGCGGCGAAACAGCAGCATCAGATTGTTCGCGGGCATCGCGCGGCGTTCGGCGAAGGCAAGACCGGCATCGGCGGCGGCGGTTTTGACGGCATCGGTATCGCGGAGGCCCCACGCCGGATTGCGGCTGCACAGGCTGGCGTTGAAAGCGAGATTGCTCTCCGCCGTGGGCACGTCAGGTTCGATATAGGGACCGTAGAGGATCAGCGGCGCGCCGGGCGCGAGCAGCCGCGCCGCGCCCGCGAACAGACCCAGCGTCGCCTCCCACGGGCTGATATGGACCATATTGATGCAGAGGACCGCATCGGCGCGGTCGATGGGCCATTCGGGCGCCGCCGCATCGAGCGCGACCGGCGGCGCGATGTTCGCAAGACCGGCTTCGGCGCGATACGCGGTGATCGAGGTCAGGCCGGCGGGATCGGGATCGCTCGGCTGCCAGCCCATATGCGGAAAAGCGGCGGCGAAGTGGACGACATGCTCGCCCGACCCGCTCGCAACCTCCAGCACCGTGCCGGCTTCGGGTAGCCAGTCGGCAAGCACCGCGGCGATAGCGTCGCGGTTGCGCAAGGTCGCGGGGGCGTGGCGCTTGTCGGCCGGATCGCCGTCACCCGGCATCCACGGCTGCGCTGTCACTTGCCTCTTGCCTGCGCCCGCGCGCGGCGTTCGCGCGCGATGAGCCATGCGAACAGCCCGACCGGACCGACCATCAGGGTCAGGAACAGGAAGGGAAATTGCACGATCCGGCTGAACCCCTTCTGGTCGGCGTCGCGCGCGATCCACATGCCGGTGAACAGGTCAAAGGCCAGATAGTGTGTCCACCCCAGCGTCGCGCCGCCCGGGCTGTCGAACAGCTTCATCACCCCGGACAATGTCGTGAAATCGTTACTGCTTGGCCCGCCGGGATCGATGCTGCCGGTCAGATAGCCCACGATCATCACCGTATAGGCAAGGCAGAGGAGGAACACGCCGGCATAGAGAATCGCTGCGAGGATTTTCGGGCCGCGCGGCAGAAAAACGAGCGCGAACCAGCTCGCGAACGCCCAGTAATTCACCAGCAGAAAAATCGTGTCCCAGCTCATGCTTTGCCCCTCACCTGTTCAGATCAGCCCGCCGAGCCCAAACAGGACGACACCGCCGAGCAGCGCAATGGCCCCCGTAACGACGATCAGCAAGGTCATTCGCGCCGCCGAAGCGCGCCGCGACGCCGCGAATGCCGCCGCCGAACCCAACCCGATCGCGAAGAGCGGCGCGTAGACAAAGGCCCAGTCGTAACTGAACTCGCGGCGAACCTCGACCATCTCCCATTGCTCGACGACGAGGCCGTAGGCGGTGATGGCGATCAGCCAACCGAGGATCGCGACGATCGCGAACAGCGCGCCGGCCGCGACGCACCCGGCGCCGGAACGCGGTTCGGGGCGTTCGAGGCCGGGCGCGGGTTCGGTCATCAGCCCTCCCAGGCGAGGATGGGCTTGCGCGCCGCGAGCGTCTCGTCGAGGCGCGCGCGCGGAGCGAAATGCGGCGCGGTCTTGAGCGCCGGATCGCCGTTCTTCGCGCGCATCGCGATGCTGCGCAGCGCGCCGATGAACTGGTCGAGCGCCGCCTTGCTCTCGGTCTCGGTCGGCTCGACGAGCATCGCGCCGTGGACGACGAGCGGGAAATACACCGTCATCGGATGATAACCCTCGTCGATCAGCCCCTTCGCGATGTCGAGCGTCGAGAAGCCCTCGGCGAGCCCCTTGTCGCTGAACAGCGCCTCGTGCATGCACGGGCCCGACGCCGCGAACGGCGCATCGAGCACGCTTTCGAGGCTGCGCAGCACATAGTTGGCGTTGAGCACCGCGTCCTCGGCGACCTGCTTCAGCCCGTCGGCGCCGTGGCTCAGGATATAGGTCAGCGCGCGCGTGAACATGCCCATCTGGCCGTGGAAAGCGGTCATGCGGCCAAAGGTCTGCGGATGATCCTCGCCCGCATTCTCCTCTTCGATCAGGCGGAAGTCATCGCCCTGCTTCGTGACGAAGGGCAGCGGCGCGAAGGGTGCGAGCGCTGCCGACAGCACGACCGGACCCGAGCCGGGCCCGCCGCCGCCGTGCGGGGTCGAAAAGGTCTTGTGGAGGTTGATGTGCATCGCATCGACGCCAAGGTCGCCGGGGCGCACCCGGCCGACGATGGCGTTGAAGTTCGCGCCGTCGCAATAGACATAGCCGCCCGCCGCATGGACCGCGTCCGAAATCGCCTTCATCTCGCGCTCGAACAGGCCGCACGTGTTGGGGTTGGTGATCATAACCCCGGCCACATCGGGGCCGAGGCGCGCCTTCAAGGCTTCGAGGTTGACGCGGCCCGCCTCGGTTGCCGGGATATCCTCGACCGTGAAGCCCGCGAAGGCCGCGGTCGCGGGGTTGGTGCCGTGCGCGCTTTCGGGCACCAGGATCACGCGGCGGTCCTCGCCGCGCGCTTCGAGCGCCGCCTTGATGCACAGGATGCCGCACAGCTCGCCATGCGCGCCCGCCTTGGGCGACATCGCGACGCTGTGCATGCCGGTGAGCGTGATCAGCCATTCGGCGAGCTCGTGGATCACGGCGTAAGCGCCCTGCACCGTTTCCTGCGGCTGCAGCGGGTGAACATCGGCGAAGCCCGGCATCCGCGCGACCTTTTCGTTGAGGCGCGGATTGTGCTTCATCGTGCAGCTTCCGAGCGGAAACAGACCGAGATCGATCGCGTAATTCTGACGCGACAGGCGCGTATAGTGGCGCACCGTTTCGGACTCGCTGAGCCCCGGGAGGCCGATCGGCGCGGTGCGCGCGAGCGCGCCGAGGTCGGCGGCGGGTGCGGCCTCGTCGAAATCGACCCCGGTCGTCTCGCTGCCGCCAATTTCGAAGATCAGCGCTTCCTCGAGCATCAGCGCGCGGTTGCCGGTGAAAGTCGTGCTATCGTCGGCGCCGCCGGCGACGTTCATTTCGGGGCGCCAGCCGGCGCGGTTGAGCGCGGTCATGCCAGCACCTCCTTCAGGGCAGCGGCGAAGGCGGCGATATCCGCCTCGGTCACGGTTTCGGTCACGGCGACGACGAGGCCATTTTCGAGGCCGGCGTTGTCGGGATAGAGACGGCCGAGCGAGACGCCGCCCAATATGTCCTTCTCGGCGAGCTTGTGGATCACCGGCCGCGCCGCTGTCGGCAGCAGCAGCGTGAACTCGTTGAAGAAGCTGTCGTTCAGCACCGAGACGCCGGGCACCTTCGCCAGCTCGGCGGCGGCCGCCTTCGCGCGGCCATGGTTGATCGCCGCGAGCCGGCGGAGGCCCGCTTCGCCGAGCAAGGTCATGTGAATGCTGAATGCCAGCGCACAAAGACCTGAATTAGTGCAGATATTGCTCGTCGCCTTTTCGCGGCGGATATGCTGTTCGCGCGTCGAAAGCGTCAGCACGAAGCCGCGCTTGCCGTTTGCGTCGACGGTCTCACCGCACAGGCGCCCCGGCATCTGGCGGACATATTTGGTCTTGCACGCGAAGAGGCCGACGTAAGGACCACCGAACTGAAGGCCGACGCCGAGCGACTGCCCTTCACCCACCACGATATCGGCGCCCATTTCGCCGGGCGACTTGATCAGGCCGAGCGCGACGGGTTCGGTGACCACCGCGATCAGCAGCGCGCCCGCGGCCTGACACGCCTCAGCGAGCTTCGTCATATCGTCGATGCGGCCGAGGATGTCGGGATATTGGACGACGACGCAGCTCGTTTCCTTGTCGATTGCCGACGCGAGAGCCGCCCAGTCGGTGTCGGCCTCAAGGCTCGGATCGCCGTCGATGAGGTTATCGCCGGTATATTTGGCCATCGTGCGCGCGACGCTGCGGTAATGCGGATGGAGGCCCGTCGACAGCAGCGCCTTGTTTCGCCGCGTGATTCGCCGTGCCATGACGATCGCTTCCCAGCACGCGGTCGAGCCGTCGTACATCGACGCGTTGGCGACGTCAGTGCCGAGCAGCCGCGCGACCTGCGACTGGAATTCGAACAGCATCTGCAGCGTGCCCTGCGCGATTTCGGGCTGGTACGGGGTGTAGGCGGTCAGGAACTCGCCGCGCTGGATCAGATGATCGACGCTCGCGGGGACATGGTGGCGATAGGCACCCGCGCCAAGGAAGAAGGGCCCCTCACCCGCGGCGCGGCTGCGGCGTGCGAGCGCGCCCATGTGACGCTCGACCGCGAGTTCGCCCGCATGGTTTGGCAAGCCGGCGATCGGGCCATCGAGGCGTGCCTCGGCGGGGACGTCGACGAACAGGTCGTCGATCGTTGCGGCGCCGATCGTCGCGAGCATCGCCGCGCGGTCGTCATTGGTCAAAGGCAGATAACGCATGAACTACTCCGGGGAAGAGGCAGAATTTGCAGAAAAAAGTTGTACCGTATCGGCGAGCGCACCCGAAAAGATCGCCGGGCCCGCGTGGGTCGTCCGAATCCAGGGGGCGAGCCAGATACGAAAGCCCGTATCGCGAACGCGGCGACAGAATGCATAGTCGTCCGACAACAGAGCCTGGCTCTCGGGCTCAATCAGCGGGCAGAAAAAGGCGGGTTCGAGTTCGCCGACGCCATGTGCCTGCCGTTCGGCGGGATCGGGACGAAAGACAAGGTCGGGCAAGGCCGCGCGCATGCCTTCGAGCACTTCGCGGCGGATCAGCATCATCGCGGTGCCGAGCCGCGCCAGCTCGACCAGGTCCGTCATCTTGAAGCTCTGGTCGGCGTCCAGGAAATGCAGCGCGAAATCGCCCGAAAAACGGGCAAGGTCGGCGGGGTCATCCTTCGCGAGACCCATCTCGACCGCGCGCGCGACATTGCGCCAGTTGATCGTCCGTCGCGGATAGGCACCGCCGAGGACGCCGCATTCGGGGTGCGCCGCCATCACGTGGATCAGCGAAAACACATCGTCCGGTGAAAAGTCGATATCGGCGTCGACGAACAACAGGTGCGTGCAATCGCTCGCGAGGAACATCGCGGTGAGGATATCCCGCGCGCGCGTGATCGACGGCTGGTAGAGGATGAATTCGAAGCGGACGGACATGCCGATTGCCTGCGCCCGCAACGCGAAATCAAGCGCCGCGCGGACATAGGTGCCCTGCGCCCCCTCATAGATGGGCGTCGCCACCATCAGGCGGCAATTGGCAAAGGCAGGATCGGTCGCGATCACATTATCTCCCACTCCCGCAAGCGGGAGGGAAATCCTTCAAAGCGCGTCGCAGAAGACTTTGTACGCCTTCGCGTCCATCAGGCCATCGAGCTGGCTCTTGTCGCCAAGCGTCATGCGGAAGAACCAGCCTTCGCCTTCGGGATCCGAATTGACGAGCGCAGGATCTTCCTCGAGCTGGCCATTGCCTTCGGTCACGGTGCCGTCGACGGGCGCATAAACGTCGCTCGCGGCCTTCACCGATTCGACCACGGCCGCGTCGCCGCCCTTGCTGAGTTCGGCGCCGGTATCGGGAACCTCGACGAACACGATATCGCCGAGCTGGCCCTGCGCGAAGTCGGTGATGCCGACCGTCGCGACATCGCCATCGACGTCGATCCACTCATGCTCCTCGGTAAAATAACGCGGCATCACTCAACCTCCTGTTTTACGAACATAATTATGCGGTACGAAGGGCATCGCGGCGACGGTGCAATGCACGCGCTTCCCGCGCACTTCGGCCGCGACCGCGGTGCCGGGCACAGCATGATCGCGCGGAACATAGCCCATCGCGATCGGCGCCCCGACGCTGGGGGCGAAACCGCCTGACGTCACGACGCCAATCTCGTCCTCGCCGTCGAACAGCTTGGCGCCCTCGCGCACCGGCAGCTTGCCGTCGACAAGAAGCCCGACCCGCTTGCGCGGGCTGCCGTCGGCGAGGTGGCCGAGGATGCGCGCCGCGCCGGGGAAATTCTCTTCTTCGCGGCGGCGCTTGCTCACCGCGAAGCCGAGGTCGGCTTCGGCGGGGTCGATCGCAGGTGTAAGGTCGTGGCCATAGAGCGGCAGTCCTGCTTCGAGCCGCAGCGAGTCGCGCGCACCGAGCCCGATCGGCTTCACTTCGTCCATCGCACAGAGCGCATCGGCGAAGGCGATCAGCGCCTCGTTCGGCAGCGAGATTTCGAAGCCGTCCTCGCCGGTGTAGCCCGAGCGGCTGAGCGCGATCGCGTGGCCGGCCCAGGTCGCGCGGGTCGCCTGCATGAAGACGAGGCTCGCGGCCTCGGGCACCAGCCGTGCGAGCGCGTCGACCGCTTTCGGTCCCTGCAGCGCGAGGAGGCCATAATCTTCGTTGTGGTTGAGCGTGATATCGTCGGGAAGGTTTTCACGGAGGTGGCCGATATCTTCCCACTTCACCGCGCCGTTGACGACGATGCCGAACTGGTCGCCCTCGTTGGTGATCATCAGATCGTCGAGGATGCCGCCGTCTTCGTCCAGCAAGAGCGAATAGCGCATCCGGCCGGGCTTCAGCCCCGCGACGTCGCCGGGAACGAGCGTTTCAAGCGCCTCGGCGACATTGTCGCCCGACAAGGCCAGCTGGCCCATATGGCTGACGTCGAACAGGCCGGCGTTTTCGCGCACCCACAGATGTTCGGCCATGATGCCTTCATATTGGATCGGCATCCAGTAGCCCGCGAACTCGACCATCCGGCCGCCCTTCGCGCGGTGCCAGGCGTCGAGCGGCAGCGTCGCGGTCTCAAGTCCCGCTTCGTCGCCCGTAAATTCCGTGTCGGTCATGCCAGTCTCCCGCGGTTGCATAGCGTATACGCGGCCCATCGCCGCGCCTTGCGCCATGCCCCCTCTGTCACGGGAACCTGAGAGTTTTCCCCCATATCATGGGGTTACCCCTTCGGTGGTTCCGGTTTAGGGCCGGAACGCTTTCCAGAGTGTCCGTTCCAGCCTGCGCGGTCCATTTACCTGAGAGTTTCCGGGGCGGTTGCTCCTTCGGTGGTGAGGCGCCGGTTGCCCTGCCCTCACGCTCTCCCGCGCGGCCGGTCGAATCTCTTACGAGGCCCGACAGACGCTGCGAGCCTTGGCGCTGCCCTTTTACGGAGTCAATCGGCGAGCGCGCGGATCGCGTCGTTTTCGTGGATATGCACGCCCGAACCGCCCTGTGTCGCGAGCGCGACGATGGCCGCGGCAACGGTAGCACCCGAAATCGAGCGATAACGGCGGAAGCTGCCGTGAAGCAATGCGTCGGTCAACGGCGCGGCGATCGTTGCGATCCCCTCGCCCAGTCGCTGCGGTCCCGGCCGGTCGCCGCGCAGCAGGCCGGGGCGGATCAGGTCGAGCCGGTCGAAGCCGAGCGCGCGCAGGTCGTCCTCGGTCTCGCCCTTGGTGCGCAGATAGAAATTGCCGCTCTTTGCAGCAGCTCCGACCGAACTCACCGAAATCATGTGCGGGGTGCCGCCCGCCCTGGCCCCACGTGCAGCGGCGATCACGAGATCGTGATCGACCGCGCGAAAGGCGGCTTGCGACCCGGCTTGCCGGATCGTCGTCCCGAGGCAGCAGATGAGGACGGCAGGCTTTTCGGCAGCGATCATGTCGGGCCAGCGCTCGGGCGGTGCGACCAGTTGCTTGTGCTGCGCCGCCAGCCCTTCGACTTCGCGGCGTGCGAAGACAGTGACGGGATTGGAACCGAAGCGTTCGATCACCGCGCGTCCGATCAGCCCCGTCGCGCCGACGATCAGCACATCAGGCATGCGCCAGCGCCTGTGGCACCGCACCGCGGCCGAAGATTTCGGCATAGCGGTCGATGGCGAAACGGTCGGTCATGCCCGCGATATAATCACCGATATGCCGGTTTGTCGCGCATTCTTCATGCGGAAGGCGCCCAGACCAGTCCTCGCCCATCAGCCGCGGCTCGGCGGCATAGGCGGCGAAGAGATCGCCGACGACCTTGTTCGCCGCCTCGGCGGCGGCGACCTGTTCGGGATGGTGATAGAGATTGGCGTACATGAAGCGTTTGAGGTCGCGCTCCTGCGCGGCAAGTTCGGGCGAAAAGCCGCCGAGCGCGCGGCCCGCGGCGCGAACCTCCTCGACGCTTCGCACTCGGGCATCAACTACATTAGCCTCGGTCGCCGCGATCACGTCGTTGACCATCACGCCGATCTGGTCGCGAACGAGTTCGCGGAGCAAGCGGTCGCGGGGAGCGCCCGGAAAACGCTCTTCGACCGCGCGGTAATTGGCGGCGACGAAGGGCTGTTCCATCAACTGGTCGAGGTCGAGCAGTCCCGCGCGCAGGCCATCGTCGATGTCGTGATTGTCATAAGCGATATCGTCGGCGACCGCCGCGATCTGCGCCTCCAGGCTGGCGTGGCTGCCAAGGTCGAGCCCGAAATCGCCGTCGATTTCGGCGAGCGCCCAACCGGGGTTCGTCACCGGACCATTATGCTTGGCGAGCCCTTCCAACGTTTCCCACGTCAGGTTCAGGCCGTCGAAGCGCGGATAGGGGCATTCGAGCCGCGCCAATGTCCGCAGCGTATGGCCGTTATGATCGAAGCCGCCATGCGCCGCCATCGCGGCCTTCAGCGCATCCTCGCCCGCATGCCCGAAGGGCGGGTGCCCGATGTCGTGCGCAAGGCACAAAGCCTCGGTCAGATCCTCGTTGAGCCCGAGCGCGCGCGCGATGCCGCGGCCGATCTGCGCGACCTCGATGCTGTGGGTCAGCCGGACGCGATAATGGTCGCCGTCGGGGGCGACGAACACCTGTGTCTTGTGACGCAGGCGGCGAAAGGCGATCGAGTGGATGATGCGGTCGCGGTCGCGCTGAAAATCGTCGCGCGGTCCGCGCACGACGCGGCCAAGCTCGGCATGACGGCGCCCGCGGCTAGATGCGGGATCGCTGGCGCAGTCGGCAACGCTCACTTGACCGGATCGACGGACTGGCCCGCCTCGCTGTTGAACAGGAAGCCGTCGCCGCCCGCCTTCTTATAGTCGCCCAACCAATCTTGCGCAGCCTTGCGGTCCTTGAATGGTCCGACGAGCAGGCGCCGCGTCTTGCCCCATTCGGTCGTTGCACCCGACTTGCCCTTGAACACGGCGGGGCTCTTTTTCGCGAATTTGCCGAAATCGGTCGCCAGCGCCCTGGCATTCGCACCGGTCGCGACCTGGACCCAGATACGCGCCGGATTGGCCTTCTTCTCGGCCGCTTCTTCCTTGGCTTTCGCGTCGGCTTCTGCCTTTAGTTTCGCGGCAGCACTGTCTTTTTCGCGCTTCGCCGCCTCGGCCGCCTCGGCCTTGCGCTTGTCTGCCATCAGCTTGGCGAGCGTGTCGGCGCCGACGGCATTGTCACTCTGCGCCAGTTCTTCGGCCGGGATTTCAATCGATCCGACGATGTCGGCGAGCGAGGCGAGCGGCGCCGCCGAAACGGATGCTGGCGTGGCGGCTGCCATATTCACCGCCGGCGACGAGGCGGGCGCAACGGCTTCGGTCGCGGCGGGCGGCACGGCGCCCGTCGACACGGCGCCCATCGAACGGCCCATGTCGGCGATCGAAAAGCCCGGGCCGACCGGCCCCTTGCCGGCATCGACGGCCACGCCGATCGGCTCGGGCGCCGAGGCGGCGGGTGTCGAGGCGGGTGGCGGGACAGCGCCGACCGCCTGCGTTGGGGCCGGGCTCGGGGTCGGACTCGGCGTGGGGGCTTCGATTGGCTTACGAATGGTCTGCTGAAACGGCGAACGCAGCACCGGGGCGGACGCTCCGGGCGGTGTCGACGTCGCAGGCGCGGACACAGCCGCGGCGGGCGTTGCGGCGGCCGGCCGGGTGGCCGGTTCCGAAACGGGTTTGCGGCCTGACGGCGCGGGCGTCGCCGACATGGTGGTTCGCCGCTGGTCGCCCGTCGCCTGACGCTTGCCCGGCGCTGCCGCCGGCGGGGCGGCAGGCGGCGGCGTGGCGGCGGCAACCTGCACCGGCTTGCGCTTTGGTCCCAATTGCCCGTTCGGGAAGCGCCCGAAGTGGGCGGCCGCCGCCTGTTGCGCGGGATTGAGCCGGTCCATCTGGGTCAGATAGGGCATGATGTTCTGCGCCATCGCGGGCGGCATCGTCGCGTTGACGATGTCGGTCGCCTCCTTGTCGCGGCCGTTCATCGCGAGGATCATCGCGCGCAGGCGCCAGGCGCCGCGATCCTGCGCGCGCAATTGCGGCGTCAGCAACGCTATCGCGCGATCGGCATCGCCGTTGATCCCGAGCGACAGCGCATAGCGCCGCGTCAATTCGTCGTTGGGCGCGATCGACAGCGCGAGCTGGTAATCGCGCTGCGCCGCGTCCTGCTGCCCCAGCAGATCGCGCGCGAGGCCGCGGTCGGCGAGGAACAGCCGTTCGGGCGCGCCCATCAACTGCGCTTCGCCGAAATAATCGAGCGCGCGCGTCGGGTTTTCCATATGGACCATCGCCGAACCGAGCGCGGCCTTGACCGCGCCGTCGCGCGGACTCGCCTGTTCGGCACGAACGAGGAAGCCGACAGCGGCGCGATAATCCTCCAGCTCGATCGACGCGCGGCCGGCATTGAGCAGCGCGGACGTGTCGCCGTTGTTGGACGCGATGCGCGCGAGTGAGGAGGACAGCAGCGCACGCGCCGCGGTCCGCTTTTCCATCGCCGCCTTGGTCGCGGGATCGGGCGGCGTCACTTGCGCGTGAACGGACGGCAGCGCGGCCGTTCCAAACAGCAGCGCACCGAGCGCGCCGACGATCCGCCGTGCGCGCGCCGGCTTCGCCGTCAATTTCGCTTGCCGCATGGGCAACTCATCCCGATTTCCGGCCCGCCGTGCCCGGCGGGCGGCCCCTCGATAGCCCTGTTACTGGTTGTTTTGCCGCCCGAGGAAGCGCGGAATATCGACTCCGTCCTCCTTGCCGCTATCATCGCTATCGGGCGCCGAAGCCCCGCGCGACAAGCGCGACATGCGCTCGAACAAGGTTCCGCCACCGACCGACCGTGCGGGCGCTTCGTCCGCCGGGGTCGGATCCGCGGCAGGCGCCGAGCGATATTCGGTCGGCGCTTCGGGCGCGTCGAGCACAAGCTCGTCGGCGGTATCGTCATAGCTCGCGGCGACCTGCGACAATTCCATCGGCTCTTCTTCGGCAACGGCTGCCGGAGCATCGCGCTCGGCCGTGTCGCCTAGCGAGAAGCCGGGGGCCGGATCCGCGTCTTCCACCGACGCTGCCTCGGAGAGGGCTTCTTCCTGAACCGCCGGCTCGACCGTCTCTTCGACCACCGGAGCGGGGGCCGCTGCGCGCGCGGGAGCGAAGGAGAAGCTGCGCGTCGCGGGCGATGCCTGCGCCGCCGCTTCGCCGTTGCTGTCGATGCCGGTCGCGACAACCGACACGCGGATTTTGCCGTCGAGATTGTCGTTAAAGGCGCTGCCCCAGATGATGTTGGCGTCGGGATCGACCAGCTCGCGGATGTGGTTCGCGGCCTCGTCGACTTCCATCAGGCGCATGTCCTCGCCGCCGGTAATCGAGATGATGACGCCCTTCGCGCCCGCCATCGACACGCCGTCGAGCAGCGGGTTGGCGATCGCCTTTTGCGCGGCTTCCAATGCACGGCCGTCGCCTTCGGCTTCGCCGGTGCCCATCATCGCCTTGCCCATTTCGCGCATCACGCTGCGCACGTCGGCAAAGTCGAGGTTGATCAGGCCGGGCATGACCATCAGGTCGGTGATGCCGCGCACGCCCTGCTGGAGCACTTCATCCGCCATGGTGAAGGCTTCTTTGAAGGTCGTGTTCGGGTTGGCGACCAGGAACAGGTTCTGGTTCGGAATGACGATCAGCGTGTCGACATGATCCTGCAGCTCGGCAATGCCCGAGTCCGCCGAGCGCATGCGGCGCGCGCCTTCGAAGGTGAAGGGCTTGGTCACGACGCCGACGGTCAGGATGCCGCGGTCGCGCGCCGCCTTGGCGATCACGGGCGCCGCACCGGTGCCGGTGCCGCCGCCCATGCCGGCGGCGACGAAGCACATATGCGCGCCGTTCAGCGCCTCTTCAACCTGGATGATGCTTTCCTCGGCGGCCGCACGGCCGACCTCGGGCCGCGAACCCGCGCCCAGCCCCTGGGTGATCTGCGTCCCCAGCTGGATGCGCCGTTCGGCCGGCGAAGCGTTGAGCGCCTGCGCGTCGGTGTTGGCGACGATGAAATCGACGCCCTCGACACGTGCGGCAATCATGTTTGCGATGGCATTGCCGCCCGCGCCGCCGACGCCGATCACCGCGATGCGCGGCTTCAGCTCGTCGACCTGCGGCGGGCCAATATTGATGCTCATCAAATAGTCTCCCTGCAGCGGCGGACAGGTGCCGCTTCCCCAACCTTGCGACCCGACCGGGCGGCAGTCCGTCCGCCCGGTTTTCTGCACCCGCATTGCACTATTGTGACGTGGGAATCACCCAAAAAATTAACCTTTTCGTCGCGACGGGGCCAAAAATTGCCACTGGCGCGTTCGAGGCGTCGAAATGGCGAAGATATCGGCTTCGCGTGGCCGCCGCAGATGGTGGTTCCATCTGCAAGGCCGCGCGGAGGCGAGATCGAAGCCATTTCGACGTCCCTTCGGGATTTGACCGATTTTGCCCATGGCTGCGTCAGCGAGCCTTGGAATATACTCATATGCCTGCGTCTCGCTTCCTTGCCCTGAACAAAATCGCTTCAAACCTCGAACGTGCCAGTGGCAATTTTTGGCCCCACCATTCAAAAACTACTTTTCAGTGCTGCCATAAGGCGATGCAGGATCGACGTGCCCGCGGGCTTGTACACATCCTGCGACATCATCGGCAGATCGCGGAGGTCCACGGGGTCCGATGCGGCATAGAGAACCAGACCTGCGAGCGTCGCGAAAGCGGGGCCACTATGCGCATCGGGCAGTCCGTGCAAGCCGCGCGGTCGCCCGACGCGCGCGGCACGCCCGAGCGCGCTTTGCGTGTAGTCGGCGATGCCTTTCAGGTCGGCGCCGCCGCCGACAAGCACGACCTGACGCCCGATCGGACCGACGAAATGCAGGTCTTTGAGCGTCCGGCCGATCTCGCCCATCATCGCGTCGAGCCGCTGGCGGATCACCGACACCAATTGTGCACGCGTGATGCGCGGGGAATCGCCGTTCGTCGGGGCGCCGGGCTCCAGCTCGATGATCTCGTTATTGTCGCGCGGGCTGGCCGAGGCCGAACCGTAGAAGCTCTGCAGCCGCTGCGCCTGGCTGCGGCGAATGCCGAAGGCCGAGGCGATGTCGTCGGTGATGTCGCTGGCGCCGAAAGGCAGCGACACCATTTCGACGAGCATGCCGCCGGCATAGAGCGACACCGTCGTCACCGCCGCGCCGAGTTCGACGAGCGCGACGCCAAGGTCACGCTCCTCGTCCGACAGGCAGGCGAGCCCCGCCGCGATCGGCGAGGCGACGACGGCGTTGACGTCGAGATGCGCCTGGCGGACCGCGGCCTCAAGGTTCCGCACCGGCGCGCCATCGGCCATGATGATGTGGATATCGACGCCCAGCCGGTCGGCGTGGAGCCCGATCGGGTTCTTCACCCCGTTGAGCCCGTCAAGCGTATAGAGCGCGGGCTGCGCGTGGAGGATCATGCGGCCTTCGGGGTCGATACCGGCGCGGCCCGCGGCGAGCAGGTCGTCGATATCTTCCTGCTCGATCCGATGGCCGCCGAGTTCGCTTTCGATCGGCGCGACGTCGCTCAAAAGCCCGCCCGCCGAGAAGCTGACCCAGACATCGTCGATATTGAGCCCCGCGATGCGTTCGGCCTGTTCGATCGCCTCGCGCACGATATGCTCGGTCTGTTCCATGTCGGCGACATAGCCGCGCTGGACCCCGCGGCTCTCGCGCTGGCCGGTGCCGAGCACGTGCAGCTGGCCGTCGGCGGTCTGCCCCGCGATCAGCGCGCAGACCTTCCACGATCCGACATCGAGCGCGGTGATGATCTTTTCGATGCGCGGCGGCGCCATGGCTTACCCCTTCTCCGCCGAGGCTTCGGCGACCGCATCGACCACGGCGCGCGCATCGTCGAGCTTCGCGGGCGCCACCTGCCCTTCGTGGGGCAGGCGCAGCACGAAGCGCGCGGGATCGCGCATGTCGAAGCGCAATATGCCGCGCCCGAGCAGGCGGTTGGCGCCGTCCATATGCGCGAATTTGGCGAGCGCGGCCTTTGCCTCGGCCTCGCCTTCGGGAAGCGACAGCGTCTCACCGCTGCGGAAACGCAGATCCCAGCGGCGGTTACCGACCCACGTCGCGCCCGCGAGCAATTCCTTGAGGCTGCTCGCCTCGGTGAGCAGGCGGTCGAGGTCCTGCGAGCGCTGGTTCGCCTTCGGCCCGATGACGAGCGGCAGGTCGGGCATCGTCGCAACGGTGACGGGTTCGAGCACGACGCCCTTTTCGTCGATCAGCGACAGGCGATTATTATGCTGCCAGATCGCCGCCGGGGTGCGCTCGACGATATCGACGACGAGCGTATCGGGCAGGCGCCGCGACACGCGCGCATCCTTGATCCAGCCGTAGCGCATCAGGTCGCCGCGCACATCCTCGAGGTCGACCGCTGCCATCGAGCGGTCCTTTTGCGCGAGCGCGATGTCATAGACTTTCAGGCGGTCGATGCGGTCGGCGCCGACCACCTCGACCTTCTTGACCTGGAAGCCGGCGCGGCCGACCGCCTGCGCATATTCCTCATGGATCTTCGCGGTGACGCCCGTCGCGTGCGCGCCGATCGCGACGACCGCGCACAGGCTGAGCCCGATCGTCCAGTTGGCGACCTTCTGCAGCCGCTGCGGGCTGATCGGCAGCGCGTTGATGATCGCGTTGAGGCGCGAGGTCTGCACCTTCCGTCGCTTCTTCGGCGCGCGCGCCGGACGGCGCGGCGGCGCCTTCCCACGCTTGATCTGTGTCTTGCTCATGACGCTATACTCATGACAGGGCTTCCCCCACGATGCGTTCGACGAGTTCGGCATAATCCATGCCGACAGCACGCCCCTGTTCGGGCACGAGGCTGAGCGCCGTCATTCCCGGCTGGGTGTTGACCTCGAGCAGGAAGATGCCCGCGAGGCCATGTTCGTCGTCCCAGCGGAAATCGGAGCGCGAGGCGCCCTTGCAGCCGAGCAGGCGATGCGATTGCAGCGCCAGATCCTTCATCCGCTGCGCAACATCGTCGGGCACGTCGGCGGGGCAGACATGTTCGGTCAGCCCGTCGGTATATTTGGCGTCATAATCGTAGAAACCCGATTTGACACGCAGTTCGGTGACCGCGAGCGCCTGATCGGCGAGCACCGCGACGGTCAGCTCGCGGCCCTTGATAAAGGGCTCGGCGAGCAGCCGGTCGAACTCCTGCCACGGCCCCACGGCTTCGCGTGCGATCGGATTGCCATAATTGCTGTCGTCCTTGACGATCGCGACGCCGACCGACGAGCCTTCGTTGACGGGTTTGAGCACATAGGGGCGCGGCAAGGGGTCGACTGTAAAGAGGCTTTCGCTGTCGACCATCGTCCCCGTCGGCATCGGAATACCATGCGGCACCAGCGCCTGCTTCGTCAATTCCTTGTCGATCGCGATCACCGAGGTAACGAGCCCGCTGTGGGTATATTTGAGGCCCATCAGGTCGAGCATGCCCTGCACCGTTCCGTCTTCGCCCGGAACACCGTGGAGCGCATTGAACACGACGTCGGGCTTCGCCTCGGCGAGCCGCAATGCGACGTCGCGGTCCATATCGATGCGCGTGACCTTGTGCCCGCGGCTTTCGAGCGCGTCGGCGACGCCATTGCCACTCATCAGCGACACTTCGCGCTCGGCCGACCAGCCGCCCATCAGGACGGCGACATGCCACGGACCCCGGCTCACTTCGCCACTCCCACGCGCTGTATCTCCCATTGCAGTTCGACGCCGCTCTTGTCCTTCACGCGGCGGCGGACTTCCTCGCCGAGCGCCTCGATATCGGCGCTCGTCGCATCGCCGGTGTTGATCAGGAAATTGGTGTGCTTCTCGCTGACCTGCGCGCCGCCGACGGCGAAACCGCGGCAACCGGCTTCGTCGACAAGCTGCCACGCCTTGTGGCCGTCCGGATTCTTGAAGGTCGAGCCGCCGGTTTTCGAGCGCAGCGGCTGCGAGGCTTCGCGGCTCGCCGAGATGCGGTCCATTTCGGCCTGGATGGCGGCGGGTTCGCCGGGTCGGCCGCGAAAGGTCGCGCCAATCACGACCGCGCCATCGGGCAATTCGCTGTGGCGATAGGTGTAGCCGAGGTCGGCGAGCGGCAGTGTCTTCTGCTCGCCCGAGCGCAGCACGACGTCGCAATCGATCAGGATGTCCTTGACCTCAGCCCCATAAGCGCCGCCGTTCATGCGCACGAAACCGCCGACGGTGCCGGGGATCGAGCGCAGAAATTCGAGTCCTGCGATACCCGCGTCGCGCGCGGTCGAGGAAACGAGAATGCCAGAAGCACCGCCGCCGCAACGCAGCGTCGTCGCATCGAGCGCCTCGACTTTCGCGAACGCCTTGCCGAGCCGGACGACGACGCCCGGAAAGCCGCCATCACGAACGATCAGGTTCGATCCGAGCCCGAGCGCCATCACGGGAACCGCAGGATCGAGATCGCGCAGGAAATCGGCGAGGTCGTCGGCGTCCTTCGGCTCGAACAGCCAGTCGGCCGGGCCACCCGACTTGAACCAGACGAGCGGCGCCAGCGGCGCCTTTGCCGTCAGCTTGCCGCGCACCGCCGGAAGGGTGTCGACGGCGCTCATGCCGCCTCCACCGCAGCGGCGAGGCCCGCCGCCATCTTGGTGATGTCGCCCGCGCCAAGACAGATGATTTTGTCGCCCGCGCCGAGGTCGCCCGCGGCGATGCTCGCCGCGATGGCGGAGGCCAATGCGCCCGCGTCGGCGACGACATTCGCCTGACGATGTCCGCGATCGCGCAGCCCTTCGACCAGCGCATCCGAAGACACGCCGTCGATCGGCGCTTCGCCCGCGGCATAAACGGGCAGCGCGAGCACGATATCGGCGTCGTTAAACGCCTGCTGGAAATCGTCCATATGATCGCGCAGGCGCGTGAAACGGTGCGGCTGAACGACGCCGACGACGCGGCCCGCGCCGACGCCTTCGCGCGCGGCGGACAGGACAGCGCGGATTTCGACCGGATGGTGGGCGTAATCGTCGATCACCGTCACAACGCCCTCACCCGCGGCAATCTCGCCGACTTTGGTGAAGCGGCGCTTCACCCCGGCAAAGCCGTGGAAGCCCGACACGATCTTGTCGTCCGAAACGCCCATGTGGAGCGCGACCGCGATCGCCGCGAGCGAGTTCTGGACATTGTGCCGCCCCGACATCGGCAGGTGAATGCCCTCGATCGTGCGGCTGTTGCCGTCACGGTCGCGCACGACGACGTCGAAGCGGTTGCCGTCGGGGCCGGGCGTCACGTTCGTGCCGCGCACGTCGGCCTGCGCCGAAAAACCATAGGTGATAATACGGCGGTCGCGGATGCGCGGGATGATCGCCTGCACCTCGGGATGATCGAGGCACAGCATCGCCGCGCCATAAAAGGGCACATTTTCGATAAACTCGACGAAAGCGTCCTTGATCGCGTCGAAGCTGCCATAATGGTCGAGATGCTCGGGATCGATGTTGGTGACGACCGCGATCGTCCCGTCGAGGCGCAGGAAGCTGCCGTCGCTCTCGTCGGCCTCGACGACCATCCAGTCACTGGCGCCGAGGCGCGCGTTCGAGCCATAATTGTTGATGATGCCGCCGTTGATCACGGTCGGGTCGATCCCGCCCGCGTCGAGCAACGCCGCGACGAGGCTGGTCGTCGTCGTCTTGCCATGAGTGCCCGCGATCGCGACGGTCGATTTCAGCCGCATCAGCTCGGCAAGCATTTCGGCGCGGCGGACGAGCGGGATACGGCCCGCGAGCGCGGCCTCGACCTCGGGATTACCGCGCTTGACCGCGGTCGAGGTGACGACAACCGCGACGCCGTCGACGTTCGACGCCTCGTGCCCGATCGCAACCTTGATGCCGCGCTTGCGCAGCCCTTCGATCACATAGCCGTCGGCAATGTCGCTGCCCTGCACCTGATAGCCGAGGTTGTGCATCACCTCGGCTATCCCCGACATGCCGATGCCGCCGATGCCGATGAAGTGGATGGTGCCGATGTCGGTCGCAACGCCGCGCATCATTTATCTCCCGTGCGGGCCGAGGCCATGCCGCTTGCGGCCGCACGCTGGCCCGAGGATGCCCCGACGCGGATCACATCCATCATCGGCGGCGCGACGAGCGATTCGACAAGGTCGGCAAGATCGCGCGTCGCATCGGGAAGCCCGCAGCTCGCCGCGCGCTCGGCCGCCGTTTCGAGCGCACCGGGTTCGAGCGCCATGCGCTGGATATGCTTCGCGACCTCGGCCGGGGTGAAGTCGGGCTGCTGAAACGCAATCGCCCCGCCTGCTTCGACAAGGTCGACGACATTGTACGTCTGATGATCGTCCATCGCGCTGGGATAGGGCACGAAGATCGCGGGCCGTCCCGCACAGGCGAGTTCGGCGACGGTCGAGGCGCCGGCGCGCGCGATGACCATATGCGCCCAGCGCAGCCGCTCAGGGAAATCCTGGATGTAGGAAGCGCATTCGGCGGCGACACCGAGTTCGGCATATTTCGAGCGCACCGTCTCCAGATCCGCCTCGCGGCACTGCTGGACGACCTGCAACCGGTCGAGCAACGCGCGCGGCAGCATCGCGATGGCGGCGGGGACGACTTCGCTGAGCACCGTTGCGCCCAAACTTCCTCCGACAACGAGCAGGCGAAAGATGCCGTCCTCGGGCAGCGGCGGGAAACCGTCGTCGCGGATCGCGATGATCTCGTCGCGCACCGGGTTGCCGGTGATATGCTTCTTCAGCTCATGTCCCGCGGGGTAGCGCTGGATATTGTGGTACGCGACCGCCACCGCGTCGACGCGCGGCGCCATCATCCGGTTGACGCGGCCGAGCACGGCATTCTGTTCGTGGAGCACGCGCGGCCGCTTCGTCGCGCCCGCGGCAAGCAAACTGGGGAGCGAGGGATAGCCGCCGAAGCCGACGACGACGGCGGGGTCGAACTCGTCGATCAGGTCGATCGCCATACGGCGGCCCTTGCGGATCGCGAGCGCGGCCTTGAGCCAGCCGACGGGCCCGCCCGATACGCGACCAGCGGGCAGCACATGCGTTTCCATCTCGGCGGGGGCGCCCGGAATCTTCAGCCCGCGGTCGTCGCTGACCAGCGCGACGCGATGTCCGCGCGAAATCAATTCGCCCGCGAGGGCGTAGGCGGGCAGCATATGTCCTCCCGTCCCGCCGGCAGCGAGAAGGAAGTGGCGCGTTGCGGTCATTTCTTGTTCCAGTTTCGGGTCATCGACACCCGTGCCGCATAGGGGTTCCGGCGGGTCAGCGACAAGAGCAAACCCATGCCGATCGACAAAGCGATGAAAGACGAGCCGCCATAGCTGATGAAAGGCAGCGTCATCCCCTTCGACGGGAAGATTTGCGTGTTCACCGCCATGTTGATCACCGCCTGCCCGCCGAACTGCGCGATCAGGCCCGCGACCGCGAGGATCAGGAAGCTGTCTTCCTCGTCGAGCAGGCGGACGAGGACGCGGACGATGATCGCGAGATAGAGCACCGCGATCGCGATGCACGCGATCATCCCGAACTCCTCGCCGATGACCGAGAAGATATAGTCGGTGTGCGCCTCGGGCAGCTGGAACTTGGCGAGGCCGGCGCCGGGGCCGGTGCCGATGAGGCCGCCCGCGGTCAACGTCGCATGCGCCTTGTCGACCTGGAAGCTGTCACCCTCGGCAAAGAGCCAGATGTTGATGCGCTGCTGCGCCACGGGATAGAAGAAATAGGCGAGCACGAGCCCGACGACCCCCGCTGCCGCCAAACCGGCGAGGATGCGCATCGACAGCCCCGCGACCATCACCAGCACCAGCCAGGTCGCGACGAAAATGACCGTCTGGCCCAGGTCGGGCTGGCCCATCAGCAGCAGCGCGATGACGCCGGTGAGCGCGAGTGCGAGCGGCACAACGGGCAGGCTCTGGTCGTGCAGCCGCAGCGACAACACCCACGCGAGCGACACGGCGAAGAAGGGCTTGAGGAATTCCGAGGGCTGGAGGCGGAACACCCCGCTGCCGATCCAGCGCTGCGCACCGTTCACCGACGTGCCGACGAGCGGCACGAGAAAGAGGAGGACGAGGAAGGCGATCGTGCCATAGATGGCGAAGCGCCGCGCCTGCGGCTTGGGCAGCATCGATACCATCAACATCACCGGCACGCCGACGATCACCCACATCAGCTGGCGATAGAAATAATAGAGCGGGTCGAGCGACGCCGTCGAGGTCGACAGTTTCTGCGCCGCAACGGGTGAGGCGGCAGCCACGGCGACGAGCCCGACCGCAACGAGGATCGACACGAGCAGCAGCAGCACGCGATCGATTTCCCAGAACCACAGGCCGAGCGGGGTGCGGTCGGCACGGCTGAGGCGCGGTCCGCGGCGTTTCGTGGTGCGCGTGGCCGCGATCACCGGCCTTTCGGTCGCGCTCTCCATATTGTCCCCCCCGCTCATGCCCCGAGCGCCTGAACGGCGGCGCGAAACGCATCGCCGCGCTGCTCATAATCCTTGAACTGGTCGAACGACGCACACGCCGGCGAGAGCAGCACGATATCGCCGGGCTTTGCCGCAGCGGCGGCTTGTTTGACCGCGGTCGCCATGTCCCCCGAATGTTCGACCGGAATCGCATCGCCGATCTCGGCGGCGAACGGCTCCATCGCTTCGCCGATCAGATAGGCGCCTTTGACATGGCCGAACCACGGCCGGCACGCCGCGAGGCCGTCGCCCTTGGCCTTGCCGCCCGCAATCCAGTGCAAACGCTGGTCCGGCGCTGGCGGGAAAGCCGCCAGCGCCGGTGCAGCGGAAGCCGCATTGGTAGCCTTGCTGTCATTGAACCAGCTGACCCCCCCGACTTCGCCGACCAATTCCATACGATGCGGCAGCGACTTGTACGTCGCGAGTCCGCGTTCGATCTGTTCGTCGTTCAGCCCCAGCACGCGGCACACGGCAATCGCGCACACGGCGTTCTGGGCATTGTGCGGCCCCTGCAATGCGGGCCAGCGCGCCTGATCGACCGGGTCGACATCCTTGGCCGACACGCGGTGGAGGCGGTGATTGATGCGGCTTGCGATCATCTTCGACGGATCGTCGTCGACCGCGACGATCGCGACCTGATCGCGGTGCTGGAGGCCGAACAGCCGCGCCTTCGACGCCGTATAGCCCGCGAAGCCGTCATAGCGGTCGAGATGATCGGGGCTGAGGTTGGTGAGCACCGCGACGTCGCAAGCGAGGCTGTGCGAAAGGTCGATCTGGTAGCTCGACAGTTCGAGCACATAGACGCCGCCTTCGGGCAAAGGGTCGCGCGACAGGATCGGCAGGCCGATATTGCCGCCCATCAGCGACGGCACCCCGGCGCTTTCGAGCATATGCTGGATCAGCGCGGTGACGGTCGACTTGCCGTTCGTGCCGGTGATGCCGACGACCTTGTGCGCGGGCAATTCGTCACGGGCTTCGGCAAACAGCTCGATGTCGCCGATCACGGGAACATGCGCCTCGCGCGCGTGCACGGCGATCGGGTGGCGGTTGAGCGGCACGCCGGGCGACACGACGACACCGGCAAAGCCGATCAGGTCGATCTCGAGCGGATTGCCGATATCGGCGCTGAGTGCCATCGCATCGTCGCGCGCTTCCTCGCGGTCGTCCCATGCCGTCACGCCCGCCCCGCTCGCGATGAGCGCCTCGACGGTCGCGAGGCCCGAGCGCGCCAGTCCCAGTACCGCGTAGCGGCGACCGGCAAAGGCGCGCGAGGAGATCAACGGAGTTTCAAGGTCGCGAGCCCTGCGAGCGCGAGGACGATCGAGACGATCCAGAAACGGATGACGACGGTGGATTCGGGCCAGCCCAATTGCTCGAAATGGTGGTGGATCGGCGCCATGCGGAACACGCGCTTGCCCGTGCGCTTGTACCAGAAGACCTGGATGATCACCGACAGCGCCTCAACGACGAACAGCCCGCCGACGAGGACGAGGACGAGTTCATGCTGCGCGGTGACCGCGATCGTCGCGAGCGCGCCGCCCAGCGCGAGGCTGCCCGTATCGCCCATGAACACCGCCGCGGGGGGCGCGTTGAACCACAGGAAGGCGAGGCAGGCGCCGATGATCGCGGCGGCGAAGACCGCAAGCTCGCCCGCGCCGGGAACGTGCGGAATGCCGAGATAGCCCGCGAACTTCACGTTACCCGAGAGATAGACGATGACGAGGAAGGTCAGGCTGGCGATGATCACCGGGAAGGTCGCGAGGCCGTCGAGCCCGTCGGTGAGGTTCACCGCATTGCCGAAGCCGACGATGAGCACCATCGCAAAGACATAATAGAGCGGCCCAAGCGGAATCACGACCCCGCTGAAAAAGGGCAGATACAGGTCCGTGCCGGTGCGCGAGACGATCAGCAGCACCGCGACCGCGGCGATGGCAAATTCGATCAGCAGCCGCACACGGCCGGGAATCCCGCGATGGCTGGCCTTGGTCACCTTGTCGAAATCGTCGAGGAAGCCGACGACCGCGAAACCCGCGGTGACGAACAGGCAGGCCCAGACGAAACGGTTCGAAAGGTCCATCCACAAAAGCGCGGAGATCATCAGCGAAATGAGGATCATCAGCCCACCCATCGTCGGCGTGCCCTTTTTGGCGAGGTGGCTTTGCGGACCGTCGTCGCGGATCGGCTGCCCCTTCCCCTGCCGCATGCGCAGCATCAGGATGAAGCGCGGGCCGATCCACAGTCCGAGGATCATCGCAGTCGCGACCGCGGCCCCCGAGCGGAAGCTCAGGTAGCGAATGAGGTTGAGAGCCCCCGGAAAGCCAAGCCATTCCGCCAGCCAATATAGCATCAATAATCCCCGTTGGTCAGCGCCGTCACGACATGCGACAGCCCGACGCTGTTCGACCCCTTGACCAGCACGGCGTCGCCCGGACGGATCAGGTCCTTCAGCCGCCCTACCGCGGCCGAGTGGGCGGGCACATGCTCGAAATCGATGCGTCCCTCAAGCGCTTTGGCGAGCGGCGCCATCTCTTCGCCGACAAGCAGGGCGAATTGCACTCCGGCCGCGACGAGCGGAGCCGCGAGACCCGCGTGATACGCCTCGCCGCCCGGCCCGAGCTCCTTCATCGCGCCGAGAATCGCGATCTTGCGGTCGGCGGATTCGGTGCCGAACTGGTCGATCGTCGCGGCCATCGAAGCGGGGTTGGCATTATAGCTTTCGTCGATGACCAGGATGTGGCCGCCGGGCACCTCGACGCGGTGGCGCGCGCCGCGACCGGTGAGGCCGCCCATTTCGGCGAAGGCGAGGCCAGCGGCTGGCAGGTCGCCGCCGACCGCCTTGACCGCCGCAAGCACCGCGAGTGAGTTGGCGACCCAATGCGCACCAGCCTGCGCGATGGTGAAGCAGAGCAGCGAATCCTGGACCTGGGCGGTGACGAGCGAACCGCCCTTCCCGTCCGAAAGCCAGTCGACCGCGCGAACGTCGGCGCCGTTGCCGAGGCCGAAGCTTACGACATGGGCGGCATGTTGTTCGGCCTTGGCACGGAGGCGTGCATAATGCGGGCTGTCGAACGGGACGATCGCGGTGCCGCCGGGTTCGAGTCCTTCGAAAATCTCGCCCTTCGCGTCGGCGATCGCCTCTTCGCTGCCGAAATATTCCATATGCGCCGGGGCGATGGTGGTGACGATCGCGACGTGCGGGCGCACCATGCGCGTCAGTTCGGCAAGCTCGCCCGCGTGGTTCATCCCCATTTCGAACACACCGAAATCTGCGGTCGAGGGCATGCGCGCGAGGCTGAGCGGAACGCCAACATGGTTGTTGTAGCTTTTGACCGAGCGGTGCGCCTTGCCAGGGCGGAAGCGGTCGAGCGCAGCGAACAGCGCCTCCTTCGTCCCCGTCTTGCCCGCCGAGCCGGTCACGCCGATGATACGGCCATGGCTGCGCGCGCGCGACGCGATACCGAGCGCGTTCAGCGCCGCGGCGCTGTCGGCGACGCGAACGTGGGGATGGTCGATGACGGTTTCGCAGACGATGCCTGCGGCGCCCGCGGCAATCGCCTTGTCGATGAACTTGTGCCCGTCGGTCGCCTCGCCCTTCATCGCGACGAAGAGGTCGCCCTTCGTCACTTCGCGCGAGTCGAAGGCGACGCCCTGCACGGTGAAGTCTGCGCTCGCTTCGCCAGCCGTGGCGGCTGAAATCGCACGCGCGGTCCAGAGCGGGTTCATGCCGCCTCCTCGCGCGCAACGGTCACATCGTCGAAGGGAATGACCCGCATATCATCGCCGCGGCCGACAATCTGGCCCTGTTCGTGACCTTTGCCCGCGATGCAGATGATGTCGTCGGCGCGCGCTTCGGAGACGGCCGCGGCAATCGCGGCGCGGCGGTCGCCGATGACCTGTGCGTCGGGTGCAGCGGCAGCGATCGCATCGCGGATGACGGCGGGATCTTCGCCGCGCGGATTGTCGTCGGTGATGATCAGCACGTCGGCGTTTGCCGCGGCGGCCTTGCCCATCTCGGGGCGCTTCGCCTGGTCGCGGTCGCCGCCGGCGCCGAAAACGAGGATCAGACGGCCCGTCGCGTGCGGACGCAGCGCATCGAGCGCGGCCTCGATCGCATCGGGGGTATGCGCATAATCGACATAGACGGGCGCACCCGTCCGCGTGATCGCCGCGCGTTCGAGGCGGCCGCGCACCGGCTGCAACCGCGCGAGATTGCCGAGCGTCTGCGCCGCGTCGCCGCCGGTCGCGATGACCAAACCCGCCGACACAAGCGCGTTCGCGACCTGATAGGCGCCGATCAGCGGCAGATCGACCTTTTGCGTGAGGTCACCCGCCGCGATGACGAGCGCCTGGCCGAGTTGCGTCGGTTCGCGCGAGACGAGGCGGAGCGTTTCGCCCTTCGTGCCGACGGTCAGCAGGCGGACGCCGCGCGCGGTCACCGCGTCGATCACTTCGGCCGAATAGGCGTCGTCGGCCCAGATCACCGCCGCGCCGTCCTGAACCACCACCTCGTCAAAAAGCCGCATCTTGGCGGCGAGATAAGCCTCCATCGTGCCATGATAGTCGAGATGATCGTGGCTGAGGTTGGTGAATGCGGCCGCCTTCACCGACAGACCTTCGGTGCGATACTGGTCGAGCCCGTGGCTCGACGCCTCGAACGCGGCGTGCGTGATGCCTTCGGCCGCGAGCCCCGACATGTTCGAAAGGAAGGTGACGATATCGGGCGTCGTCAGTCCCGTCGCTGCGCTGTCCATCGAGGTCGTGATGCCGAGCGTCCCGATCGACGCGGCATTGAACCCGGCCATCCGCCATAGCTGGCGCGTCATCTCGACGGTCGAGGTCTTGCCGTTCGTGCCCGTCACCGCGACGCAGGTCGCGGGAAAGCGATGGAAAAAGCGCGCCGCGATATGCGCAAAGGCGCGGCGCGGGTTGGCGTCGGCGATATGCACCGCACCCTCGACCTGCGCTTCGGGCCGCGCGACGATCGCGACGGCGCCCGCTTCGATCGCGGCAGCAATGAAATCCTCGCCGTTGAATTTTTCACCCACGAAGGCGCCGAAAATCGTCCCCGGCGCGACCTTGCGATGATCGATCGCAAGTCCCGTAACGACGGGATTGCTGCCCCCCAGCGCTTGGTCTTCAAGCAGCGCGGCGAGACGCATCAGTGCGTTTCCTCGTTTCTCCGCAGCAAGGGGATGAGTTCGGAGACATCGACGTCGCGGCTTTCGTCGGGGAAGACACCCAGCATCGGCCCCGCGCGCGTCACGACCTTGCGCACCACGGGCGCTGCGGTCCAGCCTGCGGTGCGCTGGCCCGAACTATACGCGTTACCCTTCGGCTCGTCGATCATCACGATCACCACATAGCGCGGATTGTCCATCGGGAAAGCCGCCGAGAAGGTCGAGACGAGCGAATGGCGACGATAGCCGCCCGCGCCCGGCTTTTCTGCCGAACCGGTCTTGCCCCCGACACGAAAGCCCGGCGCGTTCGCCTGCTTGCCGGTGCCGTCCGAAACGATGAGACGGAGGAGCTGGCGCATCCGCGCGCTGGTCGCCGCCTTGAACACGCGGCGCCCCTGCGGCGGGGCCTTGTCGCCGAGTTTCATCAGCGTCGCGGGACGATAGATGCCGCCGTTGACGAGCGCGGCATAGGCGCTCGCGAGATGCATCGGGGTCACCGCGATGCCGTGGCCATAGCTCGTCGTCATCGTGGTCACGCGGCCCCAGTCCTTCGGCCACAGCGGGAAAGCCCGTTCCTTGAGGTCGATCTGCGGGCGCTTGTCGAAATCGAGGTTGCGGAAGAGCCGTTCCAGATTCTCGCGCCCCAGTTCGTCGGCGATACGCGCGGTGGCGATGTTCGAGCTTTCGATCAGCGTCTCGGGCACATTGTACCAGCGGCCGGGATGGCTATCGCGGATGCGGAAACCGGCAATCGGCAGCGGCGCCGACGCGTCGTAGCGGCGTGCCATACTAGTGATCGTGCCGTCGTCGATGGCGGCAGCGATCGACAGCGGTTTGAAGGTCGAACCGAGCTCGTAGAGATTATAGGTCACCGCGTTGCGGCGCGTCGCCGGGTCGCTGCCGGTCAGCTTGTTCGGGTTGAAGGTCGGCAGCGAGGTCATCGCGGCGACTTCGCCGGTGTGGACGTCGAGGATGATCCCCGCGCCGCCGATCGCCTCGAGGTTCGCGACCGCCGAGCTCAGCTCGCTTTCGAGCACCCCCTGCACGCGCGCGTCGATCGACAGCGCGAGCGGCTGCCCACGCGTTGCCTTGTCGATCAGCCGCTGGTCGAAGGCGCCTTCGACGCCGGTGACGCCGTGCCCCTCGGCATTGGTGAAGCCGAGCACATGTGCGGCCAGGGTCAGCTGCGGATAGAGGCGTTCCTTTTCGCGCGGAAAGTCGAAGCCGACGTCGCCGATCGCGTTCACCGCCGCCACTTGGTCCGGCAGCGCGCGGCGGCGGATATAGGTCGGGCGCGACCCGCTGACCTTTGCGAGCAATTCCTCGCGCGGCGTGTCGGGGAAAATCTTGTGCAGCTCGTCGGCGAGATATTGCCGGTTGTTGAGCAGCTTCGACGGGACGACGCGGATCGAATAGCCGTCGATCGTGCGTGCGAGCGGCACGCCGTTGCGGTCGACGATGTCCGCGCGCGCCGGGACGAAAGCGGTCGCAGCATGGGCGCTCGACGAGGTATCGAACAGCGCGAAATAGAGAAGGCGTACCGACACAACGAAAAATGCCGCCATGAACAGCAGCATCAGGATCATCAAACGCTGTTGTGCGGTCAGCAATATCTGCTGCCGCACCCCAGCGGTTCGGACCCTCGTTGGACGGACGACCAGCGTGTTCATCGGCCGGACTTGCCTCCTGCCGCTTCGGCCGCCGCCGCACGCTTGAGATCGGCGAGCGTCGATTCGGCGAGCAGCTGATCCTCGATCATCTTGAGCTGTTCGCGGCGGCGCGTCGGCGCCATCCGCGGCGTCACGTCGCTGCGGATCGCCGTTTCGGCCTGTGCGAGCACGACCGGCTTGGCGGCGGCGGGCTTCACGGCCGCGGGCTTGCCGGCGACAGGGCTTTCTTTCGTCGCACTGACGGCGGGCGTGCCGACGGGCGACACCATCGCCATCAACACCGGCGCGACCTCGTTGGCGCCGCGGGCGCGCGGCAAGCGGTCGAGCGAAGCAAGCTGGCGCTCGCTCGCCAGATACTGCCCCGCATCGGGCGCCGAATAGCCGAAGGTGTCGGCGTTCCACTGCTCGAGCTGGCGCATCGAGGCGCGCACCGCGAGCTCGGATTCGAGGTAGCGGATGTTGTCGCGCGTCCGGTCGATCTGCCGCTCGATGCGCGTCAGCTCGCTGCGCGTCGCCGCGACTTTCAGCGACACGGGATAAAGCATCATCGCGAAGATGAGCACGAGCAGGACCAGGCCGATCCCCTGGAGCTTGCGGGCCGCCATCAGCATGACATCGCCTCCTTGATCGAATGCGCCGGAGCCGAGGTCCGGATCGCGCTACGCAGCGTCGCCGAACGCGCGCGCGGGTTGCGCGCTTCCTCGGCCTTGCCCGGCCGCACCTTGCGCGCCGGGGTTTCGAACGTTGCGGCCCGCGCCAGAGGGATCGGCGCGGGCCGGTGGCGCGAACCCGCGGCATCGCCACCGCTGCGTTCGCGCAGGAAGTTCTTCACGATGCGGTCCTCGGTGCTGTGGAAGCTGACGACGGCGAGCCGGCCGCCGGGGCGCAGCAAGCGCTCGGCGGCGTTGAGGCCGGCGATCAGCTCGTCGAGTTCGCCGTTCACATGGATGCGGATCGCCTGAAAGCTCTTGGTCGAGGGATCCTTGGGCGCGCCGGGAGGATGGCGCAGTGCCTTGCGGATCACCGTCGCGAGTTCGCCGGTGCGGGTGAGCGGACGCGCGGCGACGATCGCGCGCGCGACGCGGCGCGACTGGCGTTCGTCGCCATAGTGGAAGAGGACGTCGGCGATGACATGCTCGTCAGCGCTGTTCAGCCAGTCGGCGGCGCTTTCACCCTCCTGCGCCATGCGCATGTCGAGCGGGCCGTCCTTCTGGAACGAAAAGCCGCGCTCGCCCTGGTCGAGCTGCATCGACGACACGCCGATATCGAAGGTGATGCCGTCGACGGCGTCGATTCCGCGTTCGGCGAGCAGCCGGTCGATCTCGCTGAAACGACCGTGGATCAATGTCAGTTTGCCGCCAGCTTCCTCGACGAGCGCCTGCCCTCCGGCAATCGCGTCGGGATCACGGTCGCAGGCGATGACGTCGGCGCCCGCGGCGAGCATCGCACGCGTGTAGCCGCCGGCGCCGAAGGTCGCGTCGACGTGGCGTTCACCGGGTTGGATGGCGAGTGCGGCGAGGACTTCTTCACGGAGAACCGGATCGTGGCGGGGATCGCGCGGAAGGTCGGTCACTTGCGCCCCTTCCCTTTGGTCGCGTCCCACGACGCCGCGAGGCGCTGCAGCACCGGGTCGGCCTCGGCACATTCGGCCAAGGTCGGCAGCCACCAGATTTCGAGGCGGCGGCCCGAGCCTACAAAAGCGGTCGCGCCGGCATCGCCGACGCGGTCGCGGTGGATGAAGCTGGGAAGGAAGCGACCGCTGTCGTCGAGCGTATAGGGCTCGGTGTAGCTGAAGCGCTTCTTGAACTCGCTATCCTCGTCGAAGTCGAGGTTGCGCAGCCGCGCGGTTTCGCGGTCGCGTTCGATCTCGCCGTTCAGCCGGTCATATTGATCCTGGCCATAGGCGACGAGGCAGGGCAGCTTTTCGTGGAAACCGACCCAGAGCACGCGCTGGCCGTCCGCAATGAGGGGCACATTGTTGCGGAACTGTGAGGGGACGGCGATGCGCCCCTTGCCATCGATCGCGGCGAAGCTGGTGCCCGCATACTGGCCGGGCGTCACAATCGCCATCGCTCTGCCCCCCCGTATTCGCGCCACCGGGCAAAACTTCCCCGTCGCCGGAATCGCAGGATTCCAGCTAGTTCGGCACAGGTGGAGAATGCCCCTCTCCGATTCCTGAGTATCAACTATAGATCGGGGTGAAAAGGGGTAATTTAGGGTGAAATAGGGAATCTAACCCCCATTTACCGCAAAAAGCCCTCCGAATTGGGTAAATACCGGTCCCAAGACGCACAGCGGCACCGCGGGACATGCTTCGATCGGGGTAAATTGGGGCGGATACGCCCGACTCAGGCGGTGCGGGCGCGAATCCAGAGCGGATGCAGCACGCTGTTTCCGGCGCCGCGCCACAGGCGCGCCGAAAGCCATTCCATCGTATCGGCTTGGCGCAGATGATGTCCGCCCGGAACGAGCGGACGCCATAGCGGTGCAAAGAGCAGGTCGGCATCGCCCACCAGCCAGACCTCGCCCTGCCCTATCCGGCACTGCGCTGCGCGGCGACCGGCATAGGCACGGCATGCCGTCGGCAGGCGATCCAGACGCCCCGCACTGAACAGGCGCAGGCGCGCACCGTCGACATCGACCGGCAACGCCATACTCTCCTGCGCGGGCGCGGCGGCCAAGGTCACACCCCAATGGTCGAGCAGCGGCGTGAGCAGGCTCGTCACCGGCGCGTTGCGCGGATCGCCGAGCGGATGGCGCGCCGGCCAGCCCGACAGCGCATCGGCGAGTATGACCGCGCGCCCGCCGCCGCGCAGGAACGCGTCGATCGCGACCAGTTCCTGCGGCGCCAGCGCACGCGGGTGGGCGATCAGCAGCGTCCCGCCCGGGGGCGGCACATGATCGGCAAGGCTGTCGAAGAGCGATATCGGCCCGGCTGCGATCAGCCGCGCGAGCGCCGGATCGTCGTTCGTCCCTTCGGCGATCATCACCGCAATGCTTGGATTTGCCGACCAGCGCAGCGGCAGGCCGGTGAGCATGGTGACGGCGGGCGCATCCGCTGAAGCCGGCGCGGGCCGATAGAGGGCCGCCAGCAGCGCGTGCCCCGCCCCGAACCAGCCGGCCACGAGCAAAAATCCGGCGAACCACGGCAGCAATTTAAACGGGCTGCGCCATTGGATAATCCTGTCCATGAGCCGGGCCGCGATGCCCCCCGCAACGATCGTCAGGAGAAGCTGCAACCACGCCGCCGATCCGGCGAGCATGATGCCGAGCGAAGCCTGTATTATCGCCGCAAGCGCGAGGGTGAGAAGGCACGCGCGACGCCGCATCGCGACGGGCTCGCCGCGCTGCCACCAGGCCAAAAGCAGCATCGGCGAGGCGAGCAACGGGACCGCGAGCGCGGGGTCAATGCGACCGAGTAGCGCCTGCCCGCCCGCGACCCACGCCAGCGCGACGATCGTGGCGGCAATTATGAAAGCGCGCAGCATGGGCCGGCGCGATGCCGCCGTCACTGGTTCGACTGGCGCGCGCGCTGGAGTTCAGGATCGGGCTCAAGGTCAGGCACGGTCGACGATGGGGCGGCCTGCGGTACCTTTACCGGCGTCGCGGCATTTTCATCCTTCGACGAGGGTGACACCGCCTGGACGCCCAGTTCCTCGAGCGGCGCACCGCTGGTTTTCTCTTCCTCCCCAGGCATCTTGACTTCGGCGGCGGCCGTCGTGTCTCCGGCGGCGCTTTCGCGGGCGCGATCGCCGATCAACCCGGCCATGCCGACGAGCAGCAGCACCGTGAGCACCCCGGCGATGCCGATCTGCAAGCGGCGCATCGTGTCGTTGACGGGCGCGGTGGCGGGTGGCGGCGGGGCCTCCTTCGGGGGCGAGGGAATTTCGATCCGCACGCTCATGATGCTGTCTCCAGTCCTTTGCTCGCCAGCCATTCGGGGTTGTAGAGCGTTGAGAGATAGCGAAACCCGCTGTCGCAGAGGATGGTTGCGATACGCTTGCCCGGCCCCAATTGCCGCGCGAGCGCCATCGCGCCGGCGACGTTGATCCCCGACGACAGGCCGAGGCACAGCCCCTCTTCATCGAGCAGTTGGCGGACCACCGCGAGCCCCTCGGCATCCGAAATCCGGAACTGGGTGTCGATCGGCGCGCCGTCGAGATTGGCGGTGATGCGGTTCTGCCCGATCCCTTCGGCGACGCTGCTGCCTTCGGCGCGCAGTTCGCCGCACTGGTAATAATTATAGAGCCCCGCGCCATGCGGATCGGTGAGCGCGATGACGATGTCCGGATCATGCGCCTTCAGCCCCAGCCCGGTTCCCGCGATCGTGCCGCCGGTGCCCGCCGCGCAGGTGAAGCCATCGATGCGGCCGCCCATCTGCTCCCATATCTCTTCGGCGGTGCCGAAGATGTGCGACTTGCGGTTGGCGATATTGTCGAACTGGTTGGCCCAGATCGCATTATCGGTTTCCTCGGCGATGCGGCGCGAGGTGTGGACGAAATGGCCGGGGTTGGCGAAGGGCGCGGGCGGCACGAGCACCAGCTCGGCGCCCAAGGCGCGGATCGTCGCCATTTTCTCGGCGCTCTGGTTGTCGGGCATGACGATGAGCGTCTTGTAGCCGAGCGCATTGCCGACGAGCGCGAGACCGATGCCGGTGTTGCCCGCCGTTCCTTCGACGATCGTTCCGCCGGGACGCAGGCTCCCGTTCGCCTCGGCATCGCGGACGATATAGAGCGCGGCGCGGTCCTTCACCGATCCGCCGGGGTTGGCATATTCGCACTTGCCCCAGATTTCGCAGCCGGTGGCTTCGCTCGGCCCCTTGAGCAGCACCAGCGGGGTGTTGCCGATGAGGTCGAGGCTGTTTGCAGCAATAGTCATGCGCATGATCTAGGGCGCCGCCCGCAGCCCCGCAAGACAGCTTCGCTTGCCCTGCCAATGTTCGGCCTTTGTCGACCAACGGGCATCGACGTCCGACGAACGACAGCCGGAGGTCACGTCAAGGGTTGCGATTGTAACAGTATATCATTACTGGGTGCGCCGACAGGTCGCCATAACAACAGGACTCTCCCCTCATGCGTTTGCTTTGCTCTGCCGGTTTCACCTTTGCTCTCTTCCTCGCCGCCCCCGCCCTTGCGCAGGACCGCGCCGCCGCGGGCAGCGACGACGATGTGCATACCGGCGAGCCGATCGTCGTCACCGCGCCCTATGTCCGCAGCCTCGACATCCTCGGCAATGTATCGGTGCTCGAAGGCGACGAGCTGGCGCGCGACATTCGCGGGCAGATCGGCGATACCCTCACCCGCCAGCCGGGCGTGTCGGCCACCAGCTTTTCCCCCGGCGCTTCGCGCCCCGTCCTCCGCGGCTTTTCGGGCGAACGCGTGCGCGTTCTGACCGACGGCATCGGGTCGATCGACGCGTCGAACACGTCCGCCGACCATGCGGTCACCATCGACCCGCTGACGGTCGAGCGCATCGAAATCCTGCGCGGGCCCGCGGTGCTGCTGTTCGGCAGCCAGGCGATCGGCGGCGCGGTCAATATGTTCGACCGCCGCATCCCGAGAAAGGTCCCCGCCGACCATGTCCATATCGACGCGATCGGCGGCTATGCGACCGCGGCGAACGACCGCAACATCGGCAGCTCGATCGACGTCGCGCTGAGCCCGCAGATCGTCGCGCATCTCGACGGCAGCTGGCGCAAGACCGGCGACACCCGCAGCGGCGGCTTCGTCTATGCCCCCGATATTCGCGGCGACCTGCTCCACCTGGCCGAACATGCGGTCGAGGACGGGCATCTCGATGAAGCGGCTGAACTGACGGCACAGGCGGGCAAGCGCGGCAAGATCGACAACACGCAGAGCGAAACCTGGACCGCCGGCGGCGGTATCTCGCTGATCAACGACGGCGGCCAGCTTGGCATTTCGATCGGCTATTACGACACCAATTATGGTGTTCCAGATCGCCCCAACACCGCGCATGATCATGGCGGCGAAGAAGAAGAAGGCGGCCATGAGCATGGCGAAGGCCCCGTCACCATCGGCTTGAAGCAATGGCGCGCCGACCTGCGCGGTGAGGTCGAGCTGGGCGACGGCTTCTTCGATAAGCTGCGTATCCGTGCGGGCTTCGCCGATTACAAGCACACCGAGTTCGAAGGCGACGAGGTCGGCACCGTCTTCACCAACCAGGGCGTCGAAGGCCGGATCGAGCTGGCGCAGAACGACCGCGGCGGCTGGCGCGGCGCGAGCGGCGTGCAGTACAGCCACCGCGACTTCGATGCGGTCGGCGCCGAGGCGTTCGTGCCGCGCAACCTGACCGACCAGCTCGCACTCTTCACGCTGCAGGAATATACGATGGGCCCGCTCGGCCTCGAAGCCGCGGCGCGCTATGAAAAGACCAATGTACGCGCGCAGACGCTGGGCTTCGACCGCAGTTTCGACAGCTTCTCGGGCGCGCTCGGCGCAACTTATGACATATTCGAGGGCGCGAAATTCGGTGTCTCGGTATCGCGGGCAGTGCGCGCGCCGTCGGCCGAGGAACTGCTGTCGAACGGTCCGCACATCGCGACGCAGAGCTTCGAACTCGGCGACCCGAACCTCAAGCGCGAATCCAACTGGGGCGCCGAAGCCTCGTTCAAGATCAAGACCGACGCCTTCAACCTCAGCCTCACCGGCTACTCGAACTGGTTCGACAATTTCATCTATTCGGCCGCGACCGGCGCGGAAGAGGATGAATTGCCCGTCTTCCAATATTTCCAGCGCGACGCGCGCGTCTATGGCTTCGAGGCCGAAGCGAGCGCGCGGCTGGCGCAGATCGGCGGGTTCAACATCGTCGGCGACGTCACCGCCGACATGACGCGCGCGAAGATCAAAAATGCGGGCCTCGACCGCAACGTCCCGCGCATCCCGGCGCTCCGCGTGCTGGGCGGGCTCGAAGCGCAGGGCGAACGCGTCGATGCGCGCGTCGAGGTCGAATGGACCGACGACCAGACGCGCGTCGCGCAGTTCGAGACGCCGACCGACGGCTTCACCCTGGTCAACGCCTCGATCAGCTGGCGCCCGCTTCCCGATACGAAGAATCTGACGCTGAGCCTGTCGGCGAACAATATCTTCGATGTCGAAGCGCGCCGCCACGCGAGCTTTACTAAGGATTATGTGCCACTGGCCGGACGCGATCTCCGGCTGACAGCCCGGGCGAGCTTCTAACCCCTCTCTCCGCTCGTCCCGAGGGCCGGGTCCGGTTCAGCCGGATCCGGCCCGTTCGGATTCAGAAGGCGAGTTGCTTGCGCTTGTTCCAGTAGATCGAAGTCGCGGCGGCATAGGCGCCGACCTTTTCCCACGCCGCGCCGTCGACCTTTTCGATCTCGACGCCGCTTTCGATATAGGCCTGGACGATCTTCATGATCTGGTCCTCGGTCATGTCGCCCGACAGATCGGGGTTCGCGCCGCCGGGACCGAAATCGAGCGCCTTGTCAACAACCACACTCGCCAGGCCGAGTTTTGCGATGTCGCCCATCAGCCACTCGCGCGAAATGCGCGCGAGGCTGTAGTCGAAATAAACAGGCTTTTGTTCGGCGGCGATGCCATGACGCGTAACGCAATCGTCGGTGACCGCGCCAAGCTGTTTGAACAGAGCCTCGCGCGATGCTTCGTCGCCGCCTCCGGCCATCGCGGCGCCGATTGAATTCCTGGTGCCATCAGTAACCGATGTGACGACGCAATCGAACTTCTCGCCTTCCTGCGCCCGAACGGCGCCCGGCAGCATCGCCAAAGCCAGCGCAACGCCCGCGATCAGACCCTTGTGCATCGACGAATCCTTCCGCCCTTTAAGGTGCGACCCGTCAGGACAGCATGGCCATCCCGCCGTTCACATGCAACGTCTGACCGGTGACATAGCCCGCTTCTTTCGACGCCAGATAGACGACAGCGGCGGCAATGTCGTCGCCAGCACCCATCCGCCCGGCCGGAATGCGCTGGTTGAGCGCTTCCTTCTGCGCGTCGGGCAGATCGTCGGTCATCGCGGTGGCGATAAAGCCCGGCGCGACGCAGTTCGCGGTGACGCCGCGGCTCGCGAGTTCCTGCGCCAGCGCCTTGGTCATGCCGGTGACGCCCGCCTTCGACGCGGCATAATTGGCCTGCCCGGGATTGCCCGTCGCGCCAACGACGCTGGTGACCGAGATGATGCGCCCGAACCGCGCCTTCATCATCGGCTTGGCGGCGGCGCGCGCAAGGCGGAAATTGGCCTCGAGGTTGATGCGGATGACGTCCATCCACTCCTCGTCCTTCATGCGCATGATCAGATTGTCGCGCGTCACCCCAGCATTGTTGACGAGGATATCGAGCTGACCGAGCGCCTCGACCGCCGAGGGAACGAGCGCATCGACCGCGGCGGCATCGCCGAGATTGCACGGCAACGCGACATGATCGCCGCCGAGCGTCTCGCGAAAGGCGTTCAGCTTGTCGGCGTTGGAACCCGACACCGCAAGCCGCGCACCCTGCGCCGCGAGCGCCTGCACGATGGCCGAGCCGATGCCGCCCGAGGCGCCGGTGACGAGGGCGGTCATGCCGGTGAGATCGAACATGTTTAGTCTCCTGAAATCTGAATCTTAGAGCGTCTTCAGCAGCGCTTCGATGTCGTCCATCGAAATGACGCTGACCGTTTCGACCTCTTCGCTCGCGCTGCGCTTGACCATCGGCGAGAGGACCTTGCCGCCAAATTCGACGAACTGGCCGACGCCGATGCTCTCCATCGCGGCGACGCTTTCGCGCCAGCGGACGCGGCCGGTGACTTGCTGGACGAGCAGGTCGCGGATCGTCTCGGCATCGCTCACCGGGCTGGCGGTGACATTGGCTACAACGGGGATGAGCGGCGCGGCGGGTGCGTTGGCGCCAAGCGCCTCGGCCATCGCGTCGGCCGCGGGCTGCATCAACGGGCAATGGAAGGGTGCCGAGACGGGCAGCAGCAGGCCGCGCTTGATGCCGAAATCCTTGACCAGCGCGACCGCACGCTCGATCGCGCCCTTGTGGCCCGAGATCACGACCTGCGTCGGGTCGTTGTCGTTGGCGACGGTGCAGACCTCGCCTTCGGCCGCGGCGTCGGCGAGCTTCTGCGCCGACTCGATGTCGGCGCCGATCAGCGCGGCCATCGCGCCGACGCCGACAGGCACGGCCGCCTGCATCGCCTGCCCGCGCGTCTTCAGAAGCCGCGCGGTCGTCGCGAGGTCGAAGGCGCCCGCAGCGCACAGCGCGCTATATTCGCCAAGGCTGTGGCCCGCGACATAATCCGCCTTGGCCGACAGCGTCACGCCGCCTTCCTTTTCGAGCACGCGCAGCGTCGCGACGGCGTTCGCCATGATCGCCGGCTGCGCGTTTTCGGTGAGCATCAGATCTTCCGCCGGTCCTTCGCTCATCAGTTGGAACAGCTTTTGGCCGAGCGCGTCGTCGACTTCCTGAAACACTTCGCGCGCGACCGGCGAAGCGTCCGACAATGCCTTGCCCATGCCGACGGCCTGGCTGCCCTGACCCGGAAAAATAAATGCGCGCATGATGCGTCCCCTGCGGTGATATTCGTTACCGCGCGCCTATTCCTTCACCCCGCGCGATGCAAGCCGAAGGGCACGACCTTGTTCGCCGCGTCGTGGCCGATGTCCGCGCGGCCGAGCCAGGGGATACCGGTGCGATGGCACCAATCACGGGCGATCTCGTCGGCCTCCATGCCGAAGGGACGGTCGTTTTCCGGAATGTCGCCGACCCGCCCCAGCCGCAACCCCGCCAGCCCGCGCGGGCCCAGACAGGTCGCGACGTGAAAGAAGGCGCGGTCAAAGGCGTAAAGATATTCGCTCACCTCCTCGACCAGCACGACATGGCCCGAAAGATCGGGTTCGAGCGGGGTGCCGAGCAGCATCGACAGCGTCATCAGGTTGAACGCCGCATGGCGTGCGCCGTGCTGCAATCCGGCTTCGCAAGCACCCGGATCGCGCGCAACGAGCCAGTCGAGCGCGCGCAGCACCGCCGCCTCGCCGCCTTCGCGGCGAATGTCGGCGACCATCGGCCCATGCGCGACATGGTCGAACCCCTCGCGATAGAGCGCGCCGAGCAGATTGCCCTGATCCGAATAGCCGAGGAACGCCTTGGCCCGTGCCGCATCGGTCATCGCCGCGACCGCATCCTCGGCGATCCGGCACGCCCCATAACCGCCGCGCGCGAACCATACCGCGTCGATGTCGGGGCGGTTCGCCATCTCGACAAGCGCGGCGAAGCGGTGGCCGTCCTCGCCCGCAAAATGGCCGTGGACGGTGAAGCATTGCGGGTCGAAGACGAGTTCGACGTCGGGGTAGCCGAGGCTTGCGAGCGCGCGCACCGCCTCCGCATCGTCGGGCAGGATCGGGGTCGACGGGGCAACAATGCCGATACGCATGGACTGGCTGATTCCTCGATCCGCCCGGTACGAGCGGTTATTGCGGCGGGTGCGGTTGCAAACCCTTCGCCAAAGCCATATCGCGCCGCGATGGCCGAAAACAAATCCTATTTCTTCTGCGGCATCGGCGGCTCGGGCATGTTGCCGCTCGCAATGATCGTCGCTGCGCGCGGCGACGCGGTTTCGGGATCGGATCGCAGCCGTGACCAGGGCCGGACGCCCGAAAAATTCGCCTGGCTCGAAAGCCAGGGCATCGCCTTTTACCCGCAAGACGGCAGCGGGCCCCAAGCCGGCCAGATTCTCGTCGCGTCGGCGGCGATCGAGGACAGCGTTCCAGATATTGCCGCGGCCAATGCGCTCGGCCTGCCGCGAATGACGCGCGCCGACCTGAATGCCGCCTTGTTCAACGCGGCCGACAGCGCGATCGGCGTCGGCGGGACGAGCGGCAAGTCGACCGTCACCGGGATGATCGGCTGGATTCTTGAAAGCGCAGGCCGGAAACCGACGGTGATGAACGGCGCGGTGATGCGCAATTTTTCGGGCGACGACAGGCCCTTTGCCAGCGCGCTGGTGGGTGACGCCGCGATCTATGTCAGCGAAGTCGACGAAAGCGACGGATCGATCGCGCTCTACCGGCCCGATGTCGCGGTGATCACCAACATCAGCCTCGATCACAAAAGCCTCGCCGAATTGCACCAGCTCTTCGACGATTTTGCCGCGAAAGCCCGCGTCGCTGTGGTCAACGCCGATGATGCCGAGTCCGCCCCGCTGCGGTCGGAGCACAATGTCGTGACCTTTGGCTTCGACGACGCGGCGACGATCCGCGGCAGCGATTTCGAGGCGCTGCCCGACGGCTGCCGCTTCGCCGTCCACGCCGATGGCACCGCCTATCGGGTAAAGCTTCGCATGCCCGGCCGCCACAATGCCGCGAACGCGCTCGCCGCCATCGCCGCCACCCATGCGGCGGGCACAACGATAGCGCAGGCGATCGAGGCGCTGGCGGGCTTCGCCGGTCTCGCGCGCCGCTACGAGGTGCTCGGACAAGCGAATGACGTGACCGTGATCGACGATTTCGCGCACAATCCCGACAAGGTCGCCGCGACGCTGGCGGCCGTCGCCGAACTGCCCGGCCGCGCTTTGCTCTTCTTCCAGCCGCACGGCTATGGCCCGCTGCGCCAGATGGGCAAGGAACTGGCGGCAAGCTTTGCCGCCGGAATGCGCCCCGATGACCGGCTGTTCGTCTGCGACCCCGTCTATTTCGGCGGCACCGTCGACCGCAGCATCGGCAGCGAGGCGCTCGTCGCCGATATCGTCGCGGGCGGGGCCGACGCCGTGCATATGACCACCCGCGCGGCGTGCGGCGCGGCAATACTCGACGAGGCGAAGGCGGGCGACCGCATCCTCATCCTCGGCGCGCGCGACGACACGCTCACCGAATTCGGGCGCGAACTGTTGGAAAAGCTGGCCGTCCGCGCTTGATTTCTTCTCGCGAATCTGTATAGGCGCGCTCATTCGGGGCGAGGCCACGTTGCCATCGCCCCGTTTGCTTTGCACCAATCCGTAAAGCTTGACGACAGCCGGAGGGGTTTCGCGATTGGCGCGGAACCAGCGATCGGCCAAATCGAAGGAAGCGCATCATGCCGTTTTACGAGCATGTTTTTATCGCGCGTCAGGACCTGAGCCAGGCTCAGGTCGACGCGCTGGCGGAAACCGTCACCAACGTCATCGGCGAATATAAGGGCACGGTTCACAAGACCGAGACCTGGGGCCTCAAGCAGCTCGCCTACAAGATCCAGAAGAACCGCAAGGGTCATTATGTGATGCTGTCTGCCGAAGTGTCGGGCGAAGCGATCGCAGAGATCGAGCGTCAGGCTGCGATCAACGAAGATATCATCCGCTGGCTCACCATCAAGGTCGACGAACTCGAAAAGGGTCCGTCGGTGATGATGCGCAAGCAGGAACGTCGTGGCGGCCGCGGCCGTGACCGCGACGGCGAAGAATAAGGATAACGACCATGGCACGACCCTTTTTCCGCCGCCGCAAGACCTGCCCCTTCAGCCAGAAGGACGCACCGGTCATCGATTACAAGGACGTCCGCCTGCTCCAGGGTTACCTGTCGGAGCGTGGCAAGATCGTCCCGTCGCGGATCACCGCGGTGTCCACCAAGAAGCAGCGTGAGCTGGCGAAAGCGATCAAGCGCTCGCGCCACATCGGCCTGCTCCCCTACATTGTGAAGTAAGGAGGGCTGACCGATGGAAATCATCCTGCTCGAACGCATCGAGAAACTGGGCGGTATCGGCGATGTCGTCACCGTCAAGAACGGCTTTGCCCGTAACTACCTGCTGCCGAACAACAAGGCGCTTCGTGCGAACGACGCCAACAAGAAGCTGTTCGAAGCGAACCGCGGCAAGATCGAAGCCGATAACGCCGAACGTCGCACCGACGCCGAAGGCCGCGCCAGCGGCATCAACGGCAAGCAGATCGTCCTGATCCGTCAGGCATCGAACACCGGCCAGCTTTATGGCTCGGTTTCGGTCCGTGACATCGTCGACGCGCTCGCCGAAGACGGCGTCGAAGGCATCGGCAAGTCGATGGTCGAACTCGAACGCCCGATCAAGTCGCTCGGCCTGGTCGACGTCAAGGTCAAGCTGCACCCCGAAGTCGTCGTGACTGTCGGCGTCAACGTCGCGCGCTCGCCCGACGAAGCCGAAATGCAGAAGCAGGGCATCGACGTCATCGCGGCGATGTTCGAGGAAGAACAGGCCGAGGCAGTCGCCACGGCGCTGGAACCCGACAGCGAAGACGAATTCGAAGACGCAACTCCGCCTTCGGAACTCGCTCCCGAAGCTGCTGCGGACGAAGCCGAAGAAGCTTAAGCTTCTTCTGCCCAAAGCCTTTTGAAAGGGCCGCGTTTCCGAAAGGGAGCGCGGCCCTTTTCTTATGGCCCGCCCTTTCCTATGGCTCGGCGATGGCCGATGATCCTTTCCAGCGCCGCTTCGCCGCCGATGCGAGCCTGCTGCCGCATATGGCGGACCTTGCGAACGACCGACTGCTGATCGCGTTACTGACCGAGGCCGATTATCGCGCCGCAAGCTTCCTCGACCAGCGACTGCTCACCGATCGCATCGGGCGCGAGTGGATGGCTTGGGACGCCCTGCCCGACCTGGGTGCCGCGGCGCCTGCGCCGCACTTCATCTTCCATATCGGCCATGTCGGATCGACGCTCGTGTCGCGCCTCTTGGCCGAGGCGAGCGACGTGCTGCCGCTGCGCGAGCCGATGCTGCTCCGCACGCTGGCGCAGGTCGCCGAGCGGATCGCCCGGCCCGAGTCGGTCTGGTCGCCCGAACTTTACCGCGGGCGCCTTGCCCAAGCGGTCGGATGGCTGGGCCGCGGTTTTGCTCCCGGCCAGCGTGCGATGGTGAAGGCATCGAGCGTGATCACGGCGATCGCCGACCACTTGACGGGCGGCGATGGCCGCGCGCTGTTCCTGTACGTCCCGCTCGTGCGCTACATAGAGACGATCCTGGCCGGCGAGGCATCGATGGCCGAGACGCTGGCGCAAGCCCCGGCACGCATGGCACGACTAGCCGCGCTGCTGCCCGATTTCCCGTTCGCATTGTGGCAGTTGCCGCCAGTGACGCGCGTCGCGATGAGCTGGCTTTGCGAGATGGCGACGGCACAGCGGACCTTGCCGCGCAGCGATCCGCGGCATCTGTGGGCCGATTTCGAGGCGGTGCTGGCCGATCCCGCCGCCGCACTCGCCGCGCAGTGCGGGCATTTTGGGCTTTCGGTCGATGCTGTGCGGATCGACGCCGCGCTCGTCGGCCCCGTCATGCGCCAATATTCGAAGGCGCCCGAACATGGCTACAGCCCCGATCTGCGCCGTGAATTGCAGGCGCAGGCGGCCGCCCGGCACGCGTCGGCCATCGCCGAAGCAATCGCGTGGGTTGAAGCGCTCGCCGCACGCTATACAAGCCTCGACGACCTGCCGATCCACGGCGACCAGGAAAGCGTATAATGTTCAAGCTCGTCCAGCTGCTCGACGATGACGCGGTCCGCGCGCTGCGCGAGATTGCCGCCAGCGGCAAGTTCGTCGACGGAAAGATCAGCAACCCGCATTCGAAGGTGAAGAACAACCTGCAGCTTCACGACGCGGGCGCCTATGAACGCTCGTCGAAGATATTACTCGATGCGATGGTGCAGAACCCCGATTTCATGGAGTTCTCCTTTCCCGCGCGGATCGCGCCGCCGTTGATGACGCGGTACACGCCGGGGATGCATTATGGGCTGCACCCCGATGCCGCCTATATTCCGTTGCCCGACGGCCAGCTGCGCACCGACGTCAGCTGCACTATCTTCCTGAACGATCCCGCCGATTATGACGGCGGCGCGCTACATGTGCAGCTCGGCAATGCCGATCTGCGCTTCAAGGAAGCACCAGGGGTCGCGATTGTCTATCCCTCGCACACGCTGCACGAGGTCGAACCGGTGACGCGCGGCGAGCGGCTCGTCGCAATCACCTTCATCCAGAGCCTGATCCCGGACGTCGCGCACCGGAATTTGATGTACGAACTGAACGAGATTGCCGCGATCGAGGGCGGCAAAATGGAACCCGCGAACTTCACGCGGCTGCAGGCGGTCCAGTATCAGCTGCTGCGGATGTGGCGGCGCTAAGCCCGCCCGCCCATCAATAGCCCATCAGGCTCAGCACTTCCTTGCGGCTGCTTTGGTCCTCGAGGAAACAGCCGAGCAGGCGGCTCGTCACCATGCCAACGCCCGGGGTACGCACGCCGCGCCCGGTCATGCAGCCATGCTGCGCATCGATGACGACTGCGACGCCCTGCGGCTGGAGATTGTCCCAGATGCATTTCGCGACCTCGGCGGTCAGGCGCTCCTGCACCTGCAGCCGCCGCGAAAAGCCGTTGAGCACGCGGGCCAGCTTCGAAATGCCGACGACGCGGTCGCGCGGCAGATAGGCGATCGAGGCCTTGCCCGTGATCGGCGCCATATGATGCTCGCAATGCGACTGGAACGGAATGTCGCGCAGCAGAACGATCTCGTCATACCCGCCGACCTCCTGGAAGGTGCGCGACAGGTGGAGCGCCGGATCGTCGGCATAGCCCGAACAATATTCCTTCCACGCGCGCGCGACGCGGCGCGGCGTGTCGAGCAGTCCCTCGCGCGCCGGATCGTCGCCTGCCCACTCGATCAGCGTGCGCACGGCATCCGCGACATGGTCGGGGACCACCACCTTGCCGTCCGGTCCCAACTCTTGTCCGTTGTCGCTCATCGCCCCGCTTTCACTGTTGCCTTCATGTCGCACATTTCGGGGCGAATGCGACGATAAGCAAGAGCCGGCGAAGAAGAAATTGTCCTCTCCCATCAACTTTACGTTGCGGAATCTTGGCTTTTTCACTTTTCCAAGACGCGCAGTTTCGCGTCCTTTTTTGGGCCAAACAAGTCACTTGACGCTTTCGTCAACTCGGCGCACCTTTAAGTCATACAGAACTCGCTCAAGCGGGTCGTATTCCGGAGAGGCCGGCGTTTTTCCCCGACGCCGGTGGGAGAGGACGATGACCAGCACAGCTGGCAAGTGGGATTCACGAGGGCACATGGTCGTTCTGGCCGGGTGCCCTTTGCCATGTCTGGTCGCTTCCCCTCCCCTTACCACAATTTGACGTTGGGCGGCCCCGCATCGCGCGGGATCGAAAAAGGGAGGCTATAGATGAAGTTCAAGGCACTGATCGGAACCTCGATCCTTGCGATGACGGTGGCGACGCCGGCATTTGCACAGGACGCGGCGGATGAAGTGGAACGCGATGCTTTCGGCGGCGAAATCGTCGTCACGGCGCAGCGCCAGTCGGAACGTCTGCAGGACGTGCCGATCGCGGTCAGCGCCTTTTCGACCGAGGCGCTCGAAGCACAGCAGATCAAGACCCCGTCCGATCTTCAGCTGACCCTGCCCAACGTCACCTTCACCAAGACCAATTTCACCGGTGCGAGCTTCACGATCCGCGGCATCGGCGACCTTTGCGTCGGCACGACCTGCGACAGTGCGACCGCGATCCACCTGAACGGCGACCCGCTGTTTTCGACCCGCCTGTTCGAAACCGAATTCTTCGACCTCGAACGCGTCGAAGTGCTACGCGGCCCGCAGGGCACGCTGTTCGGCCGCAACGCGACGTCGGGCGTGGTCAACGTGATCACCGCCAAGCCGAAACTGGGAACATTCGAAGCCGCCGCCGAAGCCGAATATGGAAATTATAATTCCATGAAGGGCAAGGCGATGGTCAACATCCCGCTCGGCGACACGATGGGCATTCGCGTTGCGGGCATTTACCTCAACCGCGACGGCTATACGAAGAACAGCTTCCTCGACACGCGTATCGACGACCGCGACTTGTACTCGGTCCGCGGCTCGTTCCGCTGGGAGCCCAGCGAAGACACGACGATCGACCTGCTGGCATCCTATTTCCACGAAAAGGACAAGCGCACGCGCATCCAGAAACAGCTTTGCCAGCGCGACCCGACCGGCATCCTCGGCTGTTTGAACAGCCGCCTCGACAATTCGCCCTTCAACGGCAACGCAACCTTTACCGCCGCACTGACCTCGCGCGAATTCCTGGCGATCCGCGGCATTCCGCAGGCCTTTGCGCTGGGCAGCCTCTATGGCCCCGACGTTTATGCCAACACGACGATCCCGTCGGATCCCCGCGAGGTGAATACCGCTTACACGCCGAGCTATTTCACCAGCGAACTGACGCTGCAGGGCCAGATCGAGCATAATTTCGGTCCGGTGTCGCTGCAGGTGTCGGGCCAGTATCAGAAGGTCAAGCTCGACGCATCGCAGGACTATAACAGCAATATCGGCAACCGCGCGCTCTATGCCACGGGTCTCGCGACGCTGCAGGCGGCGGCGAACGGCGCGCTGGGCGCCGGCCTCGCGCCCTATTTCCGTCCCGTCGCCGCAGCGATCATCCCCAACGGTCCCACCGGCCAGCTTTGCACGTCGCTGGCGGAAGAAAGCGGATACGGAAGCTTTGGCGGCAACAAAATCTGTAGCGACCAGTCGCTGCAATTCGACCGGTCGAACCAGTATAACAGCAGCTGGTCGGTCGAAAGCATCCTGTCGAGCGACCTCGACGGGCCGTTCAACTTCCTGGTCGGCGGCATCTATGCCGATTACCACCTGACCGAGAACAGCTATTATGTGAACGCCTTCCCGATCGACTATCTGACCGGGGTGCTGGGCGCGTTCACCGCGGCGACCAACCCGCCGGCCGCCGGTGGCCCGCTGCCGCCGTCGTTCCTTGCCACACCCTTCTTCCGTAACAACACCGACGACCTGAACATCAAATCGTGGGGCCTGTTCGGTGAAGCCTATTTCGAATTCAGCGACCGGCTGAAACTCACGGCGGGCCTACGCTATAACAACGACAAGAAGAGTGTGTCGGCGCGGTCGACGCTGGCGAGCTTCCTCGCACCGCACGCGGGAACAACCGACACCGTCTTCGGTTCGCCGTTCGTCGGATCGTTCGACGCCGATCCGGGCACGCCGGGCAACCAGATCATTCAGGAGCGCAGCGTCAAATTCAACAAGCTAACGGGCCGCGCGGTGCTCGATTTCAAGGTAACCGACGACAATCTGCTCTACGCTTCCTATTCGCGCGGTTACAAATCGGGCGGTATCAACCCGCCGCTCCAGCCGATTTTCGCGGTACCCGAATCGTTCAAGCCCGAACAGGTCGACGCCTTCGAAATCGGGTCGAAGAACAGCTTCGACAATGGCGCGCTCCAGCTGAACCTGACGGCCTTCTACTATAAGTATAAGGATCTGCAGCTCAGCAAGATCGTTGCCCGTACCGCGGTGAACGACAATGTCAGCGCCGACATCTACGGCTTCGAAGCCGAAGCCATCGTCCGCCCCGACCCCGACCTGGTCGTCAACCTGGGCTTCAGCTACCTGCACAGCAAGGTGTCCGAAGACAAACTCACGAGCAACCCGCGCGATTTCGGCGGCGGCCGCTCCGATGCGGTGATCATCAAGGATATCACCAACGCCGCCAACTGCGCCGTCGCATCGCGCTCGGGCAATGTCGCGGGGGTCAACGCCTTTGTGAACGGGGTCCAGCAGGTCATCAACGGCGGCTTCGTCCCGGGTGTACAGGCGGGCGCGAACCTGCGGCCGACCACCGCTTTCCCGGCCGACGGCGGTATCGCTTCGACCGGAGCCTTCAGCATTTGCGGGGTCATGGAAGCGGCCGCGGCCGGCGCCTTTGCCGCCGCGGGGCTGAATCCGACCGCGTTCGGCGGGATCGAATATTTCTCCGCCGGCGTTCCAGTCAATATCAAGGGCAACCAGCTGCCGCAGGCGCCGAACTATAAGTTCAGCGCGGGCATCCAGCATACGATGCGGCTGGGCGACGGCGACATGACACTCGTCCCGCGCGTCGACATGGCCTACACCGGCGAAAGCTATGGCAGCATCTTCAACGGCAATGTGAACCGGATCAAGGGCTATGCCCAGGTCAACGCCCAGGTGCAGCTGAACGGCGCCGACGACAAATGGTATGTGAGGGGGTTCATCCAGAACATCTTCGACGCCAACAGCGTCACGGGCCTCTACATCACCGACCAGTCGTCGGGTAACTACACCAACATCTTCACGCTTGAACCGCGCCGCTATGGCATCGCGGCCGGGGTGAAATTCTAAAGCACGGGCGGCAACGCCAACAAAAACCCCCGGCCTCTCGATCGAGAGGCCGGGGTTTCTTTTTATCTTCCGTGTGACGGCCGGGAAGCGAGGAGCCCCCGGCCCTGCTCACGATTAGAATTTGTAGCGGATGGTGCCACCATAGGTGCGCGGCTGGCTCGGATAACCCGAGACGCTGCCCGCCTGTGCGACCGCCGGGAAGACCGTCGTCAGATATTGCGCGTTGGTGAGGTTGCGGCCCCACACGCCCACGTCGATGCCGTTGGTCAGCCGGATCGTGAACGACGCGTTGAGCGAGTTGACCTCGCGCTTCAGGTTCTGTGCGATCAGCAGCCCTTGCGCCTGCGTCGGGAAGCCGCCCATGCCTTCGACGATCTGAACCGGGCTTTCATACGCATAGTCGACGTGCGCGATCGCCTTCGTCCCGCCCGCGAATTCATGCGTATAGGTGCCACCGAGCGACAGCGACAGTTCGGGGATGCCCGCGGGCGTGCTGCCCGAGATGTCGCCGAATGCCGAATTGACGAAGCTGTCATATTTGGCGTCGAGATAGGTCGCCGCGAGCGTCAGGTTAAGCCCGGCGACCGGACGCACCGAGCCGTCGAACTCGATCCCGAACGTCGACTGCTTGCCGGCATTCGCGAGCGCAAAACCGGTGCCGGTGAAGATGTTCGACTGGAAGCCCTTGATCGACTGCTTGAACACCGCGACGTTCACCGCCGCGACGTCCCACTGGCCCTTCAGGCCGAACTCATAGACGGTCGATTCTTCGGGATCGGCAAAGCGCGAGCCCGAGGTCAGGTTGGGAACGCCCAGCCCGCCCGAGATGATCGCCGGCAGGTCCGAAGCAAGCGGGCGGCTATCGCGCGACAGGTTGACCGAGCTCGCCTTGAAGCCCGTCGCATAGGTCGCATAGATGTTGACCGTGTCGGTGAGCTCATAGGCGGCGCGGACGCTGTACGAGAAGTCGCCGTCGTTGGTCTTGCCGCTTTCGACCGCGTTCGGAACGTTGAGGAAGGGCGGCAGGAACTGGAACGCCTTCAACCCGTTGAGCGGGTTCGCCGCGGGGTTGTTCTGATTGGCGTTGGCATTCGCCTGCGCGCCCGCGGAAATAGCGGCGAAGGCGGCCGGATTGGCGCCGGCGAAAGCGCCGATTTCAGCCGCCGTAGCCGGCCGGCCAAGACCCAACTGCGTGCCAATGGCCTGCGCCCGACCGCCCTGGAAGAGCAGCTGGTTGCGGAACGGCGCATAGGCGGCGGCGTCGAGATTGATGCCCGAGAACACGTCGCTGCTGACGACGTCGGTCGAGAAGCGCTTGCGGTCCTTCGTGTAGTTGCCGCCGAGGGTCAGCGTCAGGCGATCGGTGACTTCGAAATCGACGGTGCCGAAGATCGAGAAGGCCTCGTTCTTCATCTGATAATCTTCGTCGAGCCCGTTACCCGCGCGGAAGAAGGTGCCGAGATATTTCGCCGGATTGCCTTCGAGCGCGCCGAACGTACCTTCGAGCATCGCGACGTTGAGCGCGTTGCCGCTCGCCGCGCGAATCAATGCATCACCGTAAGGACGGAAATGGTTTCCGAACTTGATCGCGCTCTGCTGGTCGACCTTTTCGTTGAAATAATAGCCGCCGATCAGGAAGTTGAGCGGGCCGTCGAAGTCCGAGGTCAGACGAACTTCCTGCGTGAAGGTGTCGATGCCGACATTGTCGCTCTTCTCGCCGATCAGGTCGGCACCGGTGAAGTCCGAATCCTGGTTCGTGTCGGCCTGCACCTTGCGGTACGCGGTAATCGAGGTCAGCGCGAGGTTGCCGAGATCATAATCGATCTGCGCCGAGCCACCATAATTCTTGATCTTATTCGACGACAGGAAATTGTTGTAGACGTCGTACGAGAAGGGGTCGTTCGCATCGACGCTGGGGCCGCCGGCGAGCGCGTTGGTGATCGCGACCGTCGGGCCAGCGATGACATTGCCCGCGATGCAGCAATTTTCGTCGATCTTGTCATAGTCGCCGATCAGGCGGATCGACAGCGCGTCGGTCGGTTCGAACAAAAGCTGGCCGCGAACGCCCCAGCGATTGCGGTCGTTGACGTCGGTATCGAGCTTCAAATCCTGCGCATAGCCGTCGCGGCGGTTGTAGCTGCCACCGATCGAGAAGGCGACGGTCTCGCTGATCGGGCCGGTGACGTCGCCCTTGACGGTGATCGCGTCGTAATTGCCATAGGTGACTTCGGCCGAGCCGCCGAATTCGAACTGCGGCTTTTGCGTGACGATGCTGATGACGCCCGCCGAGGCGTTCTTGCCGAACAGCGTCGACTGCGGCCCGCGCAGCACTTCGATGCGCTCGACGTTCGGAAGGTCGCCGATCTGGGCGGCCGAGCGCGAACGATAGACGCCGTCGATGAACACGCCGACCGACGGTTCGATGCCGGCGTTGTTCGCGCCGTTGCCGAAGCCGCGAATGATGAAGTTGGTGTTGGCGCTCGACTGGAGCTGCGAGACGCGAAGGCTGGGGACCGACGACTGAAGGTCGATGAGGTCGCGGATTTGCGCCTCTTCAAGCTGCGCTGCCGAGGTCACCGAGACCGCGACGGGGGTGTCCTGCAGCGTCTGTGACCGCTTGCTGGCGGTGACGATGATGTCGTTGCCGTAATCGGTGTCGTCGGCCGTCGTTCCGGCGTCGGCCGGCGTGGCATCCTGGGCGAAGGCATGGACGGGGGTGGTGGCGGCGCACAGCATGGTGGCGCCCAACAAAATGTTGCGCAAAGTCATGTTCAGTCTCTCTCCAAACCCACCGAAGCGCAGCCAAAGGCTTATCGGGAGATGCCCGGTGGTAAGCGCCCGGTCTAACGCCCGCCCCGGCGGCGTCAACGCGCGCACGCGCGAAACGCCCGATTTTCCATGAATTCGTGACTAAAAAGCAACAGTTTACGTTACGGCGAACGTTCAGCTCGGTTACACTTATGTGTCAAATGCGAAACGTGTATGAGGCAATCTGCCAACAGTTCAGCACCGGATGACGAAGGATAAGCGATGCGGGCACCAAGTTTGCCGAGCCCGAATACGCTGACCAAAACGCTGCTGCTGGCCTTCGGCCTGGCCTTTGAACTTCCCGAGGTCGTCGCGCGGATTGTCATGCTGGGGCTGTCGCCCCCTCTCCTGCTCTACGCCGGCCTCTATGCCGGCCTGATCGCCTGCCTATGGGGCGCGGCCTTCATCCGCAGACCGCTGCCGCGCTGGGGCTGGGCCGCGGTGTTTGCTCTCGCCACCATCCTCGTGGGCAGCTTTCAGGATGCCACCGCCGATGCGATGAGCTACGACGCCTTCGTCACCATGATCCATTCGGCAGGCTTCGCCGACGACGCCGTCGCGCAATATGGCGGGTCGATCGCCTGGGCCGCGGCCGGTGCGCTCTTCCTTTTCATCGGCGTCGGGCTGAAACCGGGCGCCCGGCGCCCGTTGCCCGGCGTCGCTGCGGCGCTCGCGCCCTTGGCGGGCCTCGCGATACTGACCATCCTGCTGTTCGTGCGCGGGGGCGAAGGCGGCCGCGGACTGCCGAACGCCTGGGTCGGCACCGCCTATTCGGCGCTCGCGGCATTCGAAGCCGCGACCCAACCGTCGATGGCGCGCCAACCCGTGACCATCGCGCATGGCCCAGAACCCGAGCAGGGCGACATCATCCTGATCGTCGACGAAAGCATCGCCGGCCGATACCTCGACATCAACGATGCCGCGGGCGTGCGGTCGGGTCTGGCTTCGCCGCCGCCCGGCATCGTCGTCAGCAATTTCGGCCTCGCCGCCTCGATCGCCAATTGCAGTTTCGGAAGCAATCTGACGCTCCGATTTGGCGGGACACGCGGTGCCTATCACCGCATCAATGCGACGATGCCTTCGATCTTCACCTATGCGAAACGCGCCGGCTTCGCGACGATCTATATCGACGCGCAGCGGACCGGCGGCGCCTATCAAAACGGCATGGACGATGCCGAGCGGGGTCAGATCGATCGTTTCGTCCAGTTCGGCGATACGCCCGTCGTCGACCGCGACATGGCGGCGGCGGATGCGCTGATCGCGGCGCTGGGCAACGAGCGGCGCGAATTCATCTTGGTCAACAAGATGGGCGCACATTTCCCCGTCGCCGATAAATATCCGGGTAGCGCCCATATTTTCAGCCCCGCGCTGCCACGCGACGAATCCGCCGTCGTGACCGAAACACAGCTTCCCGAAAATCTGTACAGCGGCGCCGAAAGCTGGCGCCTCTATCGCAACGCCTATCGCAACACGGTGACATGGACGGTGGGCGGATTTTTCGATCGACTATTCGCAGGCGCCCGGCTCGACGGGGCGCTGATCATCTATACATCCGACCACGGGCAGGATCTGCACGAGCGGCGCGATTCGGGAACGACGACGCATTGCAGCCCATCGCCCGCCAGCGAGGAGGGTGCAGTGCCCCTCGCGATCATCGGCACGTCCGGCCGCTGGGAGGCGTCCGCGAAGCGCCATTTCGATGCATCGAGCCACTATCGCATCTTTCCGACGCTGCTGAATGCGATGGGCTATGACCCAGCGGCGGTGCGCCGCGAATATGGCGAAGCGCTCGACTCCTCCGCCCCCGATCCGGCGACGTTCAACTGCCTTTTCAACGCGCGGCTGGGGCGCAAGCCGATATGGGTCAAGGTCGAGCGCGCATCGGTGGCCCGGCCGCCGGTTGGCGACTATGCCGCGCGCAAAGACGGCGCCGCACCGCGATGACGCGCGCGTGCAATGCTTTGCCAACGAATAGTTGCTAGGCTCGCCGCCATGTCAGGTCCCTCCAGCCCCCCCGAAACGGCACTCGGCCCGGATACCGCAACCGAACCCGATTTCGGTCAGCGGATCCGCCGCGCCGTGATCTGGCGCTCCGGGTCGCAGATTGCGGGGCAAATCGTCGCCTGGGCCTCCACCTTCCTCGTCATCCGCATCCTGACGCCCGAAGATTATGGCCTGTTTGCGCTCACCCAAGTGATGTTGATGCTGTTCAATCTGCTCAACGGCTATGGCCTCGCCAGTGCCGTGATCCAGCGCGACGAAGTCGCCGCGCACGAGTTGAGGCAGATTTTCGGACTGCTGCTGCTGCTCAACGGCGCACTTGCGGTGGCGCAGATTGCCTGCGCCCCCTTGGCGGCCGCCTATTATCGCCAGCCGATGGTCGCCGATCTGCTGCGGGTGCAGGCGCTGATCTATATCACCATCCCCTTCTCGGCGCTCGCCTATGCGCAGCTCGCGCGTTCGCTGGAGTTTCAGCGTCAGGCGCAAGTCAACCTCGTCTCCGCGCTGATCGGCGCGGGCGTCGCGCTCGGTGGCGCGCTGGCCGGCTGGGGCGTGTGGGCGCTCGTCTGGGCGCCGATCGCCATGTTCGCGACGCGCGCCTTGGGCCTGACGATCGCGGCGCGCAGCTGGATGTGGCCCAGCTTCGACTTCCGCGGCGCGGGTTCGATCGCGCGCTATGGCGGGCTGATCGCGGTCGCGCAGCTTTTCGGCTTCGTCCAGAGCCAGGCGGACATATTGGTCGCCGGCCGCTGGTTCGAGGCACACTTCGTCGGCATCTATACAACCGCGCTGCTGCTGACACAGATCTTCAACAACAAGGTCGTGCCGCCGCTCAACGAGGTGGCCTTTGCCGCCTATTCGCGAATGCAGAATGACCGGCCTGCGCTGGCCGCGGGCTTCACGCGCTCGACGCGCGCGATCATGGTCGCGGCGATGCCGTTCTTCTTTGGCCTCGCCGCCGTGGCGGAGCCGCTCGTGCTCACGCTGCTCGGCGAAAAATGGCGCGAGATCGTGCCGCTGCTGCTGCCGCTGGCGCTCGCCATGCCCTTCTGGACCTTGTTCACCCTGCTTCGCCCCGCAACCGACGCGCTCGGCCGCCCGGGTATCGCGTCGTGCAATGCCGCGGCAGGGGCGCTGCTGATGCCGGTCGTATTTCTGGCCGGCGCGCAGTGGGGAATCATCGGCATCGCATGGGCCTGGCTGATCGCCTATCCGTTGCTGCTCGCCTTCGCCGCCGTCCGGAGCTTGCCCGTTATCGGCATCCGGGCGGGCGAGCTGTTGCACACGGTCGCCCCACCGGTTCTCGCCGCCACCGCCATGGCCGCGGTGGTGATGCTGGTCGATCGCATGCTGCCCGCATTGCCGCAGCCCATCCGGCTGGTGGTGCTCGTCGCAACCGGTGGGCCGATCTATTGCCTGTGGCTGGCGTTGTTCGCGCGCGAGACGGTGCGGGACCTGATCGAACTGGTACGCGGACGACGCATGCCGGCCGATCCGGCCGTCGCCGCCTAGGCCCGCCCCAGCGCCGCGATTGCTGTACGCGTCGCGTCGATATAGGCATTGCCGCTAAAGCGATAGCTGCCGATGAAATGGACGAACCGCGCGTCGGTCGGCACGCCTTCGTCCCAGAAGTTGAGGTAATGATCGTAAGGCAGCAGCAACGGGTCGGGTTCGTTGGCGATAACGATGTTCGACGTCACCTGTTCGCTGCCCCACCGCGCCCAGCGCTCGGCACCGAGCAATCGCTCTGCCTCGCGTGAAAACGCCTCGGCCAGCGCGCGGCCGTCGCCGCCGCGCGCGAAACCGGCAAAGCCCGCACATCCGCGCACATAGCGCGGGTTCGTGAGCATGGGCAACGAAACGCGGTCGAGACCACATTCGATCGCACCCTGCACATGCGCCGCGGGATTATGGAGAAACTCATCGTCATCGGACTTTGCCGCCATTTCGGCGAAGGACAGCAGCTCGGAATCCGGATCACCGCGCAATGTGAAGCTGCGATTTTGCACGATCGCGGCGGCGATCTCGGGCACGTCGCCCAGCGTTACCGTGTCCGAATCGAGCTGGATCACATAATCGCCTGCCCGCATGTCCAGAAGCGCGAGGAGGCGTTCCCAGACCTGGCCGCGCGGACAAGGCGCGGTATCGATATCCGCGATCGCCACAATGTGCGGATTTCCAAGGTGCGTCGCCAGTATCTGCCGGTCGGCGTCGGTTAGCGTACCGTCGTCGAGGATGACGATGCGCCCTTTGTGAAGCTGTGCGTGCAGCGATTTGACCGCGACCAGATAGGGGAGCAGCACCCGCGTGCCGATCATGGAAAACAGGATCAGTCCGTCATCGGCCGGCACGATCGGCGGCGTATCGAGCACCGCATGGGCCGCGGCGCGGTGCGCGCGCTCCTTCCACAACCGGTTGAGTTTGTTCACGATCCTGTTCATCGCGCGGCAGTAACACGCACGAGAACCCATTGGTAGAGGCGAAAATCCACGCATTTGCGTCCTTTCAGGACGCTTCTTGCCGGCAAAATTCGGGTGTTTGCAGGCGATCGCGATCGGCGTGCAGAGCGTGGCAAGTCCGGGAGGAGGAAAGTGGTGCCCGGGGACGGGGTCGAACCGCCGACACTGCGATTTTCAATCGCATGCTCTACCAACTGAGCTACCCGGGCACGGCCGCGACGACCGGTCGGTCGCGCTGGCGAGCGGCGGCTATAGGCAGGGCTTTGCATCCTGTCCAGAGGCTTTGTGACGCTCGATTTCGAGGTCAGCCTTCGTCGAAACGATCGTCCTCGGCGGTGCCGTCGGGCGCCTGGTCGACGGGCACGCGATAGCCTTCGCCGAACCAGGTCAACAGGTCGCGATCGCGGCAGCCGCGGCTGCAAAAGGGCTTATATTCGGGCTCGCGCGGCTTGCCGCACAGCGGGCAGGATTGCGATTTGGCGGATGTCTTATTGGGCATGGCCCATTCCTTTGATCTGGGCGTCGGCGATCAGTTCGACCGGCCGGCCTGTACGTCTTTGCAGCATTTCGATCCAGCGCGGCTGGCGACCGATATGATCGATCACCGCGGGGCGCGCGGTCAGTTTCAAAACCCCTGCCCCCACCGCGCGCTCCGCCTGCCGCAGCAGCAACGCGCCGTCGGTGGCGACGGGATCGAGCCGAATCTGTTCGATCAGCGAGGGTCGCACGCGGCGGCGGATGATCTGCATCAGGCCGAACCCGTTGACCGCGGTGCGCTCGAAGGGCTGCGGCAACAGCGTATCGACCAGCGCATCGATGGCAAGCCGATCGGCCCGGCTCGTCATCGAGGGGAAGTCGATCCCGATCGATCCCGTGATGTCGCAGCAGCGGATCACCCTGACCGCGGCAGTCGCGCCCGCTCTGGCCAGCGCCAGCGGGTCACCATCGCCGTCGATGTCGATCAGCACCATCGCCGGCGTCGCGTCGACCCACAGCGCGCCGTCGCCGAACGGCCAATGGCCGGCTCGCACATGGCCGACGATCTCCGACCAGCCTGCTTCTTCCAGCCGGTCGGGCCCCGGCGCGCCGAGATCGACGACCTTCACCCCCGTCGCCGCGATCCGCGCGCGCAGGTCGGGGCCGGGCTCCACCGCCGCGTCGGGATCGGCGATCTTCACCCGCCCGAGCTTGTCGCGGCCGCGTTCCATCAGCGCCGCGCGGGTGATTTCTACCTTCAACTGCGAGCCGATCGGGATGCCGGGCGGCAATCTAGCGAGCGAGACAAGCTGTTCGCCGGGCCCGTCGAGCATGGCCAGCGGCTTTTTCCCCGCTTCGATCAGCCGGGCATATTGCACGGTGCCGACGGGCGGTCCTTCATGGTCACGCTCGATCCGGGCTTCGACGATCGCGCCATCCTCGACCAGCGCCGCGCGCGCTTCGCCAATTCCGGCTTCGTAGAGCCACTCAGCCAAGCGCGATTCCCGCGCTGGTCAGCAATGCGCGCGTTTCAAACAACGGCAGGCCGACGACGTTCGAGTGGCTGCCCGACAGGAAGCGGACGAAGGTTTCGGCGCGGCCCTGGATCGCATAGCCGCCCGCCTTGCCCATGCCCTCACCCGATTCGACATAGCGGTCGATCTCGGCGGCGCTCAGCGCCTTGAACGCGACCACCGTGTCGACGACGCGCACGCGGACCTTTCCGTCGGTCCCGACAACGCAAATCCCCGAATAGACATGGTGCCGCCGACCCGACAGCAGCCCGAGCATCCGGCGCAGATCGGCCTCGTCGGCGGGTTTTTCCAATATGCGGCGGCCAACCGCGACCGTCGTGTCCCCGGCAAGCACGACCTCGTCCGGTGCGCGCTCGACCGCGAGCGCCTTGCCCTTGGCGAGCCGCGCGACATAGTCACGCGGCAGCTCGGCCTTCAGCGGGGTCTCGTCGATTTCAGGTGCGGCGATGCGCGACGGCACAAGGCCGATCCGCGCCAGCAATTCGCGCCGGCGCGGCGATGTCGAAGCAAGCACCAGCACGGGAAAGTTCGCCGCGCTGCTCACTTGAAGCGATAGGTGATCCGACCCTTGGTCAGGTCATAGGGGGTGAGTTCGACGAGCACTTCGTCGCCCACCAGAACGCGGATTCGGTTCTTGCGCATCTTGCCGGCAGTGTGACCCAGAATCTCGTGGTCATTTTCCAGTTTGACGCGAAACATAGCGTTGGGCAGCAGTTCGACCACTTGGCCGCGCATTTCCAGAAGTTCTTCTTTCGCCATCAGTCCTCTATGGGCTCGAAATCAAGGATGCGGGCCCATAACGCCAATTTGTGCCAATTGAAAGCAATCTGTCACAGGCGATTTCAGGACACGAGCTTGAGCCGGCGCGCGACGCGCCAACCGACGGTTTTCATCCAGGCATAGCTTGGCCAGCGCGGCGGCATCGCGGGGTCGAGCCCCATGCGGCGCAAGGTCGCATTGGCGGCGTGCGCCTCGGACTCGCGATAGCTCCACTCACTGCGCCAGGTGATCGACAGCGAGATCGACGGCGCATCGCCGTTGACGACGAAATGCGGTGCCATCACAGGCATGAGCACCGCCTCGCCGGGGCCGAGCGGCACCTGCTGCGCATCGCCATGATATTCGTCCTGCCACGGCAGGTTGCGGTGGCCGCCGGTATGATAGCGTTCATGCTCGCGGCGGTGGGCGAAGCGTTCGTCGCCCGAGGGCCAGACGTTCATCACTTTCGCGCCCCTGAGCTGGAGCAGGATGTTATGTTCGGGATCGAAGTGGAAGGGCGTGATCGACCCCGGCGACGAGATGAAGATGAACCCCTGCGGCGTCAGCATCGCGCCGGTGCGCGGCTCGACCACGGGTTCCAGTTCGCCGAGCAGGTCCATCAGCAGCGCGCGATAGGCTTCGACATTCTCGATATTCTTGAGCACCGCCCAGCTGCCGTTGCTGTCGATCGTCCGGATCGTCTCGCCGATGGACAGGCCGTTCGACGGGATATCTTCGGGGCGGATCCCGATCGGGACATTGCCCGGATTATACTCAACCTCGCTCGCGGGCAGGCTTTCGCCGAGCTGTGCGAGCGCGTCGAGCGAGAGTAGCGGGTGATCGGGCAGATGATGGTGCAGCAGCCCCGCTTGCAGCGGATAGAGCGTGGCCATCCGTTCGAGCGTTTCGGCAGGGAATACCGGGCGAGTGATCGGCTGATGCGCGGTCATGGCTTGCTTTCTACCTCATTTTCGGGCGCCGCGGCACCCTTCCAGCGCCGCCAGAGCCGCTCGGTCTTCGTCAGCATGGCGAAACGAAGCCGGTCGGAGGCGGCCGATAAGGGAACATTTACCCAGACCAGCGCCCGGCGTTCGCGCCAGACGCTGTCGATCATCGGATGGCCGGGCGCGGCGCAGCTGTCGACCCAGTCGATTTGCGGGTCGTCGAGCAGGTCGAGGTTAGCCTGTTGCAACAGCACGCCGGGCGAGAAACGGGCATAATCCTCGTCAAACGCGGTCTTGAACGAAAAGCCGCCCGGCGGGCAAAGGAAGTTGACGAGCATTGCGAGCGGATGGCCGTCGAGGTCGAGCGCGCGCATGTCGAGCCGGCCCGCATCGCCCGCCGCAATGAGGATCGCGCGAAACCATGCCTGCGTGTCGCTCTGGCTCGCGAGCGCCGATTTGGCGCGCCCCTTCCAGCCCCGCGCCTCGAGGTCGAGGAAGGCATCGACCCACGGATCGATCGCCTCGCCCGGCTGCCAACGGCGAAATTGCACTGCACCCTGCTCGGCGAGCCGGTTCGCCTGCCGCCGCAATTCCTTGCGCTTCTTTGCGCGCACCGCGGCGTCCCAATATTCCTCGGGCGACAGATTGCTTTCGAGCAGCGCGCGTTCCTCGCGGTGCACCACCTCGGCCTCGCCGCCGCGCATCCGCGCAACATCGACGAGCGCGCGGTGGAGCGGGCCGCCTTCGGTCAGCCGCGGCACATGCACGAGCGTGCGCGCCCACGGCGCCGCATCGCACCAGCCGAGCAGGATCGACCAGAACAAATTTTCGAAACCCGCGCGCACGAGCGGGCTGCCGAGGAAATGATTGGGGTGTGCCCAGCCCGTGACATGGCGCAGCGGCACGCGGCCATAGTGCGCCGCGGAGGCGAGCGGCATGATGCCGATCACCGGCCCGTCGCTGCCATCGCGCACGAGCACTAGCCGCGCGTGGCGCTCGGGATCGAGCAGGTGCAACGCCGATTGCAGGCACCAGCGCTCGGCAAAGGGATTGGGCTCGCTTGCTTCGCCGGCCAGTCGGTTCCACTGCGCGGCAAGGTCGGGGGACAGCGCCAGCGGATCGACGACGCGCACTGTGAGCAGCGCCGCTTCGGTGGCGTTTGTCGGAAAGGCAGGATGGACCGTCATCGGCAGCGAGCCTAGCAGCCAAGCGTTAAGGATGGGTGGCAAATCACCAAAACCCTTCCCCCTTGATGGGGGAAGGATACGCAGCCTTATCGCAAAGCGATTAGGCGAGTTGGATGGGGGTGATGGTGCGTCATCGCACCCCGGCTTCAGGCTGCGACCGCACCCCCACCGTTGCGACTAGCGAACAAGTTCGCAAGTCTCGCCACCTCCCCCATCAAGGGGGAGGAATCCATCTATATCCCGAACAGCTTGGCCAGCGACTTTTCCAGCATGAAGAATTGCCAGATCAGCCGCCCGTGATCGCGTCGGCCCGATTGGTGCGCGGCGACGATGCGTTCGATTTCGGCCATGTCGAACCAGCCCGAACGTGCGAGCGTCGATGAGGTCGCCAGCCCCTTCGCCTGTTCGACGAGCGGGCCGCGGAACCAGTGCGATACCGGCGTCACGAACCCCATCTTCGGGCGATAAAGAATGTCATGCGGCAGATAGCGTTCCATCGCCTGCTTCATGATCGCTTTGCCCGTCCCGCGCTTGACGCGCATCGACGCGGGCAGGCTCGCGGCGAATTCGATCAACCTGTAATCGAGCAAGGGTTCGCGCGCCTCGAGGCTGACCGCCATGCTCATCCGATCGGTCTTGGTCAGGATGTCGCCGGGCAGCCAGATTTGCAGGTCGGCATATTGCGCGCGGTCGAGCGGCTCGCGCGCTGGCGCCTCGACCATCGCCTTCCAGTAGCGCGTCTCGGCAACATGATCGCCGAGCGCATGATGCGCCGCATCGTTGAACAGCCGCGAGCGCTGGGCCACGCCAGTCACGCCGACCGCTTCGGCATAACCCTCCGCGCCGCCCTTCGACAGGCTGGCGAGCGTCGCGCGCGCGCGCAGCGGACGCGGCGCCCAGTCCATCTGCGGCCACACGTGCGACAGCGGCCCCAGCACCCCGCGGCGCAGGAAGCCAGGGATGAGCCCGCGCAGCTTCTCTTCCTGATGCTGGAACACCAGGCGGCGGTAGCCCGCGAAGGCTTCGTCAGCACCGTCGCCCGACAAGGCCACCGTCACCTCTTCGCGTGCGAGTTCGCAGACGCGGTACGTCGGCAGCGCGCTGGCATCGGCAAAGGGCTCGTCGAACTGGTCGGCGATCTTGTCGACGAGCGTGAAATCGCCCGAAGACACGGTGCGCGTCCGGTGGTCGGTCGCGAAACGCTCGGCGATTTGCTGCGCATATTGCGTCTCGTCGAGCGCTGCCTGATCGAATCCGATCGTGCAGGTCTTGACCGCCTTCGCGCTCGCCTCGGCCATCAGCGCGACGACCGCGCTGCTGTCGACGCCGCCCGACAGGAAGGCGCCGAGCGGCACGTCGGCGACCATGCGGTCGGTGACGGCGGCGCGCATCAGATGGACGAGATGCTCGGCCGCCTCGCCCTCGCTCGCGCGGACGCGCTTCGAGAAATCGGGGGCCCACCAGCGCGTCGGTCGGGACACGGGCTTGCCGCGTTCGAGCATCAGATAATGGCCGGCGGGCAGCTTCTCCACGCCCGCGACGATGCAATTGTCGTCGGGGACATAACCGAAGGCGAGGAAATCCTCGATCGCGGTCAGATTGGCTTCCTGCCGCAAGAGCGGATTGCGCAGCAGGCCTTTCAGTTCGGAGGCGAACGCCACCGATCCGTCGGACAAGCGCACATAATGAAGCGGCTTCACCCCCAACCGGTCGCGCGCGAGGAACAGGCACCCGCGCTGATGATCGTGGATCGCAAAGGCGAACATGCCATTGAGCCGCGACAGGCAATCGGGCCCCCATTGGCGCCACGCCGCAATGATGATCTCGGTGTCGCCGCTGGTGCGGAAGCGGTGGCCGCGATCCTCCAGCTCGGCGCGGAGCTCGCGGAAATTATAGATTTCGCCATTATAGGTGAGCGTGACGATCTCGTCGTCGCTCGCCATCGGCTGCGGGCTGCCCGCAATGTCGATGATCGAGAGGCGGAGATGACCCAGCCCGACCCCGGGTGCCGTCCACTCGCCCGATCCGTCGGGGCCGCGATGCTGCATCGGCTGGAGCATCGCGCGCAGACGCGCCGGGTCGACCGGTTTCGCCGTTTCCAGATGATAGATGCCGGCGATCCCACACATATAGGAACCGCCCTTAACGCGTTTTCAGCGCGCGGTCAGCCATTGCGTTGACTCCACCCGACGCGGAAAGGAAATCCTCTATCGCATTGCGGCCGCCGCGCCGCTCTTCGCTCGATATGATCAGCGACAATGCGCGCGGGTCGCCGCCGAGCAACCGTGCCTTGAGACCCGCGAGCTTTGCTGCGCGCGCGCTGCCGGTTACCTTGCCATCGACGAGATACCAGGTCGCCGCATCGCGCAGCACCGGACCGGGGTGCAGCAGCCGCTCGGTCTTCGCACCCTCGACCGCGGGCAGCGAGGCGCTCCATGCCCATTTGCTGTCGGGGTCGATCGCACCTTGTCCGAACGCGACGACTTCGCGGCCCTCAGCCTGGTGCTCGTACCCTCCGACCGCGACGGTCACCATCTGCCCTTTGTCGTTAGAGAAATGGCGGATCAGCCGTTGATCGGCGCCATCGAAGCGCGGCTGCCATTCCATGGTTTCGGCGCGCGCGTCGCCCCAGCCCGGCGGCGCTTCGACCGTCATTGTCTCGGGCAAGGGTGCGCTACGTCCGCCGACCAGCGTCCCCCAACCGGCAAAAAGCAGCGGAACCGCGAGCGCGACCGGCAATACCGCCTTCGCTCGCCCGGCAAAACGCGGCACCCCATCCAGTCCGCGCACATCGACCGCAGCGTCGTTCGCCGGCCGGTCGAACCAGCGGCGCGCGACAAGCATGACGAGCAGGATCACAGCGGCGAAGAAGAACCAGCCGTAGAAGATATGGTCGATCCCGCCCGCCGCCTCAATCCCCCAGATTTCCGCCGCGACCATCGTGCCATAAGCACGCAGCGCGTTGGCAAGGATCGTCGTCGCCAGCGCGGCCACAACAAAGACAATCCGCCGCGTCCAGCTGCGGAAGCAAAGATGCGCCGCGAACACCGCAAAAGCGAGCATCGCGATCAGAAAATTGACCCCCGAACAGGCTTCGGCAACCTCGAAGAAGCCCGCGGGTGTGGTGATGAAGACGCCCTCCATCTCGGCCCGAATGCCCGACAGGTGGAGCAGGACCATGCTGATATGCGCGGTCAGCGTCTGGAGCAGCGGCACCAGTTCTTCACCGAACGGCACGAGGAGCAGCGCATAGCCAAGCGGGAAAAGCATCGCGCGCACGAGTTTTTCGCCGAGCGTCGCCGCAACCGCGCCCTGCAACATCAGGACAAGGCCGAGCTGGCGGAACAGGCCGACACCCGCCGCCTCACCGACGAGCCATACCAGCCCCGCGCCCGCCATCCATATCAGCGCGGGCCACCAATACGCCGGCGTCAGCGGCCGCAGCAGCGCAATACGCTGCGACACCAGCCAGCCGATCATCGGCACGATCAGCAGGCAATGGGTGAAGGTCGAGCTATTCCACCAGATGCCCGCCACATCGGCCGCTTCGCGCCAGAAGATCGCGAAGATCGCCGCGGACAAGAAGGTGAGCGCTGCAAGATGGCGTTGCCAGCGCGTCATGCGGGCAGGCCCAGCAATTCGCCGAGCGGCGCAAGACGGGCCTCCCAGCCATAGCGCGCGATCATCCGCGCGCGCGCCGCCTGCCCCATCTTCGCGGCCGCGGCGCGGTCGTCGAAGAGGGCGGACACGGCCTCGGCGATGCCCGCGGCACCATCGGCAACGAGCAGATGCTCGCCCGGCGTCGCGTCGATCCCCGTCGCGGCGGCGGCGCTCGCGACCACCGGCCGCGCCATCGCCATCGCTTCGAGCAGCTTGTTCTGCACTCCGCGCGCGAGCAGCAGCGGCGCGACCATGGCATTGGCGGCCGCAAGCCACGGCCGCACGTCGGGCACTTCGCCGGTGACCGTCACGCCGGGCAACGCCGCGAGCGCGCGCACCTCGTCGGTCGGCGCGCGGCCGACGATCGCGAAGCGGGCGTGTTGATGCCGCCCGCGGATCACCGGCAAAATGTCGGTCGCGAACCAGCGCACCGCGTCGATATTCGGGCGGTAATCCATCTGGCCGGTGAAGACCGCCAGCGGCCCCTCGCCCGCCCCGACCGCATCGAGTGGGATCGCCGGGTCGAACCGGTCGGTGTCGATGCCATTCTCGACCGCGCGAACCTTGTCGGTGCCGAGCCGGCTCTGCTTGCGGAACAATGCCGCCTCGGCCTCGCTCACGAACAGGCTGGCGTCGGCCCGGTGCGCAACCGCCGCCTCATAAGCGCCCAGCACGCGCGCTTCGCGTTTATGTACCCAATTCAGCGGCTGACGTTTGTCCTGTTCGGCGTAGGTGGCGAATTTGGCGGAATCGACGTCGACGAAATCCATCAGCACCGGGCCATCGAACCGGGCGGGCAGATATTGCGCCATCTGGCCCGAGAAGGCGACGATATGGCTGACGGCGCCCTGCCCGATTAGCGCGTCGACATGGCGCGCCAGCGCGGCATTGCGGAACAAGCGGTTCGATACCGGCTCGCCGTGAAGGACGGCCTGCGCCAGTGCGACAGGGCGCGAAGCTTTGCGCACTTCGATCGCCAGGCTCTTGCAAAGCGGCGCCATCTTCGCGCGCGCGGCGGCGGCATCGGCTTCATTGTCGGCGAGCGCGGCGACATGCACCGGCGCGAGCTTTGTGAGCGCCTCGAACATGTGCCAGCTGCGAATCCGGTCGCCGCGGTCGGGAGGCCAGGGCGCGCGGTGAACGAGGAACAGGATTTCGGCCACTAGCCGAGTCCGCGGGCGATCAGCGGACCGATCCGGTTCGCCGCCCAAAGCGGCAGCTTTTTCCACAGGTCGACTTGCAACCTGTATTTGGCGCTGTTCGGATTGGTATCGCGCGGCGTCTCGCCCGGCGCCAGCCAGCGGGCGTAAGCGAGCGGCTGCGGTTCGAAGCCCCAGTTCTTCTTGTAAGCGAAGGGACCCGTGCCGAGTTTCGAGCGGCCGAAATCGAAGCGGGTGCAGCCGCGTTCGCGGGCGTGGCGCATGAGAGCGAAGTACATGAGTTCGTTGGCGCGGAGGCGGCGGGCGTCGGCGGTGCCGCCGCCCCAATAGGGCATGACGGTGCCGCGCCAGTATAGGCTGAGGACGCTGGCGACAACTTCACGATCGTTGCGCACATTGAGGATGTCGGCGGCGTCGCCGAAGGCATCAATTACGCATGAAAACAATGATTTAGGAAAAACAGGGGTGCCGAGGTTGCGGACGCTCGTCGCGTAGATGCGATAATGGTCGCGGCGGTCCTGTTCGGAGCGGCCGGTGGTGACGGTGAGGCCGCTTTCCAGAACCTTGCGGACCTCGGCGCGCTGCTTGCGCGGGATGGCGAGGAGTTCGGCGTCGTCGTCGGCGGCGAGGTCGCGGGCGAAGCCGGCGTAGACACCGTCCTCGCGGGTCCAGCCCTCGCCTTCGGGTAGAGGGCCGCCGCGCAGTTCGACCGACGGGACGCCGAGCGATCGCGCCATGTCGGCCGCGCCTTGCGCGAGCGTTGCCGCCACGGCTTCATTGTCGGCGAGGATGCCGCCACCCACCGCGAAGCCGCTGGCGACGAGCGCCTGACCGAACAGCGGCGAGCGGATGTGGTGGAGCGGGAGGAGGCCGGCGAGCGCGCCGGCGGCATCGCGCGCGGTGACGAGGTGGCAGCGGTGGCCGGTGGCTTTGGTGATCGCCTCGCACCATGCGCGGGTGTGGAAGGGCGTCGCGTCCGGGTGCGCGGCGACATAGGCGTCCCACGCCGCCGTGTCGGACAGCGGTGCGGCGGTGAAGCTATGGTCGATCGGCACAGGCGCGTTCACGCCGCGGCGCGCCAGGGCTGCGCGCGCTGCTGCTGAACGGGGAGCAAGGCGTCGGCGCGCGTCCATTCGAAATCGGCGAGCAGCTTCCTGAGCTTGCCAGCCATGGCTGATAAGCCGCTGTAATGGCGGATCTTCGATCGGATCGGCGCGTCGGCGACGCGCGGCTGGCCGGGATCGATTTCCCATGGGTGGAAATAGAGGATCGCCGGATGCCCCTCTTCGTTCATTCGCGCGATCGCCCAGCGCGTGAAGCCATAGGGCAATATTCGCATGAAGCCGCCGCCGCCCGCTGCCAATGTCCGCCCGGCAAAGCGCGCGGTCGTGACCGGCCATTCGACGAGGTCGCTGTCGGGAAGCGGGCGCCATGCATGGCGCGGGCTTTGCGGCCAGCCATAATGGTCGTGAACGACGGGCGCGACGCTCGACGAATAGGCATAGCCCTGTTCGGCGAGCACCGCGTGGGCCCACGGCGTGCGCGTATCGACCGAGAAGCTCGGCGCGCGATAGCCGCGCACCGCGACCCCGCCGAGGTCCTCGAGGATCGCCCGCGTCTGCTTGAGATCCGCCGCGAATTCGTCGGCGGTCATGTTGAACACGCGCTTGTGGTCATAGCCGTGGCTGGCGAGTTCATGCCCCGCCGCGACGATACGCCTGATCAACGCGGGATAGCGTTCGGCCACCCAGCCCAAGGTGAAAAAGGTGCCCCTGGCGCCCGCGTCGGCGAAAATCTGCAGCACCGCGTCGCAATTCGCCTCGACGCGGCATTCGAGGCTCGGCCAGTCGGCGCGGTCGATCGTGCGCTCAAAGGCGCCGACCTGGAACCAGTCCTCGACATCGACCGACAGGCCGTTCTGCATTTTTCCTCACCTTCATCAGCGGGATAGCCGATTTTGGCCGGGTTGTCAGGCGGCCCAGGTCCGCGAATTCTGCGGGTTGGGTGCATTGTCGGGATCGCGCTCGACCCATTCGATCAGGAGGTCGAGCACGCGGCGGAGCGCGGCATCCTGTTCGACGAGCCGCGCCTCGAGCGAGGCGATCTGCCCTTCGAGCGCCGCCAGATGTTCGGGGTCGATCGCGGGTGCCGCCGGAGCGGGCGCTTCGGCCGCGGCCTCGGGCGCGAGCTCCGGAACCTCGGCCTCGGGCTCCGCCGGCTTCGGCGGGGTCAGCGGGACGACGCGCGCCGGTTCGGCGGGCGCGGCGAAGGGCGGACGTCCATCGGCGGCGGGCTCGGCGGCGCGCTGCGGCCATTCGAGCGGCGCTTCATTCGCGGGCGTCGGAACGGCGAAGGGTGCGGGGGTCAGTGCCACGGCGGCGGCGGCGGCGGCAACAACCTCTTCGACGGGCAGCGGCGCGAGTGTCGTCGCGTCGATGCCGCGATCGGCCTCGATCTCGGCGACGACCGAGCGCACATTCTGCGCGGTGATGCGGTTCATCTGCTCGACCGCGCCGTAAAGCAGCAGGCGGCTGACCAGCACGTTCAATTTGCGCGGCACGCCTTCGCTATAGTCGAAGATTTCCTCGAACGCGTCGGGGCTGAAGCTGGGGTTGCCCGTCCAGCCGACCTTGCCGAGACGATGGAGGATATAGGGTTCGACCTCCTCGGGCTCCATCGGGTCGAGGTGGTGCGTCGCGATCACGCGCTGGCGCAGCTGTTCGAGCGCCGGCGAATGGAACAGGGTCTGGCGGAATTCGGGCTGGCCGAGCAGGAAGATCTGCAGCAGCGAATGGCCCCCGAGCTGGAAGTTCGACAGCATACGCAGCTCTTCGAGCGCCGAGATTGCGAGGTTCTGCCCCTCGTCGACGATCAGCAGCGTGCGGCGGCCGGCGCGCGCCTGTTCGCGCAGATATTGCTCCATCGAGCGCAGCAGTTCGGCCTTGCTCTGCCCTTCCCATTCGACGCCGAACTGTTCGGCGACAAGGCGGAGAAGATCGTCACCCTCGACCTGCGTCGACACCAGCTTGACCGCGGTCAGGCGATTGGCGTCGATCGTGTTCATCAGATGGCCAACGAGCGTCGTCTTGCCCGCGCCGACGTCGCCGGTGATGACGATGAAGCCTTCACCCTGCGCGAGGCCGTAACCCAGGTAGGACATCGCCTTACGGTGGGTGCCGCTTTCGAAATAGAAATGCGGGTCTGGCGTCAGCTGGAACGGACGCCCGGTGAAACCATAGAACTGATCGTACATCGCAAAAATTCCCGTTGCTTGGTCAGAAGTTGTAACGAAGTCCCACCAAAGCTGAACCGATAAGCTGACTGTTGAAGCCTTCTTGGTCGAAGGCGTTGAGGCTGGCCGCCGCGGTCCCCGTGAGGCCGCGCCAGAAGCGCCGCGAATAGGATGTGGTCAGGCCGGCCGACTGAACGTCGCTGGCGCCCGGCGCGCCATTGTCGAAATAATTGACGTAGCCCGACAAGGAGAGGTCCGAATCGACGTCGAGCTGGCGCGCCGCCGACACGAACAGATAATAATTCTCGTCCTTGATGCCGTTGAGGCTGCCGATCGGCGACAGCAACGGCGCGAGCAGCTTGCGCCGGTCGTAACCGAGGCCGACGCCGTAGCTCCAGCCGGCGAAGCGCGACGACAAAGTCGCCTGGACGCCGCGGCTGCGATATTGCGCCGAGGTCGCGTTGCCGAGCTGGTTGCTGAGGCAGCCGCCGCCCTGCTGGCCGAAGACGCACGGATTGATGTCGCCGCTGATCGGATTGCGGATCGGGTCGAATTGCGTCGGCAGCGCGGCAAGCCCGCCCGACAGGCCGCGGCCGAAGCTCGACAGCCCGTCATAGACGCCGACCTGGATCGAGGTCGCATGATCGGCGCGATAGGTGAAGCTGCCGGTGTAGATCGTATCGCCATAGCGGCGGCCAACGCGCGCGGTCAGCGATGTGCGGCGGCTCGGCTGCCACATCACGCCGGCGTCCCAGATCAGCCCGTCGGTATCGAACGAGAGCTGGCGCGGGGTCGACTTGTCGGTGATGAAGCGGCCGCTGGCATCGCGCACCGGCACGCCATTGGCGTCGACCACCGGATTGCGCTGGCCGATCTCGATATCCTCGTAACCGACGCCGCCGAGCAGCGCGACGGTCGGGCCGATCGGCATCGTCACGTCGGCGCGGGCATATTTACCCTCGTAGCGCTGGTCGAGCTGGCTCGCATCCTCGCGCTCGTACCCGCCCGACACCTGCCATCCGAACGGCAGGTCGCCCGGCCGCGCGCCGACGCTGGCCCATGCGACATGGTTGGTCGAGCTGTCGAAAATATCCTGCGGCTGCGTGCCCGGCGAGAGGATCGCGGGCTGGTCGACATCGACCTTGGTATAGCCGAAGCGATAGCCGGCGCCGACGTCGAGCCCGGCGATGCGGCGCGCGAAGGTCGGGCCAGCGTAGAGCGAATAGAGGTTCGCGACATTGCTGGCGTCGCCGATGAGCAGGCCGCTCGCGGCGCCCTGTCCGTCGGCGCGCGAGCGCGTGGCGAGCGCGCCGCCTTCGAGATTGAGGCCGCGCGCGACCTCGATCCGTCCGCGGGCGAGGCCGCTGATCGTGTCCGAATCGCCGAGGCCGCCATTCCATCCGATGTTATGTTCGTAGCGCAGCGTGCCCGCGAGTTCGGCGCGGTTCGTCACGATCGACGCGTCGATGCCGACCGCAAGGTTCGTATAGGTGAGGACATCGCCGCCGTTCTTGAGGTCGGCGGTCAGCACCTGGCCGATTTCGAGATAGGGGCTGACGTCGACCTGCCGCTGCGCCCGGCGCCCTTCGGCGCGCTTCGCCGCACGGCCCTCGGATGCTGGCGCGCCGGCCGCGGGCGCGTTGCCGCTGCCCGTTCCGGGATCGCCCGAAAATTGGGCGTGCGCGCCCGTCGCCGTCCCGGCGAGCAAGAGGGCCGCCAGCGTCGCCCCATGACGCATGGTGGTCGCCGTGCGCATCACGCGCCTCCCTGTCCGTAATAGGTGCCGAAGCGGCGGCCGCCCGGCGAGAATTTGACCCCGTTGAGGAGCAATTGGATATGCGGACACGCGCCCATCAGGCCGATCGCGTCGCGCAGCGCCGATTCGAGCGTTTCGTCGGCGCGCACGACCATGATCGTCTGTCCGACATGCCCCGCGAGCACCGCGGCGGGCGACGCCGCGAGCACCGGCGGCGAATCGATGATGAGGATGCGGCCCGGCGCGCCCGCTTCGAGCTGCGCGAGCAAAGCCTCGGTCCGCGCCGAGGCGAGAAGTTCGGTGTCGTGCATATGGCCGGTGCCCGCGGGCATGACTTTCAGGCCGGGAATGTCGGTCTGGATCAGGCAGTCGCCGAGCGGCAGGTGCGGATCGGCAAGCGCGTCCATCAGGCCGGGGCCGTCGTCGAGCCCCAAGGCCTCGAGCACGCTCGGCTTGGCGATATCGGCGTCGATCAGCAGCACATCGTGATCGGCCTCGACCGCGAGGCTCAGCGCGAGATTGACCGCGGAGAAGGTCTTGCCCTCACCCGGGTTGGCCGAGGCGATCAGCACGCGGTGGCCGCGCGGCAGGATCGGGCGATTGCCGACGCCGCCGAAATTGCGGATCAGCTCGCGCTTCACGATGCGATATTCTTCGGAAATGCCGGTCACCGGGGTGCCGGGCACGATCATGCCGCGCGAAGCGAGGCGCGCGCGGTCGATCGTTCCCTGCCGCGTCGGGACGACGGCGGGCGCGGCCTTGGCGACGTCCTTGCGCGGCGACGGCTTGGGCGCGGCGGGCGCGGCCTCGACAGCGGGCGCCGCCTCGACGACGGGACCCTGGATTTCGGGCTGCGGCGCTTCCGCGACGGGCTCCGGCTTCGCCGTCTTCGCCTTTTTGGGCGCTTCGGGCGGCAGCTTCGACACGTCGATCGTCGGCGCATTGGCCGCGGGATCGAGGCCGAACATGTCGGCTGCGCGTTCGAGGAGCGAGGGCGGGCGCTTGACTTTGCGTTGGTCGTTCATGTCATCGTCCCCCGTCACGCAACCATGCCGCGTTGGATGAATTCGGCGACCAGCAGCAAAGCGTAGAGCCCGACAAGCGCGCCGCCGCCGCTCGCCAGCCAGACGAGCTTCTTGCGCCGGTCGAGATGGCGGTCGGGCGTCACGACTTCGGTGATCGATCCGATCACTGGCAGGCCGCTGGCGCGTTCGAGCTTCGCCGCGGTCGCATAGCTGGTGCGCACCTGGCCGAGACCGAAGGCGGCGCCGATGCCGCCACCGATACCGGCGAGCAGCACAAGGGTCAGGAACAGCGGCCGATTGGGCGCCGCGGGGCTCGTCGGTTTCGACGGCGGGTCGAGCAGTTCGATCTTGATCGCGTCGGTTTCGGTCTGCACCTCGCCGCGCATGCGGACCTGTTCGCGCTGCGCGAGCAGCTTGTCATACTGCGCCTTGAACGCGGTATATTCGCCGTTGATCCGATCATATTCGGCGGCGATGCCGGGGTTCTGGATCTGCTGCGAGGTGATCTTGGCGATGTCGGCGGTGAGCTGCGCCTTGCGCGACGACAGCGCACTGACCGTCGCCTGGCGCTCGGCGCGCATCGCGGACAGCGAGGCATAGGCCGGGTTCTGCGAATTGCCGCCGCCGCCGCCCGCACCCTCGCGGTCGGCCATGGCTTTCAGCGAGGCGATCTGGCTTTTCAGCGCGATGACGTCGGGGTGCGCGTCGGTCAGCCCGCGCGCACGCATCGACGAAAGTTCGTTCTGCGCGCCCGCAAGCTGCTGGCGCGCGACGCCGCCGCCGACGCCACCCATGCCCGGGATGTTGATCGTCGCGGGGGTCGAGGAGAGCTGGCCGTTGGCGGCGGCAAGCTGCGCCTGCGCCGACACGAGCTGCGAATCGATCTGGCCGAGTTCGGCGCGCGCCGCTTCGACGCGCTGCGCCGGCGATCCGCTGCCGCCCGGGATCAGGCCGATATTCTGCGCCTCGAACGCGCCGCGGCGCGCTTCAACCTCGCGCAGCGCCTTTTCGCGGTCGGCGATCTGCGCGTCGAGGAATTTCAGCCCCTCGCGCGCGTTCATCCGGCCGCCGCGCAGCTGGTCGTCACGAAACACGGTGATCAGGCTGTCGAGCACGCCCGACGCAAGCTTGGCGTTGTCGGCGTCGGACAGGCTACCGACCGCGACGCTCGAAGTGATTTCGAAGATATTGTCCTGCTGCGGGATGACCTTGATGCTCTTTTGCAGCATGCCGACCGCGCCGGCCTTTTCGCGTTCGTTCGCGCCGGCGGGCAGCAGGCCGGTCGTCGCGGCGACCTTTTCCATGTTGCGCGCGCTGGTCAGCGTTTCGCGGATCTGGTCGATCTGCGGGCGGCCGCCGCCGATCTGCGCATCGTCGGGCAGGATTTCATTGACGTCGACGAGCAGCCGCGCGCGGCTGTCATAGCGGTTGGGGATCGACGCGATCGCCAGCCAGCCGAGGATGCAGATGCCCCACGCCACCGCCAGCACGAGCCACCGGCGCGTCCAGACGCTGTGCAGCGCTACCCTGAATTCGTCGTAAAGGCTGGTCATCGCTCGAAATCGATCCTTGGGAGATGGGTGGGTTGGCGGCCTGGGGTCAGAACATGCTTTCGGGGATGATGATCACATCGCCGGGCTGCAGCCGCACATTCGCCTTGATGTCGCCGCGCTTGATCAGGTCGTTAAGCCGCAGGCCAAACTCCTGCTGCTTACCGCTGCCTTTGTCGAAACGGACGAGTCGTGCTTTGTTTCCAGCGGCATATTCGCCGAGGCCGCCGACTGCAATCATTGCATCGAGCACGGTCATGTTGGCGCGGAACGGGATCGACGCGGGTTTTTCGGTGGCGCCGACGATACGCACCTGTTGCGAGAAGGTGCTGTTGAAGCTGGTGACGATCACGCTGACGATCGGATCGGTGATATATTGGCTGAGCTGGAGCTTGATGTCCTGCTGCAGCATCGTGGGGGTTTTGCCCACCGCGGGCATGTCGGTGATCAGCGGCGTGGTGATGCGGCCGTCGGGGCGCACCTGGACCTTGCCGCCGAGTTCGGGGTTGCGCCACACGAAGATCTGAAGCTCGTCGAGCGGGCCGATGATATATTCCTCGCCCGGCCCTTCCTGGTTCTGAACGAAGTTCGCGCTCGGCAGTTGCGGCGCGCTGCTGCCGGCACCCATGCAGCCCGTCAGCGCGGTCGCGGCGATGCCCGATACGAGCGCGGCGCGCGCGACACGGAGCGAGGGGAACGAAGCCATAATCCATCAACCTTTCGAGCCGTCAGGGAAACCACGGTCCGGAAACTCCGCGGCGACAGCCATTGCGTCAGCTTCCGCCATTGCTCGAAAAGGGTGAACATAATGTTAGTATTGAACTAAGTTTGGACCGCGCTTGTCGGAAGATGTCCCGAAAAGGAACAGATTCTGGCGCGTCAGACGAGCATTTCGCGCGCCGGTCCCTGCCCCAGGAAGGTCGCGGGGCTGGCGCTCGCGCCATAGGCTCCGGCGAGGAAGATCGCGATAAGGTCGCCGACCTCGGCGCGCGGCAGCGCGACCTGATCGCCGAGACGGTCGAGCGGGGTGCAGAGGCAGCCGACGACCGAGACCGTCTCTTCGGCCTCGGCGCCGAAGGCGCCCGCGACCGCGATCGGATAGTTGCGGCGGATCACGGTGCCGAAATTGCCGCTCGCGGCGAGCTGGTGGTGGAGGCCGCCGTCGGTGACGAGGAAGGTTTCGCCATGGCTGGTCTTCCGATCGACGATCCGGGTCAGATAGACCCCCGCCTCGGCAACGAGCCAGCGGCCGAGTTCCATCGCGAAATGGCTCTTGGCGAGGACCGGATCGCGCGCCGCAAGCGTCTCGCCGAGCGCGGCCCCGACGGCGGCGACATCGACCGGCTTGTCGCCGGGGAAGTAGGGCACGCCCATCCCGCCGCCGAGGTTGACGAGCGGCGGGGTCTCCCCGATCTCGTTCGCGAGCCGCGCCGCGAGCGCGACCGTCTGCGCCTGCGTCTCGGCGATGGCGGCGGCGTCCAGCGCCTGCGATCCCGCAAAAATATGGAAGCCCTGCCAGTCGGCACCGGCGTCGATCAGGCGCCGGACGAGCGCCGGAACCTCGGCGGCATCGACGCCGAAGGGTTTGGCGCCGCCGCCCATCTTCATGCCCGACCCCTTGAGGTCGAAGTCGGGATTGACGCGCACCGCGAGGCTGGGTGTGAGGCCGAGATGCTCGGCGATCGACAGCGCTCGTTCGGCCTCGCCCGCGGATTCGAGGTTGAGCGTCGCGCCGGCGGTGATCGTCGCTTCAAGCTCGCGGTCGCGTTTGCCGGGTCCGGCAAAGCTGATGTCGCCGGCCGGCATCCCGCTGGCGAGCGCGGCTTTCAGTTCGCCGCCCGAGGCGACGTCGAACCCGTCGACCAGCCGCGCCATGAAGGCGAGCAAAGGCGCGTAGGGGTTCGCCTTCATCGCATAATGCAGCTGGACCCCGGTTGGCATCGCGGCGCGCCATTCGGCGACGCGCGCGGTGAGCATCGCGCTGTCATAGGCGAACAGCGGGGTGTCGCCCGCGACGTCGGCGAGCGCCTCGGCGCGGTCGCCGCCGACGAGTAACATACCGCTGACATCGGCGCGGAAGCCGGGCGGGATCGGACCATGGGGCTTCATGCCGTCAACTCCTTGGTCCAATCGGCGGCAATCGCCACCCGGTCGAGCTTGCCATTGGGATTACGCGGCAAGGCGTCGCGCCATTCGATCATCTGCGGCTGCATGAAATTGGGGAGATTCTGGCGGAGATAGGTCGCCAGCCCCTCCCCGTCGATAACGCCATTCTTGCCGCGCACGATGAGGACAATCGCGGCGCCGAGCCGCGGATCGGGCACGCCGAACGCGACGGCTTCGTAGATCAGCCCCGACGCGACCGCGACATCCTCGACCTCGGTCGGGCTGACGCGATTGCCCGCGGTCTTGATCATCGCATCGTCGCGGCCGACGAAATAGAGGAGATGATTGGCGTCGCGGCGCACCGTGTCGCCCGACCACACCGCCATCCCGCCATATTCGGACGCACGGGGCGCGGGTTTGAAACGCTGCGCGCTACGTTCCTCGTCCCGCCAATAGCCCTTGGCGACGAGCGGGCCGCAATGGACGAGTTCACCCGGCTCCTCGTCGGCGGTGATCGTACCGTCGGGCCGGCACACCAATATTTCGGCATGTGGGATCGCGCGGCCCATCGAAGTCGGATGATCGGCGACGAACTTCGGGTCGAGGTATGTCGAACGAAATGCTTCGGTCAGCCCGTACATCGGGTAAATATCGGCAGCCGGAAATGTCGCCCGCATCGCGTCGATCAGCGACGGCGTCAGCGCGCCGCCGCTGTTGGTCAGGCGTTTCAGACAGGCCGCGGTTTCGGCGGGCCATTCGGCCTCGACGAGTTGCACCCAGAGCGGCGGCACGCCCGCGAGCGTCGTCGCCTTGTGCCGCGCCACCGCCTTCACGACGTCACGCGCGGTCAGATAATCGAGCGGCGCGACCGCGGCGCCCGCGTACCAGGTCGAAAGCAGCTGGTTCTGGCCATAATCGAAGCTGAGCGGCAGCACGGCGAGCACGCGGTCCTCGGCGACGATCTTGAGGTAGGAGGCGACGCTTTCGGCACCCAGCCACAGGTTCGCATGGCTGAGCATCACGCCCTTGGGCCGCCCCGTCGATCCGCTGGTGTAGAGGATCGCGGCGAGATCGTCGGGCTCGGCGATCGACGGCGGTAGCCCCTGCCCGCCCGAATCAATCACTTCCTCGCCGATCTTGAGATCCTGCACCACACATTCGTCGGGCAGGCCATCGCCAAGCATCTCGGCGCGCGCGCCATTGGTGACAAGCAGCTTTGCCCCGCTGTCGGACAGGATATGCGCGACCTGCGGCCCCTTGAGCAGCGGATTGACCGGCACATGGATCAGCCCCGCGCGCGCCGCGGCGAGCGGCATCAGGCAGGCGAGGCGCGTCTTCGCGCTCCAGCTTGCGACGCGCTCGCCGGGGCCGCCCGCCTGTTCGAGCAGCCATGACGCCAGCCGTCCGACGCCGGCATCGAGTTCGGCGTACGTCGTGACCCGATCGCCGATCAGCAGCGCAGCCGCGTCCGGCGCGCCGGAGCGGGCGAGATGGTCAATCGGCCTTGAAGATGGGTTTTCGGCTTTGGTCATCGGCTGTTAGGACTGGAGTGATAGAGGGCGGCACCATGCAAGGGAACGGTGAACATCACGCTAATGATGAGCGATTGCCTGCCACAGCGCGCGCGGCCGGCTTTGCGTCGCCGTTCGACCGGGCGGCGTGGTTCGACCTTTTGGAAGCACATGGCTTTGGCGGCCGGGGCCGTTTCGATGCGCATGGCGGCGCCGGTTCGACGACGGCATGGCTGCCGCTGCGGGTCGAGAAGCCGGGCGACTTCGCGGGGCTGACCAATTGGTATAGCTTTTCGATCCGTCCGCTCTTCGCCGGCGACGGCGAACGAAGCGACGCCTTGAGGGCGCTCTTTGCCGATCTTCGCCGGAACGCTGCACGCCTGACGCTCTACCCCGTCGCCGAAACTGGCGAACTTGCGATCGCACTCCGCGCTGCGGGCTGGTGGGTGAAAGAAACGCCCACCGGAGATCGCCATTGGCTCGATCTGGGCGAGATGGACCATGACGCCTGGTGGGTGAGCCGCCCCGGCGCGCTGCGCAATACCGTCCAGCGCAAGGCGAAGAAGGGTGTCGTCGATATTCAGCTACTCACCGATTTCGATCCCGGAAGCTGGGCGGCTTACGAGCAAATCTATGCCGCGAGCTGGAAGCCTGAAGAAGGCCACCCCGCGCTGCTGCGCGCCTTTGCCGAGCTGGAAAGCGAGCGCGGCGCATTCCGCATGGGAATCGCGCGCATCGAGGGCATCCCGGTCGCCGCACAGTTCTGGACCGTCGAGGACGGCACCGCCTTCATCCACAAGCTCGCGCATGTCGAGGACAGCCTGAAAGCGTCGCCCGGCACCTTGCTCTCGGCCGCGCTGTTCCGCCATGTGATCGAGGTCGATGGCGTGAGGCGCGTCGATTTCGGCACCGGCAACGACGGGTACAAACGCGACTGGATGAACCGGCACGACCCGCTGTGGCGTATCGAGGCTTTCAATCCGTCGCGCGTCGCGGCATGGGGTCCGGCATTGAAGGCATTCGCCCGTTCGCTGCTCAGGAAAGACTCATGACCGAAGCCAACACCGTCGACGCCACCCTTCGCACCCTGCTCGCCGATGTGCTCGGCCTTGGCGAAGCGCGCGCGGCCGCGCTGACCGAAGACAGCGGCCTGTTCGGCGAACTGCCTGAATTCGATTCGATGGCGGTCGCGACGGTGCTGACCGAGATGGAAGACCGGCTGGGCATCGTCATCGACGATGATGAAGTCGACGGCGAAATCTTTGAAACCTACGGCAATTTGCTCGCCTTTTCGCTGCGCAAAGTGACCGACTGATCCCGGATGCGTGGATGAGCGAACATCGATTGCGCATCGACCCCGCGGGCACGCCCCGCGCCACCATCCTGATCGTCCCGCCGCTGTTCGAGGAAGCGAACCGCACGCGCCGCACCTTGGTGCTCGCGATGCGCGCACTGGCGGCCGAGGGTTTTGCGGCGGTGCTGCCCGACCTGCCGGGGCAGAATGAGAGCCTTGTTCCGTTGGATCAGGTCGATCTGGCCCGCTGGCAAGATGCGCTCGCCGGAGTTGCGGCGGGCATCGATGGGCCGATGATGATTGCGTCGGTGCGCGGGGGCACGCTGATCGACCATGGAGCCAAAGCCGCCGCATGGTGGCGCCTTGCCCCCGTCGGCGGCGCGTCGTTGCTCCGCACCCTGTTGCGCGCGCGCGTAAGCGCCGACCGTGAAGCCGGCATAACGTGCTCGCTCGAAGAGCTTCAGGCCGAAGCGAAAACCGCGCCGCTGTTGCTTGCCGGCAATCGCCTGTCACCCGCCATGGTCGCGCAGCTCGGCACGAGCGAGGCGCAAGCGGTCGAGCCTTTGCGCAGGGTCGGCCTCGGCGCCGACGGTATCGCCGGGACGCCGCTGTGGCTGCGCGCCGAGCCGGGCGAGGATGCCGCGATGGCGAAGGCGATCGCCGCCGACATTTCCGCATGGAGCAAGACATGCGGCATCAGCTGAGCTTTGCCTGCGACGGCGCGATGCTCGCCGCGAGCCTTGACGAGGCGGCGGGCTCGACGGGGCTGCTCATCGTGTCGGGCGGCAATGAAATCCGCAGCGGCGCGCATCGCGGCATGGCGATGCTGGCGGCACGCATCGCCGACGCGGGCCATCCGGTGTTCCGTTTCGACCGGCGCGGGATCGGCGACAGCGAGGGCGCGAACGGCGGGTTCGAGAGCAGCGGACCCGATATCGCCGCGGCGATGGCGGCGTTTCGCGAGGCGGCCCCGCACGTGACGCGCATCATCGGCTTCGGCAATTGCGATGCGACGAGCGCGTTGTTGCTGCACCAGCCGTTGGCGCTCGATGGGCTGATCATTGCCAATCCGTGGACTTATGACAGTGACGCCGAGGAAACCGAGGAGCCTGCGCTGCCTCCGGCTTCGGCGATCCGCGCGCGCTATCTGGCGCGACTGAAGGATCCGAAAAGTCTGCTGCGACTGCTCAAGGGCGAGGTGGATTTCCGCAAATTGTTCCGCGGTCTTTCGGCACTCAAGGCGACGGCCGCCCCCGCCGCGCCCGATAGTCTCGCGGCGCGGATCGACGCCGCGATGGCAATACTCCGAGTGCCCGCGACGATCCTGCTCGCGACCGGGGACCGGACCGCGCAGGCCTTCATCGAAAATTGCCCGTCGACGTTGAATCGCGTTCCGGTCGAGCGCCTCGCCAGCGCATCGCACAGCTTTGCCGGCGATGACGCCGACTGGCTGTTTCAGCGGATTTTGGAGGTTCTCAAACCATAGCGTCATCCCAGCGAAAGCTGGGATCGCCATCGTCGTCAATGAACGCCCGCGGTCCCAGCTTTCGCTGGGACGACGTTTTGTCAGGCGTCCGCCATCGCGTGATATTCGGCCTCGGCCAAGAACCGCTCCGCATCGAGCGCGGCCATGCAGCCCATGCCCGCCGCGGTCACCGCCTGGCGATAGATTTTGTCGGTGACGTCGCCCGCGGCGAAGACACCGGGGATCGCGGTCAGCGAGGTGCCGGGCGTCACTTCCAGATAGCCGTCGGCATCGAGCGGCAGCTTGCCCTTGAACAGTTCGGTCGACGGGCTGTGCCCGATCGCGACGAAGCCGCCATCGGTCGGCTCAAAGCTCGCCGCGCCGGTTTCGGTGTCGATCAGGTCGACGCCGACCAGCCCCGACACGCCCTCGCCCGCGACGAAACGCTCGACGCGCTTGTTCCAGAGGACCTTGATCTTCGGATTGGCGAACAGGCGGTCCTGCAAAATCTTTTCGGCGCGCAGATGGTCGCGGCGGTGGATCAGTGTGACGTCTTCGCTGTGATTCGTGAGGTACAGCGCTTCCTCGACCGCGGTGTTGCCGCCGCCGATCACCACGACCTTCTTGCCACGATAGAAGAAGCCATCACAAGTGGCACAGGCCGACACACCCTTGCCGCCGAGTTCCTGTTCGCCCGGCACGCCGAGCCATTTCGCCTGCGCGCCGGTCGCGATCACCAAAGTTTCGGCCATATAGACGTCGCCGCCGTCGCCGGTCAGCTTGAACGGGCGGCGCGACAGATCGACGTCGACGATCGTGTCCCAGATCATGCTGGTGCCGACATGCGTCGCCTGCGCGGTCATCTGTTCCATCAGCCACGGGCCCTGGATCACCTCGGCAAAGCCGGGGTAATTCTCGACGTCGGTGGTGATCGTCAGCTGGCCGCCGGGTTGCAGCCCCTGCACGACGATCGGCATCATGCCCGCGCGTGCGGCATAGATGGCGGCCGACAGGCCGGCGGGGCCGGAACCGAGGATGAGCATCTTGGTGTGATGAACGCTGGGCATGACGATCTTTCAAAGGCTGTGCGGACCCGCACAGATGGGTGTTGCCAACCGCGCTAGCAAGGGTCACCTTCCGCGCCAAGGGGAGACTGGCGAATGGCAAGCTGGTGGGAACGTCACGGAGTACCGCGCCTGATCAAATGCGCCTGTTCGCAGGGGCAGATCATGAAGGTCCGCAGCAAGGTGGTGCCGCATGCGCGCGGGCATGTGCTCGAGCTCGGCTGCGGCGGCGGGATCAACATGGAATTCTACCGGCCGGGGCAGATCGAGAGCTTTAGCGGGCTCGATCCGTCGCCCGAACTGCTCGCGATGAGCGTCGCGGCGGCGGCGTCGCGCGGGATCGAAGCCGATATCCGCGAAGGCGTCGGCGAGGCGATGCCGTTCGCGAGTGGGCAGTTCGATACGGTCGTCACGACATTTACGCTGTGCTCGGTGGGCGATCAGGCCGCGGTGCTGAGCGAGATCCGCCGCGTGCTGAAGCCCGGCGGAACTGCCTTGTTCCTGGAACATGGCGCCGCGCCCGACGCCGGGGTGGCGAAATGGCAGCGGCGGATCGAGCCGGTGTGGAAGCGAATTGGCGGCAACTGCCACCTGACCCGGCCGATCAGCGGCGCATATGAAAAGGCCGGGTTTTCGGTCGACCGGCAGGCGGCCGCCTATATCCCGAAAACGCCGCGCCCGTTCGGCTGGTACGAATATGGAGCCGCCCGCCCGCTTTCCTGACCAGAGGATATCGAGATGATGAGATATTGGCTTATCGCATTCACCGCCCTCTTCCTGCTCGTCCCCACTGTCGCTGAAGCGCGCAAGGTCGCGCTGATCATCGGCAACGGCGATTATGCGAACACTAGCCGACTGGTGAACCCGGCGAACGACATCAGGATCATTGCCGCGTCGGCACGCCAGGCGGGGTTCGACGAGGTGACGATCGCCGCTGACCTCGCCGTCAACGACTTCCAGAAGGCGATGCGCGATTTTCGCGCCAAGGCCGACGGGGCGGAGGTCGCGATGGTCTATTATGCCGGGCACGGGATCGAGGCGCAGGGGAAGAACTGGCTGATCCCGACCGACGCGCAGCTGAAATCGGATCTCGACCTGCCCTATGAGGCGATCAATCTCGACCGGCTGATGGAATCGGTGTCGGGGGCGCAGATTCGCATGGTCGTGCTCGATTCGTGCCGCAACAACCCGTTCGGTCGCTCGTGGCGGTCGGGGACACGCGCGGTGGTGAATGGCCTCGCGGGGGTCGAGGCCGACGATGTGCTCGTCATCTTCGCCGCGGCGCCGGGGCAGACCGCGGCCGACGGGACGAGCGGCAATTCGCCGTTCGCGACCTCGCTGGCAAAGCGCCTGCCGCAGCCCGACATGCCGGTGCAGTTGCTCGGCGGCCTGATCCGCGACGATGTGCTGAAAGCGACCGGCGGCAGCCAGCGGCCGTTTGTCAGCGCGAGCATCACCGGAACACCGGTCTATCTGGTGCCGCGCACCGCGCCGGCGAGTGCGCCAGCATCGGGCAACCGTAGCGGGCTGGAGGAGCTGTTGTGGAAGGGCGCGATGGCCGAAAACAGCGTCCGTGCCTTCAGCGCCTATCTCGCCGAATTTCCGGCGGGCAAATATGCCGCGCAAGCGGGCGAGAATATCGCGCGCCTGGAGAAAGATCCCGGCGCGGTCATCCCGCCCGTCACGATGGTCGCCATGAAGGAGCCAGCCCCCGCGGCGCGGCCGGCGGTCCGGAAATTCACGCTGTCGAACATCCGCGTCGAATGCGTCAAGCTGACCGGACGACTGGGGCTCGGCCTCCCCGACCAGCTGTTCCTGCGCTTCAACACGGGGCAGCGCTTTCCCGAGGGCAAGAGCGAGATTTATTCGATCAAAAAGGGCGAGAGCTGGGCGGTGCCCGAGCGTTTCGAGTTCGACCAGCCGGTGAGTTTCCAGCTCCGCGAGTTCGACGATATCGGCGGCAGCGACAATATCGGGACGATCGACATCAGCGATGCGGCGGGGACGTTCACGAAAACGCTCGACGGCGACGCCAGCGATTATCGGGTGACCTATACGTTGACGGTCGCCTGACGGCTCAGTCGGGGTCGGACTTCTCGCCGACCTCAACCAAGCCATGCCCCACACTCACCCGCTCGTCGAAAACGAAGCAGCTGCCGTGCCAGCGGCTTTCGGCTTCGGGCACTTGCTCCAGATAGGCGAGGATGCCGCCCTTGAGGTGGACGACATCCTCGACGCCTTCATGGCGCAGGAAGGCGGTCGATTTTTCGCAGCGGATGCCGCCGGTGCAGAACATCGCGACGCGCTTGCCCGCAAAACGGTCGGCGTTGGCGCGCCACCAGTCGGGGAATTCGCCGAAGCTCTTCGTTTCGGGGTCGACCGCGCCCGTAAAGCTGCCGTAGCCGACCTCGAAGCCGTTGCGCGTGTCGATCAGCACGGTGTCCGGGTCGTCGACGAGCACGTTCCAGTCGGCGGGATCGACATAAGGCGCGGCGTCGCGTGCGGGGTCGAGCCCCGGCACCTTCATCGTCACGATCTCTTTTTTCAGCCGCACCTTCATCCGCTGGAACGGCATGTCGGCGGCCGCCGAATATTTGACGTCGAGCCCGGCGCAATCGGGCAGGCCGCGAATATGGCCGAGCACCGCGGCGATCCCGGCCTCGGTTCCGGCGATCGTGCCGTTGATGCCTTCGCGCGCGAGGAGGAGCGTGCCCATCACGCCCTCTGCCGCGCAGAGGTCGATCAGCGGCTGGCGCAGCGCGGCGGGATCGTCGAACGATGCGAAACGATAAAGGGCGGCAACCTGGAACATGGGGGCGCCATGTAGGCGCGATTGCGCCTCAGCGAAAGGGATCGCCGCGTCCCGTCGCATATTGCGCCATCGCCATCGTCGTCCATTGCGCGTTGACGCGGATGCAGCTGGGGAAGGTGCTCGCGTCGGTGACGAACACATTGGTCGTTTCGTGGACGCGGCAGTCGAGGTCGACGACGCCGTACGCCGGATCCTCGTTGATCGCATTGCCGCCATGCGGGTGGCTGCTCGACAGCGTGACATCGTCCTGTTCGCGGATCGCATCGCGGAAGAAGGCGTCGACATCCATGTCGGGCGTGATCTTTTGCCCCTTGGCCAGCGCTGGATAGCATTCGAGCGCGCCCGCGGCGAAATGGACCTTGGTGAGCGTCGCCATCGCGTCGCGCAGCACCGGCAGATCGTCGTCCACGTCGAGGCTGAACTTCAGCTTGCCGTCGACGATCTGCCCGCGGCGGTCGGCGGGGAACAAGATGCCCGCCGAATGGACGCGGCCGAAATTCTTCATGCGCGTCGCATGGTCGCCGAACCAGCCGGGCATCAGCGACGCCATCGACATCGGCGGCTGAAAATGGCTTTCGAGCAGGAAGTCGCCGCAGTCGACATAGCTCGACATCTGATCCTCGTCCCACGCGTCGCCGCCAGCACCTTCGGGCATCAGCGCGACCACCGGCGAAGCGACGTTGAGCGACACCTGATAGCCGGTGCGGTCGATATCGCTGCGGTCGAGCAGCTTCGACGAGGCGATCGTGCCTGCGGCGACGACGACACCGACGCGCGCACGAACGAGTGTCTTCGACCCGTCGGGGAGGACCAGCTTCACCGCCTCGGCCTCGCGCCGGCCGTCGTAGGCGGTCTGCCAGACGATCCGTTCGGCCTTGGTCCCCGGCAGGATGCGCGCGCCAAAATCGCGGCACGCCTCGGGCAGATAGGTTTGCGCGATGCCCATGCGGCGGCCATAGGCGCAGCCCGAATTGCAATAGCCGCAATAGGCGCAGGCATTGACGGTGTTCGGCGGACCGAAATTCTTCGCGAACCAGTCGGCGATCGCACGCTGGTCGCGCGGGTTGGTCGATCCCTGCGCGTAGCTGCGCCAGCCCTCGATCAGGTGCGGGCCATTGTGGCGTCCGCTGCGCGGTTCGATCGGCGCGATGCCGAGCTTGTCGCGCACCGAATCATAGCTCGCGTGAAAGGCGGCGGCATCGATCGGCGCGCCGATGGCCGCCCATTTCGCAAGAACGTCCTTGGCATCGGGGTGCGTGCGCCCCGGCTCGTTGACGCGCAGACAGATGCCGTTGTTGATCGTCGACGACCCGCCGACGCAGCGCCCCTGGAACACCACGAAATCGCGGTTGGTCGAGGTTTGCAGCGCGCCATGCTTGTAGAGCTTTGCGATCATGTCGAGTTCGTGATGCGTAATCGCGTGGCTGGGATAGAATGGCCCCGCCTCGACGATCAGCACCTTATAGCCCTGCGCCGCGATATTATAGGCGGCGACCCCGCCCCCGGCACCCGAACCGATGACGATAACATCATATTCGTCGTCGACCCTCGACGCATCGAGGATATGCGCGGGGTCGATCTCGCGCCCGTGAATCCGCTCCAGCGGCACTTCTTCGCTGCCGCGCTGGCGAAATTTGGGGAGCGTGAAGCCGATCTGGCGGTGCACCGGATTATTGGCGTTGGCGCCCTGATCGCCGGGCTCCAGCCCCGGCTGCCAATGGCCGTAATAGCAGGCGTAAATGACGCCGCGCAGCCGCGCCATGTCCTGAAACAGGTCGATCTGGCTGTCCTGCAGCCGGTCCTTCAGCCGCTCGGCGCGGTCCGCGACATCATTCTCGGTAAAGAAGGGGCCGCCGAGCACCAGTTCGGTCGCGGTCAGCGACAGGCGGATCTCGTCGAGCTTGGTTCCGCCGACCTTTTCGAACAGATCGCAAACGTTGGCGACGACCTGATCGGCCGAAATCACCATCTCGGCTTCGTAAAACAGCGCTTCGGTCAGCGCCTTCAGAAATTTGAGCTGCCCGAAATTAAACGGTGCCGTCATCGCCCTGCCCCCAGTTTGCGTACGCCAAGGGTCCAGTCTTGGCGGGTGAAAAATGGTCTTATGTCGTGGCGCGCCCCGCCGCGATGATTGTCAGTGTGAATGCCCACCAGTCGTTGACGATATGCGCGATCGTCGACGCCCAGATACTCTTGGTCCGGATATAGGCGAGCATCAGCACCAGCCGCACCGTTCCGATCAGCAATAGGGCTTGTACGATATTCCAGCCATAGGTGGGAAGATGGATCACACCGAACAGCAACGCCGACCCGATCCACCCCAGCAGAACCGCGCGATGCCGCGACAGTCCGAAATGCTTCGTCCCCAGCCACAGCAGGAACAGGAAGGGCAGGATGGTGAAAAGCTCTTCGCCCAACAGCTGAACCGCGGACAGCATGTAAAACTGGATCAGCGCTTCCGGCGCCTCGCCCCCGGAAAGTCCTTCGATAACCGCGTTGTGCGACAAGGGCATCGTCTTTATCGCGATCAGCCCGATCGCGAGCGTGACCAGAATATTCAACACGCCGACGGCGATTCCCCACCCCACATAACTCCAGCGGAAACCGTTGAAAATCTCGCGCCATGACGGTCCTGCACGCCAGACAAGCGCACCCAGCGGAACCGCAACGAACAACAGCGGCGCGAGTATTGGCGCCAATCGCGGTCCGGCGATCGCACGCAGCAACGGCGAGACGAGAAATGCGAACCCGATCGCGAGCGCAGCAAGGACAATGATCCAGTCCGCCCAGGACAAGGCCACCGGTCGATCATCATACCAAGGAAAATCCGGCTCCGTCCGCATCGCCACGCCCTCCCCCATCTGCCCGGGACCTTAGCAGGAAAGGGCAATATCTATTGTACGGGGCCGCCAGTTATGCGGTGCGGGCCAACGCCTCCACCGGCAGAAACGGCCGCACCGCTGCCATCGCGCGACCGACATAATCCGCCTTTTCGCCGACCGGCGCAACATAATGCAACGCTTCCTCAGCCTCCGCCGTCCCGGCCAGCCGCGCGATGATCCACGCGGCGAGATATTGCGACGCGAGGCAGCCGCCCGCGGTCGCGACATTGCCATGCGCGACGAAGGGTGCGTCGAGCACCTCGACTCCGGCCTCGATCACCCACGGCTTGGTCGTGAGGTCGGTGCACGCCGGGAGGTTGCCGATCAGCCCGAGCTTTGCGAGCAGCAACGTCCCCGAACATTGTGCGCCGATCAGCTGGCGCGACGGGTCGAGCCGGATGCGGCCGAGCATCAGCGGGTCCGCCGCGATCTCGCGCGTCTTGATCCCGCTGCCGATGATCACCGCGTCGGCCTTCGCTACGAAGTCGAGCGGTTGCTGACGCTCGATCGTCACGCCGTTCATCGAGGTGACCCGCGGCGTCGGCGACGTGATGTGCGCTTCCCAGCCCTGCCCGCGCAAACGGTTCAGGATTCCAGCCGCAACGAACGAATCGAGTTCGTTGAAGCCGTCGAAGGTCAGCACCGCAATCTGCACGTCAAAGCTCCCATTGAAACGAGCGGCGCCTATACAGCGCCTTCGAAGATGTCATCAACCCAGTGCGACCGCGCGGTGTCGTCGCGCGGCGACGCGAGGTAGCGGCCCCACGCCGCGCTCTCGTGCGCGACGATCCCGAGCTCCCAGACGCAGAAGGTCGGGCGCGGGGCGCCCGCTTCCGGCGGATAGGCCGGATCGAATGGCGCGAAGGCGGGCATGTCGCCGTGCCGATACCAAACGGCCTCCCAGAGTTCGTTCGACCCGCGCCACACCGACACGAGCAGGAAATAGAAATCGGCGCCGCAGCGGTGGAGGATGACGAAACCGCAATCGCCCGGCGCCACGACGGCCGACGCCTGTCCGGCGAACCAGTCGGCGCAGAGCTTCGCCACATCATCCGGCACCGGCGCGTCGGCCGTGGTCAGATTATAGAGCTTGAGCGCCGCGCCGCCCGCTTCGACGAGCGCGCGAAATTCTGCATGTTTCGGATAATGAAGATAGGCGGGATCGACGGCGGCGGACATGGGCATCTCCAACGATGTTCTTTATATGTTCTATACATGCCCACCGCACGCCGCAAGCCTGCTCACGCTGAGCGCCAATCTTTATCGCCGGATCGTGAACCCGAGCGTGACGCTCCCGTCGCCCGCCGCCCCGCCCTGTCGGCCGGCGAGCAGGTCGAGGTCGATGCGGTCGCGGTCGAAGGTCCATCGGATCCCCGCCTGCAGCGCGGGCCGCTGGTCGGGCCGTCCGAAAATCTCCGCCATCAGCGCGACCCCTTTCGCCGCCGCGACATCGACCTGCGCGCCGTAGAGCGGATGCGCGCCCTCGCCCCGGCTGTGCCCGACGCCAGCGTTGAGGTTGACCGTGATTCTGTCCGCCGGCCGGAAAGTCACGGGCACCAGAAGCGCCGCGCTGTCGATATGCCCCGAACCCGGGTCGATCAACGCCGACCCGGCAAGGCCGACCGCCGGGCCGCGGCCGCCCTCGTGCAAGGTCCATTTGATGGCGGGTCCGGCAAGCCAGCGGCGCTCGCCGGGCGCCCCCACCCGCTGGACGGTTCCGCCGATCTCGACCGTCGGCAAAGCGAGCGGCGTGCAGGCGGGGCTGAAATTGACGAGGCGCTCGCCGCCGCCAAGATCGCTGACCCAGCTTTCCAGATGGCAGGCGCCGGGGGTTTCGACGGCAGCGTCGTCAACACCGTGCGCGCCGCCCGCCGCGATCGCGGGCAGCGGCGTGGCGATTACGCTCGCAGCCGCCAAACCCGGCAGCAGGCGGAATTCGATGGTCCGCATCGTCTGTCTCCCGCCGTCATCACAGCCAGCCGCGCTTGCGGAAATAGGCGAAGGGAAGGATCGACGAGACGAGCATCAGCAGAATCGCGAACGGGTAGCCGTACTGCCAGCGCAGTTCGGGCATGAAGTCGAAATTCATGCCATAGATCGATGCGATCAGCGTCGGCGGCAGGAAAGCCACCGCGGCGACGGTGAAGATCTTGATGATCTGGTTCTGCTCGAGGTTGATCAGCCCCAGCGTCGCGTCGAGCAGGAAGTTGATCTTGCCCGACAGGAAGCTCGCATGATCGGTGAGCGCCTGCACGTCGCGCTGGATCGTCTTGAGCCGCACGCGCGCCTCACGCGCGCTGCCTTCGCTGCGCGTGCTGTGATAGGACAGCATCCGCGCGAGCCCGACGAGGCATTCGCGCAGCTTGGTGAGCAGATCGCCCTCGCGCCCGATGCGGCCGAGCATCGCTTCGAGATCGCGCGCCGGGCCTTCGGCGCCGCCGCCCGCGGCCTTGCGCGCAAAAACGTCGCGCGACACGGTGTCGCAATGGAGCGCGCTGCGTTCGAGCACGTCGGCGACGCGGTCGACGATCGCCTCGATCAGGTCGAGCATCAGCGTTTCAGCGGAGGTGGCGCCGTTGGTGCGCAGCCGCCGCGCGACGACCTGTTCGAACGGCGCGGCTTCGGCATGGCGAACCGTCGCGAGGCTCGCCGCGCCGAGGATGAAGGTGACGGGCGCGAGGCGCGGGGCATCGCCGTCGAGCCCGACGACGATCGGCACCGTCATGAACTGCGCGCCCACCTCTTCGTAAAGCCGCGCCGAGGGTTCGATTTCCTGCATTTCGGGCAGCGTCGGGAGCGAAATTCCAAGCAAGGCGGCAGCTTTTTTGGCGTCGTCGGCGGTCGGATGGACGATATCCGCCCACAGGATCGCGGGCGGGTTTGCCGCGCCGATATCGGCGCGGACGAGGCGGTCGGCCTCGCGAACGAAAGCGTTGAACATGGAGTGTCTCCTGAATGCTGGCGTCCGCCAGCGTCAGGAGATGCGCAGAGGATTACCCCTGACGGACCGCCGTGGCTGCCGGACATATGGTGCGACGTCTACTGTCGGGGTCCATTTTTCGGTCCTTGGGTTGATGCCGGAGTCGCGCCCCGGCGGGCGGCGATATGCGCGCGCGGGTTTGCGCTGTCAATTCATGGGCGTGCAGCGGTCAGGCCAGCCAGTCCCAGCCATCCTCACGATATGCTTCGGTCAACCGGCGCGGCGGCGGCAGGTCGTCGATCAACCCGCCGCGCAACCGAAGAACGCCGGGTAAATCGTCGCGGCGACTATAAACGGGTGAACCGCAGCGCGAACAGAAAGCGCGATACTTGCCGGGCGAGCTTTCAAATTCGCGCACGGCGTCGCGGGCCTCGAACCGCACATTCGCCGTTTCGGCCAGCACCGCCACATTGAACGCCCCGCCATTGGCGCGGCGGCACTGGCGGCAATGACAGAGCACGACGTCGCCGATCGGCTCTGCCAATATATATCGGGTCGCACCGCAAAGGCATGCGGCGGCCAGGCTCACGCCGCGGCTTTCTTCTTCTGGCGATATTTGTGCAGCAGCGGTTCGGTGTAACCCGACGGCTGCGTTACGCCTTCGAAGATCAGCGCGCGCGCGGCCTGATAGGCGATGCCGTCGGGGGTCAGCTTTTCATAGAGCGCATCGCCCGCATTCTGCGCATCGACCTTCGCCGCCATGCGCACCAGCGCAGCGTCGACCTGTTCGGCGGTGCATACGCCGTGGAGCAGCCAGTTGGCGAGCGCCTGACTGGCGATGCGCAAGGTCGCGCGGTCTTCCATCAGGCCGACGTCGTCGATGTCGGGGACCTTCGAACAGCCGACGCCCTGATCGATCCAGCGCACGACATAGCCGAGGATGCCCTGGCAATTGTTATCGAGTTCACGGGTGATTTCGGCGTCGCTCCAGTTCCGGCCGGTGGCGACGGGGATGTTGAGCAGGCGACCCAGCGAAGGCACCGCCTCACCCGCGATCTCGCGCTGCCGCGCGAACACGTCGACCTGATGATAGTGGAGCGCGTGCAGTGTCGCCGCGGTCGGCGACGGCACCCACGCGGTGTTCGCGCCCGATTTCGGATGGCCGACCTTGGCGTCGAGCATCGCGCGCATCAGGTCGGGCATCGCCCACATGCCCTTGCCGATCTGCGCCTTGCCGCTGAGGCCGCAGGCGAGGCCGATGCGGACGTTGCGGTCTTCGTAGGACGCGATCCAGTCGCTCGCCTTCATCTCGCCCTTCGGGATCATCGGACCCGCGCGCATCGACGTGTGGATTTCGTCGCCGGTGCGGTCGAGGAAACCGGTGTTGATGAAGACGATACGGTCCTTCACCGCGTGAATGCACGCGCTGAGGTTAGCCGACGTACGACGCTCCTCGTCCATCACGCCGACCTTCATCGTGTGGCGCGCGAGGCCGAGCATATCCTCGACCGCGTCGAACAGCCGGTTGGTGAAGCCGCATTCCTCGGGGCCGTGCTGCTTGGGCTTGACGATATAGATGCTGCCCGCGCGGCTGTTCCTGAGCGTGCCGAGCCCCTTGAGGTCGTGGAGCGAGCAGAGGCTGGTGATGACCGCATCGCAGAGCCCCTCGGGCGCTTCGGCGCCGTCCGCCAGCTTGATCATCGGCGTCGTCATCAAATGACCGACATTGCGCACGAACATCACGCTGCGGCCGTGGAGCGTGAAAGCCTCGCCCGACGGCGAGGTCCATTCGCGATCGGGCTCCATCGCGCGCGTCACCGTCGCCCCGCCCTTGGCGAAGCTTTCGACGAGGTCGCCGCGCATCAGGCCGAGCCAGTTGGTGTAGCCGAGCGCCTTGTCCTCACCGTCGACCGCGGCGACGCTGTCCTCGAGATCGATGATCGTGGTCAGCGCGGCTTCGAGCACGACGTCGGCGATGCCCGCGGGGTCGGTCTTGCCGATCGCGCTCGCGGGGTCGATCACCAGTTCGATATGCAGGCCGTTGTGGCGGAGCAGGATGCCGCCGGGCTTGCTGCCGACCCATTGCGCGGGATCGGCGAGCGCGGGCTCTCCGCCCTGCCAGTCGGCCCAGCTCCCCGACACGAGCGGGACCGCTTCGTCGAGGAACGCCTTCGCGCGCGCGATCACTGCGGCGCCGCGGTCCGCGTCATAGCCTCCGGGCTTCGCCGCCGGCGCATCGAGCGCGTCGGTGCCATAGAGCGCATCGTAAAGGCTGCCCCAGCGCGCATTCGCGGCGTTGAGGGCAAAGCGCGCGTTGAGCGCGGGCACGACGAGTTGCGGTCCCGCCATCGTCGCGATCTCGGGATCGACATTCTGCGTGCCGACTTTGAAGGCTGCGGGTTCGGGAACCAGATAGCCGATTTCGCGAAGGAACGCCTGATAGGCCGCAGCGTCATGCGCTTGTCCGGCGCGCGCTTCGTGCCAGGCGTCGATCTGCGCCTGCAAATCCTCGCGTTTCGCCAGCAGCGCGGCATTCTCGGGCGCGAACTTACCGAGCAGCCCCGCGAAATCGCTCCAGAATTTGGCGGCGTCGAGCCCCGTCCCCGGCAGCGCGCGCTGCTCGATAAAATCGGCCAGTCGCGAATCGACGGACAGGCCGGAACGGTCGAGAAATTCGGTCATGCTACACCCTCTGGTCGGCGCGGCTGCGCCAGTGGACCCGGGGAGGAAAGGGCCGCCCGCCTATGCCGCGATTGGTTTCGATTGGCAATGGGCGGTGTTTCGCGCATAGGTTTTCAGCCGCTGTGCGGACTTTCGGCACTTGCCCACCGGGCCCGCATGTGATTATGCTGCATTGCACAATAAAACCTTTCTCCCCCGAACGGCTCTGAAACCATGGACGACACACGACTGAAACTGATGGAAGCCATCGCCCGCAAACGGCTGGTGACGGCGCATTATAACGGCCAGGTGCTGACGTTGGCGCCGCACCTGCTGTTCGAGCGCCGCGGCGACCTGTTCATCAGCGCGCTGAACCTCAACAAGAGCTGGCGGTCCGACGAGGACCCGCGGCTCGGCCACTTCAAGCTCGACGGCCTCGCATCGATCGAGCTCAGCGAAGAGGAGTTCGATCCCCTGCCCGGTTTCGAACCCGCGCCGCCGCGCGAGGAAGACACGCCGCTGCTCGCGGTCTGAGCTCAGGCGACCCCGACGGCGGGCGCCGGCGCCAATTCGGCAATCGCGACCCGCACCTGATTTCGCCCGCCCGCCTTGGCGCGGTACAGCGCGGCATCGGCCCGGCGCGACAGATCGAACAGCGAATCGTTCGAGATTCGCTGGGCGACGCCGAAGGATGCCGTAAAGCCGCGGTCGACGCCCAGCACCGGCAATTGCGCCGAGGCAAAGGTCGTGCGTACCGTTTCGGCATAGAGGCGGCCATCGGACAGCAGCGCGTCGGGAAGCAGCACGGCGAATTCCTCGCCGCCGATCCGGCCGACGATCGCATTGGCGGGCGCCGCATCGACCAGCATCGCCGCGAAATGCGCGATCACGCCGTCGCCCGCGGCGTGGCCGAAGCTGTCGTTGATCTTCTTGAAGTCGTCGAGGTCGGCCGCGACGAGCACCGCCACCTCCCCGCCGCGCAGCAGCGCCAGTTCGGCATGATGTTCGAAACCGCGCCGGTTGAGCACGCTCGAAAGCGGATCGGTTTCCGAGCGCGCGACCATCTCCGCGGTGGTGTCGCGCATGATGACGAGCAGCATGACGAGCGCGATCGCCATGAGCGTGACGACGCTCCCGCTTTGCGAGATCGCGGCATAGGTCGTCGCCATATAGCCCTGCGGCGCACTCGCCGTCCCTACGATCGCCGCGATGAAGGGTTTGGCGACATAGATGCTCGCCGCGAGCACCTGAAGCGCGATCAGCAGCAGGTCGAGCGCCTGGCGCCGGCCCGAGCGCCAGATCACAAGCCCGAGCAGGACCTGCATCGCAAAATAGGGAATCTGGTAGAGCATCAGGCGCACGATCGAGCCATAGGTCATGCTGAAGATCACCGGCACGGCGAGGATCGTGACGACCCAGATCGCCGCCATCGCGCCCCACGGCGGCTGCGCCCGATAATGATGGGCGACACCGACCAGCGCAAAGCTGAGCGCGATCAGGAAGACCAGGAATATGCCGATGCCGACCGGGGTCGGATCGACCTGCCGCGTCAATAGAAATTCGAGCGCGACATAGATGATGCCCATGCCATAACCCGCCGCAAGCCACCGCGCACCGCGCGCGCCGCGGTTCGTCGCCGCGACCACGGCGAACGCAACGGCGAAAATGCCGGCGACGGACATGTTGATGCCAAGCACAAAGGCGGCGGTCATCGGCTCACTCACTTATCGGTTCGGCCAGCGTAGCGACGCTGTTCCGAACTTTCGGTTAATGCGTTGCGATTCGGTGCAATTCGGCCGCCTCATAGCCGAGGGCGACGCGCGCGACAGTGACTTGCCGCACAGCGAAGACAAAATCCGCGGCCGTCCCGCGAACATTGTCACACGCCCCGTCCGTGCTATGCGGTCGTCCTCTTCTCTGGACAAGGAAATCGACCGTGCTGCGACGCGCCTTTACATGCCTTACCCTGCTGGTCGCCGCCGCGTTTCCGCACGGTGCGCAAGCCGATGAAGGCAGGACGCGGGTCGCGATCCTCGGCGTCGATCACGCCGCGCAACTGGTGGCCGAAAAGGACCAGCCGGGGATGCTCGCGGCCTGGCTCGATCTGGCGAAGCCCGCCGCGGTCTGCATCGAACGTCCGCCCGAACAGGCGTCGCGGCAGGATTTTTACGAATTCACATATGAGGTTCAGGGCATCATCCTGCCCTGGGCCGCGAAGCGCGGCACCGCGCTTTGTCCGATCGACTGGACCCCGCCGATGGACGATCAACTGCTCGGCTTCGGGGTCGACCTCGACACGCCCCCGGAAGTGCGCAAGGCACAGGGGTTCCAGGGTTTCCTGACCTTCCCTGATCGCAAGGTCCTCGATTGGGACTTTTTTGCCGCCGAAGACCCGGCGACGCTCGCGCCGCTGCAAAAATGGGCCGCCGAACCCGCGCCGCGGGCCGATCGCGACCTGCCGCGCCGCCTCTATCTGTATCGTACCTTCATGCAGGCACAGCGCATCCGCGCGGCCGCGCAACGGTACAGGGGTGAGACGATGCTCGTCGTCGTCGGCTATTTCCACAAGCCCGACATCGAAGCGATCCTGAAAAACGATCCGGCCATCGAAATCGTCTCGCCCGCGAGCCTCGGCCGGCCGGCCGAAGACGCCGTGCTCGCCGCGACGACCGCGCAGCATCGGGGTGCGATCCTCGCGTTCAACCTGCTGGGGATGCAGGCGGCGACGGGCGTCGTGAACTGGGATTGGACCGGGCGCGTGCTTGCCGATTTCGCAGGTACGGCACCGTCACCCGAAGCCAAGCTGTTCGAGACGCGTCTCGCCATGCTGACCGGCAAGATCGCGCCCGCCGAAGCCGCCCGGCGCTATGCGGCGATCGCGAACGACAAAGAGGCGGGGAAGCTATTTAGTTGGGATGGCGTGAAGGACCGTGCGCGGATCGATTCCTTCTTCGACCCGTTCGGCAATCTCGACGTACGGCAGCGCGCACGCGTCGAACTCGCACGAACCCTGTTTGCACAGGGAAAAAACGCGCGCGCGGAGCAAAATCTGGATCAGCTCGCCGGCGAACTTTCACCGCGCAAGGCGCTGCAGCTTCGCGGCTACACGCCGTTGCTGAAGCCAGCCAAGCCGTCCTGACGCGCAACGTCGGGGGTCGCCAAACGACATTGCGCGCGTCTATAGCCGGGGCATGACGTCCGTCTCGACAACCGAACATAACGCGCTCGAACGCGCTGCCGATGCGCCGATGCTGGCGCAGGTCGAAAAATGGGCGGCGGTGAACAGCGGCACGGGCAATCTTCCGGGCCTGCGGACCGTCGCGGGCCTGCTCGCCGATGCGTTCGCGGGGCTGCCCGGCGAGGTCCGGCTGGTCGCCGCCGACCCCGTCGAGAGCGTCGACAGCGCGGGCACCGTCAACACCATTCAGCGCGGCGACCATCTGCATGTGCGCGTGCGGCCAGAGGCACCGGTGCAGTTGCTGCTGACCGGGCATATGGACACGGTGTTCGCCGCCGACCATCCGTTCCAGACGTTGAAGTGGCTGGAAGACGGCGTGCTCAACGGCCCCGGCACCGCCGACATGAAGGCCGGCATTTCGGTGATCCTCGCGGCGCTGACCGCGCTGGAGGCATCGCCGCTCGCGAGCCGCGTCGGCTATGACGTGATGATCAACAGCGACGAGGAAACGGGAAGCCAGGCGTCGGCGCGGCTGATCGCCGAACTCGCGAAGGGCAAGACCGCGGCGCTGACCTATGAACCCGCGCTGCCCGACGGCACGCTGGCGGGAGCGCGGCCGGGCAGCGGCAATTTCTCGGTCATCGTCCACGGCCGCGCCGCGCATGCCGGGCGCAATCCGCAGGACGGGCGCAATGCCTTGCTCGCCGCCGCCGATCTCGCGCTGCGGCTCGGCGCGCTGAAGTCCGATACGCTCAAGGTCAATCCGGCGAAGATCGACGGCGGCGGGCCGAACAATATCGTGCCCGACAGCGCGATCCTGCGCGTCAATATGCGCCCGTCGACCCCCGACGCGATGGCGGCGGCCGAGGCGGCGATGCGCGATGCGATCGCGGCGGTGTCGCGCGAGCATGATGTCCATTGCCACGTCCACGGCGGCTTCAACCGCCCGCCGAAGCCGCTCGACGCGGCGGCGACGCGCCTGTTCGAACTGGTGCGCGACTGCGGCGCCGCGCTCGGCCTGCCGATCGGCTGGAACGCGACCGGCGGCGTGTGCGACGGCAACAATATCGCGGCGTGCGGCGTGCCGGTGGTCGACACAATGGGCCCGCGCGGCGGCGCGATCCATTCGTCGGACGAATTTCTGATTGTCGATAGCCTTGCCGAACGTGCGCAGTTATCGGCACTCACCATGATAAGAATAGCGGAACGGGGGACGGTGTGAATTATGTGATCCGGGCGGCCAAGCCGGGCGATTTGCAGAGCATTTACGAGATGGCGAAGCTGACCGGTGGCGGCTTCACCAACCTGCCCCCCGACAAGAATGCGTTGCGTGCCAAGCTCGAGCGCACCGAAGCCTCGTTCGCGAGCGACAAGGAATATCCGTCGGACGAGCTGTACCTGCTCGTGCTCGAAGATACGGACAATGGCGAAGTGCGCGGCACCTGCCAGATTTTCGGACAGGTCGGCCAGCGCTGGCCCTTTTATAGCTATCGCATCGGCACCGACAGCAAGCATAGCGAGCAACTGGGCCGCACCTTCCACGCGCAGGTGCTGATGCTCAGCAACGACCTCAACGGCGCGAGCGAGGTCGGCGGGCTGTTCCTGCACCCCGCGGCGCGCGCCGGCGGGCTCGGGCTGCTGCTCGCGCGCTCGCGCTATCTGTTTATCGCGCGTCACCGCGCGCGCTTCGGCGACCGCATCCTCGCCGAGCTGCGTGGGGTGATCGACGAGGCAGGCGGATCGCCCTTTTGGGACGGGGTCGCGGGCAAATTCTTTGGCATGAACTTCCAGGAAGCCGACCAGTTCAACGCGGTCCACGGCAATCAGTTCATCGCCGACCTGATGCCCAAACACCCCGTCTATATCGCGATGCTGGGCGAACATGCGCGCAGCGTCATCGGCGTTCCGCACCCAACCGGGCGCGCGGCGATGCGCATGCTCGAGAATGAGGGCTTCGCGTACGAAAATTTTGTCGACATCTTCGACGGCGGCCCGACGATGACCGCGCGCACCGATCAGGTCGCAAGCATCAAGGACGCGAAACATATCGAGATTTCGGCGATCGCCGAAACGGGCAAGGACGCGCTGGTCGCGACGGGGCAGCTCGCCGATTTCCGCTGCTGTTTCGGCAAGATCGGCGACGGCGCGACGCTCGACAGCGAGGCCGCGAAGCTGCTGGGTGTCGGAAAAGGCAGCAACATCAGCTGGATCGGACGTTAAACCATGCTGACCGAAATCAATTTCGACGGGATCATCGGCCCGAGCCACAATTACGCCGGGCTCAGCCGCGGCAATATCGCGTCGGCGAGCAACGCCGGCGACGTGTCGCAGCCGCGCGCCGCGGCGCTGCAGGGCATCGAAAAGATGCGCCACAATCTGACGCTCGGGCTGCCGCAGGGTTTCTTCACCCCGCTCGACCGCCCCGACGCGCCCTGGTTAGCCACGCTCGGCACGACGCCGGAGGACGCCGAGGGGCATTTGCGTGCGCAGGCGTGGTCGGCGTCGTCGATGTGGGCCGCGAACGCCGCGACCGTCTCCCCCGCCCCCGACAGCGCCGACGGCAAATGCCATCTGACCGTCGCGAACCTCGTCACCATGCCGCACCGCAGCCACGAATGGCCGGGCACGCTGGCGCAGCTTCGGCTCGCCTTCGCCGACCCCGCTTTTGCCGTACATGCGCCGGTCCCCGCCCCCTTCGGCGACGAGGGCGCGGCGAACCATATGCGGCTGTGCAGCGGGCACGACGGCCAAGGCGTCGAGATCTTCGTCTATGGCGTCGGCGGCGGCCGCTTCCCGGCGCGCCAGCATCTCGACGCGTCGAAGGCGATCGCGCGCAACCACCGGCTCGATCCGGCACGCACTTTGTTCATTCGTCAGTCGGACACGGCGATCCAGGGCGGCGCGTTCCACAACGACGTCGTCGCGGTCGCGAACGAGCATGTGCTGTTTACCCACGAAACGGCGTTCGAGGATCGCGAAGCGGCGCATGCCGAAATCCGCGCCGCCTTCCCCGCGGTCGAGATTGTCGAGGTGCCCGCGAGCGCGGTCAGCCTGCCCGACGCGATCAAATCCTATCTGTTCAACGCCCAGCTCGTCAGCCTGCCCGATGGCGGCGGCATGGGGCTGGTGCTGCCGACCGAGGCACAGGCCACACCCGCGGTGTGGAAGTGGCTGGAGGCGCATGTCGCGGGCAACGGCCCGATCCGCCGCCTGCTGCCCGTCAACGTGCGCCAGTCGATGGCGAACGGCGGCGGCCCGGCCTGCCTCCGCCTGCGCGTCGTTGCCGATCCGGCGACGGTCGATCCGCGCTTCATCGCCGATGAGGCGAAGCTCGACCGGATTGCGGGGGTCGTCGCAAAGCACTGGCCCGAGGCGATCGCGCCCGGCGACCTTGCTTCGGCGGCGCTGGCGAGCGATGTGCGCACGGCGCGCGCGGCGCTGCTCGAAACGCTCGATCTCGGCGAGCTGGGTTGAAGATTCGCGAGCTGATCGGCACGGCCGAGGTGCCGGGCGGCGACGAACTGCGCCTATACCGTCGCGGCGACGATTTCATCATCGCGATCGACCGCAACGAATTGATGAGCAGCCGGATGAGCGGCTCCGAGGAAGCGCTGGCGACGATGACCTGCGACCGGCTGCGCAGCCCGAAGGCCGCCAGCCTGCTGATCGGCGGCTATGGCATGGGGTTCACCCTGCGCGCGGCATTGGCGACCCTCGGTCCCGACGCAAGGATTGCGGTGGCCGAACTCGTCCCCGGCATCATCGAATGGGCGCGCGGACCGATGGCGGAACTGGCGGCAGGCTGTCTCGACGATCCGCGGGTCGAGCTGATTCTCGGCGATGTGTCGAAGGCGATCGGCGCGGCGACGCGGCGCTATGACGCGATCCTGCTCGACGTCGACAATGGGCCCGATGGCCTGACGCGCGATGCCAACGAGGGACTCTATTCGGCGGCGGGCCTCGCGGCCGCCAAGACGGCGCTGCGCCCCGGCGGCATCTTGGCGATATGGTCCGCGGCGCCCGACGCGCGCTTCACCCGCCGGCTCACGGCAGCGGGTTTCCAGGTCGAAGAGATCGGCGTGCGCGCGCGCAGCAATGGCAAGGGGCCGCGGCACGTGATCTGGTTTGCGCGAGCGAACTGAAGTGGCCCCGGCGGTAGCCATGCCCTTGACGTCACCCCGGGCTTGACCCGGGGCCTGCCTCACTTTCCATCGTTGCCAGGTAGAAAGGCGAGTCCCGGGTCAAGCCCGGGATGACGAAGTAGGAGATGCCGCCTTTTCGACCAGACGTCGCGGGCCGGACCGATTCCGCGCTATTCTTAGGCATAGAAACGGCTACACTCAGGCGGGGGCGGCGCACGATATTTGTCGAAGGAAAGCCGCGATGTCACCGACCGAGCAATCCGCGATCTGGCCCAAACTGCACTGGGGCGACTGGCGCGATACCGCGATCACGCTGCAGCTGTGGACGCAGATCGTCGGCAAGATCCGCCTGTCGCTGACACCCTGGCTCAACCATGGCTGGCAGGTGCCGCTCTATGTCAGTGCGCGCGGCCTCACCACCTCGCCGATCCCGATCGGGCACGAGCTGCTCGAGATCGAATTCGACTTCATCGTCCACCGGCTGATTTGCCGGACAAGTCGGGGGCAGGAACGCGAGCTCGTGCTCGAACCGCGCAGCGTCGCCGATTTTCACGACCGACTGCTCGGGCTGCTCGCCGACCTTGGCATCGCGGTGCGCATCCATGGCGTGCCGAACGAGGTGCCCGATCCGATCCCGTTCGCGCGCGACGAGAGCCACAAAAGCTATGACGCCGACGCCGCGCATCGTTTCTGGCGCGCGCTGATGCAGGTCGACCGCGTCTTCAAACTGTTCCGCAGCGGGTTTCTCGGCAAGGCGAGCCCGGTGCATTTCTTCTGGGGCAGCTTCGACCTGGCCGTCACGCGCTTTTCGGGCCGCGCGGCGCCTCCGCACTCCGGCGGCGTGCCCGGGCTGCCCGACCCGGTGACGCGCGAAGCCTATTCGCACGAAGTCAGCAGCGCGGGTTTCTGGCCGGGCGGCGACGCTTTTCCCGAGCCTGCCTTTTACTCCTACGCCTATCCCGAGCCGGCCGGGTTCCGGGACTATCAGATGCCCGCTGCGGCGCGCTTCGATACGGGCATGGGCGAATATATCCTGCCCTATGACGCAGTGCGGACGGCGGCGTCACCCGATGTGCTGCTGCTCGATTTCCTCGAGCGCAGCTATGGCGCGGCGGCCGATGCCGCGGGCTGGGACCGCGCCGCGCTGGAGTGCCCGCTGGGCGCGCCGGCGCGCGTTCGCGAGACGAATTGAACCGTCTTTTCGCCGAACGGATGGCCTGATGGCTTGTTCCCGCCTGTCGGATTAACTTACAGTTTACCATAAGCCCGGCGCGCCGAATCCCGCATTTGCGCCAGTGGCACGGCGCTTGCTTAGGCTATGGTGATGCTGAAAAAAATCGGACGCCTGTTCGTCATCAAGACACGCTTTGAAGCGTGCCTCATCATCTATGCCCTCGCCGTCGGGGCGATGGCGCGCGGCGCCGCCTATCTGCACGAATATCCGGGAGTTGGCGGCAAGCTGTTGCTGCTCGCCTGCACCGGTTCGGTGTTCCTCGCGGGCGCGAAGATTTTCGATTGCCTGCGCTTCGAGCAGGCCGCGGCGGCCGCGCGGCAGGCGGAGTAGATCAGCGGTCTTTCGCCGGTCACCCAGATATGCGAAGGCACCGGCCATGAGCAGGATCAGCGGCCGCCCGGCCATCAGCAGCGAGCATGTTTACGGCCTGAGCCTGCGCGTCGCGCGCTGGCGCGAGGGCGCGCCCGGCACGCCCCTGTTATTCCTGAACGGCATCGGCGCCGATCTGGCGGCCGCGGCGCCGCTGCTCGCGCAGATCCACGGCCGCGAGGTGTGGACGCTCGACATGCCCGGCGTCGGTGGCTCGCCCGACGCGCTGCTGCCCTATGGCGCGCCGACAATCGCAGCGGTGGTGATGGAGATCGCCGACCGCCTTGGGCACAAGATGATCGACGTCGCCGGGTTCAGCTGGGGCGGCGCGCTGGCACAGCAGCTCGCGATCCAGTTTCCGGGGCGCGTGCGTCGTCTCGTGCTGATGGCGACGACGCCGGTCATGGGCGCGCCGGGGATCGGATGGGCCGCGATGCTCGACGACGACATGCTGGCGAGCGGGCTCCGGATTCAGACCGCCACGCCGCTCGGCCTCGCTTACCAGAGTGCTGCGATGATCGGATGGAGCAGCGTGGCTTTCCTGCCGGGGCTGAAAGAGCTTCCGACGCTGGTCTTGATGGGTGAGCAGGATGGCGTGGTGCCCGCCTGCTATGGCGAGATGCTCGCCGAACGGATCGAGGGCGCGGTGTTGGAAATGGTGCCGGGATCGCACCTCTTCCCCTTCACCCATGCCGCAGCCATCGCGGGGCGGATCAGCGCGTTTCTGGATCAGCCGGAGTTGGTACGAGCCGCCGCTTGAGGAAATCGGCGATCGCCTCCGCGGTCGCGTCGGGCGCTTCCTCCATCGGCAGATGGCCGATTCCCGGCAGCATCACGACCTCGGACCCCGCGATGCGTTCGTTGAAGGTCTTCGCGGCGCTCGGGTTGATCAGCCGGTCCTTGTCGCCGAACAGGATCAGCGTCGGCGCCTTGATCTCGCCCACGCGCGCCGCCATCGCGGGCTCCCGGTCCATCCGCGCGCGCAGCACCGTGGCTTCGCGATTGCCGGGGAAGTGCAGCAATTCCCAATAGCGGTCGATCATCGCCTCATCGACGATCTCCTGCTTCTCGACCGACCCGCGCAGCGATTGTTCGACGAGCATCCGCGGCGTGACACGCGTCGCGAGCCAGCGGCCGACGGGGTATTCGAGGACGCGGAAACCGACGTTCGATTCGGGCCGTTTCTCGCCCGGTCGCAGCGGCATGCCGGAGGCGTCGATCAGCAACAGCGCATCGACACGCGCGGGCTGCGCGAGCGCGTAGCGCCAGCTGACCCAGCCGCCCATCGAATTGCCGCCGAGGATGAAATGATCGAGCCCGAGCTTCGCCGCGACGACGTCGATCGCATCCATCATACCCTCGGCCGAATAATCGGTGTCGGGGGTCGCGCCGGTGAGCCCGTGTCCCGGCAGGTCGAGCGTGACAATCCGGTAAGTGGCGCCGAGCCGCTTCACCAGCGGTTCCCACGTATGAAGGCTCGCGTTCGAGCCATGGACCAGGATGATCGCGGGCCCGCCCGCCTTGCCCTGATCACGGTAGTGGATGCGCTGCCCCGCCGGCCCCGCGACGAAGGTGGCGTTCGGCCCGCCATATTTGGCGATCATTTCGTCGCGATCGGTGTCGGGAGTCAGGAGCAGGAGGAAGCCGACGACGATCGCGAGCAACAACGCGAGCGGGATCAGCACCCGCTTGCGCCGGAACAATGGGCGCCGCGGCGGCGGCGGGTCGAAATCGTCTTCGTCGATCATCATGCCCCCCTCAAGGCTCGCGGCGACCCTAGCGTTTGAGGGCGTGAGGTCAATGCGCAGCCTGCCGTCTGAAAGAGAGAGGGAAGATCAAACCTATTCGTGAATCTTGCGCCGGAAGGTTTCGGGCAGGAACAGCAACCCGATGACCAATGTGATCACCGCGACGATCACGGGATACCACAGGCCATAATAGATATTGCCCGTCGCCGCGACCATCGCGAACGCCGTCGTCGGCAGAAAACCGCCGAACCAGCCGTTGCCGATATGATAGGGCAGCGACATTGCGGTGTAACGGATGCGGCTGGGGAAGAGTTCGACGAGCAACGCCGCGATCGGGCCGTAGACCATCGTCACGAGCAGCACGAGGTAGAAGAGGACCGCGACGACGAGCGGCTTGTTGATCGCCGCCGGATCGGCCTTCGCCGGATAGCCAGCGTCGGCCAGCGCGCGTTCGAGGTCCGAACGGAAGGTGGCGATCGCCCCGGCGCGGTCCTCCTCGGCGATGCGCCACGGATCGGGCGCGGCGAGGACGCGCGAGCCGATGCGCACGCGCGCGGGCTCGCCCGTCATGCGTTCGCGCGTGAAAGCCGTGTAGTTCGCACCCGACTTTGCCAGCGTCGACTTGATGATGTCGCAGCCGCTGCCTTCGAACTTGTTGCGCCCGATCGGATCGAACTGGAACGAGCAGGCGCCGGGATCGGCCGCCATGATCACCGCGGCGTTCTGCTGAGCCTTGGCCATCGCAGGGTTGGCGGCGGCGGTGAGCATCTGGAACGCCGGGAAATAGGTGATCGCGGCGAGCGCGCAGCCCGCGAGGATGATCGGCTTGCGCCCGACCTTGTCGCTGAGCCAGCCGAAGAAGATGAAGAAGGGCGTGCCCAGCGCAAGCGCGATGGCGATCAATATATTCGCGGTCGCGCCGTCGACCTTCAGCGTCTTTTCGAGGAAGAAGAGCGCGTAGAATTGCCCCGAATACCAGACGACCGCCTGCCCCGCGACCGCGCCGAACAGCGCGACAATCACCCATTTGAGGTTTTCCCAGCGCCCGAAGGCTTCGGTGAGCGGAGCTTTCGAGGTCGTGCCCTCCTCCTTCATCTGCTTGAAGACCGGGCTTTCCTCGAGCTGGAGGCGAATCCACAGCGACACGCCGAGCAGGATCACCGAGATCAGGAAGGGAATGCGCCAGCCCCAGTCGGCGAAGGCCGCCTCGCCCATCACCGAGCGGATGATGATGACGACGCCGAGCGCCGCGAACAGGCCGAGCGTTGCGGTGGTCTGAATGAAGCTGGTGAAGAGGCCGCGTTTGCCCTCGGGTGCATGTTCGGCGACATATGTCGCGGCGCCGCCATATTCGCCGCCGAGCGCGAGCCCCTGGACGAGACGCAGCAGCACGAGGAGGATCGGCGCCGCGACGCCGATCGACGCATAGCTGGGCAGCACGCCGACGAGGAAGGTCGAGAGGCCCATCAGGCCCATGGTGACGAGAAAGGTGTTCTTGCGTCCGACGAGGTCGCCGATGCGCCCGAAGACGAGCGCGCCGAACGGCCTTACCGCAAAGCCCGCGGCGAAGGCGCCGAGCGCGAAGATGAAACCAGTGGTTTCGTTGACGCCCGAAAAGAATTGCGCCGAAATGATCGTCGCGAGCAGGCCATAGAGGTAGAAATCATACCATTCGAAGACCGTGCCGAGCGACGATGCGAGGATGACCTTGCGTTCGCTCTGCCGGGTTTCGATGGGTACTACCGCGGCTTCGCCATCCGTCATCAACCGCTCCCATTATATAGGAAGCGGCCCATCAACATCCGCTCGCCCTGAGCCTGTCGAAGGGCCGTTCTTCCTTTGCATGATGCCTAAGGAAAGGACGGTGCTTCGACAAGCTCAGCACGAACGGAAAGAGAGAATAGTTTGGCGCTTGTGGGATTCAGGGCTGTGGAACCCTAAACACTCCCCCTTGATGGGGGAGGCAGCGAGACTTGGCAGCTTGCTGCCTAGTCGCAGCGGTGGGGGTGTGGTCTCGGCCTGAAGCGGCGGCGCGAGGACGCACCGTCACCCCCATCCAACTTCGCCTAATCGCTTCGCGATAAGGCTTCGTATCCTTCCCCCATCAAGGGGGAAGGTGGTGTGCGTTTTAAAACGTCAACCGACGCGCTTAACCGCACCCTTGTGTGCACCGACGCTCTTGTTGCGCGGGCGGAAGCGGCGCTTGCGCTGGCCTTCGGCACCTTCGCCGGCGGGCGCGTTGTCGCGGCGCGGACCGCGATCGCCGCGCGGCTTGTTTCCGTCACGGCCGCGCAGCGCGTCTTCGCGCTGGCGCTGCGGGTTGCGGCCCTGGCTGCCGGTGTCGCGCGGCGGCTGCGCCGGCTTCGGCAGGTTGCGCACCAGCTCGTTGAAATTCTCGGGCAGCGGCATCGGCTCGGACTTGCTCCGCGTCACGCGCTCGATATCGCGCATGTACGGACGCTCATCGGGCGCGATGAAGCTGATCGCCTTGCCCTCGGCGCCGGCGCGCGCGGTGCGGCCGATGCGGTGGACATATTGTTCGGGCACGTTCGGGATTTCGAAGTTGATCACGTGGCTGACGCCCGACACGTCGATGCCGCGTGCGGCGATGTCGGTCGCGACGAGCAGCTTGATGTCGCCCGAGCGGAACGCCTGCAGCGCGTGGGTGCGCTGCGACTGGCTCTTGTTGCCATGGATCGCCATCGCCTTGATATTCGCGCCCGCGAGGTGGCGCACGACGCGGTCGGCGCCATGCTTGGTACGGGTGAAGATCAGTGCGCGGTCGATATCCTCGCTGGCAATGACCGAGTGCAGCAGCGCCTGCTTTTCCTTCTGTTCGACGAAGGTCGAATATTGGCTGATCTTTTCGACCGTGGTCGCCGCCGGGGTGACCGACACGGTCACCGGATCTTCGAGGAACTGTTCGGCGAGGTGCGCGATTTCCTTCGGCATCGTCGCCGAGAAGAACAGGTTCTGGCGGCGCGACGGCAGCAGCTTGGCGATGCGGCGCAGCGAGTGGATGAAGCCCATGTCCATCATCTGGTCGGCTTCGTCGAGGACGAAGATTTCGACGTCGTCGAGACGCAGCGCGCGCTGGTCGATCAGGTCGAGCAGGCGGCCCGGGGTCGCGACGAGGATATCGACACCGCTCGAAAGCTCGCGGATCTGCTTGTTGATCGGCACACCGCCGAAAACGGTCGTGACGCTGAGCTTGGTGAAGCGGCCATAGTCGCGGCAGCTCTGCGCGATCTGCGCGGCGAGTTCGCGCGTCGGCGCGAGGACGAGCATGCGGCAGCTCCGCGGATTGGCGCGATGCGGATAGGTCAAAAGATGATGGATCGACGGCAGTGAGAAACTGGCGGTCTTGCCGGTGCCCGTCTGCGCGATGCCGCACAGGTCGCGGCCCTTCATCAGCGGCGGGATCGCCTGCGTTTGGATCGGGGTCGGCTGGGTATAATCCTTGGCGGCAAGCGCGCGATTGATGTCGGCGTGCAGGCCAAAGTCGTTAAAAGTCGTCATAAAATACTCACATAGGGCGACGCGCAGGCGCATCCGTTCGGTTCGAACGGACGGCGCACGGCCGCGGGTTCGAAACGACCCGCGTGAAAGGGTGCCTCTGGGGACAAAGCGCTGGTCCGGCTCGTCCCGCGCCTGTTTCGGGCGGGAAAATCACGCTGCCGGTGGTTGCGGCGGGTGGTCCCGCCATGCTGCGCTGCACCATCATATGGCATGGGTTGCGCCGGATTGCAAGATTATTGCGTGATCAAGCGACGCTTTCCCTTCCCGTTTGCCCTGAGCTTGTCGGAGGGCCGTTCTTTCTTCATTGGTAGCAGAAGAAAAGGGCAGTGCTTCGGCAAGCTCAGCACCAACGGTTTTGGGGGTTCATAATGGCCGAGAAAATCATCGTCATCGACGAGGGCACGACGTCGACGCGCACGATGCTTTTCAGCGCCGACGGCACCCCGCTCGGCAGCGCGCAGCGCGAGATCCGGCAACATTATCCCGGCCCCGGGCTGGTCGAGCATGACGCCGCCGAAATCTGGGAAGCCACCCTCGCCTGCACGCGCGAGATGATCGCGCGGGCGGGCGGCGCCGAACATATTGCGGCGATCGGGATTACCAACCAGCGCGAGACGGTGGTGTTCTGGGACCGCACGACGGGCGAGCCGCTCGCGCGCGCGATCGTGTGGCAGGACCGGCGCTCTGCCGCCGATTGCGCGGCGCTGAAAGCGGCGGGCCACGAGCCGATGGCGCAGGCGAAGAGCGGGCTGCTGCTCGATCCCTATTTCTCAGGCACCAAGATCGGCTGGGCGCTGAAGCACTGGCCGCAATTGAACGAGGCCGGGGACAAACTCGCGGTCGGCACGGTCGAATCCTATCTGATCTATCGCCTGACCGGCGGGGTGCATGTGACCGATGCGAGCAATGCGTCGCGTACCTTGCTGATGGACATCAACGGCCGGGGCGGCTGGGATAGCGAGCTATGCGACCTGCTCGGCGTCCCGATGCGCCTGCTCCCCGAAATCACCGGCTGCACGACGCGCGTCGGCACGACCGATCCGGCGCTGTTCGGCGGCGCGATCCCGATCTGCGGCATGGCGGGCGACCAGCAGGCCGCAACGATCGGCCAGGCGTGCCTGTCGCCGGGGCAGACCAAGGCGACCTTCGGCACCGGCGCCTTCATCCTGTCGGCGAGCGGGACAGTGCGGCCGCAATCGGCGAACCGTCTGCTCGCAACGGTGCTGGTGCAGGAAGGCGACGTCCGCTCCTATGCGCTCGAAGGATCGGTGTTCGTCGCGGGCAGCCTGATCAAATGGCTGCGCGACGGGCTGGGTCTGCTCGCCAATGCGGGCGAGAGCGAGGGGCTGGCGCGCTCGGTGGCCGACAATGGCGGCGTCTATCTGGTCCCCGCCCTCACCGGGCTCGGCGCGCCGCACTGGCGTCCCGATGCGCTCGCGGCCCTGTCGGGGCTGAACTTCGCAACGACGAAGGCGCATGTCGCGCGCGCGGCGCTGGAAGCGCAGGCCTATCAGGCGCACGACCTGAAATCGGCGTTCGCCGCCGACGGGGTCGACTGGGCCGAGGTGCGGATCGACGGCGGCATGGCGGCGAACGACTGGATGGCGCAGGACCTTGCCGACATGCTGGGCATCACCGTCGAGCGGCCCGATTTCGTCGAAAGCACCGCACTCGGCGCCGCGATGCTCGCCGCAACCGGCGCGGGGCTTTATCCGGACCTTGCTAACGCGGCCAAAGCGATGCGCGGCACCGCGACGCGCTTCACGCCGGCATTGGGTGCCGACAAACGCAAAACGCGCCTTGCCGGCTGGCAAAGCGCGCTTGCAAAGGTTCTGGGCTGACCTCCGCGTTCGCGGAGGTGGGCGCCATTAGCGCTTGAGGGTGAGACCACCGAAACGCTTGTTGAACTTCGCGACCTGACCCGCAGCGTCGAGCATGCGTCCGGTGCCGCCGGTCCAGGCCGGGTGCGCGGTGGGGTCGATTTCGAGCGTCATCGTGTCGCCCTCTTTGCCCCAGGTCGAGCGCGTCTGATATTCGGTGCCATCGGTCATCTTGACCGTGATCATGTGATAGTCGGGGTGAATGTCGTTTTTCATGTCTCAAGCTCCTGTGCCGCTGGTTTCCGACCAGCCGCGTGAGTCGTTGCTTCCCCGTCCGGGGCCGCGAAGCGGTGGCCCCTAACGGCGAAAGCCGGATTTTGCAAGTCTTGCTTAGTCGCTCGGCGGATCGGCGATCATCGCGGTGAACTGGCATTCCGCGGCGAGCGCGCCATTCAGCATCGCCTTGCCTTCGAAACGGCAAACGCTGCGCTTGGCCTGAATGATCGTGGCGTGCAGGTCGAGCAGACAGCCGGGTTCAACCGGCTTTCTGAACTTCGCCCCGTCAATCGCCATGAAATAGACCAGCTTGCCCGTACCGGCGAGGCCCATCGATTCGATCGCGAGAATGCCCGCGGCCTGCGCCAGCGCCTCGACGATGAGGACGCCGGGCATGATCGGCCGGCCGGGGAAATGCCCCTGGAAAAAGGGCTCGTTCATCGTCACCGCCTTGACCGCGTGGATCGAGGTGTCCTTCACCATCGATTCCACCCGGTCGACGAGCAGCATCGGATAACGATGCGGCAGCAGCGTCAGGATCCGGCGGATATCCACCGGACCCAAGGCGCCGTCCGAAATTTCCCCGTCCGTCATCGATCTTAGCGGGTCGTCGGAGCGGTGCCGGTCGGAGCCGGGGTCGCCGGACGCGTACCCTGCGCGGCGCGCGCCTGATCCATCAGCTGCTGGTTGCGCTGCTGGACAAGCTGGCCCGGCTGGTAACCGGCAGGAACCGCAATCGACACGTTCGGCAGGATGCGGTTGAGTTCGGTAACCACCGCGTCGGTGATGTCGACATTGTTTTCGCGCGCGATCACCGCCTCGGGGTTCACGAGCAGGTCGACCTTTTTCGCGGTCATCGCGGCCTTGATCGCTTCGTTCATGCGAACGCTGATCTGGTCTTCGACATAAGCGATCGCGAGGTCGACGGGCGCACCGATCTGACCAAGCTCGGTCTGCGCGGCCTGGCGCTTGTCCTGGACGGCCTTGGCGGCAGCCTGCAGCGAAGTCTGGTTGACCGGCGTCTTCTTCGCTTCTTCGTTATATTTCGCGATCAGGACATTGATTTCGGCCTGCAGCGTCTGGCCGCGCGACTGCTGCTGGTCGATCTGCGCCTTGTAGGTCGTTTCGATCTGCGTCGAGGCGGTCTGGAAGGCGTTCGAGCGGGCAGCGGCGACGCGGACGTCGGCGACGCCGACACCCTTTGCCTGGGCAATGGCGGGAGCCGACAGGAGGGGCGAAACCGACAGCGTGGCAATCGCCAGCGCCGAGGCGGCAAGGATTTTCTTCATCAGAATTGGGTTCCTACATTGAATGAGAAGCGTTTGGTATCATCGCCCTCTTCTTTGCGAAGGGCGTAAGCGAAGTCGATCCGGAAGGGACCGAAGGGAGAGTTCCAGTTCACCCCGGCACCGATCGACACGCGCGGCATCCATGTGTCACCGAAGAAGCGTTCCTCGAACGGCGCGAGCGGCGTGAAGCCGGTGGCGCAGGTCGTATACTGACCCGACGGCGTGCCGTCTGCATTCGGCGTGTTCGTTGCGAAGGTCTGCTGACCGGTGGAGGCGTTCCGGCACAGATATTTGGTCAGATTGTCGGCCGGATCGCGGAAGTTCGCCAGCGTCGTCAATTCAGGCCTGCGAACGCTGAACACCGAACCGACGTCGAGGAAGATCGACGGCCGCAGCCCCATTTCCTTCGCGCCGGTGCCGAGCGGAATATCGAGTTCGAGCCGGCCCTGATAATAAGCGCGGCCGCCGAGCGCGTCGTCGATCTGCCCGCGATCGTTGGTCGTGGTGTCGAGGACGGGGTTGGCCGGATCGGTCAGATCGACCGAGCCATAGCGGATGACGCGCGGACCGACGCCGCGGATGTCGAAGCCGCGCATCTGCGGTTCGCCAAGGAAGAAGCGGTCGGTCAGGCGGACCTTGTCGCTGGTCGGGGTCGGACGGCCGCCGAACGGATAGATATAGCCGCCCTCGGCCGACAGGTTGAGGATGAAGCGGCTGCCGAGATTGAAATGCTTACTTCCCGACAGGCGCGTGCGGACATATTTGACGCTGCCGCCGAGGCCGGCGAAATCCTGGCTGAGCGACAGCGACTGGCCGCGCGTCGGACGAATGCGATTGTCGCGGTCGTCATAAGCGAGCGTGTAGCCGAGCAGCGAGGTCGTGCGGTTGCCGATCGCGTCGCACAGATAACGGCCGGCCACGAGCGGATCGCACTGGTCGCCGAAATAATAGATCGACTTGTCGAGCGTCACATCGTCGAAGTTGATGCTGTAGCGCGCGAAGAAGGACATGAATTCGGTCAGCGGCACGCCGGCGTTGATCTGCGCACCGGTCGTGACCTGCTGGAACGTCGTCCGGCGGTCGTTGTTGATGAAGTTGAACGAGTTCAAGTCGCGGCGATAGATGCTGCCGCCCACCGAAATGTTGCGGTCGAACAGATAGGGTTCGGTAAAGCCGAGTTCGATCGACTTCGAATAGCTCGAATAGTTGACCGACGCCTGGAGCTGCTGGCCGAGACCGCGGAAGTTGCGCTGGCGGATCGACGCCTGGAGCAGGAAATTCTCGATCGACGAGAAACCGGCCGACAGCGACAGTTCACCGGTCGGCTTTTCCTCGACATTGGTTTCGAGGATGATGCGGTCGGGGGCGCTGCCTTCCTTGCGCTCGATTTCGAGGTTTTCCTGGAAATAACCGAGGCTGTTGATGCGGTTCTCGGTGCGCTTGACGCCGAAGCTGTTGAACGCGTCGCCTTCGTTCAGGCGGAATTCGCGGCGCACGACCTTGTCGTGGGTCAGCGTGTTGCCGTTGACGTCGATGCGCTCGACATAGGTACGCGGGCTTTCGGCGACGTTGAAGGTGATCGCCATCGTCCGCGTTTCGGGGTCGCGGCGGAATTCGGGGTTGATGTCGGCAAAGGCGTAACCGAACAGGCCCGCGGTTTCGCTGAGGCTTTCGACCGTGTCCTCGACCTGCTTGGCGTCATACCAGTCGCCGGCCTTCATCGGCAGCAGCTTCTTCAGCATCTCGGGCTGGAAGTCGCGGATTTCGCTCTTCACGTCGATGTCGCCGAACTTGTAGCGTTCACCTTCCTCGACCACATAGGTGATGATGAAGTCCTGCTTGTTGCTCGTCAGCTCGGCCACCGCCGAAATCACGCGGAAATCGGCGTAACCGTTGGTCAGGTAGAAAAGGCGCAGCTTCTGCTGGTCATAGGCGAGGCGATCGGGGTCGTAGCTGGTGTTCGACGACAGGATCGTCATCAGGCTCGACTGCTTCGTCGCCATCTCGTCCTTGAGATCGCCGTCGCTGAACTTCTCGTTGCCGATGATGTTGATCTGGCGGACCTTCGATTTCGGCCCTTCGTTGATTTCGAACACGACATCGACGCGGTTCTGGTCGAGCGACACCATCTTGGGCTCGACCGTCGCGGCAAAGCGGCCCTGCCGCTTGTAGAGTTCGATGATGCGCGCCACGTCGGCGCGGACCTTTGAGCGGGTGAAGATCTGGCGCGGCGCGAGCTTGATCTCGGGGCGGATCTTGTCTTCCTTCAGGCGCTTGTTGCCTTCCAGGATGACGCGGTTGATCACCGGGTTTTCGGTGACCTGGATCGTCAGCGCACCGGCGTTGTCGGTGATCTGAAAATCCTTGAACAATTCGGTCGCGGCCAGATCCTTCAGCGCCTGATCGAGGATCGAGCGATCATATTGCTGGCCGACGCGCAGGCGCAGGTACGACAGGATCGTCTGCGCCTCGAGCCGCTGGTTGCCGACGACGGTGATCGACTTGACCGTCGTCGCGGCGGGAGCCGCTTCGGGAGCCGGAGCCGGGACGACTGGCGGCGCAACCTGTTGCGCCATCACCGGCGTCGCGAGCATCGTGCCGGCCAAAAGAAGTACCGACAGCTGCGTCTGCGCCGAGAATTTGTGTGAAGCCACGCTGTTCATCCCGAAAAAATAACTCAAAAGCGACAAACCCGCCTGACCGCGGGTTCGTGCGCCACTCCCTGCCCCAGACTCGCTAGCCAATCAAGCGGGCGATCCTGTCCCACACGCCAATTGAGCCCAAATCGTTGAAAGTCACGACCAGCATAAGGGTCACGATGGCCGCAAAGCCGAATCGGAACGCCCATTCCTGCGCCTGCGGCGGCGCGGGGCGGCGCCGGATCGCTTCATAGGCGTAAAAGGCCAGATGACCGCCATCGAGCATCGGCAATGGCAAGAGGTTGATGAACCCCAGATTGATGGAAACGAAGGCGATGAAGAAGATCAGCGCGGCCACGCCCAGGGTCGCCTGTTCGCCCGACTGCTTCGCGATCTTGATCGGCCCGCCCATTTCCTTGACCGAGCGCTGCCCGGTTGCGAACTGGCCCAATATCTTGCCGGTCAGCTGGACGATGTTCCAGGTCTGCCCCGCGCTCGCCCTCACCGCCTCCAACGGGCCGACGCGCGCATAGGTCAGCGCGCCCGACTGGATGCCGATGATCGCCACTTCGGCCTTGTTCCCGAAACCGTCGGTTTCGGTCGTGACCCGCGGGCGCAAGGTGATCGCGAGCCGCTGCTCGCCGCGCGCGATATCGAGGTTTGCAGGCCTGCCGAGATCATAGGCCACGATCTTCGGGATATCGCCGAAGCTGTCGACCGACTGTCCGTTGATCCCGGTAATGCGATCACCGATACGGAGCCCCGCCGCCTCGGCCGCGCTCCCTGCCTGCACGCCGCCGATCACCGGCGGAACCGTGGCAACGCCATAGGTCATGTTGAACGCGGCAAAAATCAGGATCGCGAACAGGAAGTTGGTCACCGGCCCCGCGAGAACGATGAGCGCGCGCTTCCACACCGGCTGCGCCGGGAATGTGTGCGATTTCTGGTCGGCCGGCAGTTGCTGCCATTCGGCGTCGGGCTGGCTGATCGCATCGCGGTCGCCCGCGAACTGGACATAGCCGCCGAGCGGCAGCCAGCCGATCTTCCATTCGGTGCCGCGCTTGTCGGTCCAGCCGAGGATCTTGCGCCCGAAGCCGATCGAGAAGGTGTCGGCCTTCACCCCGCACCAGCGGCCGACGATATAATGGCCATATTCGTGCACGAAGACGAGCGGCCCCAAGACCGCGAGGAACGCGAGCGGATAGAGCCAAAGCGGAATGTCAGGCATGTTCATATTGGTCCACAAAACGCTGCGCAGCCGCGCGGGATGCGGCATCGACGCTGAATATGTCCTGAAGCGATGCCGGCACCGCGGGCGCATCGGCGTCGATCACACGGCGCACCGTCTCGACGATCGCGGGAAAGGAAATGCGTCCCGCGAGGAAAGCGGCGACCGCCACTTCGTTCGCGGCGTTGAGCTGCGCCGGGCGCGCACCGCCCTCGGCGATCGCGGCGCGGCAGAGCGCGGTCGCGGGGAAACGCACCTCGTCGGGCGCCTCGAAATCGAGCCGCGCGATGCTGGCGAGGTCGAGCGGCGCGCACGGGGTCGCCATGCGCTGCGGCCAGGCGAGCGCGCTGCTGATCGGGATGCGCATGTCGGGCGAGCCGAGCTGCGCGAGCGTCGAGCAGTCGATATATTCGACGAGGCTGTGGATCACCGACTGCGGGTGGACGAGGATTTCGATGCGATCGAGCCCGACGGGGAACAGGTGATGCGCCTCGATCAGTTCGAGGCCCTTGTTCATCATCGTCGCCGAATCGACGCTGATCTTGGCGCCCATCGACCAGTTCGGGTGCGCCACAGCTTGTGCCGGCGTGACGCACGCCATGTCGTCGGCGCTCATCGTGCGGAACGGGCCGCCGCTCGCGGTGAGGATGATGCGGCGCACCTGATCGATACGCCCGCCCGCGAGGCACTGAAAGATCGCATTATGCTCGCTGTCGACGGGCAGGATCGTCGCGCCCGACGTGCGCGCCACCGCGGTCATCAGTTCGCCCGACGACACGAGGGCTTCCTTGTTGGCGAGCGCGACATCGTATCCGGCGGCAAGCGCCGCCATCGTCGGCGCAAGACCGGCGGTGCCGACAATCGCCGCCATGACGAGGTCCGTGGGTCGCTGCGCCGCTTCGACCAGCGCCTCGGCGCCCGCTGCCACTTCGATGCCGGTGCCGGCCAGCGCGTCGGCGAGCTCGCCATAGCGCGCCTCGTCGGCGATCACCGCGATGTCGGGACGAAATTCCTTTGCAAGCTTCGCAAGCTCCGCAACGTCGCTGTTCGCGGTCAGCACGCCGACCGTCCACGCCTCGCCGTCGCGCCGCACCAGATCGAGGGTCGATTGTCCGACCGATCCGGTGGCGCCGAACAGCGAGAGGCGGCGCTGCGCCATGTCAGCCCGCCGCCCGCACGGCGATCTGGCCAGTGAAAGCGAGCACGCCGAGCAGCAGCGCCACCGGCAGCACGCCGTCGACGCGGTCGAACAGGCCGCCGTGGCCGGGGATGAGCTTGCCCGAATCCTTGACCCCCGCGCGGCGCTTCATCCAGCTTTGCGCGAGATCGCCGAGCTGTGCGAGCAGCCCCATGAACAGGCCGATCCACAGCGGCACCCCGACGATGCCCGCGCGATCACCGATCGTCGCGCTCGCGATCAGCGCGGCGATCATGCCGCCGATGAGCCCCGACCAGGTCTTCGACGGGCTGATTTTGGGCGCAAGGCGCGCGCCGCCAAAGGCGCGGCCGGCGAAATAGGCGCCGATGTCGGTCGCCCAGACCATGCCGAAAACCCATAGCGCAGCGGTCATGCCGAGATGGTCGCGGATGAACCATAGCCCTGCCATCGCGCCGAGAACAAGAATCGGACCGAGCAGGCCCAGCGCAGTCTTTGTGCCGCCGCCAAGCGTCATTGCCCGGACCAGCACGAACCATTCGACGAGGACCAGCGCGCCGCCGACGAGGAGCAGCAGACCGAAAGCGAGCCCTCCGAACCAAAGTGCGGTGCCCGCGATCGCAAAGAGGACGATCGCCGACCCAATCCGCACCCACAGGTCCGATTTACCCGCTGCCGCCATGAACTAAAGTCCCCCGTAACGGCGGTCGCGCCGCGCAAAATGGTCGAGCGCTGCTTTCAGATCGGCCGGTTTGAAATCGGGCCACAGCTTGTCGGTGAAATAGAGTTCGGCATAAGCCGACTGCCAGAGCAGGAAGTTCGACAGCCGTACCTCGCCCGAGGTGCGGATGAGGAGGTCGAGCGGCGGCATGTCGGCGGTATCGAGGTTCGCCTCGATCGCCTCGGCCGTAATCTCGCCCGATGCGGCCGCGGCGGTCGCGGCGCGAACCAGTTCGTCCTGCGCGCCATAGTTGAGCGCCACCGCGAGCGTCGTGCGCTTGTTGCCCGACGTGCGTTCGAGCGCGTTCTCGATCAGCTTGACGACATCGGGCGCGAGCGCGCGCCAGTTGCCGATGACCTTCAGCTTCACGTCATTCGCGGCGAATTCGTCGAGGTCCGATAGGATGAAGCGCTTCATCAGCCCCATCAGGTCGCTGACCTCTTCCTCGGGGCGTTTCCAGTTCTCCGACGAAAAGGCGTAGAGCGTCATCGCCTCGATGCCGAGGTCGCCCGCGGCGCGCACGATCGTCCGCACCGCCTCGACCCCGGCCTTGTGGCCCGCGACGCGGGGCAGCAGGCGCTTCTTGGCCCAGCGGCCATTGCCGTCCATGATGATGGCGACATGGCGCGCGCCGTGGCTGGCGGCTGGTGTCGTCATAGTCTGCACAGGGTCCCGGAAACCGACCGATCCACTAGCCCAGGATTTCCTTTTCCTTGGCGGTCGCGGCGGCGTCGAGTTCGGCGATCGTCGCGTCGGTCAGCTTCTGCACCTCGGTCTCGTGGCGCTTGCGCTCGTCCTCGCTGATTTCCTTCTTGTTCTCGTCGGCTTTCAGATTGTCCATGCCGTCGCGGCGGACGTTGCGCACCGCGATGCGCGCCTTTTCGGCATATTGGCCGGCGAGCTTCGACAGCTCCTTGCGGCGCTCCTGCGTCATTTCGGGGATCGGCAGGCGCAGCATCTGGCCGTCAACGATCGGGTTGAGGCCGAGCCCCGCCGAGCGGATCGCCTTGTCGACCGGGCCGACGTTCGATTTGTCCCACACCTGCACCGACAGCATCCGCGGTTCGGGCGCGCTGACCGAGGCGACCTGGTTCAGCGGCATCTGGCTGCCATAGACCTCGACCGTCACCGGATCGAGCAGCGCGGTGTGCGCGCGGCCGGTGCGGAGGCCCGAGAGGTCGCTCTTCAACGCTTCGACCGCGCCGTGCATGCGGCGTTCGAGGTCGGCCTTGTCATATTTCGCCATCGTCTTTTCCTCTTCTATTCTTGTCAGGCCGCATCGCCGGGCGTGTTTTCGTCAGTCGGCATCGCCAACGACGGTCGAGACACCCTCGCCCGCCAGCACGCGCGCCAGATTGCCGGGTTCGCGGATGTTGAACACAACGATCGGGATATGGTTGTCGCGGCACAGCGCGACCGCGCTCGCGTCCATCACCTTCAGATTGTCGGCGAGCACGCGGTCATAGCTCAACGTGTCATAGCGGACCGCGGTGGGGTCCTTCTTGGGATCGGCGTTATAGACGCCGTCGACGCTGGTGCCTTTCAGCAACGCGTCGCACTTCATCTCGGCGGCGCGGAGCGCGGCACCGCTGTCGGTCGTGAAATAGGGCGCGCCGACACCCGCGGCGAAGATCACGACACGGCCCTTTTCCATATGGCGTTCGGCGCGGCGGCGGATCACCGGCTCGCACACCTTGTCCATCTCGATCGCCGACTGGACGCGCGTTTCGACGCCAAGCTGTTCGAGCGCATTCTGCATCGCGAGCGCGTTCATCACGGTGGCGAGCATGCCCATATAGTCAGCCTGCGCGCGGTCCATGCCCTTGGCGGCGCCCGCCATGCCGCGGAAGATGTTGCCGCCGCCGATGACGAGGCAGATTTCGAGCCCGCGGCCTTTGGCTTCCTTGACCTCTGCGGCCATGCTCGCGACGGTTTCGGGATCGATGCCGAACGGGCTGGAACCCATCAGCGCCTCGCCCGACAGTTTCAGCAAGATACGTTTCATGCCGGGCAGAGCCATGATCGGGGGAACCTTATGTAATCGATGAATAAGCGAATGGCGCGCACCCTAGAGCGGGCACGCGCCATTGCCAAGCGGACTACCGCGATGAACGCGGCAATCCGAATCTTCTTTTTTAGACGCCAGCGACGGCCGCGACTTCCGCCGCGAAATCGCTTTCTTCCTTCTCGATGCCTTCACCGAGCTGGAAGCGGACGAAGGCCTTGAGCGTCACGTCCGCGCCGACTTCCTTGCCGGCTGCGGCGACGACTTCGGCGACCGGGGTCTTGCCGTCCATCACGAACAGCTGCGACAGCAGCGCGTTTTCCTTGCGGAACTTCGCGATCGCGCCGTCGACCATCTTCGAAACGATGTCGGCGGGCTTGCCCGACTGAGCTGCCTTTTCCTCGGCGATCGCGCGTTCGCGGGCGACGAGGTCGGCGTCGAGGTCGTCGCCGTTCAGCGCCAGCGGGTTCGCGGCGGCGACGTGCATCGCGAGCTGCTTGCCGAGCGGCTCGAGAACGTCGGCACCGGCGGTCGATTCGAGCGCGACGAGCACGCCGATCTTGCCCATGCCGGGTGCGGCGGCGTTGTGGACATAGCCCGTGACGACGCCCGAGTTCACCGAGACGATGACGCTGCGGCGCAGCGACTGGTTTTCACCGATCGTCGCGATGTTGCTGGTCAGCTTCTCGGCGACGGTTTCACCGCCCGGGTAAGCGGCAGCGGCGAGCGCTTCGATGTCCGAGATATTGCCGGCGAGCGCGACCTGCGTCACGTCGCGGACGAATAGCTGGAACTGCTCGTTCTTGCCGACGAAGTCGGTTTCGCTGTTCACTTCGACCATCGCGCCGCGCGTGCCGTCGGTGGCGACGCCAACGAGGCCTTCGGCGGCAACGCGGCCGGCCTTCTTGGCGGCGGCGGCGAGGCCCTTGGTGCGCAGCCAGTCGATCGACGCTTCGATGTCGCCGTTGTTTTCGGCGAGCGCCTTTTTGCAGTCCATCATGCCTGCGCCCGTGCGGTCGCGCAGTTCCTTGACGAGAGCGGCCGTAATTTCAGCCATGGAATATTCCTTTCAAAAGGGGCGAGCCCATCTGGCCCGCGGGACGCCCGCGCGCATGGCGGGGCGATAAGTCAAAGGGATGACAGGGACGGCGTGGGTCTTGCCGCGCCGCCCCGTCATGCCCGAGAGCGACTAGGCGTCGCTCTGACGTTCGGTTTCGGCGGCAGCTTCGGCCGGGACCTGTTCGTCTTCAGTCACCGGAGCGGCAACTTCTTCAGCAACCGGAGCGGCCGCTTCTTCGGCCAGCACGGCTTCGGCGGCGGGCTCGACAGCGGCGCCGAGATCTTCGCCGCGGTTCGCGCGTGCCTGCTGGCCGCCACGGGTCGCCGCCTGGGCAACCGCATCGCAGTAGAGGCGGATGGCGCGCGCGGCGTCATCGTTCGCCGGAACCGGGAATGCGATGCCGTCGGGCGAGACGTTCGAATCGAGGATCGCGACGACGGGGATGCCAAGGACGTTGGCTTCCTTGATCGCCAGCTCTTCCTTGTTCGCGTCGATCACGAACATCACGTCGGGAATGCCGCCCATGTCGCGGATGCCGCCAAGGCTCATTTCGAGCTTGTCGCGCTCGCGCGTCTTGTTGAGCACTTCCTTCTTGGTCAGGCCCGAGGTGTCGCCCGAGAGCTGCTCTTCGAGCGTCTTGAGACGCTTGATCGAACCCGAGATCGTCTTCCAGTTGGTGAGCATGCCGCCCAGCCAGCGATGGTTGACGAAGTGCTGACCCGAAGCGCGCGCGGCGTCGGCGATCGGACCCTGCGCCTGGCGCTTGGTGCCGACGAACAGGACCTTGCCACCGGCGGCCGACGAGGACGCGATGAAGTCGAGGGCGCGCGCGAAAAGCGGCACGGTCTGCGACAGGTCGAGAATATGGATGCCGTTGCGCGCGCCGAAGATGTACGGCTTCATGCGCGGGTTCCAACGGTGGGTCTGGTGGCCGAAGTGGGCGCCAGCTTCGATAAGATTCTGCATCGTGACGACAGGTGCCGCCATAGTCTTTCTCCTTCCGGTTGGTCCTCTGGAAAGCAAGAACCGAAGGCCCGCAAGCGGACGTTCCGGCACCGGTTTATGTGCGCCTTCCATGTGGAATGGGCGGGCCGTTAGCCGCCTTGGCCGCCAAAAGCAAGGGGCGTGCGCGCCTTTTCGCGTTCAACGGAGGCTCAGTGGAGGGTGGGCTCCGGACTCAACTCGGCGACAAAGCGACTCCGTTCGTCGCAAAAGTGTTGAGAACAAAACGAGAACATGGAACGAAAAGTTCAACGAAACCGTCGCTGGTCAACAAAAGGTTTCGCACACAGAAGCCGAAAGGACAAGATCATGGTTCAGGTCGCTGCCGCTCTCCTCTTCGCCCTCGCCGCCGGTCTCGGCGTCACGGTGATCCTGGCCATGCTCAAGAATAACGAGAATGCGATTCTCTCGGCGCTGCTCGGCGAAGGCGCCTTCCCGGCCGAAACCGCCCCGCACTCGGGTCCGCTGCCGCAGAAGATGACGTTGCGCCGCTCGCCGGCGCGCCGCGATGCCCCGCGCCCGATCCGTGCCGCGGCGCGCATGCAGCCGGCGCTCAGCCGCGCCGCTTGACCTTCGCGTAGCTTGCGAGGCCGAAAGGCAGCATCACCAGATAGAGCGCACACACCGCGAGCAATGTCTGCCAGGGCGCGGTGACGAGCGCGGCGCCGAGCAGGCCCACCCCCGCCAGCGCGAACAGGCGCCACGACCGGCGGAGCCGGATCGACGACCAGCTGTAGGTCGGGATCGCCGAGATCATCAGCATCGCGATGGCGAGCGCCCAGGGCATCACGACATACCATTCGCGGAACAGGTCGTTCCCCGTCACCAGCCACAGATAGACGGGCACAAAAGACAGCCCCGCGCCGGCGGGCGCAGGAATGCCGGTCATAAAGCCCGCCGACTTGTGCGGCTGAAATTCGGCATCGAGGCGCGAATTGAAGCGCGCGAGCCGCAGCGCGCAGCACACCGCGAGCGCCAGCGCCGCGGTCCAGCCGAATTTGGGGGCGTCGGCAAGCGACCAGAGGAACAGGATCATCGCCGGCGCAACGCCGAACGCGATCACGTCGGACAGCGAATCAAGCTCGGCGCCGAATTTGCTCTGCGCGCGCAGCAGCCGTGCGATGCGCCCGTCCATCCCGTCGAGCACCCCCGCGACGATGATCATCGTCACCGCCGCAGTCCATTCGCCGCCGATCGCGAAACGGACGCCGGTCAGCCCCGAACAGAGCGCGAGGATGGTGATCGCATTGGGCGCAAAGGCGCGCAGGCTCACCCCGGCGATGCGGCGCCCCGCGGCGTCGGGGATGACCTGCTCGTCCTCGGTCATTTTATTGGCCGATCCCGTCGATCGTCTCGGCGGTGCCGATCCGCGCAACGACCGTCTCGCCGGCGAGCGTGCGCTGGCCGAGCAGCACCTGCGGCGTCGTTCCCGCAGGCAGATAGACATCAACGCGGCTGCCGAAGCGGATCAGGCCGACGCGCTGGCCTGTAGTCAGCTCGTTACCCATCGTCACGAACGGCATGATGCGGCGCGCGACAAGCCCGGCGATCTGGGTGAAGCCGACGCGCACGCCGTCGGCGCGCTCGACGACGAAATGCTGGCGCTCATTCTCTTCGCTCGCCTTGTCGAGATCGGCATTTACAAATTTACCGGGAATATAGACGAGCTTGCGTAGCGTCCCCGCGACGGGGGTACGGTTGATATGGACGTCGAAGACGCTCATAAAAATCGACACGCGCAGCATCGGCGCGGCGCCCAGCCCGTCGGGGCCGGAGATTTCGGGCGGCGGCGGCACTTCGGCGATCTGGGTGATCAGTCCGTCGGCGGGCGCGATGATGACATCGTTTCCCGCCGGGGTCACGCGCACCGGGTCGCGAAAGAAGGCACCGACCCACAAGGTCACGCCCAGCATCAGCCAGCCGATGATTTCCCAGCCGAGCAGCCAGAAACAGAGGGTCACGATACCGGCGATCAAAAGGAACTTGCGGCCTTCGGGATGGATCGACGGCCAGTGCCATTTGATACCGCCGCCGGGGCGGTTCGAGGATATGATATTGGACATGGGCGTTCTTCTAGGGGGCAGCTTCTATACTGACAATGGATAAGGCGCAGGGCCGGTTCCACCGGCAGTTGATCAATCGTCCCGCTTTGCCTAAGGCGCTCGCAACTCCGACTCCCCAAGGAAAAAGGCTGAACGCATGGGCAAGATCAAGGTAGCCAACCCGGTCGTCGAACTCGACGGCGACGAAATGACCCGGATCATCTGGCAGTGGATCCGCGAGCGGCTGATCCTCCCCTATCTCGACATCGACCTTCATTATTACGACCTCAGCATCGAGATGCGCGACCAGACCGACGACAAGATCACGGTCGACGCCGCCAATGCGATCAAGAAGCATGGCGTCGGCGTGAAGTGCGCGACGATCACCCCCGACGAAGCGCGCGTCGAGGAATTCGGCCTGAAAAAGATGTGGAAGTCGCCGAACGGCACGATCCGCAACATCCTGGGCGGCGTCGTCTTCCGCGAACCGATCGTGATGAAGAATGTCCCGCGCCTCGTCCCCGGCTGGACCGACCCGATCGTCGTCGGCCGCCACGCGTTCGGCGACCAGTATAAGGCGACCGATTTCCGCGTCCCCGGCCCCGGCAAGCTGCGCCTGGTGTTCGAAGGCGAAGACGGCACGCTGATCGACGAGGAAGTGTTCCAGTTCCCGACGTCGGGCGTCGCGATGGGGATGTACAACCTCGACGATTCGATCCGCGACTTCGCGCGCGCCAGCCTGAACTATGGCCTCGCGCGCCAGTGGCCCGTGTATCTGTCGACCAAGAACACGATTCTGAAAGCCTATGACGGCCGGTTCAAGGATCTGTTCGAGGAAGTGTTCAACGCCGAATTCAAGGCGCAGTTCGACGAGATCGGCATCGTTTACGAACATCGCCTGATCGACGACATGGTCGCCTCGGCGCTCAAGTGGAGCGGCAAGTTCGTCTGGGCCTGCAAGAATTACGACGGCGACGTCCAGTCGGACACCGTCGCGCAGGGCTTTGGCTCGCTGGGCCTGATGACCAGCGTGCTGATGACCCCCGACGGCCAGACCGTCGAATCGGAGGCCGCACACGGCACCGTCACGCGCCACTACCGCATGCACCAGCAGGGCAAGGCGACGTCGACCAACCCGATCGCATCGATCTTCGCGTGGACCGGCGGCCTCAAGCACCGCGGCAAGCTCGACGACAATGCCGCGCTGATCAAGTTCGCCGACGATCTCGAAAAGGTCTGCGTCGCGACGGTCGAAAGCGGCAAGATGACCAAGGATCTGGCGCTGCTGATCGGCCCCGACCAGAACTGGCTGACCACCGAGGGTTTCTTCGAGGCGATCGTCGAAAATCTCGAAGCCAAGATGGGCGCATAACAACCAAAAAGGTTGGGATAGTCCTCTAGCCAATCGGGGCCGGCCTGCATAAGGTCGGCCCTTATGGTATCGGAAACAGAAACCTCCGCCATCGGCAACGCGCTGGTGGTCCTCGGCGCCGCGGGCATCGTGATCCCGGCGTTCGCGCGCTTCCGCCTGCCGCCCGTGATCGGGTTCATCCTCGTCGGCCTGCTCGTCGGGCCGTCGGGGCTCGGCGCGCTCGCGGCCGATTACCCCTGGCTGAAACACATCACGATCGGGTCGACCGAGGACATCGCGCTCTTCGCCGAATTCGGCATCATCCTGTTGCTGTTCTCGATCGGGCTCGAGCTGTCGTTCCGGCGCCTGTGGCAGCTCAGGAAACTGGTGTTCGGCATCGGCGCCGCTGAACTTCTGCTCGGCGGCGCGATCCTCGGCGGCGCTTTATGGCTGGTCGGCGGCTATTCGACGCCCGCCGCCTTCGGGCTTGGCATCGCCCTCGCCCTCTCCTCGACCGCGCTCGTCCTCCCCATCGCGGGCACCAAATCGGCGGTCGGCCGCGCCTCCTTCTCGATGCTGTTGTTCGAGGATCTGGCGATCGTCCCGATCATCTTCATTCTCGGCGCGCTGGCGCCCAGCGCCACGGGCGACAATGCCGAACTGCTACTCACCACGCTGTGGCAAGGCGCCGTGGTGGTCGCGGCGCTCGCGATCGGCGGCTGGTTCCTGCTGCCGCGTATTTTCGCGCAAGCCGCACGCGCCAAGGACCCCGAGCTGTTCCTCGCGGCGAGCCTGCTCGTCGTCATCGTCGCGGCGCTCGCGACTGCGGCGGTCGGGCTGTCGCCCATCGTCGGCGCCTTGCTCGCCGGCCTGATGATCGCCGAGACCGAATATCATAACGAGGTCGAGGCGATCACCGCGCCGTTCAAGGGCCTCGCGCTCGGGGTGTTCCTGATCAGCGTCGGCATGGGCCTCAATCTCAGGACGATTGCCGACCAATGGCCGCAGCTCGTCGCCGCGGTCATCGGCGTCGTTGCGATCAAGGCGATCGTCACCGCGGCGCTACTGCGCTTTTCGAACGTCGCGCGGCGCGGGACGGCGGCCGAGGTCGGCCTGTTGATGTCGAGCCCGTCCGAAACGACCTTGATCGTGCTCGCGACCGCGCTCCAGGCGCAGATCATCAGCCGGGACACCGCCGAATTCTGGCAACTCGTCACCGCGATCGGGCTGACGATCACGCCGCTGCTCGCGCGTGTCGGCCACGACATCGCGCGGCGGATCGAAATGCGCACCGGCGATACGCAAGCCGAAGAAACGCCCGAGGGCCGGACGGTGATCGTCGGCTTCGGCCGCGTCGGCCACACCGTCGCCGAACTGCTCCGCGAACATGGCCGGCCCTATGTCGCGGTCGACGCCGATATCGACACGGTTGCCGCCGCACGGCGCGACGGCTTCATCGTCCGCTTCGCCGACGTCGCCCGCCCGGGCAGCCTCGACAAGCTGGGGGTCGAAACCGCCAACGCCATCGTGCTGACCATGGACGACCCGGTGCAGCAGCTCAGAATGACGCGCCAGCTTCGCCAGAAATATCCCGGCTTGCCGATCATCAGCCGCGCGCGCGACGCCGACCATGCCGCCACCCTCTATCAGGCAGGGGCGAGTGACGCGGTGCCCGAGACGCTGGAAAGCTCGCTGCAACTCGCCGAGGCGGTGCTCATCGACCTCGGCGTCGCGATGGGGCCGGTGATCGCCTCAATCCACGACGTACGCGCCAAAATGCGCCACGACATCATGACCAAGGGCCAGCTGGAACGCGAGCCGCGCATCCGCAAGACCCGCCGCCCCATCGAGAGCAGCAAGAAGGCTTAGGGTCGGGACCCTAACGCCCGCCCGCCGAGGGTGCCGGGACCGGCGCCGCACCCAGCGCCGATGCCTCGGCCAGCGTCATCCCCTTGGGCAGGATCGCCAGCGACCATTGGCGATCGGGCGTCAGATATTGCCGCGCCAGCCGCTGGACATCCGCCGCGGTGACCGCCGAAATATCATCCTGGATCGACAGCGCCGCCGCGGTGACGCGCGGATCGCGCGTCGCGCCTTCGAGCAGGAACATCCAATAGACGTTGCCCGTCGACGCGCGCGCGACCTGTTCGCGGATCGGCCCCGCGTTGCGCGCCAGTTCGTCGGCGGTAATCGGCTTTGCGACCAGGTCGGCGGCGATGTCGCGGGCGATGCCGTAAAAGCGGTCGAGATCCTTCGGCGCGAGCAGGCTGCCGACGAGCAGATAGCCGCCGGTGTCGAAGCCCGTTGGCCAGTGACTGTCGACCACCGGACCATAGCTTGCCCCCTGCTCGGCGCGCAGGCGGTCGAACAGGCGGTCGTTGAAGATCGCCGCCAGCACCTCAAGCCCGCGCGCGTCGCGCGGGCTGGCGAGGCCGCCGCCGGTCGGCCATGCGGTCATCGCCGCCGCCTGCCCCTGCTCTCCGCGATGATAGGCGATCTCGGGCACCGTGACATGTTTAGCGAAGTCGACGCGCTGGCCTGCGGGCGGCGCGAGGGTCTGTCGCGGCGGCAGCGCGCCGAGTGTTTCGGCGAGAATCTTCTTGTAATCGACCGTTTCGAGGTCGCCGAAAATCTGCACCTCGATCGGACCGCTCGCCAGCCGCGGTTCCCAGAAGGCGCGGAAGGCGGCGGGGGTCAGCGCCTCGATCTGCGCCTTGTCGGGCGCGGCCCAGCGCGCATCATTGTTGGTCAGCCAGCCGCGTAGATTGCGGTCGAGCACCGCATTGGGGGTCGCGTCATTGAGGTCATATCCGGTGAGGAAACCGATGCGCAGCCGTTCGACCGGCGCCGGATCCCAGCGCGGCTGCGCGAGCTTGCCCGCGATCAACCGCATCTGGTCGGCGAGGTCGGCTGGCCGGCTCTCGGCCGACAGTTCGAACGCATCGTCGTCGATCGCGAAATTCATCTGAATCTGCCGGCCGTTGGTCAGCTGGTCGATCTCGTTCTGCCCCCACGGGCCGATACCGCTGGCAACCAGCGCATAGTCGCCGGTCCAGAGCAGGTTCGGCGCATCGGCGGCGACGCTGCGGTTGCCGGTGCCGAAGCGTACGTTGACGCGCACCTTGCCCGGCTCGACCTTGTTGTTCGACACCAGCGCGGTCACGCCATTGGCGAATTCGATCCGCTCGGCGCGCAGCCCGAGGAGAGGGCTGGTCGCGGCGATCGTGCCCGGCTGGCCGACGGCCGGAAGCTGCTTGAAATCGGCCTTCACCGTTGCCAGCCGGTCGTCGCGCGCGGTCACGGGGGCCTTCAGTGCGGCGAGCACGGCGGCATCGCCGCCCGCGGCGGTCGGCGTGGTCAGCACGACGCGGGTCACCGGCGCGGCGAAGATCGCCTTGCTGATCTCCAGCATCACTTTCGGCGTCGCCGAGGCGCGGATCGCCTTGAACATATCGACCTGGCCCTGTGGGCTGGTCACCGTTTCGTTGATGTCGACCGCCCGCACCATGTCGTCGGCGAGCCGCGCGCCGGGCTCGTTGCGCGCATTTTCCAGCTCCTTGACCAGGAAGGCCTGAATCTCGTTCGCCTCGCGGTCGATGTCGGCCTGCGACGGCGGATTTTTCACCGCGTCGGCGATCACGCCGCGCACGTCGGCGAGCGCGGATTTCCAGTCGCTCAACGGAACGATCGATGCCATCGTCACATCGACGCTGCGGCTGACATATTGCTGCTCGACCGTCGCGACCAGATAGCTGCCACCGCTGCGCGCGCGGTTTTCCAGCCGCCGGTTGACCAGCGCCTGCGCGATGAATTCGAGATAGAGCCGCCGCGTATTTTCGACCGTGTCGATGCGCTTCTTCCACGGGCGCGCCATCGCCAACGTCAGTGCGAGCGGCTGGTTCGCCTCGACGATTTCGCGCGCCGCGGGTTTGGTCGGGTCGGGCTTGCCGAAATCGGGATTGGCGGGGTTCGGGCCGTCGGCTTTCCAGTCGCCATAATATTTCGCGACCAGCCCGGCGAGCACCGCCGGATCGGCATCGCCGACGATGACCACGACCGCCCGGTCGGGGCGATACCAGCGATCATGGAAGGCGGCGACCGTGGTCGCGCTCGCCTTGCCCAGCGACGCGGTGGTGCCGATCGGCGAGCGGTCGCCGAGCAATTGCCCTGCGAACAGATGTGCGTTGGTCGCGTCGGCAATTCGCTTTTGCGGGCCGTCCGCTTCGCGCAGTTCGGACATCACGACACCGCGCTCGGCGGCGACCGCGAGTTCGGAGATGCGCGGTTCGCGGACCATGCCCGACAGCAATTTCATGCTTTCGTCGAGATTGGCGGGTGTGACGCTCGGCAGGTCGAGTTGATAGACCGTCTGCGTCGGGGTCGTCTGGGCGTTCGAATCGCTGCCGAAGGTGACGCCGAACCGCTGCCAGATGCGCTTGGCTTCGCCATCGGGAATATGCTCCGATCCGCGAAAGGTCAGATGCTCGAGCAAATGGGCGTAACCGCGCTCCTGTTCGGTTTCGAACATCGAGCCGACGTCCATGCGGACGCGGATCGACACCTGCCCCGGGGGCACGCCATTGTTGCGCACGGCATAGCGCACGCCATTGGGAAGCACCCCGAATTGCCACGCGGTATCGCGCGGAATATCGCTGCCGACATAGAGCCAGTCACCGCTTTTCGCCGGGGCGCCAGTGGTTTTCGCTGCCGTCCCTTGGGCACTCACGGACGGACCCGCCAGCAGCAACGCAGCAGCGGCGCCGGCAAGGAGAAGCGATCGGGTCAAACGAAGCGGCGCGCGCCGGGAGAAAGTGAACATTGACCCATCTTATCGCCTTCGAACCTTGCTGGCCACTGAACTGTCATGCGGCTTGTCCTGCGGACGCCATCGGCTTAGCCAGAAGCCATGACCGAAGAACCCGCACCCCTCGCCGCGCTCGTCCAGATGACCAGCGGCATCGATCCCGCCGTCAATCTCGCGACGATCGACCGCGCGATGGGCGAAGCCGCGGCGCACGGTGCCGCGATGGCCTTTCTTCCCGAAATGTCGCTGCTCCTCGATCGCGACCGCGCGCGATCGGGCGCGCATTTGGCCCGCGAGGCCGACAGCCCCTGGCCCGCAGCGCTGCAGGCGTTGGCGCAGAAGCACGGGATATGGCTGCATTCGGGATCGATGCCGCTGCTGGCCGACGATGGCGAACGACGCGTCAACCGCGCCCATGTCATCGCCGCCGACGGCAGCATCCGTGCGCGCTATGACAAGATCCACATGTTCGACGTCATCCTGCCCTCGGGCGAAAACTGGCAGGAATCGGCCGCCTATGCCGGCGGCGATGCCGTGGTGGTCGTCGATACGCCGCTGGGGCAGCTGGGGCTCAGCATCTGTTACGACCTGCGCTTCCCCGAACTATACCGCGCGCTCGTCGATCGCGGCGCGACATTGATCGCCATCCCCGCCGCCTTCACCGTGTCGACGGGCGAGGCGCATTGGCACGTCCTGATGCGCGCGCGGGCGATCGAAACGGGCTGTCATGTCGTGGCGGCGGCGCAGGGCGGCACGCATGAAGACGGCCGGCAAACCTTTGGCCACAGCCTTGCCGTCGATCCCTGGGGTGTCGTTCTGGCCGATGCTGCAAGGCCGGGCGATGCGCATGCCGATGGCTATGCGCTGACGCTCGCCCCCATCGACGCGGCGGCGGCCCAACGCGCCCGTCAGGCGATCCCGCTCGCGCGATCGCGGACGAACCGCACCATCGCACTCTGACCCTGCATCGCCGCATCTTGGCGACGCGTGGATGTTTCACACCCGGAATAAACAAAGGGCCCCGAGCGAAGCTCGGAGCCCTTTGCGAAAGTCTGGCTAGCCAGAACAGCCGTTATTACGGGCTGGTCGGCGAATCGTCGTCGTTGTCCGACGCGATGATGATGCCGCCAACGACAGCAACGAGAGCGAGGACAGCGATGATCCAGCTCGTGCTGCCTTCGAGTTCGCTCTGGCCGTCAACGGCCGAAGCTGCGCGGGCTGCGGGAGCAGCCGACGCGGCAACCGGCGCCGCAATCATCGAGGTCGCTGCGAGAGAGATCGCAGCTTTCTTAAGCAGGTTCATCATTTTCTCCGTCCACTGGATTACTTTTGTCGAATCACACCGGCGAAGTTTCCCCCGGTCTGCTTCTGCAGCGCCTTATTAGGCACGGCGTTCAGCAATTGCAACGACGTTTTGCCCTACCCCGGTAAATCTTAGTAAATCATAAATAGGGGAAAAGTTGTTGCTTCGAACGCTACTTATCCGCGCCGTACGCGCTCGAAGGATTCGCTCGTAACAGGATAGCCGAGATGCCCGGGGATGCAGAGATAGGACTGCCCCTCGCGCTCCTCGATCCAGGGCGTGATGAGCTCGACCGGAAACTGGCCGGAATGCGCAGAAAAGCTGCTAAAATCCATGGCTTGAGCCAGGCGTTCGAGATTGCGGCGGGTGGGAAAGATCACCGACACGTCGCCGCGGTCGGCCATCGCAAGCGTGGCCTTCGCGCTCGCCCAGAAGATATGGCTATGCTCGGCCTCCTCGACCGTCAGTTCATGGCTGTGCGGCGGGGCGGCGACGGCATAGAAACGCGTGTCGAACGTCCGCGCCTCTTTGAAATTGGGGCACCACCGCGCGAAAGGGACGAAGGATTCGAGTGCGATTCGGTCGCCGCGCGCCGCCAATATGTCCGAAAGCAGCGTTCCGGCGAGCAACGCCTGCCGCACCTCGGCCACGTCGCTTTCGGCCAGCGCCGGCCAACCGACCGCGAGGCCCGTTTCCTCCAGCGTCTCGCGCAGCGCCGCGACCCGTGCCGCGCCGTCGGCTTCGTCGATGCCCGGCCCGTAAAGACGCGCCACCCGATAATCGTCGGGATCGACGCGGCCGCCGGGAAACACGACCGCCCCGGCCGCGAAAGCCATGGTGACCGACCGCTTGACCATCAATATCTCGTCAGCGCCGCCGTCGTCCGCCGGCCGCATGATGACCAGCGTCGCGGCGGGAATGGCACCGTCAGGCAAGGTCTCGGCGGGCAGGGTCGTCGGTGTATCGGTCATGGGCAAGCGATAACCCCGCCGCACCCCCTTGTCATCCCGGCATTGCGGGCACGCGCGGACGGGTGCAAGATGACGCTCGACCAAGGGATCCGGGACGGGGAGCAGGGCATTGGGAATCGTCGAGATTTTGGGCGTCGCGGGCAGCCTCAGCCTCCTTGCCGGCTGGCGGCTCTACCTGACCATATTGGCCACCGGCATCGCGATGCATTTCGGCTGGCTGCCCTTGCCCGAACATCTCGCCGCCCTGCAGGTGCTCGCCAACCCCTGGGTGCTCGGCGTCGCTTTTGTCGGCACCATCGCCGAATTTCTGGCCGACAAGATCGCGTGGGTCGATTCGGCGTGGGACACGGTCCACAGCATCATCCGTCCGCTCGGCGGCGCCCTCCTCGCGCTGGCGCTGGTCGATTCATCGAACCCCGCGTGGCAGGTCATCGCCTTTCTGCTCGGCGGCGGCGGCGCCTTGCTGAGCCATGGCGCCAAGGCGACGACGCGCGCGGTCGTCAACGTCAGCCCCGAACCGTTCAGCAACGCCGTCGTGTCGACCGGCGAGGATGTCGCCACGGGCGGCCTGCTGGCGCTCGCCATCGCCTATCCGCCGCTGGCCATCGTCATCGCGATCCTGCTCGCGGTTGCCGCCGTCATCGTCATCATCGCGCTGCGCCGGCTGCTGCGCAATATCAAGACGACGTTGAAGCGCGCTCTGGGCGACGAAACGCCGCCGCCGATTGATGCTTAGTAATTTGGCAACATTCACTTTATAGGCTTTACGGACAGGGGGGCACACCAACCCGAAAGGGAATGAGGACGCATGCCCCCCAAATCCATATCAAAGCCGATACGCGCCGCGCGCCGGAAGCATTTTCTCCTGTCGACCGCTGCCGCCGGCCTCACGCTGACGCAGGCGTCGCCGGCGCTTGCCCAATGCGTCTTCACCCCGACTGCCGGAAATGACACCCACGTCTGCAGCAGCGGCACCTCCCCCGCCGGCCTGAACGACCCGGGCGGCAACAATCAGCTTACCCTTCCCACCGGCGGAACCGGGACCATCTCCGGCAATGTGACCTTTGGCGGAGGGACCGACGCGGTCGAGATGGATTCGGGCCGCATCAACGGCGGGGTCGATCAGGGCAACGGCAACGACCGCTTCCAGATCAGCGCCGGGACGGTCACCGGACAGGTGCAGCAAGGCGAAGGCATCGACGATTTCGTGATGACCGGCGGCGAGATCAACACGCTCAACCAGGGCGGTTCGATGGACACGTTCCTGATGTCGGGCGGGCGCATCGTCGACGCGTTCGACGATGGCGATACCGCGCGGATGACCGGCGGACGGATCGGCCGCGTCAATATGAAGCTCGCCGACAATCTGTTCGACATGTCGGGCGGCATCATCGACCGCAATCTCGTCGCCGGTTTCGGCAACGACACGATCATCCTGTCGGGCGGCACGATCGGCGGCAATATCAGCGTGTCGGGCGGCACCGACAGCGTGACGATCACCGGCGGATCGGTCGGCGGCGACGTGCTGCTGAGCGTCGGCACCGACAGCTTTACCTGGGACGGCGGCGGCATCGTCCACGGCACGGTCGATCTCGGCGGCGACAATGACAGCGCGCGGTTGGTGGATCTGACGGCGGCGCATCTTGGCCGGTCGCCGCGGATCACCGGCGGCGAAGGCACCGACACGCTCACCTTCGACAATGTCACAAGCGGGGGAATCGCGCGCTTCGACGGCTGGGAACTCATCCGCGCCACCGACGATAGCGAGCTGACCTTCGATGGCTTCCTGACGCTCGGCGATGCGGGGACGGGCACCGGCCGCTTCGAGCTCGACGCGTCGAGCACGATCTTCGGCGGCGGCCTTCAGGGCGGGATTACGGCCTTTGCCTCAGGGCAGCGTGCGACGCTGGTGAACGCCGGGCGCATCGACCTGACCAATGGCGGCAATACGCCGGGCGACAGCTTCACCGTGCGCGGCGATTATATCGGCGACAGCGGGCTGCTGCTCATCGATACCGTGCTCGGGGGCGACAACTCGCTGTCCGACAAACTGGTGATCGACGCGGGCGCCGCGTCGGGCACAACGGGAATCACCGTACTCAACGCCGGCGGCACCGGGGGTGTCACGGCGCAGAACGGCATCCTTGTCGTCGAGGCGATCAATGGCGGAACGACGGCGAGCGGCGCCTTTGCGCTCAACCAGCGCGTCGCCGTCGGCGCCTATGAATATTTCCTGTTTCGCGGCGGCACGACCACCGGCACGGGGCAGAATTGGTATCTGCGCTCGACCCTGCCGCCCCCGCCGGCACCCGCGGCTCCCCCGCCGCCCGAGCCCGCGCCCGCGCCGCCGGTCTTGACGCCGCCGCCACCGGCGCCCGCCCCCGCACCGCTGCCACCCGAGCCCCCGGCGCCACCGCCGCCGCCGGTGCCCACTCCCCCGCCCCCGCCGCCCGAGCCGACGCCGGTCGATCCCGACCCGGTCGATCCCGCGCCGCCGGTGACCGTGACCGATCCGCCGCCGGCACCGACGCCCGAGCCGCCCCCGGCGCCCGAACCCGCAGCGCCGCCGCCGCCGCCCGAACCGCCGGCCGAACCCGCGCCGCTGCCACCGCCGACGCCCGATCCGGCCGCCGAACCGCCCACGCCCGACGCAACGCCGGTCGTCGCTGAAGCCGGCGAAGTCGTTCCGCTCTTCCGCCCCGAGGTCGCGGCCTTTGTCGCAGCGGTCCCCGTCGCGCATCATCTGGCGTCCGCCACGCTCGGCACCTTCCACGAGCGCCGCGGCGAGCAGGCGTTGCTGCGCGGCGGCGGGGTGCTGCCCGCGACATGGGGCCGCGTCTTTGCCGAGAATAGCGACATCAAGTGGGGCGGCGACGTCGCACCCTCGCTCGACGGCGACCTCTCGGGATTCCAGATCGGGCAGGATTTCGCCGGCTGGGGCGAGGATGGCGGGACGAACGTTCGCCTCGGCGCCTTCGTCGGACGCTCGTCGACCGACGGCACCGTCCGCGGCGGCGCGCTCGGATGGAACGACCTCACCGTCGGCCAGATCGACGTCAAGGCGACGAGCCTCGCCGGTTATGCGACGCTCGTCGGGACAAGCGGCTGGTACGTCGACCTGGTGGCGATGCACAGCTGGTTCGACGGCACCACCGCCGCCAGTTCGGGCATGGCGATCGACGTCGACGGCACCGGCTGGACCGCGTCGATCGAGGCCGGATATCCGATCGCGCTCTCGGGCAGTTGGACACTCGAACCGCAGGCGCAGCTCTTGTGGCAGCAGGTAAAGCTCGACGACCGCGCCGACGCTTTCTCGACAATCGATTTCGCCGCGGGCGATTCATTCACCGGGCGCGCCGGACTGCGCCTCCAGGGCGAATATGGCGGCTTCCAGCCCTATCTCCACGCCAGCCTGTGGCACGGCTTTTCGGGCGACCAGTCGACGCGCTTCGGTACCGACCCGATCCGCACCGACCTCGGCCGCACCGAGGCCGAGGTCGGCGCCGGGCTGATCGCACGCCTCGGCGACAGCGTCGCGGTGCATGTAAAGGGCGATTATGCCTTTGACGCCGACGGGCCGCGCAGCCGGCGCTATGGCGGCACGGTCGGGGTGACGATCCGCTGGTAGGCGTCAGGCGGGAAGCAAGGCTTTCAGCGGGGTTTCGGTGTCGGCGAGCTGCTCGGCCGTCGCCACCAGCCCCGCGGTGACGATCATGCGCCCCTGGACATAATCCCTGGTCGCATTGACGCAGTCGATCGCGATGACTTTGCCCGCCTTGAGGTAGACCACCGAGAAGCTGCGCGTGGCGGGATCGCCGCGCAGCACCGCCTGATCATGCCCGGTCGAGAGGCCCGCGGTCTGGAGCTTGAGGTCGTACTGATTCGACCAGAACCAGGGGATCGCATGGTAGGGTGCTTCGTCGCCGACGATGCCCTTCGCGACGACATTCGCCTGATCATTGGCGTTCTGCACCGATTCCAGCCGGATTTCGGCGCCCTCGGCGAAGTCGTTCGCATGCGCCGCGCAGTCGCCGATCGCATAGACGTCGGGCAAGCTCGTCTTGCAGAGGCGATCGACGCGCACGCCGTTGGCGCAGTCCGCACCCGCGGCGATCAGCGGTTCGACCGCGGGCACGATGCCGATGCCGACGATGACGAGGTCGGCGGGGATCACCTCGCCGCCCGAGAGGCGGACGCCGGTAACCTTCGTCTCGCCCTCGATCGCTTCGACACACACGCCGAGGCGCAGGTCGACGCCATGGTCGCGGTGCTCCTTCTCGTAAAAGCGCGACAGGTCGGCGCCCGCGACGCGCGCGAGCACGCGGTCGAGCGCTTCGAGGAGCACGACCTTCTTGCCCGCCTTGCTCAGCACCGCCGCGGCTTCGAGCCCGATATAGCCGCCGCCGATCACGACGATCTGGCCCGCGGTCTCCGACGCCGCCTTCATCGCATCGGCATCGGCGCGCGTCCGCACGCCCTGCACACCGGGCAGGTCGCCGCCGGGGATTGGGAGCATGCGCGGGGATCCACCAGTCGCCCAGACGAGCTTGCCATAGCCGATCGTCTCGCCACCATCGGTGGTGACGGTGTGCGCGGCCGGATCGACGTGCGCGACGCGCTTGCCGAGCAGCATCGTGACTTCGCGCTCGTCCCAATATTTGGCGGGACGCAGCTGGATGCGTTCGAATTCCTTCTCGCCCGCGAAATATTCTTTCGACAGCGGCGGGCGTTCATAGGGGAGTTCGGGCTCGTCGCCGATGATCGCGATGGTCCCTGCGAACTTCTGCGTGCGCAGCATGATCGCCACCTGCGCTCCGCCATGACCCGCGCCCACTATCACCACGTCGAACTGCATCGTCTTCGTCTCCGACTGCTCGCCGGTGCCCCTCGCACGCGTCCGCGACCGAGGCAAGCCGCCGCGGCCTCGCCACCACGAAAGAAAATCTTGAAGGTCGGCGAAGGCCGTTCAGTCCGTCAGCCCGGCGAGCCATTCGGCGATCATCATACGCCCCGCCGCCACCGCGGAAGGTCCATGCCGCAGATGGAGGTCGCGCATTCCGTTCACGCTCCCGCCGGTTTCCGCCAGCGCATCGGGCCATTGGCGCAGCCATTCGTCGAACCGCGGATCGAGGCCCATTTCGCCGTGGAACTGCAGCGCGAGGATATTGCTGCCGCGGCGGAATGCCTGATGCGGATAGGCCGGCGTCGACGCCAGCAATTCGACGTCATCGGGAAGGTCGAAGGTGTCGCCGTGCCAATGGAGGACGGGCACGTCGGCAAGGTGGCGCAGCGGAGAGGCCGTGTCGACAAAGCTCAGCGGGTGAAACCCGACCTCCTTCGTCGGCCCCCGATAAACGCGCGCGCCCATCGCCGCGGCGATCATCTGCGCCCCGAAGCACACACCGAGCGTCGGCCGCCGCGCGTCGAGCCGGCGTGCCAGGCGCTTCATCTGGCACGCGATCCACGGATGCGCATCCTGCTCGTAAACCCCCATCGGACCGCCCATCATGATGAGCAGGTCGGGCTCGCCGAGGTCGACCGCGCCAAAATTCGTATCGGAGACATCGAGGCGCGCGAGCGCATATCCCGCGGCCTCGATCGGTTCGCGATATCCGGCGATCCCTTCGTGCGGGACGTGGCGGATGATGAGTCCGGTTCTGGTCTTTTGCTGCGATGGCATTTCGGGCGATGAATCGAGTGGTTGGTGCGTTGTTTCGAACGCACCCTGTCTAGCCAAGCCATCGCCCCGATGTCACTCTACCAAAGCAGTAGAGATACTGTTGCGGCCCGTAGCTGAGCTTGGCTCCGTTCGCTACGGGCCGCCATCAGGCGGCCGCCACCAACTCGCCCGCAAGATCCTCCAAGTCGGACCGCATCACCGCGACCACTTCGCCCAGCTTCGCCGCGATGATCGCCGCCTGCCCGGGCGGAAGCCCCGCGACCGTCACTTCGATCCGCATATGCGTCGGCAGGAGCCGCATCGCCATCGCACTCGGCACGATCGACCGCTGCGCGAAATAATTGGCGACGCGCGGCAGCGATTGCGGATCGAGAATCGCGTCGACATGAAAGCGGTGCATCAGGCCGCCTCGCGCTGCGCGCCCGCGATCACCTCTTCGGCCATCTCGTCGGCGACCAGCGCGGGCGAGCGGCCTTCGCGCGCCGCGCGTTCGAGCAGCGCGCCGACGCGCGGCGCGATCTCGGCGACGCGAAGCTTCACATCATCTTCGTCCTCGCCCAGATATTCGGCCGACACGTTGATGATCCCGCCCGCGTTGACGACATAATCGGGGGCATAGGCGATGCCGCGATCGAGCAGCAGCGCCGCGACGTCGGGGGTCGCAAGCTGGTTGTTCGCCGCGCCGCAGACGAGCTTCGCCTTCAGCCGGGCGACGGTCTCGCGGTCGAGCGCGCCGCCGAGCGCGCAGGGCGCAAAGATGTCGGCCTCGACCGACGCGATCTCCGAAACGTCGACGACCTCGGCGCCAAGCACCGCCTTCAGCCGGTCGCGGCGCGCCGGATTGACGTCGGCGATGACCAGCCGCGCGCCGGCGTCGGCGAGACGGCGGCAAAGGTCGGCGCCGACATTGCCGGTGCCCTGCACCGCCACCGTCAGCCCCGCCAGATCGCGCCCCAATGCGAACCCGGCCGCGACCTGCATCGATTCGAACACGCCCTTGGCCGTCCACGGCGACGGATCGCCGCCCGCACGTCCCGCCACCGCGGGCAGGCCGGCGACATGGCGCGAGACCGCGGCGACCTCCTGCATATCCTCGACCGATGTGCCGACATCCTCGGCGGTGACGTACATCCCGCCCAGATTTTCGACCGCGCGGCCGAACGCACGGAACAGCGCCACGCGATCAAATTCGCCCTCGGGACGCCGCAAGACCGCCTTCGCGCCGCCGAGCGGCAGCCCGGCAAGCGCATTCTTGTAGCTCATGCCTTCGGCCAGCCGCACGGCGTCGCCCAGCGCCTGCTTCATATCGGGGTAGGACCACAGGCGGCATCCGCCCGCCCCCGGCCCCAATGCCGTCGAGTGAATCGCAATGAATCCATCGAGCCCCGCTTCGAGATCATAGAGCCGCACGCATTCGAGCGGCGGGGCCAGACGGGCAAGACGGACGACCATGAAACATACTCCTTTGATTGAGTGTGCCTTGTCGCATTTCCACCTTGGGCAATCTTGATCGATTATCGGCCGCCTATGCCGATATTTGCATGTTCTGATCCAGAAAAATGTCATATGAGGATGAAATGACCGATCTTGACCCATTCGAGATGAAGATTCTCCGCGAATTGCAGCGCGACGCGAATCAAACGACGGCCGAGATCGCCGAACGCGTCGGGCTGTCGGTCTCGCCATGCTGGCGCCGCATCGACCGGCTCGAACGCGAGGGTTTCATCAGGAAGCGTGTCGCGATCATCGACCGGCGCAAGGTCGGGCTCAACGCGCATGTGTTCGCGCAGGTGAAGCTCAACGCCCACGGCCGCGCCAACCTCGACGAGTTCAGCGCCGCGATCCAGGGGTTCCCCGAGGTACTCGACGCCTATGTGCTGATGGGCACGACCGATTTCATGCTGCGGATCGTCGCGAAGGACATCGACGCCTATGAACGCTTCTTCTTCGACCAGCTGAGCAAATTGCCGGGGATACAGGAAATCAATTCGACGGTGGCGCTGTCCGAAATCAAGGCGACGACCGAACTGCCGCTGGGTCAGGATTAGGCACCGGACTGCCCCCGCTTTGCCCGTGCCGAATGCGAACACCGAATCCTGCGCAAGGATGCTTGTTTTCATCCCAAGGCGCTGCTAGTGGCGCCCCTCGTTGCCGCTTTAGCTCAGTTGGTAGAGCACATCATTCGTAATGATGGGGTCACAGGTTCGAGTCCTGTAAGCGGCACCACCATCTCCCCGCAAAATCACCAGAGAAAAGCCGAAAGGCTTTGCGCCGCGTTTCCCGGCGCCCAACTATAATCGATCCATGCGGAGCCAGGCCTTGTCGCCGATCCATGCCTTCGACAAGGCCTTGTCGGCGGCGGCCGCCTCAAGCCTGTTCCCCTGCGCCGCCTCGCTGCGGCCGAGCCCGTAAAGCGCCCAGCCGTTGTTCGGCGTCTGCGCCAGCGCGGCGCGAAAAGCCTCGCTCGCTTCGCCATAGCGCCGCGCGCGGAACAGCGCCGCCCCGAGCGATTGCTTCACCGGATAATACCAATAGGGCGGCTCCTGATAGGGAAGGCCGGCCTCGATCGCGATCGCCTGACGATAAAAGCCGATGGCCTCGTCGGTGCGGCCCCGCGCGCTTGCGAACCGGCCGCGCGCCACGAACTCGGCGAGCGAGACCAGATCTCCCGCCGGCACGCCCTGTTCGATCATCGCCTTCATCGCATCCGACGTCCGTATCCTGGTCATCGCCGCCAGTTCGCGATCGAATGCCTTGCGGTCGCGAAGCCCGACATAGGCGATACTGCGGGCGAAATGCCGCATGGCGGTCGGATAGGCCAGGCTCGGGTCGGGCGCGGGCATCGCCAATATGGTTTTCGGGCCGGCAAATTGCGCCATCGCAAAATAGGGCGCGGCATCGATCGACTGGATCCATGCAATCCGCGCCGAAGTCTTGGGATCGAGCACCGTCCGCAGCCGCTGCGCCTCGCGAATGGCGGTGGGCATGTCACCCGCCATTTGCGCCGACGTCACGATGAAATGGATATTGTGCGGATAATAGCCGTAGCGCACGAGCCCGTTGTCGCCGGCGCTGCGGATATATTCCTCGTCCGCGCGCGCGGCGGCGATGTTGACGCGGATCGAATCGGCGTGGCGGCCGCGCAGCTGATAGATATGCCCGGGCATGTGGACGAGATGCGCCGCGCTGGGCGCCGACGGGCTCGCCAGCCGGTCCGCCGCCGCCTCGGCACGCTTCGGGTCGCTCGCTTCCACCAGATGGATATAGAGATGGTTCGCCTGGACATGGCCGGGATTGCGCTTGAGCACCGTCTCGACAAGCCGCACGGCTTCGCCGCTCCGGCCGACCAATGTCTTCTTGTCAGCCTCCCAATAATTCCACGGGCTTGTGCCCATCACTGCTTCGGCAGTCAGCACCGCCACATCGTCGTCGCCCGGAAACCGGCGCGCGACGTCGAGCATCGCATCGGCGTAACCGGCATCGAGCGCGGCGCGGTCGCTTCCCGGATCGCGCGAATATCGCTTCGCGACAGCTTCGATCAGCGCCCGCTCCATCGGCGTGGCCGTGCTTCGCAGCGCCATCGCGCGGTCCATCGCGCCCAGCGCGGCGTCGCGATCGCGCTCGTCCATCGGCGCATTGATGTTCGGGCCGAGCGCGACGGCTTCGCCCCACCAGCACATCGCGCAATCGCGGTCGAGCCGCTGCGCCTCGCGAAACGAGCGCACCGCGCCCGCATGATTGAAGCCATAGGTCAGGAGTAGCCCCTGGCTGAAATAGCGGCGGGCCTGATCCTTGTTCGTCGAGACCGGAAACGGCGAGATGGCGAGGTCCGGAAAGAGCGGGATCGGCCTGCCCTCGCTCGCCGGCGCCGCGAACGCCGCCGCGACAAGGAGATTCTGCGCCAGGGACGACCCCGCACGCCTGCCCCCGCAGAGCAGGGTCGCAAGACGGCTCGGATCGAGCGCTGCGAGCGCGGCGGCCGAAAAAGCCGGCGGCGGCGCAAAGCTTGTCAGCGAAATCCCGATCCCCACTATCGCCGCGACTTTGAATGGGCCAAGCATCACAATCCCCTTCCCAAAAGGTGACCAGAAACAGCAATGCCCAAATATCACGAATAGATTACGCGCCAAAACCGAATCTTCAGCCCATTCTAGTCCCCTAATATTCAACGAAAGTTCGGAGCACATCTATTCGCGCGCGCCTGCCCATCCCCGAATGACTTGGGAAATTTCCGCCGCGGACATGCCCCCGCCCCGCCGCGACCCATAGAGATCGCGGCGGAACGGGCGACAAGGGAGCCCGGCGATCAGGTCTTCTTCGCGGCCTCATCGGCATATTTGATTGCACCGCCGTAGGGTTGGGCAAAGGCGCCGATGCACCATGCCGGCATGGCCGCTGGCAATCCTCGAGATGTTTCGACCCGTTCGATTTCTCGGCTTCCGGCTTGCAGTTAGACGGCGTCACAGCGATGCAGCCTCCAGCAACTTGAGATGCAGGCGAAAGATCGAACGCTCGATGACCAGTGAAATATTGATCGATAGAGCGGGGCGCCAACAATGAAGCCGGGCGAACTGCGCGACCTTATGGAAACGCGGCAGGTCGCCATCTACTTTGGCGCCGTGTTGCTTGGCGCGCTCGCGGGCGCGCTGATACCCGGCGCCGAAGCGCTCGAACCGGCGATCAATCCCGCGCTCGCCTTCATGCTGTTCGTGACCTTTCTCCAGGTGCCACTGGCGGCGCTGGGCCAGGCGCTTCGCGATCTCCGGTTCCTCGCCGCGTTGCTGGCGGTCAACTTCCTTGTCGTGCCGCTGCTGGTGGCCGCGTTGATCCAGTTCGCTCCCGACGATCCGCTCATCCGGCTCGGCGTACTGATCGTGCTGCTTTGCCCGTGCATCGACTATGTCGTAACCTTCGCACATCTCGGCCGCGCCGATGCACGGCTGCTGCTCGCCTCCACTCCGGCGCTGCTGATCGTGCAAATGCTTTTGCTGCCGCTCTATCTTGCCGCGTTCCTCGGCAAGGCCGCTGCCGGTCTCGTCCACGCCGGCCCGTTCATCCACGCGTTTCTCTGGCTCATCGCCCTGCCCCTGGCGCTGGCGATCCTGTGCCAGCTCTGGGCGACGCGCAGCCGCGCGGGCGCGCGCACGACGGCCGCGCTCGGCCTGCTCCCCGTCCCCGCGACGGCGCTCGTGCTTTTGATCGTGATCGCCGCCGTCCTGCCGCGGCTTGGCGCCGCGATCCCCGCCGCACTTGGCGTCTTGCCGCTCTATATCGCCTTCGCGGCGATCGCGCCCGTCGCCGGATGGCTCGTCGCCCGCGCCGCGCGGCTCGACGCGCCCGGCGGCCGCGCGGTCGCGTTCAGCGCCGGCACGCGCAATTCGCTCGTCGTGTTGCCGCTGGCGTTGGCCGCGCCCGGTGCCATGCCGGTGTTGCCCGCCATCATTGTCACGCAGACGCTCGTCGAGCTGCTATTCGAACTCCTCTATGTCCGCACGATCGCGCAAATGGGACGCGGCGCCGCGCAAAGTGCGTAAGCCCATCGGGACTGCAAGATCATCGAAAATATCGGCCGATTGACGCGCCCAGTCCGGATGCGTTGCGGCCAAGGATCATGCGGCAACAACGGCATTTCTGCCGTGGCGATGGTTTCTGGATGTCGGGAGAAGGGTAATGGTGCCCAGAAGAGGACTCGAACCTCCACGACCTTGCGATCGCCAGCACCTGAAGCTGGTGCGTCTACCAATTCCGCCATCTGGGCACGGGGTAGGAGCGGGCGCTTAGCGGCGCGTGTGTCGGCTTGTCAACCGCATCGGACGAGCCGAGGTGCATTTTATCGCAAAGCCGTCGGTTTCGCGTCATAATGCCGTCCTCGCCCCTTGCTCCCCTCCCCGCTTCGCGGCATGGGGAAGGCCGTCGGCGCGCCCCGCGCCATCCAGAGAATCGATCACAGGCGGACGACATGCAGAAACTCGACGGGCAATTGATCACGGTATTGGGCGGCGGCGGCTTCCTCGGCCGCTATGTCGTGCAGCGCCTGCTCGCACGCGGCGCGCGCGTCCGCATCGCGCAGCGCGAACCCCGCGCCGCGACCTTCCTGAAGCCGCTCGGCGGGCTCGGCCAGACACAGTTCGTGGCATGCGATGTCCGCGATCCCGCCAGCGCCCTCCGCGCCGTGCAGGGCAGCGACGCCGTCATCAACCTCGTCGGCGCGTTCGGCGACATGCAGGCGGTGCAGGCCGACGGCGCGGGCCATGTTGCCGCGGCCGCCAAGGCTGCGGGCGCCGGCGCGCTCGTCCATGTCTCGGCGATCGGCGCCGATCCCGAAAGCGCCTCGGCGTACGGCCGCAGCAAGGGCGACGGCGAAGCGGCGGTTCGCGCGGCCTTTGCCGACGCCGCAATCCTGCGCCCGTCGATCCTGTTCGGCCGCGAGGACCATTTCATCAACCGCTTCGCGGGGATGATGCGCATGGCGCCGGTCGTTCCGGTGATCGCGCCGAATGCGAAATTCCAGCCGGTCTATGTCGGCGACGTCGCCGATGCGGTCGTCGCGGCGCTCGATAGCGACGCTGCCGACAAGACGTTCGAGCTTGGCGGGCCGCAGGTGCTGACGATGGGCGAGCTGCTCCGCTGGGTCGCCGATGCGACCGGCCGCAGCCCGCTGTTCGTCGACGTTCCCGATTTCGTCGCCTCGGCGCTCGCGAGCAGCTTCGGCTGGGCGCCCGGCGCGCCGATCACCAAGGATCAGTGGCTGATGCTCCAGCATGACAATGTCGCCGCCGAGGGCGCCGCGGGCCTCGCCGAGCTCGGCGTCACGCCGACCTCGCTCGCCGCGGTCGCCGACGGCTGGCTCGTCCAATATCGCCGCCATGGGCGTTTCGCCGAGCTCGCCTCGCGATAATGGGCATCTGGCTGACCGCAATCATCCTCGGCATCGTCGAGGGTTTGACCGAGTTTTTGCCCGTCTCCTCGACGGGGCACCTCATTCTCGCGACCGAATTGCTCGGTTATGACGCCGCGCGCTGGGCGATCTTCAACATCGCGATCCAGCCGGGCGCGATCCTCGCGATTGTCGTCCTGTACCGGAAACTCTTCTGGGAGATGTTCACCGGCTTTTTCCGGCGCGATCCGGTGGCGATCGCCTTTGTGCGCAACTTGCTCCTCGCCTTTTTCCCCGCGGTGATCCTTGGCCTCGCCTTTGGCGATTATATCGAGCTGTTGCTGGAAAATGCCGTCGTCGTCGCCTTGGCGCTGATCATCGGCGGCTTTGCCATCCTGCTCGTCGAGCGTTTCGCCAAGACGACGGACGTCGGCGGCGTCGCGAATGTGTCGGCGCGGCAATCGATGCTCGTCGGGTTGGTCCAGTGCATCGCGATGATCCCGGGGGTCAGCCGCTCGGGCGCGACGATCCTCGGCGCGATGTCGTTCGGGGTCGACCGCAAGACCGCCGCCGAGTTCAGCTTCTTCCTCGCGCTCCCGACGCTGACCGGCGCGACCGTGCTCCAGCTGTTCAAGCATCGCGATGCGATCACCACGAACGACCTCGGCCTGATCGCGGTGGGCTCGCTCGTCTCGTTCGTGGTTGCCTGGGCGGTGATCAAGGCCTTCCTTGCGGTCGTCACGCGTTACGGCTTCGCACCCTTCGCCTGGTATCGAATCATCGCGGGCGTCGCCGCGCTGATCTGGCTCGGCATGAGATAGGTCCGAAACGGTATTAATTGACGAAAGATAATTGCGTGGACCTATTTTGAGGCAAATTCACCCCTCATTTTAGGTTAGCAATACTGTCCTAACTCGATATTTGCCCGTGACTCGGCTTTTCGAGCGATGCAATTCCCCGCTCCAGAAGGGGATACTGCATGGCTTCTGATCGCATGCTCCAGTTTGTGGAGCGTGAACAATCCTATCCGGACAAGCGCTCCGCCGAAGAACGCGCGCGCGACTTTCGCGAGATCGCCGAGCGCTACGCCGCGCCCGACGCCGACGCACAGGCGGCGCGCTGCTCGCAGTGCGGCGTGCCCTATTGCTCGGTGCATTGCCCGCTCCACAACCATATTCCCGACTGGCTGCGGCTGACGGCGGAAGGCCGGCTGCGAGAGGCCTATGAGCTCAGCAACGCGACCTCGACGATGCCGGAGATCTGCGGCCGCATCTGCCCGCAGGATCGCCTCTGCGAAGGCAATTGCGTCATCGAATTTTCGGGCCATGGCGCGGTGACGATCGGCAGCGTCGAGAAATATATCACCGACAACGCCTGGGCCGAGGGCTGGGTCGAGCCGCTGCATGTCGGCGCCGCGACCGGCCAGTCGGTCGGCGTCATCGGCGCGGGTCCGGCGGGCCTGACCGCTGCCGAATATCTGCGTGCGGCGGGGCACGAGGTGCACGTCTATGACCGCCACGACCGCGCCGGCGGCCTCCTCACCTATGGCATCCCCGGCTTCAAGCTGGAAAAGGATGTCGTGATGCGCCGTATCGACCGGCTGGTCGAGGGCGGCATTCATTTCCACCTCGGCTTCGCGGTGGGCGAGGACGCGACGCTCGACGCGCTGCGCCAGAAGCATGACGCGATCCTGATCGCGACCGGCGTCTACAAGGCGCGCGAGATCAACGTGCCGGGCAATGCTGCCGAAGGCGTGATCGCGGCGCTCGACTATCTGATCGCCTCGAACCGCAAGAGCTTTGGCGACGCGGTTCCGGCGTTCGACGACGGCCGCCTCGACGCCAAGGATAAGCATGTCGTCGTGATCGGCGGCGGCGACACCGCGATGGACTGCGTCCGCACCGCGGTGCGCCAGGGCGCGAAGTCGGTGAAATGCCTCTATCGCCGCGACCGCGAGAATATGCCCGGGTCGCAGCGCGAGGTCGCGAACGCCGAAGAAGAAGGCGTCGAGTTCGTCTGGCTCTCGGCACCCGAAAGCTTCACCGCCGACAAGCATGTGAAAGAGGTCGCGGTTGCGGGCATGCGCCTCGGCGCCCCCGACGCGAGCGGGCGCCGCAGCCCCGAAGCCGACCCCGGCCGCAAGTTCGACGTGCCCGCCGACATGGTGATCAAGGCGCTGGGCTTCGATCCCGAGGAACTGCCGCACCTGTTCGGTTCGCCCGACCTGTCGGTCACGCGCTGGGGCACTTTGCGCGTCGATCATCAGACGATGATGACCAGCCTGCCCGGCGTTTTTGCCGCGGGCGACATCGTGCGCGGTGCGAGCCTCGTGGTCTGGGGCATCCGCGACGGCCGCGACGTCAGCGAGCAGATGGCAAAGTGGTTGAAGGTGAAGGCAAAAAGCGAAAAGAAGGCGGCATGACCAACAGGGAAGGAAATATATGATGCCGTCGTTCCAATCGATCCTGCTTGCCGGTGCTGCCGCGATGCTGCCGCTGGGCGCATCCGCCCATGCCGCGCAGCAGGAAGCGCCGGTCGCCGAGGTCGTCGCGGCGCCCGTCGAGGATGAGACCGCCGCCCCGTACGACAGCGAAGCCGCTGCCGCCGAGGCAAAGGCGAAGATGCAGAAGGAAATGGACGCGGCGATCGCGCTCGTCGAAAAAATGTTCGACACGAGCAGCCTGCCGCCGATCGACCCCGCTCGCCTGACGCTCGCAGAGCGGACGACCGCCGCGCTGATCCCCGCCGGCAGCATCGAGAAGATGGTCGACAATCTCTACGGCAAGATGTTCAAGACGATCATGGGCGAGTTCGGCGGCCAGTCGGACCTGATGCTCTCGATCCAGACGGGCGTCGAAAGCGAGCAGATCGCCAAGCTTGACGAAGCGACCAAGGCCAAGGTCGCCGACATGTTCGACCCGCACCGCAAGGAACGCGAGGACCAGATCACCAAGGTGATCAAGCCGCTGATCAGCGAAGCGCTCGCCGATATGGAACCCCCGATGCGGAGCGGTCTTGCCAAGGCCTATGCGCGCAAGTTCACCGGCGCGCAGCTCACGGACCTCAACACCTTTCTCGCGACGCCGACGGGCAATATCTATGCGAGCGAATGGATGGCGTTGCAGGCCGATCCCGAAGTGATGCTGGCGGTGATCAAGGCGGTGCCGCCGCTGATCACCAAATTCATCGACCGCGCGCCCGAACTCGAGAAGGACTTCAAGGATCTGCCGAAGGAAAAGCAGCTCTCCGACTTCGACGACAAGGAACTCGGCAAGCTCGCCAAGCTGATGAAGGTCGATGTGAAGCTGCTGAAGGAACAGCGCGACATGTGGAAGACCGACACCGTCGAAGCGACCGAGGCGGTCGCGGTCGCGGCGGCCGACGATTATGCCGTCGACGCGGCGGCCGATGCCGCGACCGCAGCGGCGGACGCAGCCGACGCCGCAGTCGCCGACTCCGCCTATGACCGCAGCAACTGGTCGGCCGCCGACCTGAAGCGCGTCGAGGATCTCGAGCTCGCTTACGAAAACGCTTCGCTCGCCGCGCAGCAAGCCGCCGAAGAAGCGGCCGAAAACGCGCGCAAGAAGCTACCCGACTAAACACTCCGTCAGGACGAAGATGATGACCCACTACCCCACCCCCGATCACGCGCGGCTCGAAGCCGAAGGCATGTATCGCCCCGACATGGAATCCGATGCCTGCGGCGTCGGCATGGTCGCGGCGACCGACGGCAAGCCGTCGCGCCGCGTCGTCGAGGCGGCGATCGAAGCCTTGCGGGCCGTCTGGCACCGCGGCGCGGTCGACGCCGACGGCAAGACCGGGGATGGGGCGGGCATTCATGTCGACCTGCCCGTCCGCTTCTTCGACGATGCGATCGCGGCGTCGGGGCACAAGGTGCGCCCGAACCGCCTCGCCGTCGGCATGGTCTTCCTGCCGCGCACCGATCTGGGCGCGCAGGAGGAATGCCGCACGATCGTCGAGGCCGAGATCATCGACGCGGGCTTCACCATTTATGGCTGGCGCCAGGTGCCGGTCGATGTGTCGGTGATCGGCGACAAGGCGCAGCGTACGCGCCCCGAAATCGAGCAGATCATGATCGCGGGACCGCTCCCCGACGAGCAATCGATCGCCGAGTTCGAAAAGCAGCTCTATCTCGTCCGCCGCCGGATCGAGAAAAAGGTGATCGCGGCGCAGATCGCCGATTTCTATATCTGCAGCCTGTCGGCGCGTTCGATCATCTACAAGGGGCTTTTCCTCGCCGAGAGCCTTGCGGACTTCTTCCCCGACCTCACGAACAAGCTGTTCGAGAGCCGCGTCGCGATTTTCCATCAGCGCTATTCGACCAACACCTTCCCGCAGTGGTGGCTGGCGCAGCCGTTCCGCTGCCTCGCGCATAATGGCGAGATCAACACGATCCGCGGCAACAAGAACTGGATGAAGAGCCACGAGATCAAGATGGCGAGCCTCGCCTTCGGCGAGCATTCGGAAGACATCAAGCCGGTGATCCCGGCGGGTGCGTCGGACACCGCCGCGCTCGACGCGGTGTTCGAGGCGCTGTGCCGCGCCGGCCGCGACGCGCCGACCGCAAAGCTGATCCTCGTCCCCGAGGCGTGGACGACCGAATGCGACGTCCCCGACAACCACCGCGCGATGTACTCCTACCTCGCCAGCGTCATGGAGCCGTGGGACGGCCCCGCTGCGCTCGCGATGACCGACGGCCGCTGGGCGGTCGCGGGCATGGACCGCAACGCGCTCCGCCCGCTGCGCTACACGCTGACTGCCGACAATCTGCTCGTCGTCGGCTCCGAAAGCGGGATGGTGCTGCTGCCCGAGGCGAGCATCCGCAAGAAAGGTCGCCTCGGCCCCGGCCAGATGATCGCGGTCGATCTCGACGACGGCACGCTCTACGAAGACCTCGCGATCAAGGACAAGATCGCCGACGCGCAGGATTACCCTTCGCGCGTCAAGGGTTTCCGCACGATGGCCGACCTGCCCAAGGGCGGTAAGGCGTCGCTGCCGCAATGGGACCGGAGCGAACTGCTGCGCCGTCAGGTCGCCGCGGGGCTGACCATGGAGGATATGGAGCTGATCCTGTCGCCAATGGTCGAGGATGCGAAGGAAGCGATCGGGTCGATGGGCGACGACACGCCGCTCGCGGTCATCTCCGACAAGCCGCGCCACGTCGCGCAATTCTTCCGCCAGAATTTCAGCCAGGTCACCAACCCGCCGATCGACAGTTTGCGCGAACGGCATGTGATGAGCCTGAAGACGCGCTTTGCGAACCTCGCGAACATCCTCGACGAAAAGGGACAGAGCGACCACGTCCTCGTGATCGACTCGCCCGTGCTCGTCGGCGACGACTGGGATCGCCTCCGCGCCTATTTCGGCGATGCGGTCGCCGACATCGACTGCACTTTCGCCGCGGGCGGCGATGCGTCGACGCTGCGCGAGGCGATCGCCCGCGTTCGCCGCGAGGCAGAAGACGCCGTGCGCGCCGGACGCTCGGAATTGTTCCTCTCCGACCAGAATATCGGCGAAGGCCGCGTCGGCGTCGCGATGGTGCTCGCCGCCGCCGCCGTCCACACGCACCTCGTGCGCAAGGGGCTGCGCAGCTACGCCTCGATCAACGTGCGTTCGGCCGAGGTTCTCGACACCCACGCCTTTGCCGTGCTCGTCGGGGTCGGCGCGACGACGGTTCACGCTTATCTCGCCGAGGCGGCAATCGCCGACCGGCACGCGCGCGGGCTGTTCGGAAGCGAGCTGTCGCTGAACGACTGCCATTTGCGCTTCCGCAAGGCGATCGACGACGGCCTGCTCAAGATCCTCGCCAAAATGGGGATCGCGGTGATCTCCTCCTATCGCGGCGGCTATAATTTCGAGGCGGTCGGCCTGTCGCGCGCGCTCGTCAACGACCTCTTCCCCGGCATGCCGGCAAAGATTTCGGGCGAAGGCTATCAATCGCTGTTCATCAACGCGACCGACAAGCACAGCGCCGCCTTCGACAAGCGTGTCACCACCCTGCCGATCGGGGGCTTCTACCGCCAGCGCGCGGGCGGCGAGACGCACGCCTATTCGGCGCAGCTGATGCACCTGCTCCAGACCGCGGTCGCGACCGACAGTTACTCGACCTATCTGCAATTCGCGCGCGGGGTCGCCGACCTGCCCCCCGTCTATCTGCGCGATCTGATGGAGTTCAACTATCCGGCGCAAGGCGTCGCGCTCGACAGCGTCGAGGCGATCACCGAGATCCGCAAGCGCTTCGTCACCCCCGGCATGTCCTTGGGCGCGCTTTCCCCGGAAGCACACGAGACGCTGGCGATCGCGATGAACCGCATCGGCGCGAAGGCGGTGTCGGGCGAAGGCGGCGAAGCGAGCGAACGCTACCGCCCCTATGCCAATGGCGACAATGCCAACAGCAACATCAAACAGATCGCGTCGGGCCGTTTCGGCGTCACCGCCGAATATCTCGGCGCGTGCGACGAGATCGAGATCAAGGTCGCACAGGGCGCCAAGCCCGGCGAAGGCGGCCAGCTCCCGGGCTTCAAGGTCACCGAGTTTATCGCCCGCCTGCGCCATGCGACGCCCGGCGTGACGTTGATCTCGCCGCCGCCGCACCACGACATCTATTCGATCGAGGATCTCGCGCAGCTCATCTACGACCTGAAGCAGATCAACCCGAAGGCGCGTGTCTGCGTCAAGCTCGTCAGCTCGGCGGGCATCGGCACCGTCGCGGCGGGCGTCGCCAAAGCGCATGCTGACGTCATCCTCGTCGCAGGCAACACCGGCGGCACAGGTGCCAGCCCGCAAACCAGCGTCAAATATGCCGGCACGCCGTGGGAAATGGGCCTGTCCGAAGTCAATCAGGTGCTCACACTCAACGGCCTGCGCCACCGCATCCGCCTGCGCACCGACGGGGGCCTCAAGACCGGCCGCGACATCGTTATCGCGGCCATCCTCGGCGCCGAGGAATATGGCATCGGGACTTTGAGCCTCGTCGCGATGGGCTGCATCATGGTACGCCAGTGCCACTCGAACACCTGCCCCGTCGGCGTCTGCACGCAGGACGAGAAGCTGCGCCAGAAGTTCACCGGCAGCCCCGAGAAGGTCATCAACCTGATGACCTTCATCGCCGAGGAAGTGCGCGAAATCCTCGCGAAGCTCGGTTGCCGCAGCCTCGACGAGGTGATCGGCCGCACCGAGCTGCTGCGTCAGGTCAGCCGCGGCGCCGAGCATCTCGACGATCTCGACCTCAACCCGATCCTCGCCAAGGTCGACGCCCCCGACGATCAGCGCCGCTCGCAAGGCCCGAGCTTCCGCAACCCGGTGCCCGACAGCCTCGACGCGCAGATATTGAACGACGCCAAGCCGCTGTTCGAGCGCGGCGAGCGCATGCAGCTGACGTACAATGTCCGCAACACCCACCGCGCCGTCGGCACGCGCTTGTCGGCCGAAGTCACCGCGCGCTTCGGGATGAAGGGCCTCGCCGATAATCATGTGCAGGTGCGCCTCCGTGGCACCGCGGGTCAGTCGCTCGGCGCCTTCCTGTGTCAGGGGATCACGCTCGAAGTCTTCGGCGACGCCAACGACTATGTCGGCAAGGGCCTCTCGGGAGGCCGCATCGTCGTGCGCCCGACGGTGTCGAGCCCGCTCGTCAGCCAGCACAACAGCATCATCGGCAACACCGTCCTCTACGGCGCGACCGCGGGCACCCTGCTCGCGGCGGGTCAGGCGGGCGAGCGTTTCGCGGTCCGCAACTCGGGCGCGAAGGTCGTCGTCGAAGGCTGCGGCGCCAATGGCTGCGAATATATGACCGGCGGCACCGCGGTCATCCTCGGCCCCGTCGGATCGAACTTCGGTGCGGGTATGACCGGCGGCATGGCCTTCATTCTCGACACCGACGGCCAGTTCGAACGCCGCGCCAATGCCGAATCGATCGTGTGGCAACGGATCGACAGCGCGCATTGGGAAGCCGTCGTGAAAGAACTGGTCGAAGATCATGCCAAGGCAACCGGCAGCAAATGGTCGAGCGAAGTCCTCGCCGACTGGGACCGCTGGCGGGACCAGTTCTGGCAGGTTTGCCCGAAGGAAATGCTGACCCGCCTCGCGCATCCGCTGAGCGATGCAGAGGCTGAGGTGGTTGCGGCCGAGTAATATCAGTCGCCCCCGCCTTCGCGGGGGCGACTGATCATATTGTTCCGTCGCGTTCGCGGTACGCTTCACCGCATCTCCGCGCCCGTTCACCCCAGCGAAAGCGTAGTTTCCCTATAAACGCCGCTTTGCTGAACCCTTGCGTCCTTTGAAAGGATGGAGTCATGACCCGTTTCGCGCTGATCGCCCTCCCCCTGCTCGCGCTCGCCGCGCCGCTGCCGGCCGCCGCCAATGAAATGCAGGGCGCCGTTGCGACGCTCAACGACCCCGTGACGCAGGACCGGATGGCCGACACGATCACCGCGATGGTCGGTGCCCTGATGCAAATGCAGGTCGGCCCGCTCGCGAAAGCCGTGGCGCAGATCGACCCCGAATCCGACGCCGCCTACATCCCGCCCGACGCGACGCTCGGCGAAGTCACCGGCCGCGACCCCGAATATGCCGAGCGCATGGGCGCCGACGTCCGCGCGGGCACTCGCATGGCGGGGCACGCCGCCTCGGCGCTCGCGGCCTATGCGCCGGTGCTCAAGGACATGGCGCGCGACTTTGCGGCACAATGGGAACGCGAGCGCGAGGCGTCGCGTCGCTGACGCCTAATCCACAATCCGCGACTTTCCGCGCGCCATAGCCGTTGCGCGCGGCGCCCCGCTGCCGCTATGCCGGGGGCATGTGGCAACTCTATCAATTCCCGCTCTGTCCCTTTTCGCGCAAGGTCCGCCTTTTGCTGGGCGAAAAGGGCGTCGGTTATGAATTGGT